>OFFP01000951.1_pt1 | contig 21474 bp, 14 predicted proteins | sample 1521431 | NCBI WGS metagenome assembly OFFP01 (sample SAMEA3504104, study PRJEB24116) | mouse gut metagenome | biome: mouse gut; feature: mouse-associated habitat; material: faeces | place: Denmark | collected 2011
AGCCTGCGTAAGAGACATCAGTCCCGCCAACCCTGCCTGCGCGTTTCCCAGCGAATCCTTTGCCGGTTGAAAACATACGAAAGATAACGCCGCACCGGGTTACGCCTTTCGGAAGCATTGCGCCGCAACGCCTCGGTCAAAAGCCCGATCCATTTCTCGGTCAGCACGGCATCCGTGAACGCCTCGGCCCGCCGCAGGCCGTTGCCCCGCATGGACGCATACAGACCCGGCTCGTTTTGCAGCCGATCCAGCGCCTCAAGAACGCTTTCGGCGGTCGGCGTTTCCAAAAAATCCAGCGGGGAACGGCGCAGTTCCTCATAAGCGGGTTCCAGCCCCAACAGGGCCGGCACGCCCGCCGTCCACGCGTTGATGAGCTTCGAAGCCGGCTTGGTGCCCAGTACCACGGGAGGGCAGTCTCGCACCGCCAGCACGGCATCTATCCCCTGATAATCATGCCAGCACCCCTGAAAACGGTTGACGAACGTCACTCCCCGCTCACGGAGGGCACTACGGAAAGCAGGGGCCTTCACGAACTCCGGCTCGTATTGATCACTGCCGAGATAGGCGAGCGTTTGTAGCCGGTCGCCCCTTCCGGGATCACGAGGGATGAGCCCCGGCTGCGTCCAGAGAGGGATATAGCTCCGGTGGGAGCACTCTCCTCCCAGTGCATTCTGCACCACGGTCATATCCGCCAGAGCCGGAACGGGTCTGTCCGCCTGCACAACCACGGCGAAACAACTGTGTACGCCAAGGCGCGGTACCGCGTCATCCCAATGGAAAAGGCAGACCGCGCCATCTACGGCCCGGGTCGCCAGCCTTACCTCAAAAGGACATTCCACGGCGCTCAGACGCGCCCATGTCAGCAGAGGCCAACAATCCAGCCCCGAGACAATCCGCTCGGGCCGCGCCTCCGGGACGAAGGGCACAGGCTCGGAAAGCAGTTCCGGCCAGTACCTGCGCAGGTGTTTCTCATTGACGATACAATAGACGGTCTCCCTTGTGGGAGAGGAAGAAGTGCGGATATCCATAATCTCCATTCTAACCCATTCCGCCTCGACCGGAAACCCTTTCCTTCCACACCTCGCATTTTGGGATAAAAGTGTTCCCCGCGCCCTTCCACTTGGTCAGGCAACCAGTTGACTTATAAAATAAAAAATAGTGTCCACCCCTCTGGCCCCAAAGGGCGATATTTTACCCTAAAAGTTTAAAAAGAGAAGAAAAAATAAGACGCTTCCAAAAGCCCCCCTCTTGTGACTCTTCGCGCAACCAATCAAGGAGACTTGCACTCACGCCAAAAACACAACATAGTGCAATGGAACTTTTGAAAGGGCGTTTTTCCATTTTCACCTTTTACCAGGGTAAAGGAGTCATTATGTCCGTAGAACTGCTTGCAGCAGTGGCTGTGCTGCCCATTCTGGTGGCGCTCATCCTGATGGTCGGTATGCGATGGCCGGCGACCAAAGCCATGCCACTCGCATGGCTTGTCTGTGCGGTCAGCGCCATAGTGGTATGGGGGCTGACTCCGGGCTATGTCCTTTCGTTGACGCTGCAGGGATTCGTTACGGCCATAGGCGTACTCATCATTGTTTTCGGGGCTATCCTCATCTTGTTTACCCTTGAGAAAAGCGGCGGGATGGAAACCATCCAGTATGGAATGCAGAACATCAGCCGTGACAAGCGCGTGCAGGCCATCATCATAGGCTACATGTTCGCGGCCTTCATTGAAGGGGCGGCAGGATTCGGCACGCCCGCCGCGCTCGCCGCGCCCCTGCTGCTGGCGCTCGGCTTCCCGGCCATGGCCGCCGCCATCGTCTGCCTCGTCTTCAACAGCTTCCCCGTGACCTTCGGCGCGGTGGGCACGCCCGTAGTGGTCGGCCTTTCCCCGTTGAAAAGCATTCTGGAAGCGGACATCGCCAACGGCGGCATGACCTACGCCGCCTTCTGCAAGGTTGTGGGCGAAAACGCCACGCTCATGCACCTGCCCATGATCTTCATCCTGCCCGTGCTCATGCTCGGCTTTTTGACGCGCTACTACGGCCCGACCCGCACGTGGTCCGAAGGCTTCGCCGCATGGAAATACTGCATGTTCGCGGCGGTCTGCTTCACCATTCCCTATATGATCGTGGCGTGGACCCTCGGCCCCGAACTTCCCTCCCTCGTGGGCGCGCTCATCGGCCTCGGCGTGCTGGTCTACGGCACCAAGAAGGGCTTCTGCGTGCCTGAAAAGACGTGGGATTTCGAACATCACGAAAAGTGGGACCCCAGTTGGACCGGCAGCATCGCCGCCACCGGCAAGACGGAATTCCATCCTCACATGAGCCAGGTGCGCGCGTGGATGCCCTATGCCCTCATCGGCGCCATCCTCGTCATCACCCGCATCCCTGAACTGGGCCTCAAGGCGTGGCTCTCTTCCTTCAAGATCGGCTTCACCGACATCCTGGGTTATCAGGGCGTCAGCGCTTCCATTGACTACCTCTTCCTTCCGGGGACGATTCCCTTCACTCTCGTGGCGATCATCACCATCCTCCTGCACGGCATGAACGCCAACGCGGTGAAGGAAGCGTGGACCACCACCTTCGCCAAGATGAAGGCGCCCACCATCGCCCTCCTCGCGGCCGTGGCTCTCGTGTCCATCTTCCGCGGCTCGGGTGTGAACCCGGATGGGATGCCCTCCATGCCGCTGGCGCTGGCGCAGACCGTGGCCGAATTCACCGGTTCCGCATGGCCCGCGCTGGCCTCCTATGTGGGCGGCCTCGGCGCGTTCATCACCGGCTCCAACACCGTGTCCGACCTGCTGTTCTCGGAATTCCAGTGGAACATGGCCACCAACCTTGAATTGCCCCGCCAGATCATTGTGGCGGCTCAGGCCGTGGGCGGCGCAATGGGCAACATGGTGTGCATCCACAACGTCGTGGCCGCCTGCGCCGTGGTGGGCCTCTCCGGGCGCGAAGGCATGATCATCAGAACGACCTTCTGGCCCTTCCTGCTCTACGGCGTCGTGGTCGGCATCGTCGCCACCATCCTTATCTAAACGTTCCCTGCGGAAGGGGGTTCCTCTTCCGCAGCCTTTCTCAGGCGGCAGAGCCAGCCGCCGGAAGCGCCTTTCCACAAAAGAAGAAGGCCGGAGATTCATTCTCCGGCCTTCCCGTTTCTTCACCCACAGGAAGAAAGGACGCCATCGCGTCGCACGGGAAACGGGCCGTTCCCCATCTTCGATATCGGGAAGAGCCTCTCATCCTCTCTGGTAGAGGCGAACGCTCTCCCCCTTCCCGCTGGGCCTGCTTGATGGAACCGTACGGCACAGCAACCTTTCCTGACGCATTGCCAAGAAAAAAGGACGTCCCTGCGGCACAGTTGCGCCTTGGACGTCCTTTTCTCCGCCGGCCCTTAACGGCCTTTCGCGGACGGCCCCGTGACGGGGGCCGGATTTAGGAAATCTTGCTGCCCGGTGCAACGGCCCCGCCGGGAGCGAGAAGGGTCAACGTGCCGTTGGGGTCTTCGGCAGTCAGGATCATACCCGCAGAAACCAGCCCACGGATTTTGCGCGGCGCGAGGTTGGCGACGACGCAGACCTGACGGCCCACAAGGTCTTCCGGCGCGAAATGCTCGGCAATGCCCGAAAGGATTTGCCGGGGCTCGTCCTCTCCAAGGTCAATCTTGAAGCAGAGCAGCTTGTCGGCCTTGGGCACGCGGCCCGCCTCCAGAATGGTGCCCACGCGCAGATCGAGCTTCTGAAAATCGGCGTATTCCGCCACGCCCGGGGCCGCAGCCTCGGCAGGGGCCGGAACGGAAGCCGGGGCGGGCTTGGCCGCCTTGGGGCTTTTCTGCTTGGCCTTCTTGTCTTCCTTCATTTCTTCCGGGATATCCAGCCGGGGGAAGAGGTTGGAGGCGGAAGCGATCACAGAGCCCTCCGCAAGGCACGCCCACGCGCCCTCTTCAGCGTCAAGGTTCCCGGCGGGGGCGACGCCGAAACGTTCCGAGGCGGGAAGGGGCTGGCCGAGCTGCTCCAAAAGCGTCGCCGCCGTGCCCGGCATGACCGGCCACAGGCAGAGCGCCACCTTGCGCATACATTCCAGCAAGAGGCGGATGACCGTACCGAGCCGGGCCGTATCCCCCTGTTTGAACAACGTCCACGGGGCCTGCGAATCCACGTACTTGTTCAGGGCGCGTACCAGTTCCCACAGGGCATCAAGGCCCTGCGCGAAACGGATGTTGCCGAAAAGCTGCGCGTAGTTGCGGCGGGCGTTTTCCGCCAGTTCCATCAGCGCCTTGTCCTCTTCGGAGAGCGCGCCCAAGGGAGGCACCTTGCTCTCGAAGTATTTGGCGTTCATGGACAGTACGCGGCTGAACAGGTTGCCGAGGTCGTTGGCGAGGTCCGCGTTGAAGCGGGTGATCAGCGCCTCTTCCGAGAAGCTGGCGTCGGACCCGAACTGCATGTCGCGCAGCAGGAAATAGCGGAAGGCGTCCAGTCCGTAGCGTTCGGCCATCTTGATGGGCTCGACCACGTTGCCGAGCGACTTGGACATCTTGGTATCCTTGATGAGCCAGTAGCCGTGCACGTTGAGGTGCCGATAGAGGGGCACGCCCGCGGATTTGAGCATGGTGGGCCAGAAGACGCCGTGCGGCTTCAGGATGTCCTTCGCCACGAGATGCTCGCCCGGCCAGTAGGCGGCGAACTTGTCGCCGTCCGGCCAGCCGAGGGCCGAGATGTAATTGAGCAGCGCATCGAACCACACGTAGCAGACGTAGTCGCGGTCGAACGGCAGTTCGATGCCCCACTCAAGGCGCGACTTCGGACGGGAAATGCACAAATCTTCCAGCACGCCGCTTTCGATCATGGACAGGACTTCGTTGCGGTAGCGTTCCGGACGGATGAAGTCGGGATTCTCGCGGATGTGCTCGGCCAGCCACGGCAGATACTTGGACATGCGGAAAAAGTAGTTCTTTTCCTGAATGAAGTCCGGCTTGGTCAGGTGTTGCGGGCACAGGCCGTTTTCGAGTTCCTTTTCCGTATAGAAGCGCTCGCAGCCCGTGCAGTAGTGACCGCCGTGCTCACCAAAATAGATGTCGCCGTTGTCGTAGACCTTCTGGAGGAACGCCTGCACGCGGGCCTTGTGATCCGGGTCCGTGGTACGGATGAACTGGTCGTTCTTGATCCCCAGTTTCGGCCACAGGGCCTGAAACTGCCCGCTGATGCCGTCCACGAAGGCTTGCGGCGTCTGCCCGGCGGCTTCGGCGGCCTTGACGATCTTGTCGCCGTGCTCGTCGGTACCGGTCAAAAACCACGTATCCTCACCGAGCAGCGCGTGGAAACGCCGCAGGCTGTCGGCCACGATGGTGGTATAGGCATGGCCGAGGTGCGGCTTGGCGTTGACGTAGTAAATCGGCGTGGTGATGTAGAAAGTGGAGGCCACTGCAAAAGCTCCTTTCGTTGTATTCGGCGGCTCGGCGGACCGGGCTTCCCATCCCCTGAAAAGGGAAAAGGCCCGGCGCCTCCCCAGTGGGAAACTACCGTTTGCGCTTGCGCTTCTTGCGGGGGCGCAGGCCCTCTTCCGCGTTGTCCGACTCGGCGTCGCCCAGAGCGTCGAGGCCCGCCTGATCCGCTTCGTCGCAGTCAGCGAAAGCGTCGTCAATGGTCTCGGGGTCGGCCATGACCACCATAAGCTCGTCATGGGTCCGCGACGCGGCGGGCTTGCCTTCCGTCCGCACCTCGCCGCCTTCCGGACGGGGCGGCGCGTCGGGGCGGCGCGGCTCAAGCGCCTGCCACTCGTCGAGGGTCAGCTCAAGCTCCTCGTTGGCGTCGGTCAGCAGGGCCACGCTGTTGCGGAACATGTTGGCCCGCAGGACCTTCATGGGGCCGCGATTGGTTTGATACCGCTTGCCGAGCCGAGGGCAGCTGCTGTGGAAAATATCGTAGTTTTCCTGCTCGTAGCTGAGGCAGCACAGCAGACGGCCACAGATGCCCGATATCTTCGACGGATTCAGGAAAAGGTTCTGTTCCTTGGCCATCTTGATGGTCACGGGCACGAACTTGCGCAGGAAACGGCGGCAGCAGCAGACCATGCCGCAACTGCCCACAGCCCCGAGCATCTGCGTTTCGTGGCGCACCCCGATCTGCCGCAGCTCAATGCGGGTGTGGTACTCGCGCACCAAGTCCTTGACCAGTTCCCGGAAATCGATACGGGTGGGCGCCGTAAAATAGAAAACCAGCTTGCTGCGGTCGAAAAGTACCTCCACGTCCACGAGCTTCATATCAAGCTGGCGCTCGCGGATGCGCGCCTCGCAGAAGCGGTGGGCGTCGTAAGTGAGGGTGTCGTTTTCCTCGACGGTCACAAGGTCCTCGTCCGTCACCTTGCGTAAAACCTCGCGCACGTTTTCAGGAGGCAAGTCGTCGGGAAGACGCTCGGCAAGGGTCATCACCGTGGCGATGCCGAGGCCCTGCCCGGTTTCCGCCAGAACGCGATCCCCTCTGCCGATGAAGGGATCATCGCAGTAAAAAAAATATATTTGTCCATAATGACTGAATTTAAGGCCAAGTATGCGCTTCATGTATGTCTGTCGTCCGCACCGGGGCGAACCGGGTAAAGAGGATAAGGGTAGAGCCCTTTCTTTTCGGCCATAACCGGGGCCGTGTCAATCGCTCCGGCGGGCTGGATTTTGCTCCCCCGCTGCGGTATGCAGCCCTTACACCCTTTCCCTTAACCACGGAGACGTCATGATCACCCGCGAAGAGGCATTGGAACTGTTGCAGGAACCCGGTCCCGAAAAACACCTCATCCAGCACGCGCTGGCCTCGGAAGCGGTCATGCGCGCCCTTGCCCGCCATCTTGAACAGGATGAGGACATCTGGGGCCTGACCGGGCTGCTGCACGATATTGACTATCCCCTCACCCACGACGATCCCGCAAGGCACGGCCTTGTGGGAGCCGACCGTCTGAACGGCATCCTCCCTGAGGAGGCGTTGCACGCCATCCGCGCCCACAACGGCGAAATGACCGGCGTACAGCCCGAATCGGCCTTCGACTACGCCCTGCGCTGCGGGGAAACCGTCACCGGGCTTGTCGTCACCGCCGCGCTGGTGCGCCCCACGGGTATGGACGGGATGCAGGCTTCCAGCCTCAAAAAGAAAATGAAGGATAAGGCCTTCGCCGCCAGCGTCAACCGCGACTGCATCCGCCAGTGCTCCGAACTGGGGATGGAACTCGGGGACTTCCTGCCCCGCGCCATCGGCGCGATGGCCGCCATTGACGAGGAACTGGGCCTCAAAAAATAAGCTTATATACTTAGTTAAATATCTATCCCTAAAATGAGTACAGGAATATCTATATTGGAAGTTCCTCGTTTCGTTAAATCCCATGCGAACTGTTCAAAGTATGAAACTCCTGTACTCATTTCATCTGCCAGATGTTTAACAGGAACTATTTCAATACCCGTATCAATTTTTCCCAAATTAGAAAAAATGGTCATTTTAGCACATACATTATAGACCATAAAAGCGTATTTACCAAATTGAACTTCTACCCCTAATTTTACTCCTTCTTTTAAGAAATCCATATCTCTTTTGGCATTTCTTCCACACGCAGGGATATACCCATCTAAATAATTACCGTATATATATTCACATGGAACAGCGTAATTTTTCCACTTAAACTTTGAAAATTCTTTTTTAAATGCTTTATTTAATTCTTTAGGGGAATATAACCATTTTCCTCTCATAGTAATTTCATGACTTTCTTTCGTTTTATAAAGTGAAGCATCTACAGATTTTATTACCTCTTTTATTTCTTTTAATTCATTAAAATATTTATCTTCTACTGCACTTTTCCCCCGTTAAAATCAAATTCAGCCACTATCTTCATAAGAGTATACCTTGCTGCTTTTTCCAAGATTGAGGGACTTGAGCTACTTTTTCTTTCCCTGTAGGTTTATAAACTTCTTTTCCTAATGGCCTTAACTTTAATTGACCTTTCAAAAAAAGGTCAATTCTCCTTTTTGCTATTTGAATATATTTATTTTCCAAGTCTATCATCATAATTTTTCTATTATGTTTTAAAGCAGCAATCGCTGTACTCCCTACCCCACCAAAAGGATCAAATACCCAATCTTCTTCATTTGTTAAAGCCAATATGCAACGTTCTACCAACTCTACCGGAAACTGGCATGGATGTTCTGTTTTTTCGGGGTGATTACATTTCACATTAGGAATATCCATAACACCTTCAATCCATTCTTCTTTTATTCCATACCAATAATCAGAAGGGTTTTTCCCTAAAGGATTACCGCTTGGTTGTCCCTTTTTAGGTCCTTTATAATGTAGTTTACCAGGGTATTTTGAAGGTACTCTTACATCATCTAAATTAAATGTATAAGAATCATTTTTTGTAAACCATAAAAGAGTTTCATATCTCCCTGAGAAACGATTTTTACAATGTAATCCATGTTCAAAATGCCAAATAATCCTATTTCTAAGCTTTAAACCTAATTTTTTAAAAATTGGATAAAACAATACATCAAGAGGATAAACTTCACCTTTTTCTACGTAATTACCAACCTGCCATACTATACTTCCATTTTCATCTAAAACCCTTATACATTCTTTTAAAACTTGTTCCTGCCATTCCAAATATATTTCCAATGAAGATTTTTTTCATATTTTTTTCCTATATTATAGGGAGGTGAGGAAATAATAAGCTTAAACACCCCGCTTGGAATACGCTTCATTCCATTTAAAGTATCATTTTCACATAAAACAATTCTATTTTGAGGTGAATATTCATTATCAATATGTAAACTATTATTTATCATCTACTTTTCCTAATACTCTTTATTAAGAACTTTAAATATCAGAAAAAAGGAGGGATACTTAAAGAATATCCCTCACTTTTTACATTAAAATTTTGTGAAGGGCCTACTTGCCTTCGCAGTTGCGGTTGCAGTGGTATTCGTCGTCCATCCAGTATTCGAGGGGCATGGACTGGCGCAGGTTCTCCACGAGCGCCTTTTCCTTGTCCCCGTCCATGGGATGCAGACGGATATAGACGTAGCTGGTGCCGTCTTCCGTGCGGCTGCGCGAGGTGAGCACGGAAAGGACGTTTCCCCCGTTGTGGCTGATGGCGTCAAAGACCGGAGAAAGCACGCCCAGCTTGTCGGGAAGCAGGAAGGCAAGCTGGAGGCCGCCCTTGCCCGCGCCGCAGAAATCCACCAGCACTCGGAAAATATCGTGATCGGTGATAATGCCGACCAATTCCCCGGCCCCGTTCATGACCGGCAGGCCGCCGATGCCCTTGTTTTCCATAATCAGCGCCGCGTCGTCTACCGCGTCGGTGTCAAAGACGGTGACGGGCTCGCTGGTCATGATGTCCTTCACCTTCACTTCGGACAGGAGATAGTAAAGCTCGTGCATGTCGAGCGTCGTCGCCTTGGAAGGGGAAGCGGCCCGGATGTCCCTGTCGGATACGATGCCCACCAGACGGTTGCCGTCCATCACGGGCACACGGCGGATATTGTTGTCCTTCATTAACTTGGACGTCTTGAGCATGGATGTGTCGGGGGTCACGGTGATGACGTCCTTGGTCATCCACTCACGGATCAGCATGGGAACCTCCTTAAGAGACCGGGAGTTGCAAGGGTTAGAGGGCGCTCTGCGAGCAATGGGAATCTACACGATTTCCCGTCCGCGCACAATGCCGGACCGAGTGAGGAAACAGTCTCTGGCGTCCATGAAAAAAGCGTGCTATCCGAGCCTTATGAACCTTTCAGAACTCATGCCGCTCTGGGAAAGCCTCGTCCGGCCGCTCACGCGACTGCTTTTGGCCATGTGCCTTGGCCTGCTCGTCGCCAACGTGGTGGAGGCCCTGCGCTGGACGCAGCCCCTGGCCCGGCTTTCCGCGCCTTTAGTAAGGCTGGCCCGCCTCGGGGAAACGGCAGGCGCCTCGTTCTCAATGGCCTTTTTCTCGCCCGCCGCCGCCAATGCTCTGCTTTCCGAAAGCCACGCCAAGGGGGAAACCAGCCTGCGCGAACTGGTGCTCGCCAACCTCTTCAACAGCCTCCCCGCCTATATGGTGCACCTGCCCACCATGCTTTTCATGCTCTGGCCCGTGCTCGGCGCGCCCGCCCTCGTATATACCGGGCTCACCCTCGGGGCGGCCGCCCTGCGCACGCTCTTCACCGTCGGCCTTGGCCACGCCCTGCTGCCGCCCCTGCAAGGGGAACAGTGCCTCGAATGCCGGCTGCCGCAGGAAAAGGTCACCCTCAAAAGCGCCGCATCCAAGGCATGGAAGCGTTTCCGCCGCCGCCTGCCCAAACTCGTCGTCTTCACCATCCCCGTCTACGTCGCCATGTACGTCATGCAGCACTACGGCCTCTTCCGCGCGGCGCAGGACTGGCTTTCCCAACATACGCCGTGGCTCGGCTTCATCCGCCCCGAGGCGCTCGGGATCGTACTCCTGAGCCTCGCGGCGGAGATCGGGGCGTCCCTCTCCGCCGCGGGTTCGGCGCTGCATATGGGCGGACTCACGCCGAGCGAGGTCATCATCGCCCTGCTCGTGGGGAATATCCTGTCCACGCCCATGCGCACCATCCGGCACCAGTTCCCGGCCTATGCGGGCTATTACAGCCCCGGACTGGCCTTCAAGCTCATCCTCTGCAACCAGCTCCTGCGCACCCTCACCATGATCGGCGTGACGTGGGCCTACTGGCTGTACGCCATCAACTGAAAAGAAACCGCCCCACCCCCCTCAAAGGGTGATGAGGGCGGCCCCGTACGCCGTGCAGCAGGACGCCGCGTCACAAGCGGGTTTCCCTCCGGAAGTTGAGGCAAGAAAATCCACAGGTTGCCTCTTTCAAAATTTTCTTGCAAAAAAGACTTGCCAATTTTTTCAATCTCACTTATTAAATGTCCTCGCTGCTTCGGTAGCACACATGGCAAGGTAGCTCAGTTGGTCAGAGCATACGGTTCATACCCGTAGTGTCGAGAGTTCAAATCTCCCTTCCGCTACTAAAAAGGACATCTGTCAAGTTGGCAGATGTTTTATGTGATTTATAGATTTAATCTGTAACGATTTCAGTTCGGAACCGCTTCGTCGTTTCAGAGGATTCGACGTTTTTAAAGAGCGGCGCACGGCGTTTCTTGGCGGGAACGGCGTGCGCCTTGTTTATGGACGTTCCGGGCTGGCCGGGGGCGGCGTCTTCATGTCGACCACAGGCTGCGACGACGGCGGAACCTCGGTCGGCGGGTCACACCATGCGGGCAGACGCGAGAACAGGCCGAGCATACGGTAACGATCCTCGTCCGGGAACACGCCCACGCCGCACAGTTCAAAGACAATCCGGGCCCATGCCCTCCCCGCCTCCACGAACGAACGCGGATCGGCTTCGTAGCGTTTGCGGCCCTGCACCTGAATATCGTAGGTCGCCAAGTGATCGTATGTCGGAGCCGCCGCCATAAGGGTTTGCCAGAATAGCGCATACCCGTCCTCGCGTTCCCGGGCCGCGCCCGCCTCGCCTTTCCCGTAGTGCTCCATATAGGCTTCGCTCAGACATTGCCGAAACGCAGCACTCCGTTCGGGAGGCGTGTCTTCCGACAGCAACCGTTGCCCGAGGCTTCCAAAGGTCCGGGCGTTGGTTTCCGTCTGTTCCGCAATGGGGACATGGAAATGCATCAGGCAGCATCCCGCCAGCAGTCCCGCGCCCAACAAGGCTACACCCTTTCGCATAAGCTCCTCCTCGGGATTCCGGCCCCTTCCGCAGCCATTCCTCTGCTAGGTACGGTTCCGCCGTGCGGCGTTTCCCCAGCGGGCGAGGGCGCACGCCAATTCGCGCACGTCGATGGGCTTGGAGAGATGGGCGGTCATTCCGGCGGCGAGGCTGCGTTCGGCGTCGCCGTACATGGCGTGGGCGGTCATGGCCAGAATAGGAATATCCTCCGCGCCGGGCACCCCGCTGGAACGGATGCGCCGCACGGCCTCATAGCCGTTCATGACGGGCATCTGGACATCCATGAGGATGACGTCGAAATCCTGATCCTTCAGGAAAATCTCCAGGGCCTCCTGCCCGTTGTGGGCAAGGCGGGTCGTCACCTCGAAGCGGGTGAGCATGTTTTCAATCACGTATTGATTGATTTCGTTGTCTTCAGCGATAAGGACGCGCTGCCCCTTGAGCTTGGCCAGGGGGAGATCGGTATCCGGCACGTCAATCCCGCCGTAGAAGGCATCGAGATTCTCGCGTGGGGCGGGCGCGGACAGTCCAAAAGGCAATTCCACCCGGAACACGCTTCCGTGCTCGGGGCTGCTCTCCACGGTCAGTGCGCCGCCCATGAGTTCGACGAGCCGCTTGCTGATGGCCAGCCCCAGCCCTGCGCCGCCATGCCGCCGCGTGCTGGAATCGTCAAGCTGGAGAAAGGGATCAAAAATGCGGTCGATATGTTCCGGCGCGATGCCTATGCCGCGATCCCGCACGGAAAAGGCCAGACGGACACTCTGGCCTGAGGCCTGCACGGGCGTGATGTCCAGCGAGACCTCGCCCTCATCGGAAAACTTCACCGCATTGCCGCACAGGTTCAACAAAATCTGCCGCAGGCGCAAAGGATCGCCCACCAGCCGCACCGGGACGCCCGGCGCAAGGTGCAGGGAAAATGACAGCCCCTTTTCTTCGGCCCGCTGGCCCATGACGGAAGAGAGGACAGACAATTCCCGTTCCAGATGGAAATCCCGCTGCTCAAGATCAAGGCGGTTGGCCTCGACCTTGGTCAGATCAAGAATATCCTTGAGCAGGCCCAGCAAGGTGGCGCTGGCCTCGCTGATACGCGAGAGATAGCCGTACTGCTCGGCGGTAAGGTCTGTTTTCAGAGCCAGATACGTCAGTCCCATGATGGCGTTCATGGGCGTCCGTATTTCATGGCTCATGTTGGCGAGGAAGGTCGACTTGGCGCGGTTGGCGGCTTCGGCGGCCTCCTTCGCGGCGCGCAGAGACGCCTCGTGCTCCTTGCGCTGAGTCACGTCCGCCGTGTAGCCCACGGCCCGCAGCGCGTCGCCGTCCCGGGAAAATTCGCACTGGAAGTCGTACCAGATGGACCCGCGCTCGGGATGCATGTATTCGATCTCAAAATGCGGACTGTGGCCCGGCTTCCATTCGGATCGCCGCAGCTTCTCCACGATGAGCTTCCGGCTGGCGGGGGCCAGCCGCCGCCACAGCCCATGAAAGGCGGGCAACGTGAGGTCCTGCGGGGACAGGGCGAACTGCCGGAGGAAAATATCATTGGCCGAAAAGGAAAGCCTGCCTCCCCGCACGCACTCGAAAACCCCGATGCCACCGATGCGGCAGGCCCTTTCCAGCCGGGACAGGTTTTCCCGCAACTGGCCCCGCATGGTTTCAAGCTCGCTCACGTCCTGATGGTAGCCCTTGACCCGCAGCACGCCGTCGACGTCGGACAGGAGGCGTCCGCCGCAGCGCACGAAAATGACGCCGCGTTGCGGATGCCGCCACGGATACTGGACCTCATGGTGCTGCCGGGTCGCAATAATGGCCTGCACCGCTTCCTCAACGCCGTGCCGGTATCCTTCCTCGATCCGGTCAAACCAATGGCTGTAGCATGCCTCCGGGTCAGGATGGGCCTCAAGGCCGAGCAGCCCCAGCATGGTTTCGTTGACCATCATGCGGGGCGCTCCTCCGCGCGTGTCCAGCTCAATGGCCCAAAGCCCGGTGTTCCCGATACGCAGGGCCTCGCTCATCCATTCGGGGCTATTGAATATATCCGTATTGTTCCGCATACCGCCGCCTCCGCTCTCCCAGTATCCCCGTCCCAAGTCAAGGCGCCGCTTCCGCCAGCCACGCCATGCCGTCCCTTCCGCCCTTGCCCCGTCCGTCGCTTGCGCCGCGTGCGAGGGCTAGGCTTCACCGACCGCCCCGCCTTCGGCGGCCACCTCGCGCAGGCCGGGCACGTCCAGAAGGACGATATCCCGCCCCTCCAGCGCCACCAATCCGTTCTCGGCAAAACGCGACAACTGCCGCGAGAGCGTCTCGCGCGCCAGACCCAAAAGATTCGCCAGCACCTCGCGGGACACGCCGAGGCGGACGACATCGCCGCCTCCGATCTGCCTGCGGTGCAAAAGGTAGGTCGCCAGCCGCACGGCGGCCCCGCCCTGCCCCTGCGCCGCCAGCTTGTGGGCGAACATCCGCAGGCGCAATGAGAGCGCCGCCAGCATTTTCAAGGCCAGCTCCGGGTTTTCGGCCACCATCCCGAAGAGAGCCTCAGCCTCGAGAAAAAGAGCGCGCACGTCGTCCACAGCCACAGCCGAAGCGGGGAACGTCCCCCGCTGGAACATCGCGCCCTCGCCGAGGGTGTTGCCCGGGCGTACCAGATGCAGCACGGTTTCCCGGCCGTCCGGCGTAAAGCGGACCACCTTGACCACGCCGCTCAGGACGATGAGCATCCCCTCTGCCCGCTCACCCTCCCGGAAGAGAAAGGCTCCCCTGGTAAACGTGCGTATCCGGCATCCTGCGGCAAGCCGTTCCCGCTCCCCCTCGGAAAGTGGTTCAAATAAGGGCAACGTTCCCAAGGCCGCAACTTTTTCCCCGTTCATACTCCCGTCCCGGTAGACATAATGAGTGATAAAAATACACCGGAGCAAGGAGGGAAAGCAAGCCTGCAGACATAAATATCAGGCTGAAATTCCAAAAAAAGCATCTTCCCGAACACAAGTATCCGGGAAGGAATGCAGCGCATCCCGGGCGACGCCCGCCATCCGGCATCCACCCACGTACAAAACGCCCCTTCCTCACGTCCGCAAAAGAATGGAAAGAGCCTGCGGATGCCGCCCAAAAAACAGAGGACAGCGGTACTCCTGCGGAAAAAGCCCGCTGTGGCCGCCAAATACAGAATGGCCCGGCGGCACGCAACAGAAAGAGCCCCGATATATTACAGAGAGAAAGAGAGCCTCGTGCTTCCCTTCGCACGCTTCCACCGGCCATAGCAAAAGAGCCCGGAAAAAACCGGGCTCCGAAGATGGCAAACGTACCGTAAAAAGCGGCACGCGCCTAGAATTTAGGGAAGAGCTTGTCGTCTTTGGGCTTCAGGTTCTTAAGGAATTCCTTGCCCGTCTCCGTGGTGGACCCGAGGATGGTGGTCACGGCGAATTCCTTGCCGTTGGAACCGAAATAGGAAACGCCCTTACCCGGCCCCTGCTCGAAAGTCGTCTCGTAAATGCCATCCTTTTCCACAGGCGCGCTGGCCTCAAGGCCGCCCTGCTTCATGTTGGCGACGGTCTGTTCGGCCACGTCCTTGGCGGACATGGGCGCGGGGGCGATGGTCAGGGTAACGGCGGAACCGTCCTTGGTATTCTGGAAGATGGCCATAACCGCGCCGTTCGCTTCCTGAACGGGTTGCGGCTGCGTCCAACCGTCCGGCAAGTCGATGGTGAAGTACTTGGTCGAGACTTCCGCGGCCAGCGCGGGCACGGCGAGGGCAACCATCATAAGTCCGGCAACAACGGCTTTGCTGCAGCGTTTCAGGCACGTCATCACGTTTTTCTCCTTAATGTGAAATGGTAAACAATTACTCTCGACGACTCTTAGTTCATGCAGGCCGTCCTGTCCAGCCGTTCTTCAAAAAACAAACTATAACGCTCTGTTTCGCTTCTTACCGTCTTTATATACAAAAAGGCCCGACACAACATGAAAGCGGGTACAAGGGAAGCGTTAGAATGTTGGACAAGGCGTGATAATGCGGGTGCAACCCTTCTAGGCCGAACAACGGCAGGCGTTCCGGCCTGTCCAGCCGCCCCGACGCAAAAGGGGCACTTCCCCTTACGGAAGCGCCCCTGAAGAGGGTGCGAGCAGGCCGCGCCGTCAGTCCCGTCAGCCGAGGATGGCCTTCAAATCCTCGTCCGGGGTGGAAATGGGCCGGATGCCCCATTTTTCCACCAGCAGGGCGAGGATGTCGGGAGACACGAAGGCGGGGAGGCTGGGTCCGAGACGGATGTCCCGCACACCCAAGGCCAGCAGAGTCAGGAGGATGGCCACGGCCTTCTGCTCATACCACGAAAGCACCAGCGAAAGGGGCAGATCGTTGACGCCGCAGCCGAGGGCGTCCGCCAGCGCAAGGGCCACCTGCACCGCGGCGTAGGCGTCGTTGCACTGTCCCACGTCCATAAGGCGGGGGAAGGGACCGATCTGGCCGAGGTCCTTGTCAAAGAAACGGAACTTGCCGCAGGCCAGCGTGAGGACGAGCGTGTCGGCGGGCGTCTTCTCCACGAATTCCGTGTAGTAGTTGCGGCCCGGCTTTGCGCCGTCGCAGCCGCCGACAAGGAAGATATGGCGGACGGCCCCGGCCTTCACCGCCTCGAGCACGGCGGGGGCGGCGTCAAGGAGCGTGCGCCGCCCGAAGCCGACCATGACCGTCTTGCCCGCCTCGTCTTCGTCGAAGCCGGGAAGCTCCAGCGCCTTTTCGATGAGCGGGGAGAAGTCGCGGCCCTTGATGTGCGTCAGGCCCGGCCAGCCCACCACGCCCGAGGTGAAAACCTTCTCGTCGTAGCCTTTGGGGTTCTGGATGCAGTTGGTGGTGAACAGCACCGCGCCGGGGAAGGCCGGAAGCTCCTTGCGCTGGTTCTGCCATGCCGTGCCGAAATGCCCCACCAGATGGGAGAAGGCGTGGAGCTTCGGGTAGCCGTGGGCGGGCAACATTTCGCCGTGGGTATAGACGTTGATGCCCTTGCCTTCGGTCTGTTTCAAAAGCTCGTAAAGGTCCTCAAGATCGTGCCCGGAAACGAGGATGGCCTTGCCCCTGCGGTGGCCCAGCGACACGGGCGTGGGCACGGGGTCCCCAAACGTCCCGGTGTTCCCGGCGTCGAGCAGTTCCATGGCCCGCAGGTTGGCCTTGCCGCAGCGCAGGACCAGATCAAGCCAGTCCTCAAGGCTGCGCGTGTCCGGGGCGCCGTCCTTGGCTGGCATCCCCGCGTCAAGCGCCTCGTAGATGAAGGCGTTCAACGCAGGATCGCGCTGCCCGAGCACGGCGGCGTGATCCGCATAGGCCGCTACGCCTTTCAAACCGAAGAGCAGCAACTGCATGGCCGAGCGCACGTTGGGATCGTCGCTCAAATGATCGATGCGCGTGTCCGCCCGCCCCAGCGCCTCAAAGGTGGCGTTGACCGCGGCGGGGCAGGTATCGGGATTGCAGCCGAGCTTGCGGGCCAGGTCCTTGCGCCGCCGGATGGCTTCGTGGGCGATGTCCTCAAGGGCGGCCTGATCAAAATTCACGTTGGTCAGCGTGGAAAAAAGCGCCCGGACCGTGAAGTCGTCCGTTTCCTGATCCACAATGCCTCTGGCCCGGCCCTTCAGCGCGGTACGGGCCAGAAGGCGCAGCGCGTAGATGATCCTGTCCTGAATATCGGATACCGGAGCCTGCTTGCCGCATACGCCGGAAACCGTGCAGCCGGTGCCTCCGGCCGTCTGTTCGCATTGGTTGCAAAACATGGGAACCTCCCGTGTTGAATGGACTGTCGTTTTCGTGCTCCCTTTTCTCCCCCATAGCGGAAAAAGACAGTGATCCCGATCACAATCATGCGCTTCCCGAAAAAAAATCACACGCCCGGCCCCCGAAGCGCGGCTTGACAAGGCTCTCGCCCCCCAGCTAGAAACGTCGATTCAAACGGTTTCACGCCCTTATCCCGCGCCGTCGCGCCCCGGAGTCCGCCGCCTCATGATCTGCAAACGCTGCAAGTCCGCCACCGCCATCATTTCCCTGCCGAGTCACAACACCGGCTTTTGCGAAGCCTGCTTCCGCGACTTTTTTTCCGCGCAGGTGGCGCGCGGCATCGAAACCGGCAAGCTGTTCACGCATGAGGACCGCATCCTCGTAGCCCTTTCCGGCGGCAAGGATTCCCTCTCGCTCATGCTCGAACTCTCGCGGCAGGGCTACGACGTGACCGGGCTGCACGTCGATCTCGGCATCCCCGGCACCTCCGAAGTGGTGCGCGGGGTCATCGACCGTTTCTGCACCAAGCACGGCTTCCGGCTCATCGTCAAGGAAATGGCTGCGGAAGGGCTCGCCATCCCGCTGGTCAAGCAGCGCCTCAAACGGCCCGTCTGCTCGGCCTGCGGCAAGATCAAGCGCCACTTTTTCAACAAGACCGCGCTTGAGGAAGGCTTTACCGCCCTCGCCACCGGGCACAACCTCGACGACGAGATCGCCCGGCTTTTCAGCAATACGCTGCGCTGGGATGTGGGCTACCTCTCGGATCAGGGCCCCCGGCTGGACGGCGAGGACGGCTTCGCGCGCAAGGTGAAACCCTTCTGGCGGCTGACCGAATTCGAGACGGCCACCTACGCCTTCCTTGAGGACATCGAACACCACCACACGCCCTGCCCCTACAGCGCAGGCGCGAGCTTCACCTATTATAAGGGCCTGTGGAACCAGCTCGAAGAGGAAATGCCGGGCCGCAAGCTCTCCTTTTACGTGGACTTTCTCAAGCGGGGCCGCCCGGCCTTCGCCGGAGTGGAAAAACGGGAGGGTGACGAGCTCGCCCCCTGTACCGTCTGCGGCTATCCCACCTCCTCCGGCGTCTGCGGGGTCTGCCGCATCCGGGAAGCCATCGCGGACTAAAGGCCCGCCGCCGGAGGACAAGGCCCTTTCCGGAAAAAGGCTTTCCCTCTGCGTCTCACCCTCGGCGGCCTGCGGCAGGCGGCCTCCCGCGCCCGGCGCAAGACGATAGCTGAACTCATAGCAGTGCCCATCCTCCGTGGGGTACATCTCGCATACGTAGGTGGCCTTCCCGGGCGGAACGCCGCGGCGGACAGGACGGCTCTCGGCGGGGAATGCGGAGAGCCGCGCGGCACGCCTCCTTTCCGGGGCAGGAGGCGCTTCTTTACAGGAGCCCGGGAACACCACCCGGCCTTCCCGGGGAGTCATGTATGAGCATCAAGCAACGATTCGATCAGGAACCGATCTATCTTATGGACGGGTCGGCCTTCGTCTACCGAGGGTTTTACGCCAACCAGAGCATGCAGCGTTCGGACGGCTTTCCGACCAGCGCCCTGTTCATCGTGGCCCGCATCCTCATGCGCATCCTCCGCGAGGAACAGCCCACCCATTTCGCCTTCGTGCTCGACGGGCACGGCCCCAACTTCCGGCACGACATGTTTGCGCTCTACAAGGCCCAGCGCAGCGCCACCCCGGAAGACCTCATCCGACAGATGGACCCCATCCACCGCCTTATCCACGCCCTCGGCCTGCACCTTGAGGTGTCCGACAGCTGCGAGGCGGACGACTGCCTCGCTTCGCTGGCCCTGCGCTACCGCGACGAGCGCCCCGTGGTGCTGGTCGCCACGGACAAGGACCTCAAGCAGTGCCTGCACTCCAACGTGCTCATGTGGGACCCGGCCAGCCGCGACGAAAAAATCGTCACCCTCGAAAGTTTTCAGGCGGAAACCGGCCTCACGCCCTCACAGTGGCCCGACGTGCAGGCCATCATCGGGGATTCCAGCGACAACATCCCCGGCGTGCGCGGCGTGGGCCAGAAAACGGCGGAAAAGCTCTTCCGGGACTATCCGACGCTTGAAGCCATCCGCGACGGTTTCGAGACCATGAAGCCGGCCCTGAAAAAGAAATTCGAGGGCCAGCTGGAAGCCATGTTCCTCTATCGCCAGCTGACCACGCTCGACACGAGCCGCTGCGCCGGGCTGACCCTCGACGCCATGCGCGTGCGGCCCGTCAATCGTCAGGAAGCCGCCACGCTCCTGCGCGAATTCGAGCTTAATTCCCTTGAGCGCGAACTCGCCACGCTCATCCGCGATGGCCGCGTGGCCGTGGAGGAAGACGCCGCCGTCCCCAACTTCGGGAAAGGCTCGGGCGGAATGCGCCAGCTTTCCCTCCTCGATGCGCCCCATGCCGAGGCGCGCCCGCGCCTGAACACTACGGACGATGCCTTTTTCGCCTTTGAAGGGGCCACGGTCGCTGTCCTCGATGGGCACGGCGAGCTTGCCGTCGCCGTCGGGGACAAAGAAATCGTCTATACCGGACCCACCCCGCCGCTGGTGGACCGCCTGCTCGCCGCGCAGCGCGTCGTGGCCCCGGACGTCAAGGCCCTGCTGCACACCCACCGCGACTGGCGGCGCATCCCGCCCGCGCAGTGGTTCGACCTCGGCCTCGCCAGCTACCTGCTGGAGCCGGAGGAACGTGACTACGGCTGGCCCAAACTCTCGGGCAGGTGGGGGACGGCGCTCGGCCTCTCGGCGGCCAATCCCGGCCTGCTGGCCCTCGCCATCACCGAGCACCTGCTCAAGCGCCTTTCCGGGGCGCACCTCATCGAACTCATGAAGTCGCTGGAGCTGCCGCTCATCCCCGTGCTGGCGGATATGGAAAGCGCGGGCGTGAAGCTCGATGCCGAGGCCCTTTCCGGTTTCCTTACCGAAGTGCAGAAGGAGCTTGACCGCCTGACCGAGGAAGTCTACGCCGCGGCGCAGGGCCCCTTCAACATCCGCTCAGCGCAGCAGCTTGGGGAAGTGCTCTTCCACCGTCTGCAACTCCCCGTCTCGGGCAAGACGCGCGGCGGTCAGGCCTCCACCTCGCAGGACGTGCTTGAAAAGCTCTCCGGCCACCATCCGGTGGTGGACGCCCTGCTCGACTTCCGCAAGCTCGAAAAGCTGCGCTCCACCTATCTGGAGCCCCTGCCCCGGCTCATGGGCAAGGACGGCCGCATCCGCACCACCTTCAACCAGTTGGCCACGGCCACGGGCCGCCTTTCCTCAAGCAACCCCAATCTTCAGAACATCCCGGTGCGCGGCCCGCTCGGACGCCGAATGCGGGCCTGTTTCACCGCACCCGAAGGCAAAAAGCTCATTTCCGCCGACTATTCACAAATCGAGCTGCGCGTGCTGGCCCACATGTCGCAGGACGAAACCCTGCTCGCGGCCTTCCGCGAGGGCACGGACATCCACGCCCGCACAGCCAGCCTCCTTTTCGACGTGCCGCAGTCCGAGATCACGCACGATCAGCGCCGCAACGCCAAGACCATCAACTTCGGGCTCATCTACGGCATGGGGCCGCAAAAGCTGGCGCAGGAACTCAAAATTCCCCTTTCCGAGGCCAAGGCGTTCATGAGCCGCTATTTCGAGCGGCTGCGGGGCCTGAAGCTTTTCTATGAGGATGCAGAAAGGCAGGCGCGCGAGCAGGGAGATCGGAAGAGCGTCGTGTAGGGAAAGAGTGTAGATCTCGGTGGCCGTCCTCTGCCGGATATTGAGGCCGAAAACACGCAGGCGCGGTCCCTCGCCCGGCGTCAGGCCATCAACACGCTCATCCAGGGGAGCGCGGCGGATATCATCAAGCTGGCCATGCTCGCGGTGCACGGCGACGAGCGGCTGCGCGCGCTGGACGCACGGCTCCTTTTGCAGGTGCATGACGAACTGCTCCTCGAAGTGCCCGAGGCCGCCGCGCAGGAAGCCGGGGAACGGGTCGCCCGGCTCATGGCCGATGTGCGCCCCGGC
>OFFP01000954.1_pt1 | contig 21440 bp, 18 predicted proteins | sample 1521431 | NCBI WGS metagenome assembly OFFP01 (sample SAMEA3504104, study PRJEB24116) | mouse gut metagenome | biome: mouse gut; feature: mouse-associated habitat; material: faeces | place: Denmark | collected 2011
AGGAGGCAGAGATGAAAGTATTGATTGTGGGAAGCGGAGGCAGAGAACATGCGATTGCAGCCAGCGCTGCAAAAAGCCCGAAGGTGAAGAAGATGTACTGCGCACCGGGAAATGCCGGGATTGCGGAGTATGCCGAGTGTGTGCCGATCGGTGCGATGGAGTTTGACAGGCTGGCCGCGTTTGCGAAGGAGCGCGGGATCGACTTTACCATCATCGGCATGGACGATCCGCTTGTGGGTGGTATCGTGGATGTGTTTGAGTCGGAGGGACTGCGCGTGTTCGGGCCGCGGAAAAATGCGGCGATTCTGGAGGGCTCGAAGGCGTTTTCCAAGGATCTGATGAAAAAATACGGGATTCCAACGGCGGCATACGAGAATTTTACCGATGCAGATAAGGCGCTTGCATATCTTGAGACGGCAAAATTCCCTATCGTACTCAAAGCTGACGGGCTGGCTCTTGGAAAAGGCGTCCTGATTTGTAACACGCTGGAAGAAGCGAAGGAGGGCGTTAGGACCATCATGCTGGACAAGAAGTTCGGGGATGCGGGAAACGAGATGGTAATCGAAGAATTCATGACGGGGCGGGAGGTGTCCGTGCTGTCCTTCGTGGATGGGAATACCATCAAGACTATGGCCTCTGCACAGGACCATAAGCGTGCGAAAGATGGGGATAAAGGCCTTAACACCGGGGGGATGGGGACATTTTCTCCAAGCCCGTTCTATACGGAAGAAGTGGAAGATTTCTGTAACAAATATATTTATCAGGCAACCGTAGATGCGATGAAGGCAGAGGGAAGGCCCTTTAAGGGCGTGATTTTCTTCGGGCTGATGCTGACGGAGGAAGGTCCTAAGGTGCTGGAATATAATGCAAGGTTCGGAGACCCGGAGGCTCAGGTCGTCCTGCCGAGGATGAAGAATGATATCATCGAAGTGGCGGAGGCATGTATTGACGGGACGCTTGACCAGATTGACCTTGAGTTCGAGGACAATGCAGCGGTATGCGTGGTTCTTGCAAGCGACGGTTATCCGTTGGCTTATGACAAGGGGCTCCCGATTACCGGGCTTGAGGAATTCAAGAAGCAAGAGGGATATTACTGTTTCCATGCGGGGACGAAATTTGAGGGAGAGCAGATTGTGACCAACGGCGGGCGTGTGCTTGGCGTTACGGCAAAAGGCAAAGATCTGAAAGAAGCCAGAGCTAATGCGTATGCGGCGACGGAGTGGGTAAAATTTGACAATAAATATATGCGTCATGATATCGGGAAGGCGATTGATGAGGCGTAAAGAATTAAGGGGATGCCGGAAATTACCGGCGTCCCCTATTTTTCGGTTAGTATATCCCTAATTTATCCAGATATTTATCTATCTTCTTCAACCGCTTCTCAATCCCATTTACCTTATGGCTGATGGTATCAAGCAATATCTCGGCCACAAACTGTGGGCCGATTAAAGAATTAAAAAATGCATTGCTGTCAACCGGAACCGTAATCAGTACCGTCGCATACTGTGCAAGCAAGGCGCTTGGTTTATCTGTAATCACGACGATTCTTGCCCCTGCTTCTTTGGCCATCTCCGTCGTCACCCGGTCTAAGGAAGAATACCGCGGAAAACTGAAAACAACCAGGCAGTCGTCTTTCGTAATGTTGCACATATGGTCAATGGGGCTTAGGGCAGCCGTGTTGGTGCAGGTCACATGGGGCAGGATATGTTTCAGGTACAGGAGAAAAAAGTCTCCAAGGCAGGCGTTGCCCCGGGAAGCAGCGATGTACTTACGCTTTCCTGCAACGATGACGTCGGCGGCCTCCTCAAATGCGTCTAATGTATTGGTGGTAAATAAGGTTTCCAGATTTTGGATAGCGTTCTTAAAATGCCGGTTGATGTAGTCTGAATTACGTTCAAGCTTCGCCCGTTTGGCAACCCGCTGGGCAGGCACGGTAATCGTGTTGGATATGCTGAGAACCTTGTCCTGATATTCCTTGCGCAGCATCTTCTGAAAATCCATGAACCCGCTAAAACCTAAAGACCTGCTGAACCTGATGACCGAGGATTCGCTGACGTTCAGCTTCAAGGCAATCTCGGTAGACGTCATAAAACAGGCGTCGGCGGAATGATCCAGGATATATTTGGCTATCATTTTCTGGGTCTTTGTCAGATTGGCATTATGAATTAATTCGCTCAGTTCGCTCATAGAGTACCTCCGAAGTTTTCATGTCATATAATGATTTAAGCATGAATGAAGAAAATATGCAAGAAAAATTGTAGATACAATTTTAAATTTTGAAGTATAATTAAATAATTCTGTGAAAAAAATAACTTTTATTGAATAATGTAAGGACTTGTGGTAGTATTATTGAAAAGAAAAAAGAATAATATTATTCATAATGATGTATATATGAATAATATTATTCATCCCAAATGAAATGTTCGGATACATTATTATGGTATGGAGGTCAAGGAAGATGAAGGTTGGAAGTGTCAGGGAGATTAAGAACAATGAGTTCCGGGTAGGGATGATACCCGACAATGTGAAGAGTTATGTGAATGCAGGGCACGAAGTTTATATTGAGAAGGGAGCCGGTAACGGTTCCGGATTTACGGACGCAGAGTATGAAGCGGCGGGCGCGACAATGCTTGATACGGCGAAAGAAGTATGGGATACGGTAGAGATGATGGTCAAGGTCAAGGAACCGCTTCCGGACGAGTATCCGTTGTTCCATGAGGGGCTGATTTTATATACCTATCTGCACCTTGCTGCAGACCGTCCGCAGACAGACGCCCTCCTTGCCTCTAAGGTGAAGGGTGTTGCTTATGAGACTTTGATGGATAGAAACGGCAGTCTCCCCCTTCTTGCGCCTATGAGCCAGATTGCCGGACGTCTCAGCGTACAGGAAGGCGCGAAGTACCTTGAGAAAATCTACGGCGGGGAAGGGGTACTCCTTGCGGGTGTACCGGGAACGCCTAAGGCGAATGTGGTCATCCTTGGGGGAGGTTCTGTGGGAACCAATGCCTGTAAGATTGCAGTGGGCATGGGGGCGAATGTAACGATTCTAGACGTGAATCTCCAGAGGCTTGCATATCTGGACGATATTTTCGGGGCAAGGATTCAGACTCTTGCATCCAACGACGCCAACATTGAGAAGTCCGTGAAAGAGGCTGACCTTGTAATCGGGTCTGTCCTGATTCCGGGGAAGGCTGCGCCTAAGCTATTCAAGAAAAAATATTTAAAAGAGATGAAGCCGGGCGCGGTGTTTGTGGATGTTGCCGTTGACCAGGGCGGGTGCGGCGAGACGACGCGGATGACTTACCATGACGACCCGATTTATATTGTAGACGGCATTGTCCATTATTGTGTCGGCAATATGCCGGGCGCAGTTCCGCGGACGTCTACGATTGCGTTAACCAATGCTACTTTGAGTTACGGGCTGCAAATCGCCGGCAAGGGACTTGAACAGGCTTGTAAGGAGAACGAGGTGATTTATTCCGCGATTAACACATACGACGGAAAGCTGACCTGCAAGAATGTGGCGGATAGTTTTGAAGGGTATGAGTACGTGGATGTGAAAAGTGCAGCAGGTTGCTGATGTTGAACGGTATATGATAAATGTGTCAATCTAATGTTCGGGCATATTTGAAAGGTGGTTTTTTTGCAGACCAGAAAACCATTTTCGGATATGCCCGAAAATTTTTGCCGTGATATGTTTATTTTTTCCATAAAAATGTTAAAATATAGGCATTAAATCGTATAAAGCAAGATGGAATGGGAGACTATCATGGAACTTGAAATAAGTATTGAAGATTTGCTCAAAAGGGAAAAAATAGAATCAGACCGTATTGAATTCAAGTCAGGCTGGAACCCGGATGATATTTATCGCAGTGTATGTGCATTTGCCAATGATTATAACAACAAAGGCGGTGGATATATTATTATTGGTGTTGCTGAAAAGAATGGCGTTGCGCAAAGACCAGTACAGGGAATACCGGAAAATGAATTAGATAAGATACAGAAGGAAATGCTAGGATATAATAATTCTATGGCTCCAACATATTTCCCTAAGGTAAGTACGACGCAGGTGGATGGGAAATGGATATTAATTATTGTTGCGAGGGCAGGACAGCAAAGACCTTATAAAGTACCAGAGTACGTTACAAGTAAAAAGGGTAAGAAATATAATTATTATATTCGTTATCTGACCAATTCGGTAAAAGCCAATCAGGAGCAGGAAAGAGAGCTTATTAACATGGCAGACCAGACGCCGTTCGATTGCAGGGCTAATCATAAGGCAACATTTGATGATATTTCACCGATTCTGTTAGAAGACCATTTGCGCAAGACAGGAAGTAAATTATCTAGACAAGTCAGGGAACGGGGAGTAGAAGCTATATTGGAAGATTTACAGTTATTGGAAGGACCTTTGGAGCAAAGATATATTCAAAATGTTGCATTGATGATGTTCTGTGACTATCCGGAAAAGTTCTTTCGATATACTTATGTGCAAATGACTTCATTTCCAAAGGGAAGTGTAGAAAATCCTAGTTTGAGTGAGGATTTCCCGAATATTACAGGGTCGGTTCCACAGATGATAAAAGGAACAATGGAGCGGTTTAGAAATATATTTATTCGGGAGAAAGTCATAAAAATTCATGGGCAGATGGAGGCGCTTAGAATTGTGAACTATCCATATCAGGCGATTGAAGAAGCTGTGGTCAATGCATTTTATCATAGAGACTATATGTCCTGCGAACCAGTGACAATAGAGATAGAGCCTGATTGTGTAAATATTATGAACTTTCCGGGAATTGACAGATCGATTTCGGAGAAAACCATAGCTGAAGGAAAAAGATTTGTGTCAAGATATTATCGGAATCGAAGACTGGGAGAATTTTTAAAGGAATTAGAGTTATCGGAAGGTCATTCTACCGGGATACCGACAATTCAAGAGGAGCTGAAAAGGAACGGTTCGCCAAGAGCAGAATTTTTTACAGATGAAGAAAGAAGAGCAATGCGTATCAGGATACCAATTCATCCTGCATTTTTAGAAAAATCGGCGATTGAGGCAGAAAATCCGGCGGTTGAGGCAGAAAAATCGGCGGTGGAGATAGAAAAGTCGGCGATTGGAATAGAAAAATCGGCGATTGAGATTATAAAATCGGCGGTTGAAAATCAAAGATATAGCGAACCGACGCGAAATAACATTTTAAAGATATACGATGCCTTAGAAAAGGAGCAGGTATTTGGGGCTGCCGAAATTAAGGAAATATTGGGATGTTCGGATTCAACAGCCAGAGCAATACTGATGAAAATGAGGGATGATATGGAGATTATAGTTACAGTGACAGGTCAAGGAAAAGGAAAATATCGATTCGCATAGGGAGAAAAAAGATAGACATATTGGAGGTGGTCTGCATGTCCGTAATTTTCCACATAGATGTGAATTCTGCATATCTTAGTTGGACGGCAGTAGAGGAATTAAAGAATGGTAAGAAGCGAGATCTGCGTCAGATTCCCGCAATTATCGGCGGCGACCAGAAGACAAGGCACGGCGTTGTGCTGGCGAAGTCCATTCCGGCAAAGAAATACGGCATCCACACAGGCGAGCCGGTGGCCAATGCGTTCCGCAAATGCCCTAGTCTTGTGACTGCGCCGCCTGACCACAAGCTGTACAGGAGGTACAGCGACAGGCTGATGGAATTTCTGCAAAGCTATACCCCGGTCATAGAACAGGTAAGTGTGGACGAGTGTTATATGGATTTTTCCGAAAATGTGAAGGATTATCATTCTCCGGTAGAAGGCGCTATGGAAATCAAGAACGAGGTATACCGAAGATTTGGGTTCACGGTAAATGTGGGCATTTCCAGTAATAAACTCTTGGCAAAGATGGCCTCGGATTTTGAAAAGCCCAATAAAGTACATACCTTGTTTCCGGAGGAGATACCGGTGAAAATGTGGCCGTTACCTGTGGCAGAGCTTTATATGGCCGGTAATTCCAGCGTGGAGATCTTGCGGAAGCTGGGAATATTCACAATCGGGGAACTTGCCCGTATGGAGCCAAAACTTCTGGAACTGCATCTAAAGAGCCACGGAAGGCGGCTGTGGGAGTTTGCCAATGGCATCGGCGATGCGGTGGTAGAGCCGGAACCTGCGGAAGCGAAAGGAATCGGCAATTCTATCACTCTTTCCAAGGATGCCGCTACGGAGGAGGAGGCAAAGGAAGTATTGAAAATGCTTGCCGCCAGCGTAGGCAGGCGGCTCCGTGATGCCGGACAGAAGGCAAAGATGCTGAGCGTAGAGATTAAATACTATAATTTTGAGAGTGTTTCCCATCAGAAACAGCTTGATAGAGGGACGAACCGGGACGAGGAGATTTATGAGGAAGCAGTCCAGTTGTTCCGGGAACTTTGGGACAAGAATCCAATCCGGCTGTTAGGGATACGCAGTTCTAAATTGGCGGAGGAAGATGAGCCGGAACAGATGACGATTTTTGACCCACAGTTTCGGTATGACCCTAAGAGGGAGAAGACGAGAATGCTCGACCAGGCATTAGAGAAAGTGCGTATGAAATACGGGGAAGGGATTGTTACAAGAGGGAGATGAATTTTTTGAAAATCAATAAAAACAAACAAATCATTTTATGGATTTTGCTATTGGCGACCGTTTTCAGGCTGTTTTTATCTTGGAAGATTCCGGTGGCGTATTTTACAGAGCAAGCGTATGACGATCAATTAATGTATAATCATGCGGTTTATATTTCTGATTTTAAATGGTTGGGGAGATATTCCCATACAACACTGATCAAAAGCATTTCCTATCCGTTTTTTGTTGCGATCTGCCATTGGCTGTCGCTTCCCTATTCTATCGGACTGGGATTACTGAACATCATTTCTGCTTATGTTTTTATAAAGGCGGTCGATAAATTAATACCTTCACTGAAAGGAAAAGCGGTGATTTATTTATTGATGATATATTCCCCGGCAGGATTTGATTATTTGATTGCCCAGAGAACCTATCAACCGGCAGTAGTACCATATGGCACTATCTTGGTTTTTTCATGTGTGATTGCTGTTTTTCTAAGAAGGAATGAAGATAGTTTCAAAAAATGGGCAATCGGCGGTGCATTTTGTTTGCCTTGTTTTTATTATATCAGGGATGATTCCCTATGGATTCTGCCCTTTGTCTGCGTAGTGCTGTTTGTTACAATCGGTTGTATCATCTATAAAAACAGGCGTATAACAAAAGAAGTGGTGAAAAGGGGGCTGTTGGTCTTGCTTCCGTTATTTTCGCTTGCATTTGTCACCCTTGGGTTGTGTACCGTAAACTATTTTTGCTATAAAGAATTTGTGACAAGCGAACGGACAAATTCTGAATTTGCCGAAATGATGAAGCGGCTGTATGTGATAGAAGACGACGCTCCGTTAGACGTGTGGTGCTCGAATCATGCAATCAGAAAAGCAATGGATGTTAGCCCAACATTAAAATCGATTGAGAAAGAGATGCTGAATCAACAAAATAGCTGGAGTGACGGTACCGGTGAGGATATGCGTGGAGATTTGCCAATGTGGGTCGTTCGTTCTGCATTAAATGAGGCAGGATATTTTGTAGACGCAAGGGTAATGAATGATTTCTGCGGGCAGATCACAAAAGAGCTGGATAAGGCTTTTGAAGACGGATTGTTAGACGGAGATGACCGGATACATTTAAGTTGTGTTCAGGTACAGGATGAATATATAGAAAATGGAAAATATCTAAAGGACTTTGTGAAATATCTAAAAGGGATTGCCACATATCAATGCTCAATGCCAAAGATATGTGAGGAGAGTTTAAGTACGGGCGACGTCTACTCAATCAGATGCTGGGAGGCGCTTTTTCATAGTTTCACGGTGTATCCTGATGTGGTTCATGAGAATGGGGCGATCGTAAAAGATCCGGTTTCTTCGTCAAATTATGTGATTGAAAAGATTGTCGGTGCGATATTTAGCGTCTATCAAAAAGTAAGTCCGCTTGTCAGCATTATAGCAGCCGTTGGATTCCTATTTATGACGATATTTTTATTTCATAATAGAAATCATTTGGAGATGTGGTTATTCGTTTTAGGAGTCCTTATGTCTGCAATTTTGTATATCGCTGCGGTCGATTTATTTACAAGCTGGTTTGCGAAAGATATGGAACCTTTTATTTATATGTATCTTGCCGGGGCGTACCCGTTAATCCAAATTGCAAAATATTTGTCGATATATCAGAGCGTCCTTATAATCAAAGAATTTCATTGTCCGTTAAAGTATATTCAAGGGCACCCCGTAATGCATGCCCTACGGGCAGGCGGACTTCGTCCAACAAAGTATAGGAGAGAGAATGGATAAAATTGCTGTAATCATACCATGTTACAATGAAGGTGTAACAATCGAAAAAGTAATTAAAGATTTTAAGAATATATTGCCGGAAGCGGCCATTTATGTATATGATAACAATTCTACCGACGGAACGGACAAAAAAGCAAAAGAAGCCGGGGCGATCGTCAGATATGAATACAGGCAGGGAAAAGGGAATGTGATAAGGAGTATGTTTCGGGACATAGATGCACAGTGCTATCTGATGGTCGATGGGGACGATACCTATCCTGCTGAATCCGCGCCTGAAATGGTAGAACTTGTCTTAAAGAAAGGCGTAGATATGGTGATTGGGGATCGTTTGTCTTCTACGTATTTTACAGAGAACAAAAGACGGTTTCATAATTTTGGCAACCGGATCGTCAGGAATTTGATAAATTGGCTGTTTCACAGTAATATAAAGGATATTATGACAGGATATAGAGCCTTCAGTTATCTATTTGTGAAAAGTTTTCCTATCTTATCAAAAGGATTTGAAATCGAAACGGAAATGACGATTCATGCCCTGGATAAGAATTTTTTGTTAGAAGAAATGGCGGTCTGTTACAGAGATAGGTCGGAGGGCAGTGAATCGAAACTGAATACCGTGAGTGACGGGATAAAAGTTCTAAAGACAATCGCTACGTTATTTCGGGATTATAAGCCGTTAGTATTTTTTTCGGTTGTATCTGCAGTGTGTAACCTTGCGGCTTTGGGTTTATTTTTGCCAGTATTGCTGGAATATTTTGCAACGGGATACGTGTTTCGATTTCCGACCTTGATTGTATCGGGTGTATTGGCTACGATAGGGATATTAATGTGGATATGCGGTCTGATACTCCATGTCGTTGTAAAAAAACATCGTCAATTGTATGAATTGTTCTTGAATCAATTAAAAAGTGAAAAGAAAGAGTAGAAAGCTCTTTCTTTTTATGTTATAGTATGCCTAGAACAAAAGAAGCAGACATAAATCAGACATAGAAGAATAGGTGATACCAATGCTGATAGAAATCGATTTTAACAGTGATGAAGCCCTCTACATCCAGCTCCAGAACCAGATTATCATGGGAATCGCCATGAACCTGATTCAGGAAGGAGACTCCCTGCCCTCTGTCCGGCAGCTTGCCAATACGGTAGGAATCAACATGCATACTGTGAACAAGGCATACTCCATCCTAAAGCAGGAGGGATTCATACAGCTAGACCGGAGAAGAGGAGCAGTCATAGCAATCGACATGGACAAGGCAAGAGCGCTGCTGGAGATGAAAGAACAGCTCCGCGTACTGCTGGCAAGAGGAAGGTGCAAGAATATTTCTAAAGAAGAAGTGCATGCCCTCGTAGACGAAATCTATGAGGAATATGGTAAGGTATAACAGAACAAGGAAAGGAAAGGACATTCATGAATTATACGGAACAGGCGAACAAGGTATTGAAGATAGCGAGGGATACGGCAAGGAAGCTCAACCATCCCTACGTGGGGACGGAGCACCTGCTCTTAGGGCTTCGGGAAGTCTATACCGGCGTTGCAGGCCAGGTGCTTGGCATGAACGGGGTAGACGAAGAGAGCATCCGCAAAGTCGTGGACGAACTGGTATGCCCGGTAGGAGAGACGGCTGTGGCGCGCCACCCGGAGACGAGCCCCAGGCTTACGTACATTCTGGAAGAAAGCATGGCAGAGGCAGCTCATTTCCGGTCAGACAAGATAGGGACAGAGCATATGCTCCTTGCCCTTCTCAGGGACCCCGACTGTGTGGCGACCCGGATACTGCTGACCCTGAATATCAATATGCAGAAAATCTATCAGGACATCTTCTCTGTCCTCGGGGGCGATCCCAAGGAATATCAGGATGAGATGCTTACGGGCGGCGGCAGGAAACGGGAAGGGATGTTAGAGCAGTTCGGAACCGACCTGACTGCACAGGCAGAAGAAGGGCGGCTTGACCCGGTCATCGGAAGGGAGTCGGAAATCAACCGCTTGATTCAAGTGCTGAGCAGAAGAACCAAGAATAACCCCTGTCTTGTAGGGGAGCCGGGAGTCGGGAAGACGGCCGTGATTGAAGGGCTTGCGTCCCGGATTGCCGCCGGGAACGTGCCGGAAGGGATGAAGGATAAGCGCATCCTGACCATGGACTTGGCCGGGATGATTGCCGGATCCAAATACCGGGGTGAATTTGAAGAGCGGATGAAGCGCCTGCTGCAGGAAGTGAAGTCCGCCGGGAACGTCATTCTGTTTCTGGACGAGGTGCATACCATCATCGGCGCGGGAGGTGCAGAAGGGGCGATTAACGCATCCAATATCATGAAACCATCCCTTGCCAGAGGTGAGGTACAGCTAATCGGCGCTACGACCATCACAGAATACCGGAAATATCTGGAAAAAGACGCGGCGTTGGAACGCAGGTTCCAGCCGGTCACTGTGGAAGAACCGACCGAAGAACACTGCCTTGACATCCTGAAAGGGCTGAAAAAGAGATATGAAGACCACCACCGCGTAGAGATTGAAGAGACTGCGTTAGAGGCTGCCGTAAAACTGGCGAGCCGTTACGTGAACGACCGTTTCCTGCCCGATAAGGCAATCGACGTACTGGACGAGGCATGTTCCAAGGTAAGCCTGCGGGGATTCAAGGTTCCGGACAATATCGCCGGGATGGAAGCGGAAGTGGAGGAATTGACCGCGGCGTTAGAGGAGGCAATCCGAGGCGGAGATATTCCGGAGGCAGCCCGCATCCATAAGGAGCAGGAAGCGGCAGAGAAGAAGCTCTCTCAGGTAAAGAAACGTTTCCACAAGAAGAATCAGGAACGGCAGCTTTCCGTCGCAGAGGAAGACATTGCAGAAGTCGTGTCCCAGTGGACGAAGATCCCGGTGCAAAGGCTTGCCGAGACGGAGAGCGTAAGGCTTAACAAGTTAGAAAAAGTGCTCCATCAGCGGGTGATCGGGCAGGACGAGGCTGTTACCGCAGTTGCGAAGGCAATCAAGCGGGGAAGGGTGGGACTGAAAGACCCGAAACGCCCCATCGGCTCCTTCCTGTTCCTTGGCCCTACCGGCGTCGGAAAGACGGAGCTTTCTAAGGCGCTGGCGGAAGCCCTCTTCGGAAATGAGGAGTCCATGATAAGGGTAGACATGTCGGAGTACATGGAGAAACACAGCGTCGCCAAGATGATTGGGGCGCCTCCGGGATACATCGGACATGACGACGGCGGGCAGTTAAGCGAGCGGGTGAGAAGAAGGCCCTACTCGGTGATTCTTTTCGACGAAATCGAGAAGGCACATCCGGACGTTTTCAATATCCTGCTGCAGGTATTGGACGACGGGCATATTACGGATTCTCAGGGGAGGAAGGTAGATTTCCGTAATACCGTCATCATCATGACCAGCAATGCCGGCGCACAGACCATTATCGACCCTAAGAAACTAGGCTTCAACGTCAAAGAAGACGTGGCAGGAGACTATAAGCGGATGAAGGGAAATGTCATGAAGGAGATTAAACTGATTTTCCGTCCGGAATTTTTGAATCGGATTGACGAGATTCTGGTATTCCACCCGCTGAATGCAGAACAGATGAAGAAAATCGTGGGCCTGTTGTGCAAGGAATTTACTGCCCGGGCAGAAGAGCAGCTTGGAATCCGCCTTGCCATACGCGATTCGGTAAAGAAACATATTGTGGAGACAGGTACGGACCAGAAGTACGGCGCCCGCCCGCTGCGCCGCGCAGTGCAGAACCAGTTAGAAGACGGGCTTGCGGAAGCAATCCTGAACGGAGAGGTTTTAAGGGATTCGGAAGTGGTGGTAGGACTGTCTAAAAAAGAAATAAAATTTATACCAAAGACTACAAATCCAGACGAAATTGAGATATAATAGGGGTACAAAAGAAGAACCTCAGGAGGAGAGATAAATATGGCAGCAGTGAAAGAATTGTTAAGGACTGAAGGAGACGGCACCCTAAGCTTTGGAGATTATACGCTGGCAAGCAAGACGAAGCTTGACGGATATGATTTTCAGGGCGACATTTACAAGGTGAAGACTTTTGCTGAGATTACCAAGTTGGAGAAGAACGGCATGTTTGTATATGAGTCGGTTCCGGGAACCGCTGTAGAGAATTTTCAGGCAGACGAAGATACGGTTTCTTTCAAGGTGTCCGGGACGAAGGATGCACAGTTTACGCTGGAACTTGGGGCAGACAGCGAATACGAGGTGTATATGGACGGGATCAACGTTGGGGTCATGAAGACGAATTTGAGCGGAAAGCTGAGCGTCAGCGCAGAACTTGAGCCGGAGCGCAGCGTGGAAGTGAAGGTAGTCAGAAAATCATAATTTCAATAAGAGGGGCTGCAAAAAGCGGCTCCTTTTTTAGGCATAAAAGGAGTGCAAATATGGCAAAAGCAAAGAAGAGCGTGTATTTCTGCCAGAACTGCGGGCATGAAGAGTCGAAATGGCTGGGGCAGTGTCCGGCATGTAAGGAGTGGAATACATTTGTGGAGGAAAAAGTGAGCCCTGCTTCAGCAAAGGCAGTAAAGGAGCAAAAGGACGCCCAAGTCGTTACCCTGTCCGGCATTGAGGCGGACGAGGACGACCGCATGGACACCGGCATCGAGGAGCTGAACCGGGTATTAGGCGGGGGAATCGTGAAAGGCTCGCTGGTATTGGTGGGCGGCGACCCGGGAATCGGCAAGTCAACCCTTTTACTGCAAGTCTGCCAGCGTCTTTCGGCGGCAGGGAGGAAACTGCTCTACATATCCGGAGAAGAATCCTTAAAACAGATAAAGCTCAGGGCAAACCGCATGGGAGAATTTACGGATAACCTTTACCTTCTGTGCGAGACAAGCCTTGATATCATCCGGGGAATCATCGAACAGCAGAAGCCGGACATGGTGGTGATTGATTCCATACAGACCATGTACAACGAAGAGGTAGGCTCTGCGCCGGGAAGCGTTTCCCAGGTGCGGGAATCCACCAATATTTTCATGCAGCTTGCCAAGGGACTTTCTATCTCTATCTTCATTGTGGGGCATGTGACCAAAGAAGGTACGGTAGCAGGCCCTAGGGTGCTGGAGCATATGGTGGATACGGTCTTATATTTCGAGGGAGACCGCCATGCTTCCTACCGTATCTTGAGGGGCGTAAAGAACCGTTTCGGCTCCACCAACGAAATCGGCGTGTTCGAGATGCGAAAAGAAGGGCTTACGGAAGTCAAGAACCCGTCGGAGTTCATGCTGAGCGGCAAGCCGGAACATGCGTCCGGCTCTGTGGTCGCCTGCGCAATAGAAGGAACGCGCCCTATGCTCATGGAGATTCAGGCGTTGGTGTGCAAGACCAATTTCGGAATGCCCAGAAGGACGGCGGCGGGGCTTGACTACAACCGGGTCAACCTTCTGATGGCGGTACTGGAAAAAAGGCTGGGACTGCCTCTGTCAGGCTATGACGCCTATGTCAACATCGCCGGGGGAATTCGGTTAAATGAGCCGGCGGCAGACTTAGGAATCGTGCTGGCGATTGCATCCAGCTATAAGAACCGTCCCATTGCGGAAGATGTCATCGTGTTCGGCGAAGTGGGGTTAAGCGGCGAAGTGCGGGCGGTGTCCATGCCGGAGCAGCGGGTGTCAGAGGCAAAGAAACTGGGATTTACTACCTGCATCCTTCCGGAAGTGTCTGTAAAGACAGTAGGAAAAGTGGAGGGTGTGCGGATCATCGGCGTAAAGAGCGTGGGGGAGGCAATCAGCGTCGGACTATAATGTGAAAGGAGACGGATACAATGATACATATAGCAATCTGCGACGATGAACGTTCCCTGGTGGATTCCCTGACCGCCCTCGTCCGCCAATACGAGCTGGAAAAGAGCGAGGAGATCAAAATTACCGTTTACTATGACGGCCTGGAACTGATTGAGAAATACGATACCACCATCGACCTCATTTTTCTGGATATCCAGATGAAGCTGGTGGACGGCCTTAGGGCGGCAAAGCGTCTGCGGGAAATGGACGAGAAGGTGGGCGTCATCTTCCTGACCACACTGACCCAGCATGGGCTTAAAGGGTACAAGTTTCAGGCGTTGGACTACATCATTAAGCCTTTAAAATACGCCCGCTTACGAGACGAGTTGGACAGGTTTCTTCTGCGCCGCCGGAAGGAGGAAAGCCCATTTATTGTGGTAAATAATGACTCCGGGAGATACAAAATCCTGCTGAACAGCCTTCGTTACGTGGAGACATTTAACCGGAACCTGTTATTTCATTCTGAGCAGGAGAATATCATCTGTTACCGGAGCATGAAGGAGATCGCCCAGGAATTAGCGCCCCATGGCTTTGTGCGATGCCATAGCGGATGTCTGGTGAATCTGGCTTATGTGAAAGCGGCCAGAAAATTAGAGATTACGCTGATTACGGGAGAGACCCTTGCTATCAGCCAGCCGAAACGGAAGGAATTTATGGAGCATCTTACAGAATATTGGGGGGATATGCTATGATACGGTTCTTAGACGTTGTCTCTTTCCTGCTTTTGTGGGGAAATGCCTTTGTAATCTTCCTGATGTTCCGGACCCTCCTGCCAATGCGGGACAACTTGGCGGTACGGGCGGCGGCGTTCCTCTTATGCCCGTTTCTGTTTAACGTGGTGGTATTTTCCAACGACCTTGCAAGCATCCTTTTGCCGCTGCTTGGCTTTATCCCATATATCGCGTTATTTTACCGGGGCGGGTGGATGGAGAAGCTGACGGCCCTGATGGTGTTCTACCCGGCCGTAATCGCCGTAAATTATCTGATGGAAGATACCGGTTCAAGACTCTTCTTCTGGCTTACGGATGCCCCGGATCTTGTCTATGATGGTTGGACACAGGAAACATTGCTCATAAGCACCTTTATCCATACCTGCGCCCTTCTTCTCAGGCTTTTCTTCTGGCTTATGGCATGGCTCGTCCTGAGGAAATATCTAATACAGATTATCAAAGAGCTTACGGTGAAAATGTGGATGCTCGTGGATATCCTTTTGATTGCCCCTGTGGTATCCATTTTCACGATTATCTATTTTATGCCGGAGGAGATGGCAATTGTTTACCCAATCTGCGGGGCGGCGATATTCTCAAGCTTCGGCGGAATTTATCTGGCGGCATATATCAGCAATGCGCGGAAGGTGGAGTACGGTGCGCGAAGGCTTAGCATGGAGCTTGCGTATATTCAAGACAAAGTGGATGAAGAAGAGCGTGTGAGGAGCATTTACCATGACATGAAGAACCACCTTCTTGTACTGCAGGCGCAGGACGGACATTCTCAGGAGGTGGGGGCGTCCATTGAAAAACTGAAGGAAGAGTTGGAAGATTATGAAGCCTACTACCATACGGGAAATGATTTTCTGGATATCATTATCCGGGATAAGTTAAGGAAAGCGTGGGAGAAACAGATTGATTTCCAGGCGGCTATCCGGTTTGAGGCGGGCGGATTCATAGAACCGCTGGATATCAGCGCTATTTTCGGAAATGCGCTGGACAACGCTATTGAAGCCAGCGAGAAGGTTTCCGAGAGCATGCGGCTCATTACGGCAAAAGCCGCCAGGATTCATGATATGTTGGTGGTGGCTGTGGAAAATAATATGCTGCTTGACGGGCCGGGGGATGGAAGGACCAGCAAGGAAGATACTTTTTTGCACGGGTTCGGGTTGTCGAATATCCGAAAAGCTGCGGAAAAGTACGACGGGCAGTGTACGGTGAAGGCGAAGGACGGGAAGTTCGTGCTGAAAATCATGATTCCGATTCCGGAGTAGGGATAGTATTCTTTCGGAGGGGAAGGGTGCCGGAAAGGAGAAGTTTGTCTTTTCCGACACTCCCTTATTCAGAAATAATCCTTATGCCTTAGAAGTAGAATAGTTCTTCAAACTTTTTATCCAATGCAATGCACAGTATCAACGCTAATTTCGCCGTAGGGTTAAATACCCCTGTCTCGATTGAGCTGATAGTCTGGCGGGAGACCCCTACCAGCTTGGCAAGTTCGTTTTGGGAAAGCTTTTTTTCCATTCTGGCCTGTTTCAAATGATTCTTTAATATCAGTTCTGTCTCCATGTTTTTTACACCGTCAGAAAATTTCATATAAATAGCCTGCAAAGAATCCGATTGCCAAGGCGTACCATAAAATACCATAGCACAAATCGCTTTTCTTTTTCAGCCTGCTCCATCTGTAGATTAATTGCCCTCCGGCCATAAAACAGTAAATCGCATATACGTCGTAGTATGGAATACCGGCTATGATTTTTGTGATCATTGCGATAAGGCAGCCTGCCAGTCCTGCTATCAATCCCACCTTACACCCTTTGTTATAAATGTCAAGCTCCATCTCATCCATCTTGTTAGGCTTCTTCTCTTGCGCCCTGCGCAATACTTCGTTTTTATCCATATGTGACACCTTGCCTTTCCTGTATGCCAAGTTTTCTTGTCAATTCTATTATATATGTGTCAAGTTTTCTTGTCAATAGTTAATGAACATTTAGATTTTACCCCGTAAATATTAGATTAAGCATTTTATATGGCAGGATTTCCTGATTTGGCTATACTGAAGCTGCAAATATTTAAGAAAGAAGTGAGGAAATCTGACATGAGTATTTTAAGTACGGCGAATCTAATGAAACAATACGGAAAAGAACCAAATATCGTGAATGCCTTAAACGGAATCGATATTTCCATAGAACAGGGAGAATTTGTGGCAATCATCGGAACCTCCGGAAGCGGGAAATCCACCCTGCTCAACATGTTAGGAGGCCTTGACCGTCCCACCTCAGGAAGCGTGCGGGTAGATAATTTTGAGCTTAGTAAGCTGAACGACGAGGATTTGACGGTATTCCGCCGCCAGCGGATTGGGTTCATTTTTCAGAATTATAACCTGGTTCCTGTCTTGAACGTATATGAAAATATCACCATGCCAATCCGTCTCGACGGAAAGAAACCTGATCGGAAATTCATTCAGGAGGTTATTTCCCTTTTGGGCCTGGAGAAAAAAATCTACAACATGCCCAACACCCTATCCGGCGGGCAGCAGCAGAGGGTGGCAATCGCAAGGGCGCTGGCGGGCAAACCGGCAATCATTCTGGCAGATGAACCCACCGGGAATCTGGACAGCAAGACCAGTGACGAGGTGATTGGTCTTTTAAAGGCCACGAGCAAGAAATACGATCAAACAATCGTGATGATTACCCACAATCCGGAGATTGCGGCGCAGGCAGACCGCTGTATCCGGATTGAGGACGGACGTACATTGGGTGAGGCATAAGGAGGCAGGGACTATGGGAGAGCATAAATCTGTAAAAAAAGAGTTGTCTATGGAAAGAATCCTGACGGTGCGCAGCCTCAGAAAGAACAGGGGACGCAATCTTGTGGCAGCATTGGCTGTTGCCATGACGACGATGATGTTCACCACATTATTTACCCTAGCCCAGAGTATGGGAAAGACCATGACGGAGATGTCCCTGCACCAATCCGGCACATCCGCCCATGCAACCTGTAAGGACATGACAGATGAACAGATTGAGCGGGTTGCAGGTCATCCGGATGTGGAAAAAAGCGGATGGAGTATCGTGGTAGGACTTGCAGAAAACCCAGAGTTTGCCGGACGGCAGGTGGAAATCCGTTACGGAACCGACCAGTATGCAAAGGATGATTTTGCATATCCGGCCACAGGCAGAATGCCCCGTAAGGACGGGGAGATTGCGCTTGATACTCTGGCCCTTGAGCGTCTGGGAATGGAACGGAAGCTTGGGGAACAGGTAACGCTTCAGTGGAAAAAAGACATCCGTTCCGATGAAATGACAGAGAGTACGTTCACGCTCTGCGGATTTTGGGAGGGGAATCTCTCCGCCTATGCAAGCATGGCCTGGGTCAGCGAAGGGTTCGCCAAAGAAGCCTGCGGCGGATACGCCGAAGACGGGCAGGTCTGCGGAATGCGTATGATGGGAATTTCCTTCGGCAGCACAGAAAACATCGAGGAAAAGACGGCAAAGGTTCTTTCGGATTGTGGGCTGTCCAATCTTGATTTCCATATGAACCTTGCCTATTCCGATGAAATCCAGAAGAGCATTTTGACGGAAAATCTCCCCATGTACGGCGCAATGGCATTGGTATTCATTGCCGGGTATCTGATTATTTACAATGTATTCCAGATATCGGTCGTCTCAGATATTCAGTTCTACGGGAAATTAAAGACTCTGGGCATGACAAAGAAGCAGATTCGTAAGATGATACTCGGGCAAGGGTGTCTGGTGTCTCTTGCAGGAATTCCGGCAGGGCTCTTGCTTGGCTATTTTCTCGGTATCGTACTGTTTCCGGTGCTGGTTTCCAAGCCGGGGACGGATGCGCTGATTTCCGCAAATCCAGTCATTTTCATCGGTTCGTCGGTGTTTGCGTTGACGACGGTATTGATTTCCTGCTTGTTGCCGGCTCGGGTGGCGGGGAAGGTTTCCCCTGTGGAAGCCCTGCGGTATACGGAAGGGGACGGTGGTTCTAAGAAAAAAAGCAGAAAACGTGAAAAGGGCGCTTCTCTTCCCGGGATGGCGTGGGCGAATCTGTGGCGTGACCGGAAACGTACATTCCTGGTAATCGGTTCTCTGACCTTGGGGATGGTCTTGATGAGCTTCTTCTATGCGAAGAATGCAAGTTTTGACATGGAGAAGTATTTGATAGAATTGGCAGCGGCAGATTTTCAGATTGACGATGCGACCAATGAACGTGTCGAGGGGTATGACCCTGCAAGCCGCACGATTGATGATAGCCTAGTGGAAGATATTTTGGCGCAGGAGGGGCTGGAAGATTTCGGACGTCTGTACTGCCGGGAGGTGCAGATGCCGCTAAGCCAACAGGCATGCGAGAACTTCCGGGCATTTTATACGAAGGAAACGTTGGAGGATTTTGCGTCCTTTGATCCTACCTTCCCGAAATGGAAGAAAAAATACGACGAGGCGCTCTTGGGAAATGCGGCTGTCCATACGGTCTATGGAGCTGACGGGCTGATTCTTGAGGCGGCGTCAAGCGGGCGGTATGTCATGGAAGGAGAATATGATGCGGAAAAATTCGCAGGCGGAGATTACGTCCTTGCCATCGGTCCTTCGGCAGAAGGCGATGAAATTCTTCCCACGTATTCTGTAGGAGAGAAGATCCGGATTGAGGGCAGGGAATTTACGGTCATGGCAGTACTATTGCCGCCAAGCCCGCTGGTCGAGGGGACCAGGGAAGTCTTTGATGTCCCGTTAGTCATTCCGGCTGATGTATTTACACAGTTGTGGCAGGGAAGCAATTTAAGGAAATTTTATTTCAATATAGACGACAGCCATATGGAGGAAGCGTATGAGCTGCTGAAAGAGTACCGGCAGACGAAGGCGGTGGGGATGAACATTGTGTCAAGGAAGGAAATCGAAGCACAGTACGAGGCGGAAACCCGTTCCTCTGCCGTCATTGGATACGCCATCAGCATCGTAATTGCGTTGGTAGGGATATTGAACTTCATTAACAGTATGGTGACGGCAATCATTTCCCGAAAGAAAGAATTTGCCATGATTCAGAGCGTGGGGATGACGAAACGTCAGCTTCGCAGGATGTTGGCCCTGGAAGGGCTTTCCTATGCAGGGATTACGCTGGCAGTATCGTTTGCTCTGGGAACCGTTACGGTGGGCGTCTTTGTACGGGCAATGGTGGCAGGCGGTTATTCCACGTTCCGGTTCCCCTTGCTGCCATTAGTCATATGTACTCCGGTCCTGCTCCTGTTTGCGGTTCTTGTCCCATATATTTGCTTTCGGAATCTTGAAAAACGAAGTGTGGTGGAGAGACTTAGGATGGCAGATTAGAGCGTGTTTCAGACACGCTCTATAGTATTCATTTAAAAAATATGGAAAAAAATGGAAAATCTCTTGACAGATATCGCAGAAAGAAGTATCAAAATAGAAGGAGATGATAGAAGTAAGGAAATGAGTTTCGGAGGTTTGGGTCGATTATGGAGATGGTTCTTAGATTAAGAAAAAATGGTATGAGTGAGATAGGCTGGGAGCGGGGCAGTAAGGGCTGTCTGCTCCTTGTGTTGTCATGTATATTGTATTGCGGTGTCGGGATGGATAGTGCAGATTACAGGGCAAAGGCGGAAGATACTGTGGTGTATAGTCAGGAAATTAAGCAAAACGGCAGTATGTGTGACGGATATACGGAACTTATTTGCAAAAATGCAAAGAAGACGTTCACGCTGTATGGCTGGGAGCAGGAAAATGCGGCGGCGCACACGCTGGCAGAACAGCGAAAGCATACAGGAATCACAGAACGGGTGCAGCGTCTGGAGATAAGAGAAACTAGCATAATACAGGATTTCGGAAGTTTTTCCGGGATTTTTCAGGAGACGGATATCCCGGTCATCGAAGAAACCGAGGCAGATATTCCTTTCATCGAAGAAGAAACGAAGGTAGATATTCCTTTCATTAAAAATGATGAAGATGAGACAAATGATGATATGTCGTCTGTTCCGGACGAAGAGGAATCTACAAAGGAAAATTATGAAATTAGAGAGATTGCCGGATTTTTTGTCGATAATTGGGGTTATATTGTGGGGGTTACGGAGGCGCTTTCTTTCACAGATGGGATTTTGGCAATCACATCAGATTCAGAGTGTGTCGGAATCAAGGGAAATGCATTTGCAGATGTCGAAGAGGATGTGTTTGAAATCTTTATTCCGGCAAATATATGTGAGATTGAGTCAGGAGCTTTTGATGTTTTTTCAAATCTAATGTATATCGAAGTGTCAGAAGAAAGCCTTTACTATGATAGCATGGATGGGATTCTGTACTCAAAATTAGGGGAAGAAATCGCATATCCGGCAGGAAGATGAAAATATTTGAAAATAATCAAAAAAGTTGTTGACAAGATATGACAGATATGGTAATCTAATTGAGCTGTCAGATGAGCAAGGAAATACAAAACATGACAGCGAAAAAAGTTTGAAGAAACTTGAAAAAAGTTGTTGACAAGCGACGAAAGATGTGATAATCTAATATAGCTGTCGCGAGAGACGACAACAGGAAAGAACCTTGATAATTAAACAATAGACAACAACCCTGAAAATTTCTTGAGAGAA
>OFFP01000956.1_pt1 | contig 21355 bp, 20 predicted proteins | sample 1521431 | NCBI WGS metagenome assembly OFFP01 (sample SAMEA3504104, study PRJEB24116) | mouse gut metagenome | biome: mouse gut; feature: mouse-associated habitat; material: faeces | place: Denmark | collected 2011
GTCACTGGTTCGATTCCGGTTCTGGGCATTTTTCATTCAAAAGAGGATTAGAAATAAAAGGAAGCATTAAAAGCTATAAAATAGTCTTTTAGTGCTATTTTTTTATTGTAAAATGTGTTATAATCTTTGCGTATGCCTGTACAGGCAATTATATTGTTTGGAGTGGAGCGATGGAAGAGAAGCAGACAAAGAAGAATATGAATCTCAAAGCAAATGAAGCCGGAGGAGGGGGAAGGCAGGAAACAAAAGCGGGAAAAAGTAAGAAGAAAAGAATTATCATGGCAGGTGCTTTTCTGGTCCTTTTGATTTTAATTGCGTTAGCCGTATTTGGTTATTACAGGGCGGCCCTGTATTATCGGACCCATTTTTTTCCGAATACCAGTATTAACGGAATTGACTGCAGCAATATGGAGACAGAGTCCGTCATCAACCTCCTGGATGTGAAGAGCCAGGACTATGTATTGGAGGTTACGGGCAGAGATTATAAAACAGGTGAATCCGGAGTGGCACTCGGAAGTATCACGGCTAATGACATTCGGCTGAATTTTGGGGACACGAGGGCTGCGGTGGAGCATTTTATGGCTCAGCAGGAAGCGTTTAAGTGGATTTGGGCTTATTTGAAAAACGGCGTTTCTTATGTGCTGGAGCAGGGAATCTTTTTTGACGAGGAATTGCTGAGAGAAGCGGTACAGTCTTGGGATGCCTGTAAAAAGGGAAATATGGTTAAGGTGAAAAACGCATATATCAGCGACTATTCCGAAGAGGCAGGAACCTATGAGATTATACCGGAGACAGCCGGCACGGAGATGGATGTGGAAAAAGCGGTTGAACTGATTGCGGATGCCGTTAAGAGGCAGGCACAGAATGTCGACCTGGAGGAGGGCGCCTGCTATACGGAAGCTTCCGTGAAGCAGGATGACAGGAAGCTCACGGAGACGGTGGATACGGTAAATAAATGGCTGGGAACGAAGGTCACATATGATTGGAACGGAACAACGGTGGATTTGGATTATAGGACGCTTCATGAATGGATCTCTCTGGAGAACGGTAAACCTGTCCTAGACGAAGAGAAGGTCACGGCATTTGTAAAAGAACAGGCGTCCCAATATGATACATACGGGAGGAAGAAAAGCTTTACCACTACGCTGGGGGTAGAGCTTACTCTGAACAGTCGGAATTATGGATGGAAGACAGATACCGAGAATGAAGCCAGGGAACTGGTGGAGTTGATTTATCAGGGAAGTTCCACGAAAAAGGAACCTGCATACAGTATTACTGCCAGGCAGAAAGGCGCAAATGATATCGGCAGCTCCTATGTGGAAGCAGACCTGACCAACCAGCATCTGTATCTCTATCAGGATGGGGAAATCGTTTTGGAGACGGATTTTGTGTCAGGCACTATGACTTCCACTTACGATTGTGTGACGCCGGAAGGAATCTTTGGTTTATCCTACAAGACCAGGGATGCCGTACTGAAAGGTGCTACCTACAGGACGCCGGTCAGTTATTGGATGCCGTTCTACGGCAATTACGGTATGCATGATGCCAAATGGAGAGGCTCTTTCGGCGGGCAGATTTTCGTGACAAACGGTTCTCACGGATGTATTAATCTGCCGCCGAGTAAGGCTGCAGAGATATATGAATATGTCTCGGAAGGATTCCCGGTTGTCTGCTATTATTATGAGGGAGCGCCTTATATCGGGCAAAACGGTACACCGGCACCGGAAGAAGGTATACCGGAGGAGGGAGGAGAAGGTTGGGAAGCTCCGGACGAGCCTGAATGGACGCCGCCGGAGGAACCTGTCCCCGAGCCGACACCGGAGGCGCCGGCGGAACCGATACCGATAGCAACACCGGAACCCACGCCGGTGGTTACACCGGAACCCACACCGGTAGTTACACCGGAGCCTACGGCGGAACCCACACCTGAGCCGACACCGGAACCCACATCGGAGCCGACACCGGAACCTACGGCGGAACCCACACCGGAAGCTACGCCGGAGCCTGTGCCGGAACAGCCGTCAGTACCGGAAACCCCGGCAGAGGGGTAGCGTACCATTGCATGTATTTTCGAGTAAGCAGCGTTTGACGCCCGCACCGGGACAAGGCGGAGGGGGAGGCGCTGCGGCGGACATGTGTGCCGACGACGGCGCAGTACCGGAGGACCGCAAGTGCGGGTTACCGGTCCGGACAGTCTTGAAAACGGCCGGCAGAAACGACCGTGCATAAATTATTAGAAAAGAGGAGCAGAACAGGAAAAGAAGATGGCACAGAGAATGTTGAGACAGCGCACAAAACGCCAAGCATGGAAATGGCAGCAGAAATTGAACTGTTATCGGGAAAGACAGCGGCAGATTGAGGCGAGTGCTTCGGATATTCTGAGGTCAAAAAATTTTAATCGAACAAAAGCATATATTCAACATGGCGATGTGACAGTAAATTCCCATGTATTGAATGTAGCCAGGTACAGTATTGCATTGAGTGAGAAGCTGCATATACGGTGCAGCAAAAGGGAGCTGATCAGGGGCGCTCTGCTGCATGACTATTTTCTGTACGACTGGCATATACCGGATGATGAGAATCCGCACAGGCTGCACGGGTTTTACCATCCGGGAGTAGCGCTCAGGAACGCACTGAAGGAGTATCATCTGACTGAACGTGAGAAAGATATCATCAGAAAGCACATGTGGCCCCTGACGGTGATACCGCCCGGATGCAGAGAAGCATGGATTGTTTCGGCAGCCGACAAGTGGTGTTCGCTTCTGGAGACGCTGCATATGCACAGGGGGCACGGTGCGATTCTTGAGAAGCTGAGGGAAGGATAAAGTTGGAACACTTGTACGAGAAACTTTCCGCGTATGCGGAAGGAGACATATATCCATACCATATGCCGGGGCATAAGCGGCAGAAGTGGGGGCAGCTTCCGGAAGCCATGTACAGAATGGATATTACGGAAATAGAAGGCTTTGACAATCTGCATCAGCCGGAAGGCATATTGATGGAACTGCAGAAAGCGGCCGCCGGTCTGTATGGAGCGGAGGAAAGCTATTATCTGGTTAACGGGAGTACCTGCGGCATACTCGGCGCGGTCAGCAGTACCGTTCCCTTTGGCGGGCATATCCTGATGGCGCGGAACTGCCATAAGTCGGCATACCATGCCGCGTATTTACGCCATCTGAAAATAAGTTATCTGTATCCCGGCTTCCTGGAGGCGTATGGCATATGGGATGCTGTGACGCCGGAGCAGGTTTACGGTGCTTTGGAAGCGGAACCTGGCATTCAGGCGGTTTTGATCGTATCGCCCACATATGAAGGAAGGATAGCGGACATTTCGGCGATAGCCGAAGTTGCCCATGAGAAGGGAATCCCGTTAATCGTGGACGAAGCCCATGGCGCGCATCTGGGGCTGGCAGAAGGTTTTCCGCCGAACAGCTGCCGGGCGGGGGCCGATCTGGTGATTCACAGCGTACACAAGACGCTTCCGGCATTGACGCAGACAGCCCTGCTCCATGTGAACGGAAAACTGGTGAGCAGGGACAGCCTTCGGCGTTTTCTGCACATTTATCAGACAAGCAGCCCGTCATACCTGCTGATGGCAGGTATCGATAATGCGTTGGAATATGTACGGCGACAGGGGAAGACGGCATTCGGCCTGTTTCGGGCGCGTTATGAAAAAATGCTGGAAGCCTTGTCCCGGTGCCGATATTTGAAATTTCTGCCCGGCAGCAGCCGGGAACAGGATGTGGGGAAGCTTGTTGTCTCCGTAAGAGAGACAGGAATTACCGGGAAAAAGCTTTCCGATATTTTATTAAATGAATATCATTTGCAGACAGAAATGTCGTCAAGGGATTTTGTTCTTGCCATGTTTACGGTGAATGACGGCGAGGAGGCTTACCGAAGGATGACGGAGGCCTTGTTGGAGATAGACCACCGGGTGACGGGACGAAATGCGGATGAATCGATTCCGGAAGTGTCCGTATGCAGCTCCGGAGAACAGGGCCGGGAACCGTGGAAATGGGGATTTTTGCCGGAAGAGGAGGCGATTTCCTTGTGGGAAGCCTGGGACAGGGAAGCGGAAGAGGTTGTTATTGAGGACAGTGTTGGGAGATATGCGGCGGAGTTTGTGAGTCTCTATCCGCCGGGAGTACCGCTTCTGGTGCCGGGCGAACGGATAACTGAGGAAATAAGCCGGGAGATTTTGCGGGATCTGGAGGCAGGGCTTACGGTTCAGGGGCTTCGGGCGGAAGCGGGAGACGGATTTTTTAACGGAAGCGCTTTTGTCAAGGTAATACAGGCGTAAAGCAGAGAGCCGATATTTTGAGGTATGTGGACAGTGACAGTATATTTTAGTTAATAAAAAGAAAAGAGGAACAGGAAATGAGGAAAACGAAAATCATATGCACCATCGGGCCGGCAAGCGATACCGTGGAGCGGCTGCGGGAACTGATGCTGGCGGGAATGAACGTGGCAAGATTTAACTTTTCACATGGCACACATGAAGAACAGAAAATTAAATTGGAAAAGGTCAGGCAGGCAAGTGCGGAACTGAAGCTTCCCATCGCTGCCATGCTGGACACAAAAGGACCGGAGATCCGCCTGCGTGACTTTGAAGGGGGCAGGGCAGAACTGGTTTCGGGACAGCAGTTCGTGCTGACTACCAGGGAAATCTTGGGTACGTCCGAGAAGGCGGCGATTTCATATAAGAATCTGAAGAATGACATCAGTGTGGGAACCACCATTCTCATTGATGACGGACTGATTGAGATGACGGTGGAGGAAATCACGGGGGAAGAGATTGTATGCCGCGTGGTAAACGGCGGCGCCGTGTCCAACCATAAGGGGGTCAATGTACCCGGTGCAGTCCTGTCCATGCCTTATATCAGCGAAGTGGACAGAAGTGATATCCTTTTCGGTATCGAGATGGGGTATGAACTTCTGGCGGCATCCTTTGTCAGGTGTAAGGAGGATGTGTTGGAGATACGCAGCATCCTGGAAGCCCACGGCAGTGACATGAAAATTATTGCCAAGATAGAGAATATGCAGGGCATCCAGAACCTGGAGGAGATTTTGGAGGTATCGGACGGCATCATGGTGGCCAGAGGCGATATGGGGGTGGAAATTCCCCTGGAGGAAGTGCCCGTGCTGCAGAAGAAGATGATCCAGATGGCAAATGCCAAAGGAAAATGTGTTATCACCGCAACGCAGATGCTGGAATCCATGATCAAGAATCCCAGGCCTACCAGGGCGGAGGCTACGGATATTGCCAATGCGATTTATGACGGAACCACTGCAATCATGCTTTCAGGGGAGAGTGCCGCCGGAAAATATCCTGTGGAAGCGGTAAAAACGATGGCGAAAATCGCCGAAGGTGCCGAAAAAGATATTGACTACGGATTCAGGATGAAGCGGGAGAACCATGGGGAGGAAGCGGACATTACCACCGCGATTGCGTACGCGACCTGTACCGCGGCCAGGGATCTGCATGCTGCCGCAATCATTACGGTTACCCTGTCCGGCTTTACCGCGGAAGCGATTTCAAGGTTTAAGCCCGAGAGTCCCGTTATCGGCTGTACCGTCAGGGAGAGGGTATATCGGAGGCTGAATATCCTGTGGGGAGTGAATCCGCTTATCATTCAGGAGGAAGATACCGCGGACGCGCTGTTTGAGGATGCGGTGGCAGAGGCAAAGAAGGCGGGTTATGTAAAGACAGGCGATGTAGTTGTCATTACGGCCGGAGTACCTCTGGGGAAGGCCGGAACCACCAATATGATTCATGTGGTGGAGGTCGCGTGACGGCTTCAGCGGGCGCCGTGAAGAAATAATCTGCGGGGAAAGAAGGGCAGCATATGGAAATCAAGGTGGGGAAGGTCAGTCAGCCTGCTCCGGTGGAACCGGTACAAAGTACACAGCCTACAGACGGCAGCTTTAAATTTATGCTTGCCAGCCACGTAGAGGGAGCGGAGCTGCAGGCGCGGCTGCAGAACCTCATGGAAGAAATCACCATGCAGGGAGAGCGGCTTTACAAGCGCCGGGATGTACGGGATATGTGGCATTATCGCAGACTGGTGAAGGATTTCATGAATGAGGTGGTAACCCATTCCCATTCTTTTTCCAGGGAAAATTTCCTGGACAGGCGGGGGCGCCACAGGGTGTACGGTATCATCCGGCTGATAGACGAAAATCTGGATCAGCTTGCACAGGAACTGATGAAGGACGAGCAGGATAACCTGGCGATTTTAAATACCATCGGGGAGATCAGGGGGTTATTGCTGGATATTTTCACGTAAACCAGCTTGTCCGAGCCGTTATTAAAATACAAAAAGAGGGGGCTGACATGGCAGGATTTCAGGACATTATAGGGCAGGAGCAGATTAAGGAGCATTTGCGCGGCGCGCTTTCTACGGGCAGGATTTCACATGCCTATATCGTCAACGGGGAGAAATCTTCCGGAAAAGAATTTATCGCCAGAGTTTTTGCCATGGCGCTGCAGTGTAAAGGGGAGGGGGAGAAGCCCTGCCAGAAGTGCGGTTCCTGCCGAAAGGCCCAGTCAGGCAATCATCCGGACATTATTCGGGTAGTTCACGAGAAACCCAATACCATCAGTGTGGATGATATCAGGGAACAGGTGAACACCGATGTAGCGGTGAAGCCTTATGAAAGCGAACGAAAGGTATATATCATTAACGAGGCGGAGAAGATGACGGCGCAGGCACAGAATGCCCTGCTGAAGACCCTGGAGGAGCCGCCGGAATATGTGGTAATTCTGCTGCTGACCGCAAATGTGAACAGCCTTCTGCCCACAATATTAAGCCGCAGTGTGGTGCTGAATATGAAAGCCGTGCCGGATGACCAGGTAAAGCAATATCTCTGCGGACAGCTTCATGTTCCGGATTATCAGGCGGAGGTATGCGCTGCCTTTGCAAGGGGAAATATCGGAAAAGCGAAGGCCCTGGCTTCCAGCGAAGACTTTGAGAAGATTAAGGCGGAGGCCCTGTCCCTGCTGAAGTACATACAGGATATGGACTTAAACGAGATCGTCATGGCAGTGAAGAAAATTACGGAATACAAGATGGAAATAAACGATTATTTGGATATATGCGCCATTTGGTACCGGGATGCACTGCTTTTTAAAGCCACAAGCGATGTAAATCACCTGATTTTCAGGGAGGAATTGCAGGCGTTGCGCAGGACTGCCCAGCGCAGCAGCTATGAGGGTATCGAGAATATCATAGAAGCGCTGGATACGGCGAAGCGGCGTCTGGACTCCAATGTCAACTTTGAACTGGTGATGGAGCTTCTGATGCTGACAATCCAGGAAAACAGCGGCGGTGAGAGAAGGGGCGTATAATTCCATTATTAACTATGGTTTTTTCCGAATAAATGTGTTAAAATGACAGCTGACAGCGTAACATACGACGCTGCCGGCTGTTATGTAGTATGGGTTCGGACACTTGGCGCCGTGAAATGAACAGGCGCGGGAGATTTGGAATTTTTCATTTATTTGAAGAGGCGTTATACGCCGGTGAGGTATATAGATGGTTAGAGTGATAGGCGTGAGATTCCGCACGGCGGGCAAGATTTACTTTTTTGATCCTTTGCAGTTTGAGATAAAACGGGACGAACATGTCATTGTGGAGACCGCTCGGGGAATTGAGTTCGGAACGGTGGTTGCGGAGATTACGGAGGTGGACGAGGAGAAGGTGGTTCAGCCGCTGAAGCCGGTTATCCGCATTGCCAACCGGCGGGACATGGAGCAGGAGGCGGCCAACCGGGAGAAGGAGAAGGAAGCTTTCCGGATCTGCCAGGAAAAGATCCGCAGCCATGGGTTGGATATGAAGCTGATTGACGCGGAATATACCTTTGACAATAACAAAGTTCTCTTTTATTTTACGGCCGACGGAAGAATTGATTTTCGGGAGCTGGTAAAGGATTTGGCGGGGGTATTCAAGACCCGGATAGAACTTCGGCAGATAGGCGTGAGAGACGAGACGAAGCTGGTGGGGGGAATCGGCATATGCGGCAGGGTTCTGTGCTGCCACAGCTATCTGGCTGATTTTGTCCCCGTTTCCATCAAAATGGCCAAGGAGCAGAATCTGTCCCTGAACCCGGCCAAGATATCGGGTGTGTGCGGCAGGCTGATGTGCTGCCTGAAAAACGAGGAAGAGACTTACGAGGAGTTAAACAGACGGCTTCCCAATATCGGAGACTATGTCACCATCGAAGGCGGGCTGAAGGGCGAGGTGCAGAGTGTCAATGTTCTGCGCCAGCTGGTGAAGGTGGTGGTAGATGCCGGGGACGAGAAGGAAATTAAGGAGTATCCGGTAGAAAAGCTGCATTTCAGGCGTAAACACAGCAAGAAAGAGAAGATGGAGCTGTCCAGGGAAGAGCTTGAGGAGCTGGAGCGCCTGGAAGAGGAAGAATGGCAGAAGGGACAACAGGCGGGCAGCGCTGAGGAAGAGAAGCGCCAGGGCGGCAGATGCAGGCAGAACCAGGGCGACAGGCAGAAAAATCAGGGCGTAAAGGGCGAGGACAGCCGCAGGCAGAACCCGGAAGAGCAACGAAGGCAGGGCCGTGAGGATGGCCGCAGGCAGAACGCCGGCAGAGGAGACAGCCAGGCACCGGCGGAAGCGAATGCGCAGGAGCAGCCTGACAGGCGTGATGAGGGCCGGGGCAGACATTCCCAGGGACAGCATGGGGAGGAGTATCGCAGACAGCCGGCTCCGCGTTATAACGGAGGACAGAGACAGTCCGGCCAGCGCTCTGACAGGAATTCCATGCGGACGGAACAGTGGGAGGACGAAACAAGGCAGGCGGGACAGCAGAACGGAAAAAACCGCCGTGACGGCCGGGGGCGTCAGGACAACAGAGGGCGGCGGAACGGACAGCAGGAGAATAATGATTTCCAGGGCAGAAGAAACCGATACGACAACAGAAACAGGCATGAAAACAGAGAATCCCAGGAGGGAAGGGCGCAGGCAGGAAACAGTCACGCTGAAAGAGAATGAGCGTCTGGACGAACTGCAGCGCAACGGATACCGCATCATTCAGAACCCGGACAAATTCTGCTTTGGAATGGATGCGGTACTCCTGACAGGATTTGCCCGGGCAGGGAGAGAAGACATTTTGCTGGACATGGGAACGGGGACCGGGATCATTCCGATTCTCATGGAGGCAAAATATCATTGCCGTCATCTGACAGGGCTTGAAATTCAGGCGGACAGCGCAGATATGGCATGCAGGAGCGTGGCATTGAACGGCCTTTCGGATAAAATTGATATTGTAACCGGTGATATTAGAGAAGCAGAGCATTATTTCAGGTCTGCTTCTTTTGACTGTATAACCTGTAATCCGCCCTATATGATAGGAAAACACGGGATTGTAAATCCGGAAGCACCCAAGGCGATTGCACGGCATGAAATCCTGTGTACCTTTGAAGATGTGGCGGGGCAGGCGGCGAAGCTTCTGAAGCCCGGAGGGCACTTTTACCTTGTACACAGGCCCTTCAGGCTGGCGGAGATTATTACTACAATGACGTATTACAAATTGGAGCCGAAAAGGATGCAGCTTGTGTATCCATATGCGGATAAGGAACCTAATATGGTGCTGCTGGAGGCGGTGCGGGGCGGAAGGCCGAGGATGACGGTGGAGAAGCCGCTGATTATTTTCCGGGAGCCGGGGGTGTATACGCCGGAGATACGGGACGTGTATGGGTATTAAAAGAATTGGAAAGGATAGTCTGCTTTAGATTTCGGTTATTGGAAAATTCTTATAGGACATTTGTGGGGGAGAGGCATGGCAGGTATTTTATATTTGTGTGCGACACCAATCGGAAACCTTCAGGATATGACGCCGCGGGTGATTGAGACACTGCGGATGGTAGATGTTATTGCGGCTGAAGATACACGCAACAGTATCAGGCTGTTGAACCATTTTGATATTCATACGCCTATGACCAGTTACCATGAGTATAATAAAGTAGAGAAGGCGGAGCAGTTGGCAGGCCAGTTGTTGGAGGGAAAGCAGATAGCCCTGATTACGGATGCGGGTACGCCTGCAATTTCCGATCCGGGGGAGGTACTTGTTCGCATGTGCCATGAGCATCATGTGCCGGTTACCAGCCTGCCCGGTCCCTGCGCCTGCATTACCGCTTTGACGCTGTCGGGACTGTCTACCAGGCGTTTTTGTTTTGAAGGTTTCTTGCCTGCGGACAAGAAGGAGAGGAGAACGGTCCTGGAGGAGTTGGGGCGGGAGAGCCGCACCATGATTCTCTATGAGGCGCCCCATCATCTGGTGGGAACGCTGGAGGAATTGTATGGCTGTCTCGGAAACCGGCGAATAACCCTCTGCAGGGAACTGACCAAAAAATTCGAAAATGTAATGCCCACAACCTTGGAGCAGGCGCTGGAATATTACAGGATGGAGGCGCCCAGGGGGGAATATGTGCTGGTGCTGGAGGGAAAAAGTTTTCAGGAACTGCGCAGGGAGGAAATCGCTTCCTGGGAGTCCATGTCCATCGAAGAACACATGGCGTATTATGAAGGCCGGGGAATGGATCATAAAACGGCAATGAAGCAGGTGGCAAGGGACAGAGGCGTGGGTAAGCGGGAAATTTACGCATATTTAAATAAGTGAGCAGAAAGTTTCAGCCTGCGGCAGCGGTGAAGGCGCGGCTTCGGATTTGTATTTCAGAAGTTGATCTGTCTGTGAGCTGTCGGGCAAAGAGAGATTACAAAGAACTGCGGGCCCGCGGCAGTAAAACGGAACAGGAGAGGGACGGATGAGCAATTGTGACATATGTGTCAATTATGTGTATGATGAGGAATATGAATGCTATAGCTGCCTGGTGAACCTGGACGAGGACGAGATGTACCGCTTTCTGACGGGAGGCAGGTGGGAATGTCCCTATTTCCGCAGAGACGATGAATATGGGGTGGTCAGGCACCAGATCTGACGATGGCTCCGCATTGATATATGTTGGTAAAAATTAGCAGTGATTCCAGTTTTTTTCTATGATTTTATCCGTGTTTGACATGATTTTTCTAAAAGGTATCCGTATATATTTTTCCCTGTAAGCAGATAATAACCTCGTAATCCCATGATGGAAAGTTCGATTTCCGGACTTTCTGTTGCCATGAAAAACAGGAGGTATGGACATGAGCAATATTTCAGAACTTGATTTACAGAACCTTCGCCATTTAATCGGCGGATATGACACCATGCACTGCAAAATGCAGGCATATGCGCAGGAAGCCAAGGATCCTCAGATCAAACAGTTTTTTGAGAAAGGCGCCAAATCGGCTATGGACAATAAGCAGCAGCTTATGAAGTTCCTTGGGTAAGCGGGATTTTGCAGCCAGGCGTTGGGAGAGAACACGGCAGCAGGCAGGCTTCAGGAGCGGAAGGAACATTTTAAGACAAAAATATAATACGATGTGGTAAGAATTTCAGAATGAGAGGTAAAAAGGATGATGCAGGAAAAAATGATGGTAGCAGATACCCTCGCCGGTATCAATGGCGAACTGACCCGTTATGCTGGGATGATAGCGCAGTCTGAGAACAAAGAGCTGAAGCAGACACTGAAGCAGATCCGCAATGCCTGTGAGCAGTCCCAGGAGGAGTTGTACCAGCTGGCCAGGGAGAAATCCTATTATGTGCCGGCCAGCAAGGCCACGGAGGAAGAGGTAGCCCATGTGAAGGGGCTGTTTACCCAGGGGACACTGTAAGCACGGAAGTGGTTTCTTTCCGGGTTTGCAGGGAACCAGAGGTGCCGTAACCCAGGTTTTGCACATTATGCTTTTGCCCCGCACCGAGTCGTATGCCGGCTGCGGGGCATTTTGTATGCTTATCCGGAAGAATTGGGGGCGTGAATTGGAATGTAAGGTATTTTCAGGTCATAAGATAGAGTGAAAATAATTGCAGGTAAAGATAATGTTGAACATGATATGGGCGGTCATGATACTGCTGGCAGTAATCTATGGGGCGTTTTCGGGAAATATGAGCGAGGTGACGAATGCGGCGCTGGACAGTGCAGGGGAGGCGGTTTCCCTATGTATCACGATGGCAGGGGTAGTGGCTCTATGGATGGGGTTGATGGAAATAGCACAGAGGGCGGGGCTGGTGGAGAAACTGACCAGGGGAATTGCACCTCTTCTGCGTTTCCTGTTTCCACGGATTCCCAAGGGGCATCCGGCGGAAGGATACATAGCTACGAATGTGATCGCCAACGTGTTGGGACTGGGCTGGGCCTGCACCCCGGCGGGCTTAAAAGCCATGGAGGAGCTGGCGAAGCTGGAGGCCCAGAGGGGGAATCCGGAGTACCTGGAGGCGGAATACGGAGGAGAGGATATTCGCGGAGGAGGGAATATCCTGGGCGAGAATTCCCGCAGGGACAGGGATATCCGGGAACAGATTTATGTCCAGACGACGGCAGGAAGGAGCTTAAGAGGCTCCGGGGCGGGAGAAGGCTTTCGGCATCAGGGGGCTGCGGGACGGGGCAGCCAGGAAAAGGGCACAGGCAGGCGGGCCAGCAATGAGATGTGCATTTTCTTAATTCTCAACATTTCCTCCCTGCAGCTGATTCCAGTGAACATGATCGCCTACCGTAGCCAGTACGGCAGCGCCAATCCAACGGCCATCATTGCGCCTGCCATAGCGGCTACTTTGGTGAGTACACTGGTGGCAATCGTGTATTGCAAGATCAAAGACAGGGGAGGAAAAGCGGTATGAACGCGTTGGCTCATCTTTCGGATATTGTAATCCCAATCCTGATTTTTTTTATCGTAGGCTATGGCTTTGTTTCCAGGGTAAAAGTATATGAAACCTTTCTGAAGGGCGCAAAGGACGGGCTAAAGATAGTAGTGGACATCGTGCCCACCCTCATCGGCCTGCTGGTGGCGGTGGGGATGCTGCGGGCATCGGGATTTTTTGAGATGCTGGGGACGCTGCTGGGGCCTGCGGCTGCTGCAGTGGGGCTGCCAGCCCAGCTGATGCCGCTGCTGGTGGTGAAGCTGTTCTCCTCTTCGGCGGCCACAGGGCTGGTACTGGACATTTTCCGCACTTCCGGGCCGGATTCCTATGCGGGGATGCTGACCTCCATTCTCATGAGCTGCACGGAGACGGTGTTCTATACCATGAGCGTGTACTTCCTGGCGGCGAAGGTGACGAAGACAAGATTTACTTTGACAGGAGCGCTGCTGGCTACCCTGGCGGGGACGGCAGCCAGCGTGGTGCTGGCCGGGTGGATGGTGTTGGAGCCATTCTCACTATGGTGAGCTGCTCCTGGCATGTGATGTAGAATTTATGGAGACAATGGGATAAAGCAAAATAAAAAAGAAAGGCAGAATAGCAGTATACTGATAATTTTTACCCTATTTCAATGAAAAGTCCTATTCATTTACATGAGAATAAATGATAGGATACAAATATAAGTTTGAATATTATTGATTTGGACTATGTTGCCATAATATGGGGAGGCGAAAAATGCGGAAGATGATACACAATCCAGTTTTACGGGGATTTCATCCGGATCCCTCAATTATCAGAGTGGGGGAGGACTATTATATAGCGACATCTACCTTTGAGTGGTGGCCGGGGGTCAGGCTTCACCACTCCAGAGATTTAATACATTGGGAACTGATAGAATATCCTCTGAACAGAGTATCGCAGCTGGACCTCAAAGGGGTAAGGGCTTCTCAGGGAATATGGGCTCCCTGCCTTACCTATGACAAGGGTACATATTATCTGGTTTATACGGTAGTGAAGGCCTTTTACTGCAATATGTATGATACAAATAATTATCTGGTCACAGCGGAAAGTATACATGGACCATGGTCAGAACCGGTGGCATTGAATAATTTTGGGTTTGACCCGTCGCTATTCCATGATGATGACGGAAGGAAATATATTGTCAGTATGGTGACGGATCACAGAATACCGAAGAAATATGCAGGGCGTTTGGTGATGCAGGAATTTGACGCAGAAGATAGTAAAATGACAGGGCCGGTAAAAGAAATTTATGCAGCGAAGGATATCTTTTTGGAAGGCCCCCATATTTTTAAGCGCAAGGGATGGTATTACTTGTTCAGTGCGGATACTGGAACAGGAGAACTGCATGGACAGACGATTCAGAGATCCCGTAATATCTGGGGGCCTTATGAGATGTACCGACCCGACTATGATGCTTTTCGTCAGAAGGGAGAAGCATATTCGGTCATAACGTCAAGGCATCACGAGGATATACTGCTTCAAAAGGCGGGACACTGTGATTTGGTGGAAACCCAGGATGGCGAATGGTATGTGGTGCATTTGTGTGGGAGGGCTTCTAAAGAGAGAAATTGTCAGGATGCCAAAAGGTTTGCCGGAAGCCGAAGATATATGATCGGCAGAGAAACCGCCATTCAGAAGATGAGATGGACGGAAGATGATTGGTTGGTACTGGATAATGGCACGGTGGTGCCTCAGGAGATGGTTGAGGCACCGAAATGCGCCGATCAGGCTAAGGAGGAAGTGGCATATCAGAAACTGGTCAGGGACGATTTTGATTCCGAGGTATTGGATTTGGAGTATCAATCCCTGAGGGTGCCTATGGATCAGGATTACATATCTCTGACGGAACGTCCGGGATGGCTTCGTATGTATGGAAGAAGCGGGCTGGCTTCACTCTTTTCGCAATGTTTGTTAGCGCGCAGGATGACGGAGTATCATATGACAGCAGAAATTTGCATGGCATTCGAGCCGGATGTGTTCAAGCAGATGGCAGGGCTGATTGTGATGTACGATACGGAAAATTATCTGTATCTTCATATATCAAAAGACGAGGATGCAGGAAAATGCATTGCGTTGTTGAAGGCTGAAAATAAGAATTACGAATATCTGACGGGATATTTGGCTATTGAACCCGGGAAAGACATTGTAATGAAAGTGGTTCTGAAGGATTGCTCTGCTCAGTTCTATGCAGGGTATCGGGAGGGAACGCTGCAATCCGTGGGTCCTTCCGTGGATGCCAGTTTTATGTCGGATGAAGCGTGCGAGGAAGGATGGTTTACCGGAACCATGATCGGTATATGCTGTCAGGATTTAACGGGGTTCGGAAAACATGCGGACTTCGACTATTTTCAGGTATCTGATTCAGAATGATGGGGGAGGGTATGACATGGAAGACTATACTGCATGGACAGATGAGGTAATTGGGAAGATTCGTCTTAAGATGGCTTGGTCTAGTGAAAAAAACAAGAATAAGATTCCATATACTACGAACGAATATGGAGAGTATGACGATAAGGCGGATACATCGCGCGAGTGGCGGATTGACGACGGAATCAACTGGTGGACAAACGGATTCTGGGCAGGAATCCAGTGGCTGCTGTATCAGGACACGGGGGAAGAACGATACAAAGAGATAGCTCGGATATCAGAAAGAATGTTGGAGCAATGTTTTTCCGGTTTTTATGGGCTGCATCATGACGTGGGATTTATGTTTGTCCCTGCGGCAGTGGCCGATTATCGTCTGACGGGAAATGACGATTCCAGAAAGGCCGGAATGCATGCGGCAAACCTTCTGGCGGGCAGGTTTAATCCTGCGGGTCGGTTTATCCGGGCATGGAATGATCTGGAACAGGATACTCGGGGATGGGTGATCATTGACTGTATGATGAATCTTTCACTGTTATATTGGGCATGGGAGGAGAGCGGGGATCCTCGGTTTAAGCATATAGCCATGATGCATGCGGACACCGTAATGAAATATTTTGTGCGCCCGGATGGTTCCGTGAATCATTTGGTTGAGTTTGATCCGGTGACGGGAGAGCAGGTCAGATGTTATGGAGGGCAAGGGTACGAAGAGGGTTCTGCATGGGCGAGAGGGCAAGGGTGGGCTTTGTACGGCTTTATGATCAGCTATCTGCATACGGGGAAAAATGATTATTTAGATACGGCAAGAAAAATTGCGCAGTACTGTGTTTCCAATATTCCGGAGAGCGGAATTCTGCCGTTGGATTTCCGACAGCCTAAAGAACCGGCCTATGAAGATTCCTGTGGTGCATGCGTGATAGCGGGAGGGCTGTTGGAATTTGCCCGCTGTGCTTCGGCAAATGAAAGGGAAATATATCTTAGAGCGGCGGTAAAAATTCTGAGAGCAATTGCAGATGAGAGGGCAGATTTCGACGACTCTTGTGATGCAATCGTAAAAGGATGCAGCGCCGCATACCATAGCCCGGCTCACGATATGACGATGAATTATGCCGATTACTTTTTTATAGAAGCGGTCTATAAACTCAAGGGAACAGGGAAGCTGTTGTGGTAAGCGTATAGAGAAAAAATGGAAAGATTCTGTATATTCAGGTGAAGCGCAACCCGGATTATAACCCTGAAAGGTAAAGCCTGACCCGCCACATGCCAGGAGCTGGTACCTGCCTTTTAGCAGGGAGCTGGGTTTGAAGCAGTTGTTGAAGCTGTAAAAAGGCTTTTGAAAAACAGCATCGGAAAGTTTTAGCGCGTCTGCCTTTCAAAGAACAGAGGTTTATCCTGATGCGTTATCCCCAAGTGTGTAGTCGCGCTCGGCATGGATGGTTACATAATTGCCCAGTGCCTACAGCCAGCGGATGTAGGACGGATTTTGCGGATCTTCAAAATAAAAAAGAATCAGTTATCAGAAAGCACTATGGTCAAAATAATATGGTCATATTCTGTCCTAAGATGGGTTGGTGGAAATCAAGGGCATATTTAAACAAATACCATAATATAGCAGTTTTATATACATTTCAAGCTGTTTTATCACTGGCAGTCACGAATTGCGTACTTTATAATGTAGTTATGATAAAGGGGACGCGAAGCGATCCCAGGACTACATATGCCAGGAGGTAAACGTATGAATAATATACCCAGACAGGAGCATCCAAAGCCGCAGATGCAGCGCAAAAACTGGATGAACCTGAACGGAGCATGGGATTTTTCCTTTGATTTCGGCAACAGCGGGATTGCCAGGAAAATGTTTCAGGAGGAAAAGCTGGACAGGAAAATAACAGTGCCCTTCTGCCCGGAAAGTGCGCTCAGCGGAATCGGCAATAAGGATTTTATGCCCGCAGTATGGTATCTGCGTACCTTTGAACTGACGCAGGAGCAGCGCAAAGGCCGGATTATGCTGCATTTCGGGGCAGTGGACTATGAATGCCGCGTATGGATCAACGGCAAAGAGGCGGGTGTCCATAAGGGAGGCTATGTTTCTTTTCAGTTTGATATCACGGACCTGACGGTAACCGGGGAAAACCGCGTTACGGTATATGCCTTTGATGACCAGAGAAGCGGCAGGCAGTGCAAGGGAAAGCAGTGCGGGCTGTTCGATTCCTTTGGCTGTGAATATACCAGGACCACTGGAATCTGGCAGACGGTGTGGTTGGAATTTCTCCCCTCTGACTACATAGAGAGTATACAGATGTATCCCAATATTGCGGAGGCCGCATTGACAATCAAAGCCCGGACGAAAGGAAGCGGGGTTCTGCGGGCGGAGGCTTTTTATGACGGTATCCTCTGCGGAAGCGCCGACACAGAGATCACTTCCGGAAACGGTTTCCTGAAAATCAGCCTGTCCAGGCTTCATCTGTGGGAAGCCGGAAAGGGACGATTATATGACCTGAAGCTTTCCTTTGGGGAGGATGTTGTGGACAGCTACTTTGGCATGCGGGAAATCAGAATCCTCGGGGAAAAGGTACTGCTGAACGGCAAGGCGGTTTTTCAGCGCCTGGTACTGGACCAGGGCTTCTATCCGGACGGGATCTATACGGCTCCTTCCGACGAAGCGTTGGTGAGGGATATACAGCTGTCCCTTCAGGCGGGCTTTAACGGGGCCAGGCTGCATCAGAAGGTGTTCGAGGAGCGTTTTCTGTATCACTGTGACAGACTGGGCTATCTGGTCTGGGGAGAACAGGCGAACTGGGGGCTTGACCATAGCCGTCCCGATGGGCTGAAATGTTTTCTGCCGGAATGGATGGAGGTGCTGAAGCGGGACTTCAACCATCCTGCCATTGTGGGCTGGTGCCCCTTTAATGAGACCTGGGATTATGAGGGCAGGAAGCAGGATGACGATCTTCTCCGCCTGACCTACCTGATGACGAAGCAGTATGATACCACCCGGCCCTGCATTGACACAAGCGGCAATTACCATGTGCAGACGGATATTTATGACCTGCATGACTATGAGCAGGATGCGGATACTTTTGCGGAAAGATACAGGGATTTTGCCCAGGGAGGGCCTCTTCCGGACAATCACGGATACAGGCAGAAGGCGGTGGAGGGAGTTCCCGTCTTTATCAGCGAATACGGCGGCATCAAATGGAATGTGGATCAGGAGGACAGGGAGGATGCCTGGGGATACGGGGACGGCCCCGGGACCAGGGAGGAATACCTGGAGCGGTACCGGCGCCTGACGGATGTGCTTCTGGACAATCCCAGAATGTTCGGCTTCTGCTTTACGCAGCTGTATGATGTGGAGTTGGAAGTGAACGGTCTGTATACTTATGACAGGAAGGCGAAGTTTGATATGGAAATCATCCGGCAGATCAACAGCAGGAAAGCGGCAATTGAAAGGGAAGAATAAATAACAGATTTAAAAATGATACGGTTCTAAACGATCATGTGTGGGAACGGAAGTATGAGGTGGATTCGCTGTGCGCGCCGCTTTATCTGGGATATCACTACTGGAAAACCACAGGGATCCGCAGGATTTTTACTGAAAGTTATTATGAGATGATTGCTGCGATTATGAACCAAAACCCATGCCGGAACCAATTATATGCATGAATCCTTTGATCCTTCGGATCCGGAAGTGTATTCCAGGCCGTGGTTCGCATGGGCTAACACATTGTTTGCGGAGCTTTTGCATAAGCTGATGGAGGAGCGTTTCTGGAAGTGAGGGGAAGAGATATAACGGCATAAATCAAAGGAGGCTGCTATGGCAAAGATTGCTGACAAATTCGTGAAACTGAAGACGTCCATCGGAGTGAACCGGGAGAAGACCGGATTCGAGTACACTTTCGGAACCCCCATGGAAGAGCAGGCGCATATCACGTGACCCAACCGGGCCGACCACAGGATTATCAGCGAACTGGAGTTTGCCCTGCGCCTTTCAGAGGAGCAGCAGGACTGTTTCGGAAAAACCCGTTCCCCGCTCAGGAAAGCCGTTTTCTGCTGCGGAACTGTGAGGGGGACATGCCGCATTCCTTTTTGAAAAAAATATGAAAGTGATGATAATCGGCAAACCCCAGGCGCTCCGATATTTCCTGTATGGAAAGCGCCGTGTACAGAAGCATGGACTGGGCAAGCTCGAAGCGCTGTGCGAGATAATGCCGGTACGGAGAGATGCCGAAGGCTTCCTTAAATACATGGATTGCCCGGGAAGGGGATAAATGGACACTGGCGGCTGCCTCCTGGACTTTTAACGGCCGGGTCAGGTTCTGCTCTATAAAATTCTTCATCATTACAGCCTGTGTATGTTCTTCGTAATATTTGCCGTAACAGGAGGAGAGGGCCTGAACGAGTTCATGCAGACCAAGCGCAAGCCTGCCGCAGCACTTGGATGGGTCCTTTTCTATGGTGTCAAAGAGATTGTAAAAATACTGCTGCTGTCCAAAGCCGGGAATCAGCAAGGCTTGGTTCAGGCCATAATCGGAAAGCAGATGCCGTATGAAGCTGCCGCCGGCGTTGAGCCAGATTTTGGTCCAGGGCTCCCGGGCATCGGCGCAATAATGGTGGGACGTTCCGGGCTGTAAAACGTAGGCGTCCCCGGCCCGGGCTTCTGCCTGCTCTTTGCCCTGGCGGACATACCCTTTTCCCGCCAGCACATATTCAAAAACGTAGATATCCGCATGATCCCGGTAAATGACATAATTGGGATTGGGCAGGGTAATGCCTGCAACCAGGGGGATAAAGGAGGGAGTGCCGGCTCCCGTATAAACAGCATATTTCTCTGTGCCCAGATTACTCGCTTTCGGATGTTCCTTCATTTTTCGATTTCCTTCTCTTTCTCTTTTACAGACCTGTTGCCGGGAAATGCTCTTTTTTAGAATATAGCAACTTTATATACATTTCAAGCTGTTTTTGCCGGTAATTCCAAATGTGTATTTTATAATGGAATTGTATAAACCGATCCATTGCCCTTCGGCGATGAGTATGCAATATAAGCCATTTTGTTCACCGCAGGAACTCTGTTTTACAGAGGAATGGAAAGCCGTGTATTTCTAAGTTTCAGGTGCGGCAAACTAAAACCTTCAGGCGACCAGAAGCTGATGGCTCAAAAGTTGATGGCTCAAAATCTGCCCAATATTTGAATAACGCAAACAGCAGTGCATAATGGACAAGCGGAAGCCCCAAATCTTTAAAAATAAGAAAAAAACTTGTTGACAGAACATCCACAAGCATCTATAATGACATAGTGTGCGCGTGGGTGTTTTTTTATATGGAAAAATAATTCATGGCATGACAGGCTAAATATTCAATTTATGAAAGAGGTGAAACAGAATGCCAACATTTAACCAGTTAGTAAGAAAAGGACGCGAGACTTCCGTAAAGAAGTCTACTGCACCGGCCCTTCAGAAGGGATACAACTCTCTTCGCAAGAAGGCTACGGATGCATCTGCTCCCCAGAAGCGTGGTGTGTGCACTGTTGTAAAGACTCTCACCCCCAAGAAGCCGAACTCGGCGCTGAGAAAGATTGCCAGGGTACGTCTTTCCAACGGGATCGAGGTTACAAGCTATATTCCCGGTGAGGGACACAACCTGCAGGAGCACAGTGTTGTCCTGGTCCGCGGCGGCAGGGTAAAGGACTTGCCCGGTACCAGATACCACATTATCCGTGGTACTCTTGATACCGCAGGCGTTGCCAACAGGAAGCAGGCCCGCTCCAAGTACGGCGCCAAGAGGCCCAAGGCTGCAAAGAAATAAGTTCCGGCAGAATCAGGAGCTGTTTTTTTGAAATGAGCGTCATCTTTGGTCCACAAAAACGAAACTAAGAAAGTGTTGGAATTCTGTAATGCATATAGCATAATGACAGGAAAATGTCTGGTACAGATAAACAGCGCGAACACTTGGGGAAACACATGTGAGTACCGATGATCTATTGAACGGCGGCGGAATTTGCTGCCAAAGTGTCCTGTAGACAGGATACGGAGCAGACGCCCGCTTCCTAAAAGGCACCGCGCGGCCTGTTGGAGGCGCAGCGCAGAGGGGTTTCAGGAGGCGCAGGATGACAGGGCGGATGGTCTGACGTATCACGGGATACAGAGCACACTTCATGAATAAGGAGGGAAGAACCGTGCCACGTAAAGGACATATTCAGAAAAGAGATGTATTGGCAGATCCTTTATAC
>OFFP01000960.1_pt1 | contig 21315 bp, 23 predicted proteins | sample 1521431 | NCBI WGS metagenome assembly OFFP01 (sample SAMEA3504104, study PRJEB24116) | mouse gut metagenome | biome: mouse gut; feature: mouse-associated habitat; material: faeces | place: Denmark | collected 2011
ATTCAGTTGTCAATTTTCAGTTAGAATCACATTCATTGAGATTCCGAGAAGTTATGCTTCCACCTCTTTCACCGGGGTCAGGTACAGCCGGTTGTCTCTGATGTGCATTTCCCTGGGGATCGTCATGCTCCCGCAGACACCGTTCTCCATCTCCTGATGCTCGCCATAAAAATCAGAGATCCAGCCGATGCTGATCCGCCGTCCTTCATGTTCAAAGCTCTGCATCGCGTAGCAATTACTGCAGAAATCAAACCAGCCCCTGTTTTCTTCCGTAAATACACCCCCTCGGAAATCTCCGACATAGTATCTGCTCATCTGGTATCTGCCGAAGGAATCCTTATGATGCATCAATGCACCAATCGCCAGATACTTCCCGTCAAGTTCTATAAAATCCGGACATTCCACACAGCGGATCCCCTCTTCTTCCTCTGTCAGCAATGGGCCGGCATAATCCCAGTGCTCCATATCCCCGGATTCATACAGCAGGATCGCTGCTTTTCCGTCAAGCGCGCTTCCAAGGACCATATACCACTTTCCGTCTGCCCGCAGCACCTTGGGATCCCTGAAATCAAAGGACGCCCCCGCAGGCCTCTTGCCGATCAGCAGCTTCTCTTCTGAAAAATGGATCATATCACTGCTCTTCATCATCCACTGCTGCTGCAGGGTCTGCTCACCGTCAACGCAAGGACCCATGCTTCGGGTCAGATAGAAGACCACCTCATCCTCCTTAACCACCGCCGAACCGGAGAACGCGCCTCCTGCCAGTTCCTTTGGCGCATCCAGGATCTCCTTCTGCGGCTCCAGCACTACAGGAAGATGCGTCCAATGGATCAGATCCCTGCTTACCGCATGTCCCCAGTACATATGAGACCAGCTCTGCCCATGCGGATTAAACTGATAGAACATATGGTAATATCCCTGGAACCAACACAATCCGTTCGGATCATTGATCCAGTTCTTCCAGGGTGTGAAATGATAAGCTTCCCGGATCGGAGAATCATACCATTCTGTCTCTTCCCGCTTTACGAATCTGCCGCTCTCATCCTGTTCCAGATAACAGACCCCTTCCTCCAAAAGATCCGCACACCCGCTCAGATAACAGATCGAAACCTCACATCCTTCACAGAAGATCTCATACTCACAATTCTTCTTTACAGGTATCCGAAGCCATCTATAGTATGCCTTCCCTGCAGGAACCTTCTGACACTCTCCATCGCCGGACATCACCCGGATACTGCCTCCTGTCTGTAAGGCTCTGGCAAATATCTCCAACCTTGTATATTTTTCTGTATTCATCTGTCTCCTCCTTTTTAGTAAAACCGTTTCCATGTCTCTATTCTTTAATATATCTATATATTTTAGACATATGTTTCGCATTTTTCTATATTTTATGTGGAACCCGTTCCACGCTATGATTGTAGTATACTTACCAGGATTTGTCAATCATATCCTGTTATTTTTTCTCGTACACGAAAAAAAGAAGATTTTGTATTGTGCACTTTGTACAAAACCTTCTTTTTCAATCTTCTCTTGTCTATTTTCAACAAATCCCGTTTCTGCTTTTTTCGCAACTTTACCAAAAATCTTTCCTATGCTGTTCCTCCGCGCTGCATTTCTACATCCAATATTAAGCGATGAGGCACATTTTTCCTCTGCTCCACCATATCGAGAAGCGTATTCACGGAAATCTCCGCCAGTAATTCTACATTTTGCCTAACAGCCGTCAGTTGCGGATGCACCATCTTAGTCGGCGTCATAGCGTCAAAACCAATGATAGACATATCTTCCGGCACTCGAATCCCTCTTCTCTGAGCTATATTCAAGCAGGCAAGCGCCGCCAGATCACCGCTGAATATCCCGTCGATATCCGGATGACGGCAGAAGATCTCTTCGGCTATCTTATAATAGGATTCCCAGTTGAATATGTTCCACTCCATGATCTCCTGCAATACCGTAACTCCATGCTTCTCCAGGATCTGTCTGAAGGCGGTGTATCTGTCATTTGCCAAAACCTTGGGCGCTATACCAGAGACAATGAATATTTTCTTACGCCGTGCCGCAAGCATCAGCTCTGCCGCCATCTCTCCGCCTTTCGCGTGATCGCAGCCGATCAGCGGGATCTGCGCGCCCAGGTCGCGGTCAATGGACACGATCGGCTTTGTCTGCTTCCGGTATTCTTCCACCTCAAGGCCGTGGGACGCCGTGATGATCCCATCCACCATGTTCCGCTCAAGCATGTCCAGATACTCCTGCTCCCGTCTGCTGATGCCCACTGTATTACAGATCATCGTCTTATATCCTTGTTCATACAGTTCCATCTCTATATACTTCACCAGAGAAGAAAAGAACGGATGATCCAGATCCGGCACGATCACGCCCACGATTCCCGTCTTATTATGATACAGATTCCTTGCCAGTTCATTCGGGGTATAATTGAGCTTCTTCGCCGCCTTCTCTATCTTCTTTCTCGTCTCCGGTGAGACATAGCCAGAACCGTTCAGCGCCCGTGATACCGTCCCGACTCCCACGCCTGCTTCCTGAGCTACCTCCCTAATACTTGCCATCTTTACTTCTACCCCTCGTTTTCCAGTCTCTTCGTAAATAAAATATCATGGTTGACTTCCGTATAGAATTCCTTCTTCATTTCCTCGTAATCCGCCGTTCCTCTCCCCATCAGCCACATCATCTTCGTGATCACCGCCTCAAGGGTCATATCATAGGCTTCGAAAAGCTTGAAATCCTGCTTCACGCGTTTACCCACCTCATAGACGGTCATGTTGCTTCCCTCGTTCGCCACCTGGGTCGTCATCACGACATATTTCCCTCTGCCTTCCCATTTCTTCATCTCCACGTAGAACTCCTGCACCAGTGTATTGGGGATTCCTCCTACCCCGAAACTCTCGATCACAAGGCAGTCGTAATGCTCAAACAGATAGGGAAGGATGCTGGCATGCATTCCGGGGATCAGTTTCAGGACATACACACTGTCCTTCATGTCATAACTGAAACGCACCGGCGTCCCATAAGCCGGCTCTCTGATATAGCGCACGATCATCCCCTCCTGGATCACCGCCAGGTAAGGGAAATTAATACTGGAAAATGCATCGTAGCTCTTCGCGCGTTCCTTCTTCGCCCGCGTTCCTGCGATCACTTTTCCGTCAAATACAATATTGACGCCCTGCGACTCACCATCCGCCGCATAGATGAAGCTGTCCAGAAGGTTCGTCCTGGCGTCTGTCACATCCATCTGGATCGGCTTCTGCGCTCCCGTGATCACTATGGGCTTTCCTGAATTCCAGATCATATAAGAAAGCGCCGCCGCCGTATATGCCAGAGTATCCGTTCCATGGCAGATGACAAAACCATCATATTCTTCATAATGCTCCTGGACCGTTCTGACCAGCAGCTGCCAGTGCTTTGGCGTCACATTGGTACTGTCCAGATTGCAGACCTGTATGGAATCCACCTCACAGACCTGCCGCACCGCCGGAATATAAGACAGGATATCCGACGGCGTAAGGCCGGGCGCCAGTCCGTATTCTGTGGGCGTGGAGGCGATCGTACCTCCTGTTCCTATCATCAGTATCTTCTTCATCCTTGTATTTCTCCCTTCTCGTATATCACTACCACTTTCGGTTCTGATTCCAACGCCCGATCACTTCATTCACCGTACTCACCGTCACAAATGCGTCCGGATCGGTCTGGTGGATATAAGCAAGCAGCTTGCCATACTCACTCTTTTCAAGAATAGTAACAACCTCCATACGCTTTGTCAGATCCATACCGCCATATGCGTGATAGAGCGTCGCTCCGCGGTGAAGATCTGTCACAATATATTCCTGAATCTCCTGATATTTCCCGGACAGGATACACACCTTCCTGCGGATCCGGAAACCGTCGCAGTACCGGTCCAGTACAAGCCCGTAGATATAGGTCCCGATCATGCTGATGACCATGGTCTCTCTGTCATATACAAATATAGACGTACCGGCAATGATGAACCCGGCGATCGTAAGGCTTTCCCCAATCTTAAAGCCCAGATACTTATTCAAGAGCTTCGCCACGATATCAAGACCTCCGGATGAAGCATTCATGTTAAAGAGCAACGCCTGTCCCATACTGATCACTACCATAAAGCAGGCAAGGTCTATCACCGTATTTCCGGACAACGATTCCGGATTCGGCGTCACAAGCTCAAAGACCCAGAGATACAAGGGAAGCAATAACGAAGTCAGTATCGTCTTCGCTCCGAATTCCTTCCCGATAAATATGCAGCCGCATATAAGCAGTACCACATTCAGAATGAATGTCAATGTCGATACCTTCAAGGGGATAAAATTCACCAGCACAAGCACCAGTCCTGACAGACTCCCCAACACCAGGTTCGCAGGCATCATCATATAATATACCGCAGCGGATATCAGAAACATGCCTGCCGACATCGTCAAAATTTCTTTCAAATTCATCTTTGCTTTCATAAAACTACTCCTATCCAAACAGATCTTTCCCTGTATAATACACGCAAAGATATACCCCCGTACAGAGCACGAAGGTATACCTTCATCATAAAAACTACGGCAGAGAAACCATCGGCAGTTCGATCTGACTGTCGAAAAACTGCTCCACTGCCTGTACCATATAGTAACTGTCCTTTACTCCCGCAGTCTCATAGGACGAATGCATCGCAAGCTGCGGCAAACCGATATCTATACCATTCATGGACACTTGCGACATAGCGATATTCCCAAGCGTACTTCCCCCGATCATATCAGAGCGGTTGGCAAAAAACTGCAGCGGCACACCCGCCTTCTCACAGATCCCCCGGAACACCGCAATGCTTACTGCATCACTTGTATACTTCTGTCCGGCATGTGATTTCACCACGATTCCTTCATTCATATATACGCAGTTGCCTTCATCCGTCTTATCCGTATGGTTCGGATGGACCGCATGGGCATTGTCGCAGCTGAGCAGGAATCCCTCCGCCGCCGCACGGTAGAAGTCCTCTTCTTCTCTTCCCAGACTCAGATTCACACGATACAGGGTATCGTGCAGGAAAGTAGACGCCGCTCCCTGCTTGGTCCCTGAACCCACCTCTTCGTTGTCAAAGCAGGCAAATACATTGACCGCCTGATCGTCCTTCCCCTTAAGGAAGCCTTGAAGAGAAGTATAAGCACATTGCAGGTCATCTAACTGCGGACAAGAGAAGAACTCCTGATCCGCGCCCCATACAGAAGGCTGCATCCGATTATAGAGATAGAGATCCATCCCGTAGATGTCTCCTTCCTCCACACCAAGCTCCCCGGCGATCAGCTTCTTGAAATCCCCCTTACTGCATCCGCTTCCCCCGAATAAGGGCAGCATATCCACCTGCTTGTTATAGGCATAACCGTCGTTCGCCTTACGGTCCATATGGATCGCCACATTCGGGATCATCAGCAGATCCCGGTCGATCCGAAGCAGCCTCGCCGCATATCCTGTCCCTTCTCTGACTATAACCCTGCCGGCAACCGATAAAGGACGGTCAAACCATGTGGAACACAGCATCCCGCCATATCCCTCCGTATTCAACTTCATGTATTTGTCCTTCACCTGGATCTCCGCATTCTCTTTGATCTTGAAAGTCGGTGAATCGCTGTGGGACGCCGCGATCTTGAAACAGTAATCCTGAAGCTCAGTACCCGCCTGCAATGCGATGATACTGGAATCATTCCTGGTCACATAGTACCTTCCGCCCTTCACGATCTCCCACTTCTCTCCCTCGCAAAGCCTCTGATAACCATTCTCACGCAGGATCACTTCCAGATTCGCCACCGCATGAAATGCTGTCGGACTCTTCCCGATAAAATCTGTGAGCCCGGAAATTATCTCGTCATACATCTTATATACCACCTCCTGTTTACATCGTATTTCCGTCATATTTCTTACGGCATGCCTCTATCCCCTCTTCTTCGGAAGCCTTCTTACTAACGGGGTCTTCCCGATATGATAATCCGTCCTCATCATATACATGATACTTCTGGACGCCACATCGACGATAATAAATCCAAAGGCGATGGCAAGACAGGTTACCAGAAGAACGATCATCTCGTTATACGCCAAAACCGTGTCTTTACTTACACATCCGTACATCATGTAATATAGATTCGGTCCCGGTATCAGCGGGAACACGGACGCCGTAAGAAAGATGGTGGACGGAGCCTTATTGACACGTGACATGATAAACGCATAGAATGCCACGAAGACCGCCGCCACCAGCGTCGCCAGGAAATTACTCGGCCTCATGTCATAGACCACAATATAGATTCCCCATGTAAAGAACGCACCGACTCCTGAATAGAATACCTGCCGTCCCCTGATCTTAAACCACATGGCAAAACCAATACATGCAATCGTACAGGAGATCAGCTGGATCGGGATATTATGATTCAGTATGAATCCATCCGACGCCGCTCCGTCAAGCAGCATGATGGCAAGTGCGATTCCAAACGTAATACCTGCCGCTCCCAGTATGGAATTCATGATATTCAATGTACCGGATATAAAGTCCCTCTGCAGCACTTCCCGGATTCCATTAGTGACTCCAAGTCCACTGATCAGCAGCATGACGATACCTATCATGATCCGGTCGGGATGGCTGCCGATTCCCAGATGCATCGCCACCAGGATAATTATCTCTGAGAGAAACGCCAGGATCAGATTATAGATCAGGACATTGTTCTCCCTCCTGCTAAGCCAGCCGCCGACGATAACGATCATCAGTGATACAAGCGCCGCAACGATCGCATCCGTGAAATTACATCCGAAGAACACCGCAAACCCTGTACCGCCCATCACACCTGCAAAATACTTTGCTACCGGATGCTGCGGCTCCCGATTCAAGACCTCCTCGAATTTCTCGCGGAACACTTTCTCATCCGGCTGATTCTCACACACATATCTGGACAGATTATTGAGATAATCCAATCGGTCAAAATCTATATCCGTCGATTCGATCTGCCTAATCTGAGTGATGATATCCCCCTCCGGAGTCTCCACGGTTATCTGTAAATTGCTCGGAATAGCATATACGTCATACCGCTTGAAACCGTAACTCTTGCACATCCTGTAAAGGCTGTCCTCTAGCCTGAAATTCTCGGCGCCGCTTTTCAGCATCTCTTCTCCCACGTCAAGGATTACCTGTATGATCCTGTTGTAATCCATCTTAAACACCCTCCCTAGTTGTCATATGTATTCGAAACGCTATTACTCTATCATAAATTCCCTCAATATACAAGTGATAATATCATCAATATACAGCGAATATAAATCGCTGATAGCTTTACACCATCAGCGACTGTAATCTAACAACCAAATATCAAGTTTACAGATCTAAATACGAATCATTGTCCCTGTAATAATTTAACGAATCTATAAATTCTTTCATGGACGGATCCAACTTATGATTAAATGCACCCGTTATTACAGATTCAAAATTCTCACCCGAATATAAAAATACCAGTCCTTCCTTAACAACAAATTCCGGAAATATTTCTTCATCCTCATCCGTGATCTCCGGATAATCTTCTAAGTAACAGATCAAATCTTCATAGATCTCTTCTTCGAACTTCTGTGTATACAGTTGAAGATCATATATCCCTGTATCCGGGCATAAATGATCTGAATCCACATCCCGCTCGTTAACTACCCAGTAATCTTTTGTTGCTATCTCAATTAATTCACTGATCTTATAAGGTTTTCTTAATTCTACTTCCATAGACTCTTACCTCCACCCGATATAAAAATGTTTGACAAACTTTATTCCCGCGAGCAACGAGCCAAGCGGGCATGCTTGCTTGCAGCGGGGTCTTTCACTTTGAGAACATTGCATCATTTCTGGAAAGAAGATATACGCAATACTGATTCATACTGATCCCTTCTCTTTGAGAATGTTCTGCCAGAGATCTGTGCAGACTTCGTGGAATTCTCAGTTTAAACTGTCCCGAGTAATCTTCCAGGCTATCCGGCTCATGAATCTCTACACCATCTTCAAGTGCTACTTCGATCCATGCTTTCTTCGCATCTAATGCATTTGCTACTGCACTTTCTACTGTCTCACCACAAGTAATGCAGCCAGGCAAATCCGGATAGGAAACCACAAATCCCCCTTCCTCCTTATCTTCTACAATTTCCATGCGATAGGACATTTCCATGTAATCATTCAGTTTCTTCATCATTCTTCGCCTCGCTCTCTACAATCTGCCTTACCATTTCAACATATACTTTCTTGATTGGTTCGTGTTTAGGTATTGTAATCGGCATATACCCCTCTTTCCTAAATGTATAATGACTACTTCCACTTCTCGGTGCATTCATTTCATATCCATAACTTTCCAATACCTTTCTTAATTCATCAAATCGGAGGTTTTTCGATAAATTGCAAATACGTGTTATCAGTTTATCCCATTTTGACATCTTCTATCCCTCCTGCTTACATTATATGTGGTATCGTATGTGGTGTCAATATTTAATTCAATTTATTTACAAGAACATAGTGTCACTTTGGTTAAAATGTTCCAAGACCAATTCAAACCAGATAAATAAAGGCGACAAAAAAGCCCTTAGCCATGAGTTTCATACCCACAACTAATGGCTTTTCAATATGGATTTACTTGTTGCACAACCGCCTGTCAATCATTCACTAATCATAAAACCACCGGATTTCTTCACTACTCCAACTTACTCCCACTCGATCGTCCCGCACGGCTTCGGCGTAAGGTCATAAAGCACACGGTTCACTCCTGCTACTTCATGGGTAATCCTCTCTGTTATATGCTCAAGCAATTCGAATGGCACATTCTCCACAGTCGCAGTCATCGCATCCACCGTATTCACCGCCCGGAGGATCACAGGATATGCAAAAGTACGCGCGCCGCCTGACACACCGACAGAACGGAAATCCGGCACTGCCGTAAAGTACTGCCATACCTTCCCCTCTAATCCGTTCTTTGCAAATTCTTCCCGAAGGATGGCATCCGATTCACGCACAATCTCCAGTCGCTCGCGGGTGATCGCTCCAAGGCACCTCACGCCAAGCCCCGGTCCCGGGAACGGCTGACGATAGACCATACCGTCCGGCAGTCCAAGCGCCTTCCCCACAACACGCACTTCATCCTTATATAAGAACTTCAAAGGTTCAACCAGTTCAAACTGAAGATCCTCCGGCAGGCCGCCTACATTGTGATGCGCCTTCACTCCGTCGCTCTCTATGATATCCGGATAGATCGTTCCCTGTGCCAGGAACTCGATTCCTTCCTGCTTGCGCGCCTCTTCTTCGAAGACACGGATAAATTCCGCACCGATGATCTTGCGCTTCTTCTCCGGCTCTGCTACATCTGCAAGCTTATCAAGGAAACGATCCACCGCATCCACATAGATCAGATTCGCATCCATCTGGTTGCGGAACACTTCCACCACCTGCTCCGGCTCACCCTTTCGCAGCAGTCCATGATTCACATGCACGCAGACAAGCTGCTTCCCCACCGCTTTGATCAGAAGCGCAGCGACAACAGATGAGTCCACACCTCCCGAAAGCGCCAGCAGAACCTTCTTATCCTTCACCTGCTCCTGGATCAGTTCCACCTGTTCTGCGATAAATGCATCTGCAAGTTCTGCCGTTGTAATACGTTCCATACTGTCTGGTCTCTTATTGTTCTCCATAACATACCTCCGAATTCATTCTGTGATTGTGATTATCATAATAACTGCTTCCATCTTAGCAAATACGACCGTTTTCGTCAATCACTTCATTCATGCATTACAACCGTCTCTTTTTCCCATTGCTCACATGCATACATTACAACCGTCTCTTTTTCCCATTACTCACATGTATAAGTAATCCCAAGAATCTTCCGCACCTTATCCAATAGCTCCATCACGGCTACACTGTCTGCGTGAGGCATCTCTTTACATTCCACCTCTCCTGCCTTGATCGCACTGCGGCATGCCTCCACCTCATACTCATACCCGGTGATCTGTTCCGGAATCTCATACTTCCTGATCAGCTTCCGCTCAAGATCATAGGCACAGACAGACTCACAATTATTGATATTTTCAACGACTATATATCCTTTGTCTCCATAGATCACACCCCTGCGGTCTGTGAGCGCCTGCATATTCGAGTGCAGAACGGCAAACTTCCCGTCCTTCCATTTCAGCGTGATACTGTTCTGAAGATCCACACCCTCTCCGGAAAGAACGGCGTCTGCTGAAACTTCCTCATAGTCGTCCCCGAATACCATCAATGCAAAATTAACCGGATATACGCCAAGATCCAACAACGCGCCTCCGCCAAGATCCGACCGGATCAGCCGTTCTTTATGCTTCACCACATACCCAAGATTCGCCGTCAGAGATGTGACCTCTCCAATGATCCCGCTGTCCACCGCTTCGCGTATCAAGGCTCTTGACGGCATATAGCGGGTCCAGATCGCCTCCGCAAGCAGCAGTCGCTTCTCCCGCGCCAGACGCACAACTTCCCTTGCCTGGCTGCTGTTGACCATGAAGGCTTTCTCACAGAGCACATTCCTTCCATGTTCAAGGCACAGCTTTACGTGTGCATAGTGATGAGAATGGGGCGTAGCAACATATACGAGATCCACAGCCGGATCCTCTGCCATCTCCTGATAGCTTCCATACGCCTTTGGAATCTGATATTGCCTTGCAAAATCCTCCGCTTTCCCAATGCTTCTGGAAGCTACGGCATATAATTCAGTTCCTTCCATGCGGCTTACGGTCTTCGCCATGGAATGGGCGATACTGCCCGCTCCCAATATTCCTATCTTCATACTTGTTATCCTCCTGTTCCTCCGGTAACCACTCAACCAGACTCCTTTTCTTGAATCATCATATCACGGATAACCACATCTTCGCAACTGCATAAGCATTTGTCCATGCCTCTGCCATCGCCCATGCCCCGCGTCTCCCGCTTCGCAATATCGTTCCTTTGATACAATTTACCGCACATTATTCACATCTTATCTCACCGATTTCCCCTACCGGCGCCTGACACGCCCCATCCTCACACAGATAGAACATCTCCCCCTCCTGCGGCACCGGATATTCCGCCGTAAATGGCGCACATTCCGCCAGCTCGCCGGCATTTCCCTCTGTCTTGACCAGAATACTCATACCATATGCCGGCAGGTCCCAAAGCCTCCGTTTCAATGAATCTGATATCTCCCCTTTTACGGTGCAGACCAATTCCCTGTGGGAATAGACTGCCTCAGCTATCGCAAGAAGCGCAAAGCTATGACCGGCAGGATATTCCTGGATCTCCTGTACACAATACCTCAGCTGCCTTTTTGCCGCCTCCTGCCAGTATGGATCTCCGGTCAGGACCGACAGCTTCCAAAGTACCATCGCCGCAGCAGAATTGCCGGAAGGCACTGCACCGTCATACATTTCCTTGGGACGTGCGATCAACTGTGCCGAATCTGACGCATTGATAAAATATCCCCCTGCTTTGTCATCTTCAAAATACCGGATCATCTGCCGTGCCCGTCTTATCGCCCCGGCAAGATCACCCGCCTGAAACTCCGCCCGATATAATTCCAGAAGCGCAAGGGCATATACCGCATAATCGTCCAATTGCCCCTGATGAGCCGCTTCTCCGTCGCGGAAACGAAGCCACAGTCTCCCGTCCTTTCCTGTCATGTGCGCTTCAATGAACGCCTGTGCTTTTCTTGCCGCTTCAAGAAAACGCTTCTCTTTAAGCACGACGCCTGCCCGCGCAAACGCAAGGATCATCCAGGCATTCCAGGAGAGCAGGATCTTATCATCCTTATGAAGACTGGTTCGCTTCAAACGATACGCATACAATCTGTTCCGGCACGGCTCCAGATTTTCATCCGCCAAACCCTGCCCTATACGATTAGGAATACTCTTCCCTTCAAAATTCCCTTCCTCCGTGATATCATACTGTACGCAGAACCCCTTACCGGCATCTTCTCCTAACACTGACTTCACCTCATCCGGCGTGAATACATAATATTTTCCCTCCTCACCGTCACTGTCCGCATCCTGTCCGCAGTAAAATCCTCCCTGTCCGTCTGTCAGCTCCCGCAGGACATAATCCAGCGTATGCCGCGCAACCTCGCCATACCGCTCCTTTTCGGTAAGCTGATATGCTTCCAGATAAGCCAGAGTCAGCAGCGCATTATCATACAGCATTTTTTCAAAATGAGGCACAAGCCACCTCTCATCCGTCGAATACCGGGAGAATCCCCCGCCGATATGATCGTGGATCCCGCCGTCTGCCATGGCATTCAGCGTTACTTCAGCCATGTGAAGCGCATTCGGCTCATGTGCTTCCTTTGCATACCGCATCAAAAATAAGAGATTATGAGGCGACGGGAACTTCGGAGCGCCGCCAAAGCCTCCCCACAGCGCGTCAAACTGCCCGGCAAAAATTCCGTACGCCTTCTGCAGCATCTCTTTCTCACGCGATTCATTGAACCGGTCAAACTGACTGCCCCTTCCTCTCTTCCGGTTGATCAACGCGGTGATCTCTTCCCCGTCCTTGAGCAGATCTTCCCTCCTGCTCTTCCACAGCCTCCCAACCTCTCTTAAGATATCTACAAGCCCGGGACGCCCGTAATATTGCTCTTTCGGGAAATACGTCCCGGCAAAAAATGGTTTCTGTTCCGGCGTCATAATAATCGTAAGCGGCCATCCACCCTGTCCCGTGACCGCCTGGCAGACAGACATATATACCGCGTCAATATCCGGGCGTTCCTCCCTGTCAACCTTGATACATACATATCCCTGATTCAATAATTCCGCAACAGCCTCGTCTTCAAAAGATTCATGCGCCATCACATGACACCAGTGACAGGTGGAATATCCGATGCTCAGGAATATGGGCTTATCTTCCGCCTCTGCCTTTTTAAATGCTTCCCCGCACCATGGATACCAGTTTACCGGATTGTCCTTATGCTGGAGCAGATATGGGGATTTTTCATCTTTTAATCTATTTGACATTGTTCCTCCTTAGAAAATCATTCTTAAAATCATTACATAATGTCCTCTAGTATTTCCCCAAAATGATGGCTCTATCCCTGAAACAGCTCCCTGTTCTTCTCAAAAAATTCATAGAAAAACCGTACATTCTCCAACTCGTACCACTGGGCTTCCTCCATACATTCCGTATCCAGATCATAAATCTTTGCCTGCAGGGTTCCAAGCATGAAAGGAGAATGTGTGGCAATGATAAACTGACATCCCAGAAACCGCGTCATTTTATTCATCTCTTCCGCCAGCCTCACTTGATTCTGAGGCGATAACGATACCTCCGGTTCATCCAACAGATATAGACGATCCGGTACAAATGCATCCATAAACAGCTGCATGGCTGTCTCCCCGTTGGAATATTTCTCCTGGGCAAACTGCAGGATCTCCTTTCTCGACCATTGGCAGTTCCCGTAACTCTCAAAAGACTTTTTTGCAGATTCCCTGTCCATTTTCTTCTGCTTCATAAGGTCGTATACATAGCCTCTTTCTAATGCTTCTTCCTGCTGTATCTTCTTAATCTCAAAGAGAATATCTTCACTTTTCATATACAGGCTGTCCTTGGGAATATGTAAGGCTGTCCCTGATTCATCTTCACCGACATCAAACCTGCATTCACAGACAAATTTATCAATATAACCCTGTCCGTAGGCATAAGTTTCACATCCCCGCGCATTTATTTTCTGAGCTATGATGTTTAAAAGCGTGGACTTGCCGGAGCCGTTGTTACCGTAGATGATGGTGATCGGCGCAAACACGAATGGGTATATATCCTTTGTACGGAAGACGTTATATGGATATATATTGGGATTTTTCATCCTCTTTTCTGATATGGCAAATGTGCTTAAATATATCATGAATTTCGCCTTTCCTACTTAATACCTAATGTAAGCTGTTCCTTGGCTTGCTTTAATTCTCCATTGTGTTCTTGAATCGCATTCTTAATCTCCACCTTGGATGCATTCGCCGAAAGATCGCTGACTGCAGTAAGATTAAGTATTGCCCGTTCCAGGCCATCGCGAACCATGCCGTCCACTTGTATCCCGCTAAGATGGATATGAAACTCCCTCACAGAATACCACGCATTCGCAATCATCTCATCAATGATCTCATCAAATGTCGTCTCACGTATCCCCTGGGAAATCAGATTTACGATCGCTTCCAGTCAGTAGAATTTATAACAGTATGACGGATCCTTCATCATCTGAGAGAAACATTCAATATCTAACGTCCTTTGTACAAACAGAGCCGTGCTCATCGCACGGCTCCTTCAACCTCTTAGATCTCCCTGGTATATTTCCCAAGCCACTCTTTCTCTTCCTCATTCAAATAAGGAGAAACCTTCTCATACACAGCCTTATGATATCCGTTCAACAATTTCTTCTCTTCCTCAGACATCATCTCCGGGTTCACCGCGTCTAAATCCATCGGAATGTACGTGATCGGTTCGAAATACATAAACTGCCCGTACTCGTTCTTTTCCCCCTTGCATACAAGAAGTTCGTTCTCCAGCCTGATCCCGTGAGAACCTTCGATATAGATTCCCGGTTCATCCGTCACGATCATGCCTTCCTCCAATACATGGGAATCCCTGGCGGAATACTGCCACCTTATTCCGGCAGGTCCTTCGTGAATGTTCAGAAGATATCCTACTCCATGCCCCGTACCATGATTGAAATTCAGTCCTCTGTCCCAGAATGGCTTTCTCGCAAGGATGTCCAGGTTCATTCCGATACAGCCTCTCAGGAATCTTGCGCTTGCAAGCTGCAGATTACTGATCGCAACCAGTGTAAAATGATCCTTCATGACCTGTGGGATCTCACCCAGCGCATATGTCCTGGTGATATCCGTAGAACCTTCATAGAATCCGGATCCTGTGTCCGTAAGGAACAAGCTGCCTTCACAGAGCTCCACATCCGTCTCCGGAGAAGACGTATAATGGACGATCGCCGCATGTTCCCCGAACGAGGAGATCGGTTCGAAGCTTGGACGGATAAAGTTCCCCATCTCTCTGCGGAATTCATTGAGCTTATCAGAAGCACTTATCTCCGTAATCTTCGTCTTTCCTACATTTTCCTTAAGCCATTTCATGAATCTGACATGCGCGACACTGTCTTTTATCTCCGCTTTTCGGATATTTTCAACCTCTGTCGGATTTTTCATTGCCTTAAATAAAACTTCCGGATTCGAACGCTCAACCTTCTTTACATTTTCCGGGATATTACTGTAAAGCGCATAATTCAGTTTTGCGGGGTCGATCAATAGGATCTCCTCATCCGAAAGCCCCTCTACATCCGCATAGACTGCATCGTACGGATGAAGCGTGATCCCGTCTTCCTCGAAGTTCTTCTTTATCTCATCATTCAGTTTCGATGCATCAATATATAACCGTACCTGCTCTTTTGTAATGATTGCGTATGACAGCACTAACGGAAAGAATTCGATATCATTTCCCCGGATATTCAAAGTCCAACAGATATCGTCTAATGTGGTCAGTATATGTGTCGTCGCGCCGCACTCTTCCATAACCTTCCGTATACGATCCAGTTTACTTCCGGTTGTTTCTCCGGTATACTGGATATCCAAGGCAAATGCCGGCTCCTTTGACAACTCCGGGCGATCTTTCCAGATCTGACCGATCAGATCATATCCATACAGAATCTTTCCATTCTTCGCATCTGCCGTCTCCTTATATCCGCAGCCTTCTTCCATCGCTACGACACGCCCGTCGAATCCGATCGTTCCTCCCTCTGGCAGCGCCTGTTTTACATAATCTTTCAGAAGAGGGACTTCCGGTTCTCCCATCTTCATCAATTCCACTGCGGAACCTTCAAGCTGCTTCGCCGCCTGGATGAAATACCTTCCGTCTGTCCAGAGCTTTGCCTCCTCCTTTGTGATCACTGCGGTCCCGGCAGAACCGGAGAAGCCTGTAATATATTTCCTTGCTTTAAAGTATTCCCCTACATATTCACTCTGATGAAAATCTGCCGTAGGAACGATATAGATATCAATCCCCTTTTCTTCCATTAATTCACGAAGCGCCGCAATTCTTTCGTTTACTTTCATCTTCTTTGTCTCCTTTCGTGTTCCCTTTTATCATTGAGTAAATACAAATATAACATTCCCCTTATAACTGCGCACACCCATTTATTATTTCCCAAATATATTTTCATATGAAAAAAAGATATTCATAATATTCAAATTATACCATGAATATCTTTTTCATTCAATTCTATATTTTTAGCGTGTATTTAAACACCCGAATTTCGCGGGAGACTCTTATTTTAATCCTTTATTCATTTTTAATGATTTGTAATCTTGTTCCGTCCGGGTCAGAAAGGAAGAAACAATGTAGATTCCCTCCCATGACAGCGGGTTCAGCCAACACTACTCCGCACTCCTTAGACTTCTGATACATCTCGTCGTAATTATCAACACAGATTCCTATATTGGCGGTCGAATGAGGAACTGCTCCTTTCGCCGTATCATCACAGATCAACTCTATCTGCATATCATTGTCATCCCCCAAAAAGCAGATTGTTTTTCCCGGAGCCGGAGAAAACAGCCTCTGTTCTTTCAATCCCAGAAATTGTCCATAAAAGTTTTTTGAGGCTTCCATTTCAGCCACCTGCAGCGTAATCCATTTTACATACATCATCCTTTTCCTCCTGATCTTCTTCACTTTACTTCTAAACCGTCGAATATTCAAATGTAACGGCGTTTTCCTGACATACGCTGATACAGTTCCTGCAGTTCTATATTGTGAAAATCAAGCTTTCAAAATCTCCTTCCACATTTCGGGCAGAACTCAAATTCTTCCTGCGTCTCAAATCCACAGTTCCCGCACTTTTTGAATCTGCTTTTGTATCCTGCCTGTACCTGTACCAGATGTTCCGGCAGGATTTCTATATTTTCTCCCCTCGTGATCTGTTTTCCAATCTCCGGTGCAAGAGAATAAACCGTATTGCAGCATGTACTCTGTACATAGTACTGTCTGTTCCATTTTAAACAGGGGATCAAGAAAACTTCAGCTTGACAATACCCTGCATCTATGTTAGCCTATAATCACTCTTTGCACTGCATATAAATCTACAGTACAAACTGAACAGACCGTGGCCGCAGGTCATGGAGTCGGGTCACACAAGTGGCAGTGGAATCTTCTATCCACGGGACAGTAGTTGCTATACTGGTTCGTGGGTATTTTTTTATACTTTTTTATAAGAGTATTCTCCTAAATCCCCACATATCATATATTTAGAGGCATAGAGCAATCTAACATTCGGGAGGCGTTTCGCATGCGGAGAAATCGAATAACGAAAAAAGTATATGTTGAATCAGACAATCATTTCCGGCAAGTCGCAGACAGGGTGTCAATTGTGAGCATTACAGGCAATCTGATCTTGTCTGTGTTTAAGCTTATAGCCGGCATTGTAGCTCATTCCAATGCTATGATCAGCGACGCTGTTCATTCTGCATCGGACGTGTTCAGTACGGTGGTGGTAATGATCGGGATCCGGCTTGCTTCAAAAGAAGCGGATAAAGAACACCCTTACGGACATGAGCGTATGGAATGCGTGGCAGCCATTATATTGGCAATGATCCTGTTTATGACCGGGCTCGGCATTGGGATGGAAGCATTAAAAAATATCCTGTCCGGCAATTATGGCGATCTGCAGGTACCGGGGGTTTTAGCGCTGATTGCCGCCGCCATTTCCATAGTGAGCAAAGAAGCCATGTTTTGGTATACAAAGGTTAATGCAGCAAGAATTGACTCCAGCGCGCTGTTGGCGGATGCATGGCACCACCGTTCAGACGCGTTATCCTCCGTAGGGGCTTTGATCGGAATCGCAGGCGCGAGGCTTGGCTTTCCGGTTATGGATTCCGCTGCAAGTCTGGTGATCTTTCTGTTTATTATGAAAGCCGCATATGACATTTTTAAGGATGCTGTTAATAAAGTGGTGGATCATTCCTGTGACGAGGAAACAGAACGGCAGATTTATGACCGTGTTATGAGAAATGAAGCCGTGATGGGGATAGATTCGCTCCAAACGCGTATCTTTGGAAACAGAATATATATAGATATAGAAATTGCAGTGGATGGTTCCTATACACTGAGGAAGTCGCATCAGATCGCAGAAGAAGTCCATGAGGATATTGAAAAGAGTTTTCAAAAAGTAAAACATATCATGGTGCATGTAAATTCAGCCCAGACGGACGAGTAATGAACTGCCGCCGCAGTCCATTCTCTTCCAGCATTTTGGCAACATAAGACGAAAGCTTTCGTTGCTGTACAGAGGATTATACTGCGGATTTTCTTCATAAGAGACGAACTGATCTTCCTGCAGGCAAAAAACACCTGTATGAAAAATACCCGCCAAATGACTCAATATATACTGTTGATCTCCCATAATTCACCTTCCTTAATATGCCTTCGGCATTAATCTGCCATATCTGCTGTCCGGATACCCAGGCAGTCAATGTTTATATAGTCCTTCGCCTCCATCAACTTCTGATGATCTATCTGCATTTTGCCAGTCGCTTCGAGTTGTCTATTTTTACTCTCTATAGTCATTTCTGATAAAAGGTTTATCAATTTTTGTATCAACCAGCATTCCATATTTCTTCGGATGCCGATATGCATTTCCGTGTACCTCATTCATACGATAATTGCGCAGCTGCTCCAGATCAAGTTCCGCAATATAGATCCCTTCCTGTCCATCTGCCTGCAAAATACAAGTATCCCTGGACCCCTCTGAATCAGGAAGATACGCCACGCCGTCAAAAACACTTGAGCCGCCGTTACAGTCAGGTACGGTTTCAGGATAATTACAGGTAGCGATCGCCGTCATATTTTCATAAGCTCTGGCACGAAGCTGGGAAAGGCGGTTGATTTCCATGGGACAGGCATTCGGGACAAGGATCAGTTCGGCGCCTTTCAGCATCAGTATTCTTGCACTTTCAGGAAATTCCCTGTCATAGCAAATCATAGCGCCGACTTTTACTTCGCCGCACTCCGTATCAAGGACAGTAACATAAAAATCATCACCGGGAGTCAGATCGTGCTCTGCACCAAAGTCACAGGTATGTACTTTTGCATAAACAAATTTTTGTTCCCCGAACCGGTCAAAAAGAACCAGTGAATTGCGGGGAGCTTTTCCATATTTTTCAAGTAAAGTAATGCCGATCGCCATATTCAGTTCCTTCGCAAGAGAGCCAAATCCGGTAACAAAATCACTGTCCACAGAAACTGCCTCCCTTTTCCATTCCCTGACATGCCTACCGTAGATATTATATCCATTGCTCCACATTTCAGGAAATAAGGCAATGTCAGCGCCGCTTTCTTTGGCTTTCTTGCAATAGCGAATTCCCTTTTCAAGATTTTCTTCCACTGTTTTACAGGGAGAAATCTGTAATAAGGCAATTTTTATTTTACATCTGTAATTTCGAGTCATAGCTAATTCCTCCTCGTCAATAAGAATTTCACACTTCTTAATACTTCTTCATTTGTAACATTCCATTAGACAGATTAAATCAATTCGTTCATTTCTTTAATATATAACATACTTCCAGACCAAATTTTAATCGTATCGGGAAATTACAGACATTTCATTAGCGTCAATCATGCAGAATTTCCTCCTTCCACGCCTCAATCCGTGAAAATAACTCTTCCATATTAATTGTTGAAAAATCTGTTATATCAACTTTGATTTGTTTGCCATCAACGCAAAAAGCATCAAATCCTCTCTTTTCTATTCCACAAACAAAATTTTCATAAGAAATAGTTTTTGCTTTTAGGGTTTTCATATTATTCTCTTTCTTTTCCGGATAGCAGTCATTCACTACATGCCCCCTGTGCCTGTCAGGGTTGTTTTCGCGTTCCAGAAAACGCTGGTAGATCACTTTATAATCACCTGTTAAGGTAATGGTCAATACGGAATATTGATATTTTTCTAAAAGGCTTTCAATTCCTTGTTCTGATGAATATTCAAAATTATTCTCCAAGATAAAAGCTTGTCCTGCTTTCATAAGCTGACCTGCAACATAATACATGATTTCCATACTGGCAATTCCAAGTTTTACTTTTTCTGCCCTCGACTGAAAACCAACATTGTCAAACAGCAATTCTTTTATGGTATCCTTTGAAATAACAGGCAGTTTCAGCTTTTCTGACATAAATTTTGCCATAGTGCTTTTTCCTGCTGCCGGAATACCTGTCACTAATATACAATACATTTCTCATATCTCCTCCAAACCAACTGTTTCTACAGCTACTCCAAGTTCCCTGATCTGTATCAGAAAATCCTCTGATACATTATTGTCCGTGATCAGTAAGTCATGATCTTTTATCCCGCAGTTCTTCATAACAGCTTTTCCAAATTCCACATCGGCAGGATCGTGAATGGATGCCCCAAAAGCCAAAGACAATGCTGTGTGTGACAAAAAAGCATCCATGCGTATATTATTCACCATTTGATTATACTTGTTTACTCACGAATATGTAAGCCCTATTAATAAATATCGTAAAAAAATAAGGAATAACATTTTATACGTTTTCAAATATTACCATATTGAAAATCGACAGTAAAATGCTATTCCTCAACTAATAATCCATAGGCATTGGCTGCCCGGACGCTATCTTCGCGTATAAATTAAATCTGCCATACCATTATAGGACTGTGTATTCAGCAATCTTAATTTAATCTCATGCTTTCCGTTGTCGAAAAGCCGAATGCCCGAGCCTAAAAGCGTTGGTATTATCGTGATATAATAATCATCAATTAAATCATTATTAACTAACTGTTGAACAAGATCAGCTCCGCCACATATCCAGACATCTTTTCCGTTTTCCTCTTTTAGCCTTTTTACTAGATCAACAGGATTTATGTTCACAAATCTAATCTTTTCAGAAGAAGTATGCTCATTATGCGTGATAACATAAGTTGTAAATTCGTTATATACCCATTCCTGAGGAGAAAGTTCAGTAACAATTTGATGATAAGTATTCCACCCCATTAAAATCGTATCAATGGATTTTGTAAACTCAGAATAGGTATCTATATTCTCATCATCATTACCGTGCCCGTTCAACCAATCAACACTGCCTTTACTATCTGCAATATATCCGTCAAGGCTCATTGCAATAAATAAACTTATTTTCTTCATTTTCTTTTATCTCTTTCCTAAACTTCTTTTCCATTTTCAAAACTGTTTTATAAAATCCCGAAAATTAAAGAATTTCAAAACTCTTGCAGTATCTCCATTTTGTTT
>OFFP01000961.1_pt1 | contig 21305 bp, 20 predicted proteins | sample 1521431 | NCBI WGS metagenome assembly OFFP01 (sample SAMEA3504104, study PRJEB24116) | mouse gut metagenome | biome: mouse gut; feature: mouse-associated habitat; material: faeces | place: Denmark | collected 2011
CGTCTTTTTTCGCAAAAAAAGGGAGGCTCAGCCTCCCTTTCTTGTTTTGTATTGTGTCTTTTGAAGGAAGATTATTCTTGCTCCTCTTCCTCGTCATCCTCAAAAAAGCTGGCTGACCAGGTAAGGGTTCTCATTCCCAAAATCATCGAGTCGGCAAAACTGAACACCCCACGCACAAAGGGCAGAGAAAACAGCTTCACCCGCTCAGTCAGACTGACGTAGGTTTCTTTATCCACCTCAATCTCCCCGTTCGGTTTGCGGACAGCTGTAGCGTACTCGTCCTTATTCTTCATCATAATTCCTTCAATAACGGCCTGACCGCCGATTCCGGAATATTTCATGAAACTGCTCCCTTCATTTCCCACTAAAGAAAAACAAGGTTGAGCCAAAAAGTGTCTCCACTTAAGTCTCAACCTTACTTCGCCCGTGTTCTGGTTCTTAGTTGTTGCCAACACCGTATTTTCTGTTGAACTTCTCAATACGTCCGTCAGCCCTTGCAGTCTTCTGCTGGCCGGTGTAGAACGAATGGCACTTGGAGCAGACTTCCACATGGATATCAGGCTTTGTGGAACCGGTAACAAATGTGTTTCCGCAGTTGCAGGTCACCGTTGCCTGATAATACTTGGGATGGATTCCTTCTTTCATCTCATTCACCTCTCTATAATCAATCATTACAGCCTTATTTGTCGTTCACATCCGTACTGCTTATGGAACCACAAACAGCGTGTTTATTGTAGCACATGGACAGCTTAGTTTCAAGTATTATTTTAAATAAATTTGTTTCTTTTTACCATTTGTACGAAATCATTGTTGCTTCTTGTCCGTGAGAACATATCAAGAATGCGGTCAGTAGCCTCATCCGGCTTTAGACCATTCAAAGCCCTGCGCATAATATTGATGGCTTCCAGTTCTTCGCTGTTCAGCAGCAAATCTTCTCTTCTGGTTCCGGATTTCGCCAGATCGATTGCCGGGAAAATGCGCTTCTCGGAAAGCTTGCGGTCCAGAATCATTTCCATATTGCCGGTGCCTTTGAATTCCTCGTATACCACGTCGTCCATCTTGCTGCCGGTATCCACCAGTGCCGTGGCCAGTATGGTCAGGCTACCGCCCTCACGCATATTTCTCGCCGCACCGAAGAATCGCTTGGGCATGTGCAGCGCTGCCGGGTCAAGTCCGCCTGAAAGCGTACGTCCGCTGGGCGGCACCACCAGGTTATAGGCCCTTGCCAGACGGGTTATGCTGTCCAGAAGAATGACGACATCCTTCTTATGTTCCACCAGGCGCTTTGCACGCTCGATAGTCATCTCCGACACCCGCTTATGATGATCCGGCAGTTCGTCAAAGGTGGAATAAATAACCTCTACATTGTCTCCGCTGATTGCTTCCTTGATATCCGTCACCTCTTCCGGGCGCTCATCAATAAGCAATATCAGCATATGCATATGCGGATTCGTCCGCAAAATGGATTTTGCAACCTCTTTCAGTAAGGTAGTCTTGCCGGCCTTGGGCGGAGATACAATCATACCACGCTGCCCCTTACCTACAGGGCTGACAAGATCCATAACCCTCATGGCCACGCTGCATCCTGCAGTCTCCAGCCTGATACGTTCATTGGGGAAAATGGGAGTCATATCTTCGAAGGCCACACGCCTTAACGCTTCTTCGATAGTGTAGCCGTTGATAGTCCTGATAAACAGAAGTGCGCTGAACTTCTCCTGCTGTGTCTTAATACGCTTGTTGCCCCGCAGGATATCGCCTGTCTTCAGTCCGAAGCGTCGGATCTGGCTGGGCGCCACATACACGTCGTTCTCTCCGGGCAGATAATTCTCACATCGGATAAATCCGTATCCGTCAGGCATAACCTCCAGGATACCGCTGGCCTCCTCGCCGCTGTCCAGTTCCCTGGGATAGGTCTTCTCGTCGTAAACCTCATTGGAACGGTTGGGCCTGGCTGCTGCCGGAGCCGGCTGACCTCCCGGTGAAGCCGACGGCGTTGCGGCCGCGGCACTGCCTGCGGATGCCGGAGCCTCCTGCTTTTCCTCGGTCTTCTGAATACTCTCGCTCTGGGCCGAGGCTTCGGCTTTATAATTGTTTTCATACATAACCGCACCCTGCGCACGCTCTGACTTCTGCTGCGGCGGGACGGATCTTGTGTTCGTTACGACAGTACGCCTGCGTACCGATTTGAATGCGGCTGCACTGTCATGTGAATGCTGTGCCTGCTCACTCTTCACACTCTTCGCAGCGCTTTCTTCTTCCTGTCTTTTTACCCTCTCATCCTCTGCCAACATGGCTTCCACCAGCTCAGCCTTCTTCATGGACGATGTTCCTTTCAGCCCACGCGCTTTAGCCAGCTCTTTCAGCTGTACAAGTGCCAGCGATTCATACTTTTCTCTCATAAATTCCTCCTGATCTTCATAGTAACTACATTTTTAAACGGGGAGCACAGCCAGATTCGTCATTGACATGCTGCCTTTGAAGCATGATTGAATATCATGCCGTACCGACATTATAATACACTTTTCCAAAAATAGGAAGCCCTAATTTTAATTATGATATCATTGTCTTTCATTTATACCGCACTTTTGCTGATGAACCGTAAAATATTCCTGCGGAATCTCTTGCGAAGTGCCGAAATCTATTATATGATACAGATAGTTCTAAAATATACTGCATCAGATTCGGAAGGGGATAGTATAATATGTTTCAGGATCCGCTGACTTTATATAAATTAATCGTACTCTATATGCTGGACAGGGTCAATTTCCCGCTGACCAACGCACAGGTCAGCGATTTCATCCTGGAACGGGAATATACCAATTACCTGACGCTGCAGCAGGTTATCAACGAACTGCTGGATGCCCGGATGATTACTTCCCGCACCATCTTAAACCGTACCCATCTCTCCATTACACCGGAAGGACGGGAGACCCTGCTGTTCTTCCAGAACCGCATTAACCACGGCATCAAGAAGGATATTGACGGCTATTTCCGGGAAAACGAATATGTCCTCCGCAATGAGGTCTCCGTGCTGGGCGATTATTACTACCGGGCAGGCATCGGGGAATATGAAACCCACCTGGTAGCAAAGGACAGAGGCGTCAATCTGGTAGATATCCGAATGATCGTCCCCACGGAGGAGATTGCAAAAAACATATGCGACAACTGGGAGAAGAAGAATCAGGACATTTACCAGTATCTTACAGCCCAGCTGTTTTAGCGGATTTTGCTTCAGGACTTCCCTGCTTCCCGGGCCTCGGTCCTGAGTCTGCGCATATGTTCCCTTATCCTGGCTTCATAGCCGTTTCCGGTGGGTTTATAGAATTCTTTTCCGTTTAATTCATAAGGAAGATACTGCTGCTCTACATAATGATTGGGATAGTCATGTGCATACTTGTAGCCGGTTCCTCTTCCCAGCTTCGAAGCCCCCTTATAGTGGGCATCCTGAAGATGCGCCGGAATGGGCAGGTTCCCGCTCCGCCCCACTTCCTCCATCGCCGCGAACACCGCCTCGCAGGCCGCGTTGCTTTTTGGTGCGGACGCCACATAGGCTGCCGCCTGGGACAGGATAATCTTCGCCTCCGGCATGCCGATGCGTTCCACTGCCAGAGATGCGTTAACTGCGACTGCCAGCGCCTGGGGATCTGCGTTTCCCACGTCCTCCGCCGCGCATATCATAATCCGTCTGGCTATGAAAGTGACATTTTCCCCCGCATAGAGCATTCTGGCCAGGTAGTATACAGCCGCATCCGGATCGGAACCCCGCATACTTTTGATAAAGGCGGAAACGGTATCATAATGATTATCGCCGCTTTTATCGTACCGCACCGCTTTTTTCTGAATACATTCCTGGGCAACCTCCAGTGTGATATGTATTTTGCCGTCTCCGCTGCGGGCAGTACTCATAATGCCCAATTCCACGGCGTTCAGCGCATGCCTGGCGTCCCCGCCCGATACATCCGCCAGGAAGTCCAACGCGTCTTCGTCAATTACCGCGTCATAACTCCCCATACCTCTGTCCACATCATACACTGCCTTTTTCAGAAGCTCCCGTATCGCCTCCGGCGGAACAGGCTTCAACTCAAAGATAACGGATCTGGAAAGCAGTGCGCCATTGACCTCAAAATAAGGATTCTCCGTGGTAGCACCTACTAAAATCAGCGTGCCGTCCTCCACAAAGGGGAGCAGATAATCCTGCTGCGCCTTATTGAAACGATGAATCTCGTCAATAAAGAGAATGGTGCGCATCCCGTACATCCCCTGGATTTCCTTCGCCTTCGCCACTACCTCCTCCATGTCCTTCTTCCCCGCCACAGTGGCATTGATCTGGGTAAATTCGGCGCTGGTGGAATTTGCAATCACCTTTGCCAGAGTGGTCTTGCCCGTGCCGGGAGGACCGTAAAAAATCACGGAGCTGATCTTATCCGCCTTGATGGCGCGGTAGAGCAGCTTGTCCTTCCCCACGATATGCTCCTGCCCCACGACCTCTTCCAGCGTTCCGGGGCGCATTCTGGCAGCCAGCGGCGCCTCCTTTTCCATATCACTTTCCCGCATATAGTCAAATAGATTCAAATCCATTTTCTTACCATCCGTTTCCTGTTCTATTATCTCCCATCTATGGACTTCAGTACCATCCAGAACCCAGATCCTGCCAGAGAGCCAAGTGCAGCCGTACCCAGAAACAACAGAAATAGCTGCGGCAGAAAGTTTCCGTGCAGATTGGATGCCACTTCACACACTCCATAGACTAGCGCCGCTATTCCGGCTGCGATTCCCATCTTTTTATTATTTTGGAGACAAGATCCCAAAAGCAACGCCTCGGCCAGTCCGATCAAAAAAATAATGACTGTATCCGACTCAAATAATTCTTTCAATATTGGCAGATATCTCACCCTGAAGTCCCTCCGTAACATTTTTCTTCTTTTCACCTGGTTACAGATACAGTTGCTCTGTCCCATGTACAGGCGTTTTTCGCCAGCTCTCTCAACAGATGTCTCCGATCAACAGAGTCATTATCCTGTGCCCGTATCAGATACCGTTTACTTTTTCAGAGACACTTCATTCTCGTGGACCGTAACCGAGTTCAGGCTGCGCAGAAAGCTGGATATCCGGTTATATCCGAACTGCTTAAAATCCAGTTGCTTATATTTCTTATGCAGCTCGTCGTTCAGGCTTGCCAAGTTCTCTACCATACCTCCGTTCTTCGCTATCATACGGCAGATTTCCTGCTCCAGTTCCTCCTTGGTCAGATTGGAACGGCGCTCTACATAATACTGGTTGCTGATCTTTTTCACATGAAGATCGGGAAGCTCCTGGTCAATCATGGTACTCAGCTTATAATATCCATAATTGCGCACATCAAAATCCGTAAATTTATCATTCAGCCGATTGCCTACCCGGGCAAGATCAACCTGCCTTCCTCCGCTTTCATTGATCAGGGTGAGTATTACCTGCCGTACATCCGCAATGGATGTCACATTCTGTTCTTCGGTGGATACAGCATCCTGATTGCCAGTATACTCCCCTGCCCTGCCATGCTTTTCATCCGGATTATTTCTTGTGTCCTGAGAGTTCCTTGCACCCACGGCAATGTCTTCATCCATATTCTGCTCCGCCACCAGGTTCAGATGGATGAATTTATTACAAGCCCTGGTCAGCGCCAAAGGCGTCTTGGATTCACCCATGCCCAGCACGAACATATTCTCCTCCCTTAGCCGCATGGCAAGCCGGGTGAAATCGCTGTCGCTGGTAACCAGACAGAACCCCTGCACCTTATTCTTATAGAGAATGTCCATGGCATCAATGACCATCGCCATATCTGTGGCGTTTTTCCCTGTGGTATAGGAAAACTGCTGCACCGGCATAATGGAATGCTCCAGAAGCAGCCCCTCGGACCAGCCGTTTCCCTTTGACCAGTTGCCATAGATACGGCGATAGCTGGTCAAACCATATTTTTCAAGCTCTTCAAATATGGTAACCGCGTATTTTGAACTGATATTATCCGCATCAATCAATACCGCAAACTGCATTTTCTCATTGGACATTGATTCCATGATTTCTTCCATAATTCGTCTCCATTCTTGTCACAGCCCGGAAATCGGAGGATCCTGCCGACCCCCGGACAGCCTTTACCCTGCTGCCTTTGTCCTGCCCGCAGGCGCTTTTGTTTACCGGCATCCGTGCCCCATCGCCGAGTTCCTGCCAGCGTTTCGCTCACAGCCGCCTGGGTTTTCGCCTGCGTGTATCAAGTATAACACATATGCCGGATTTTTCCTATCTTTTTCTTCCGCATCTACGGCTTAACAGCCGGCTGGCCTTGCAAAATTGCACAGGGCGCAATTTTGACTTTGCGAGAGGGGCTGTATGAACTGTTACAGCTGGCCGTCATTGCCGTGCGGACACGTTTTCCGCCCTGGCCAATGCGCGGCAGGACGCCGACAGGTAAACCGCCCTTCCCGTTCCGCCACGCAACGAGCCGGCAAAGAACCATATCCGCTCACATATCCTGCCCATGGACATGCACAGCCACCGTCTCCTGCCTCATCTGCTCCGAAACGGCCAGAAACGTTCCCCTGTCCTTCCCCGGCGTATGCCCCAGCGTCTTCACATAGGCGCGATAAAACGACGAGTAATCTCCGAAACCGCTGCTGAAGGCCGCCTCCTTGGCATGGCATCCGTTATTCAGCAGCAGCTGCGCATAAACCACACGCTTCCTCATCAGGTAGTCCATCACCGTAGTGCCCGTAGCCCTGCGGAAAACCTTGTTCAGATGGTGCTTGCTGATATAGAAATGCGCCGAAATATCATCCAGCGTAATCGGCTCGCTCAAATGCTTATTCATGTAAAACAGAATCTCCGTCACCCTGTTTTCCGTCTCATCCTTGGAATCAGGCGCTGCGGCAGCACTCATGACAGCAATCTCAGACAGCAGCGCTTCCAGCCGTATCGGCAACAGCTGTTCCCGAAAAGGTTCCGGCAGCAGCGCACATTCTTCCAAGCTCTCCAGGAATGCCGGAAGCCGGTACTTTTCCCCATCCTCGAAATAGATTTCTCTCTCCTCTGCCCGCCCCGACTGCGGAAAAGCACGCAGCAAAACGCTGCGCCGCTCCCGGCTCAGCAGCTCCGGATGGAAATGCAGGGAATACCGTTTGTAGGGAGCGGTACTGTTTACCCTGACACCGTGGAAGGCATGGGGCGAAAGCAGCAGCAGGCTGTTGGCCCTGGGTTTATAATGCCGCCCTTCCACCAGATAATCCACGTCTCCTTCCAGAAAACAATATACTTCATAAAAATTATGGCAGTGCAGGGCATACTGCTCTGTTACCTCCCTGGATACAGCGTATCCGAAGGATATTTTCTCAGTGTTTATACATACATCCGGATTCATTTACGCCTCTCCCGTCGCTCCTTTTCCAATACATGGCCGGCCCTTTCGCTCACGGTTTCCCTGCTTTACGGCCGTCCATTCCATTCCTGTCTCCCATATTACTCCACCACCGCTATATTTGCAATGTTTTAATTACTCCATGCAATGGTTTTTCCGTTCACCATGGACTATAGTTAAAGAAACCGATAGAAAAAACTTTATTCTTCAGAAACTTCATTTAGGAGGAACTTTTAACATGAAAACAGGCGCACAGTTATACACTGTCAGGGCTTACACACAGACGGAATCCGATTTTGCCCTGACCATGTCAAAAATCGCAAAAATCGGATACAAAACCGTTCAGATTTCCGCCATCGGCAGTATCCGCCCGGAGAAGGTACGCGAAATCTGCGACCGGGAGGGTCTGGAAATCGTCCTGACCCACAGCAATGTGGACCGTATTCTCAACGACACAAAAGCGTTGATACATGAGCATGACATCCTGGGCTGCAAATACATCGGCCTTGGCTGCATGCCCGAAAAATACCACACAAAGGAATGGCTTCACCGCTTTATGCATGATTTCAAAGAGCCTGCAAAGGAAATTGCCGCTGCCGGCAAACTGCTCATGTACCATAACCACAACCTGGAGTTCGAAGCCTTCGAAGCCGAACAGCTGCCAAACGCAAATCCCCGCAAACGGATTATGGAATACCTGCTGGAGGGCTTTGGGCCGGATGAGTTGGGTATCACCCTGGATACATACTGGGTAGCCGCCGCCGGAGCGGATGTATGCCAGTGGATCCATCTGCTGAAAGACAGAATTCCCTGCGTCCATCTGAAGGATATGCAGGTGAAGGGAATGTCCTCCTTCATGGCTCCCGTCATGGAAGGCAACCTCAACTTCCCTGGTATTCTGAAAAGCCTGGAAGAAACCTGCTGTGAATATCTGCTGGTGGAACAGGACACCTGCCAGGGAAGCCCCTTTGACTGTCTGGAAACCAGCTATCGGAACCTGAAAAATGCCGGGTACTGCTGAAATCCCGGTCTCCCGTACATCCGGCAAATCTCCCGGCCGTTTCCTGTGAGGGCACATACAGGCAGCACTTGCAACGGCCGACGGCATGACGGTGCCTTCGGGAATGCGGGAATATATGTCTTAGAATGATAAAGGAGTCTGTCTATGAAACAGGTAAAATTAGGTATCATCGGAATCGGAAACATGGGAAGCGGCCATTGCGGCAATATTCTGGAAGGCCGTACTCCCGAAATCGCCTTAACCGCAGTCGCAGACCTTCGGGAAAGCAGGCGAAGCTGGGCCGAAACGGCGCTTCCGGGCACTGTTGCGGTCTTCGAAGACGGCGACAGCCTGATTTCCTCCGGGCTGTGCGATGCCGTGCTGATCGCCACCCCCCATTATGACCATCCGCGCCTGGCCATGCTGGCAATGGAACACAGCCTGCATGTCATGTGCGAAAAACCCGCCGGCGTCTATACGAAACAGGTTCGGGAAATGAATGAAGCCGCCGGGAAATCAGGACTTGTCTTCGGCATGATGTTCAACCAGCGCACCAACTGCATCTACCGCAAGATGTACGAAATCGTACAAGGAAAACACTACGGCGAGATGAAGCGCATGAGCTGGCTTATTACGGACTGGTACCGCACCCAAGCTTATTACAATTCCGGCGGATGGCGGGCCACCTGGGACGGAGAGGGCGGCGGCGTCCTTCTGAACCAGTGTCCCCACAACCTGGACCTGCTGCAGTGGATTTGCGGCATGCCTTCCCGGGTACGCGCTTTCTGTCACAACGGAAAGTGGCATCATATCGAGGTGGAGGATGACGTGACTGCTTACCTGGAGTTTCCCAACGGTGCTACAGGCGTATTTGTCACCACCACTGCCGATGCCCCCGGCACCAACCGCCTGGAAGTTACCCTGGAAAAGGCAAAGCTGGTAGCGGAAAACAATAAACTGACCCTGTACGAACTGGAAATAGGCGAGCGCGAGTACTGCTTCCAGGCAACGGAAGGCTTCCAGAAGCCGCCCTGCCATGAACGGGAAATTATCCTGGACGGTGAAAATCCCCAGCATGTAGGCATATTGAATGCCTTTGCGGGCGCTATTCTCCGCGGAGAACCCCTTGTGGCAAACGGCACGGAAGGCATTCACGGACTGGAGCTTTCCAACGCCATGCACCTGTCTTCCTGGCTGGAGAAAACCGTGGAACTTCCCATTGACGAAGATCTGTTTCTGGAAAAACTGAATGCTTTGCGCGCCTCCTCCGTGAAAAAAGCTGACGTGCAGGAAGTTACCTTCGACACCAAAGGCAGCTATGGCAGCAAGCCCCAATAGCATCCCTGCCAGCCAGGGCTGCAAACACTTTGACAGCATCATGAACGCAGGAAAGGAAACGATATTATGAAATCCGCAATCGCAGGCTGCGGAACCATAGCGCAGCTCCATGGCCGCGTCCTGACAGACTGGATTGACACCAGCCTTGTGGGGGCGGCGGACATTGATGACGGCAAGGCCAGGGCCTATGCCGAAACCTGGCACACAAACGCCTATACATCCCTGGAGGAAATGCTTTGTCAGGAACAGCCGGATGTCCTTCATATCTGCACACCGCATTATCTCCATGTTCCCATGGCGGAATATGCCCTGGCACAGGGTATTCACGTCTTCATGGAGAAGCCCCCCGTTATCTCCCGGGAACAGCTGTACCGTCTGCAGCAGGCCGTGAAAAATTCCGGCGCCCGGCTGGGCCTGTGCTATCAGAACCGCTACAATCCCAGCATCCGGACAGCCCTTCATATCCTCTCTTCCGGCAAGGCAGGGAAAATTCTGGGTGCCCGCGGCATCGTAACCTGGCACAGGGACTCTGCTTATTATACGGACAGCGGCTGGCGCGGAAAGCTTGCCGCCGAAGGCGGCGGCGTCCTGATTAACCAGGCGGTTCACACCATGGATTTGCTCCAGTATCTCCTGGGCCGGCCTCTGGCAGTGGAAGCCTCCATGGCCAATCATCATCTGAAAAGTGTCATCGAGGTGGAAGATACCATGGAGGCATTCATTCGGTTTGAAGGAAATATCAATGCCTCTTTCTATGCCACCACCGCCTATTGCGCCGATGTGCCGCCCCTGATTGAAGTCGCCTGTGAGCATATGACAATCCGCATTGAAGAAATGGAACTCACCCTGCTTTACCCGGACGGGCGCCGGGAAAAACCCAGGCTGGAACACAGGGAAGCCTTGGGCAAGAGCTACTGGGGCACAGGGCATCGGGACTGTATTTCGGATTTTTATCATGCCCTGCAGACCGGCAGCGAATTCCCGCTGAACCTGCAAAACATGGAAGCCAGTATCCGTTTAATGCTGGCCGCCTATGAATCCGCCGAAAGCGGACAGGTGGTCCGGGTAGACAGCAATCCGTGGGAACTGCCGGCCGATGCTCCCGCTTAAACCCTTTTAACTGCAAAAAGCCCCCTCCCCGGGCGGCGGAATGGAGATTTGTATGAATGAATCGAGAAAGAAACTGACCCAATCCCCCATCAGCTGCTTTGCCGATGAAATCGCGGTTTCCCTGGAACGGCAGATTGCGGTATTGCAGGAACTGGGTATCAAATGGATTGAACTGCGCAGCGCAGACGGAATCAACGTATCCGCGTTTACGCAGGAATATGCCCGCACCGTAAAGGAGAAGCTGGATGCGGCGGGTATCCGCGTGTCTGCAATCGGCTCCCCCATCGGCAAAATCAGCCTGGCAGATGACTTCGACGTACACATGAAAACGTTCACTGCCATAGAGCATCTCGCCGATATTTTCGAAACGCCTTATATCCGGATGTTCAGTTTTTACCTTCCTGAAAACAGGACTCCCGTCAGCTGCAGAGACGTGGTTCTCATGCGGCTGGAACAGATGGTGGCGGAAGCAGCAAAAAATGGACTGATCCTTCTCCATGAAAACGAGAAGGCAATCTACGGCGACACGGCCCAGCGCTGCTTGGACCTGATGAAGACTTTCGCCGGACAAACCTTCCGGTGTACCTTCGACTTTGCCAATTTCATTGAATGCGGCCAGGATACCCTGGAAGCTTACCATATGCTGCAGCCATACATTGCCTATGTCCATGTAAAGGATGCCATCCGTGAGACAAGGGAAATCGTTCCTGCCGGACGGGGAGACGGAAAGCTCTCCGAGATTTTCTCTCTCCTCGACAACAGCGGCTATAAAGGCTTCTTAAGCCTGGAGCCGCACCTTGCCAACTTCAGCGGCCTGAACAGCCTGGAAAAAGACGCAGCAATAAGAGCCGAAAACAATACGGAAAAAGCCTTCCTGGCGGCGTATCAGGCCCTGACACAGCTGCTGAACTGATGCGGAGCGCCTTGGTCGGATGCCGTTTCCCGGCAGTCCGCAGCCAGGCAAAACGGAACCGAAATCCTGCCCATTCCGGCAGAATTTCGGCTCTTTTGCCTGGGGCAGGCGCTTATGAATCATCTCACAGCTTACCTAAAAATGTCTGCTTACCACGGGCTTTCCCTCCTCATCAAGCAGCGGCGTAAGCCCTCCTGCATTTCCGTCCCTGTGAAACACATAATTTACCCCGGTTTCCGTGTCTATCCAAATTTCAATCACAGAAATAACTCCCTGGCTGTAAACCTTTTTAAAACGATCCATACCTATTCCTCCTGATATCGGTTTTTATACCTGTTATTTTATATCTGCTGTATTTGCTGCCTTGGACAGCCTTATTACTGTCAATTTCTGCCATGAACATATGCCAAGATGCTATGCCGGCCTGCTTATTTTCAGCCTTATGGCACAGAATGCTTTTTGTGTCGGCAGGACGAGGGGCCGCGGCACAGCGGACGCGCCTGCCCACGTTAACCCGGCAGATGGCAATGCAGGCAGTTCCTCTGGCCAGATAGAAACATGTCAGTCAGTTGCGCCTCCACAGCGTAAAGATACAGCCTGCCACACACAATAAGATTGCCAGCACATGCAGGAAGCCTTTCGCAAATCCAAGCCAGAACGCCAGTTCTCCGCCTGTATCCCTGATCAGCAGCGCCACACCGTTCAGGAAAAGCCCCGCCGCCAGATAACCTGAAATTTTCCCTTTTCTACCTGAATAACTTTGTTCCCCGGTATCCCCGGTCCTTCCCTTCAGCTCCGCCAGGATATCGTTGATCCGCATCAGCTGCCTCACAAAAGCTATCGCAATGGCACCTAGGATAAAAGCGAACGACCATGCGGCAGCAACCCCTCTCAGGATTCCCCAAATCTCCAGAAACAGGCAGATAATTTCCATGACTGTCGCCAACTGGAACGTCTTTTTTATCTTGGTATAATGCGCAATGCTGGATTCCACGTCCGTGTACAGTTCAAAAGCCCCTTGGGCAGCCTTCTTCCGCAAAATTACCCAGGGTCCCCACAGGCATACAATCTCCACATCCATATCCCGCATGAACTCCCGATAGTCATTGCTTACCCGGAACATTCCCTCCGTTATGTCAATCTGGTAAATATACTCCCCCGGCAAGCATCTGTCAAACCTGTAAAAACCCACACAAAAGCCGGTCATGGCATATCCCTTCCGAGACATTTCATTCAGGAACGCCGTCTCCTTGTCCTTATCAAAATACAACCTGAATTTTGTCATATTTCCTCCTGGTTAAAATCACTGCGTTTTAAAGGGTTATATCCTACGGCTCCATTTGTCTCCACATAAGCTGCCCGTTATGCAGAAGCTCTGCCAAACGCTTTATTTCCTCCGCAAAAACCTTTCTGCCCAAATCGGTAATGATGTACTCCTTCTTTTTACGGGAATCGGTCTCCGCGCTGTAGATTCTAATCCATCCCTTTGCAGTCATGGCCTGGATGGCACCGTATAAAGTGCCCGCTCCCAGCACTACGCGTCCTTCCGTCAGCTTCTCCACCTCCTGGATAATCCCGTATCCGTGATTAGGCTTTCTCACCGACAGCAGGATGTAAAACAGTGCCTCCGTCAACGGCGTACTTTTCTCCATTCGCATCCCTCCGTTTCCAAAGTACACTTCTGTTTCAGTCGCCGTGCAGCGATACTAACGGGTAAAGTCCCGTTCCCGAACCGCTCCGGAACCCACTCTGCTACTTTCTTCCAAATGTTGCAGTCAGATTGAACAAACCTCCCAGTACATTGCAGGCCAATCCCCCAACCAGCAGCTCATTGCCCTCCGGCGTCGTAAAAAGATGCAGTCCCAGAAAAATAATCGCAGCCGCATAACATCCGCAAACTGCCGTATACAACAGGCGTTTTCTCAATGTCTTATCCATACCTTCCCCTCCGCAATATGATTTTCCGCCTTTGCGATACAGACCTCCTGCTTCACATCCGCATGTTTCGCTGAATCCAGGCTAATATATCGTCAGGTGATATATCATGACTTTAATATATCATCCGACGATATATTTGTCAAGGAAAAACAATTCAAATGAAGCTTTTCCGTTCTTTTCGTTCCTGCCCCGATTGAAATCCTCTCCGGCTTTCATACAGACAATAAGTAATCAGTACAACAGGAAAAGGCAGGTAAAAGAAATATTTTACCTGCCCTTGACTTTTCGAAATATTTTATTTCGCCAAAATCATCATAATCTCATTGCTTCTGGAGATGAACTTCGTCATAGCCTCGGAAGACAGCGGAGACTGCTGAATCTTCGCCAAATCGTAAAGCTGTTCGCAGATCATATCCACATTCTCGCCTTCCTGGTTCTCCGTGACATATTTAACCAGGGGATGGTTCGCATTGAGGATAAGGGTCTCTCCCTCGCCTCCGAAGCCTCCCATATCCATTCCCGGCATGGAGTACATCTTCATCATGTCCTGCATGCGCCTGGATTCCTCGGAAAGGGTGAGTACAGAGGAAATCTTGTCATCCTTCAGCTTCTCCACCTTCACAGACAGCTTGTCATTGCCGAGAACCTTCTTCACAATCTCGCCCAACACCTTTGTCTGCTCTTCCAGTTCTTTCTCCGCGTCCTCAGAGGTCTCGTCCTTCAGTGCGCCTGTCACATCCGCATCGATTCTCTGGAATTTCACGCCTTCATTCTTGGACTCCAGCTGCTGGAGGAACGGCTGGTCTATATTGTGGGTCAGGATAACGGCATCCATCCCGCTGTCCCTGAACATCTTGATATACTGTCCCTGCTGCCGTTCATCGGTGACATAGTAGATCACTTTCTCTTTCTTCTCTGCGGCATCCTCGCTGTCTGTGTCCTCTTCCCCGTCGGATACCACTTCGGCTTCCACCTTCTCACCGTTCTCGTCCACCGCGCTTCCTTCGGTTTTCCCCTCGTCTTCTCCCTTGTCGCCGGCATCCTCTTCCCCGCAGTCAAGAGGCTTCACTTCCAGGCACTCGGGCAAAGTCAGGTACTTGCCGTCCAGGTTCTTAAACAGGATGTAATCGTTCATCCGTTCACAGAATTTATCGTCCTTCAGACAGCCGAACTTGATGAACGGGCTGATATCATCCCAGTATTTATCATATTCTTCCTTCTCCGTCTTACACATGCCGGAAAGCTTGTCCGCCACCTTCTTGGAGATGTACTCGGAAATCTTCTTCACAAAGCCGTCGTTCTGCAGCGCGCTTCTGGACACGTTCAGCGGCAAATCCGGACAGTCAATGACACCCTTCAGCAGCATCAGGAATTCGGGTATGACTTCCTTAATATTATCCGCGATGAAGACCTGGTTGTTATACAGCTTAATGGTTCCCTCGATGGACTCATACTCCATATTAATCTTCGGGAAATACAAAATGCCCTTCAGATTAAAAGGATAATCCATGTTGAGGTGAATCCAGAACAGAGGCTCCTTGTAGTCATGGAATACCTTACGGTAGAACTCCAGATACTCCTCCTTGGTGCAGTCGTTGGTATGCTTTGTCCACAGGGGTGTAGTCTCATTCAGGAGTTCCGGACGCTTCTTAATCTTCAGCTTCACCGGTTCCGGCTCCTTCTCTTCTCCCTCCGCTCCGGATGCCTCTTCCGAGGAATGAACCTCTTCCTTTTTTTCAGGCTGAATTACCTCCAGAACCACATCATCCTCAAGTTTCTCGTCTTCCTTGATGATCTGGGTTTCCTTGGTATCCGCCTTGGAGAGATAGATTTCGGTGGGCATGAAGGAGCAGTACTTCTTAATCACTTCACGGGCCTTGTACTCATTGCAGAATTCCAGGCAATCCTCATTCAGGAACAGTGTTATAGCCGTTCCAACCTCTGTCCTGTCGCCCTCTTCCATGGAATATTCCGTGCCGCCGTCGCATTCCCAGTGGACAGCCTTAGCGCCTTCCTGATAAGAAAGGGTATCGATATGCACTTCGTCCGCCACCATAAACGCCGAATAGAATCCCAGGCCGAAATGCCCGATAATCTGATCCGCATTGCTCTTGTCCTTATATTTCTCAATAAAATCAGCGGCGCCGGAGAATGCAATCTGGTTGATATACTCCTCCACCTCATCCGCAGTCATTCCAAGACCGTTGTCGATGACCGTCAAAGTCTTCTTCTCCGGGTTGACCACCACGTCGATACGCGCCTTGAAGCCCTCGGGCAATGCATACTCACCCATCATATCCAGCTTCTTCAGCTTGGTCACCGCGTCACAGCCGTTGGATATCAGTTCCCTGTAGAAGATATCATGGTCGGAATACAGCCACTTTTTGATAATCGGAAAAATGTTTTCACTGTTGATAGATAAACTGCCGCTTTTTGCTGCCATCTTACTTTCATTCCTTTCTTATCTATTGATTTCTTCCCTTGCATTATGCCAGGAATCGTGCCGGTATACCCTGTGGTAAGATCCGGAAAATAACCGTCTGCGCTTCCCTGACACCCTGAAACATAGTTTAAGACGCTCCACACAAAAAGTCAAGACAAAATTAGCACTCATTTTGAGCGAGTGCTAATAATACTGCAAAAGGGACTGTCGCGTTTCGGATCATATGTACAAGATATAGTTTGTTAAGTCACCATAGACACTATATCTTGTGTCAAATCACTTCATGGGGCAGCCCCTTCCCGATTTCTAAAATTTTTCTAAACCAGAATTTTCCCGTTCAATTTGGAAACAGATGTTCGACATACCCTGCACGGAACTTCAGCTCCACGGCATTAATCGGGAAAATACTTCGCGTACGTATCAAAAAAGCCCGTCGTCGTCACCGCTTCATCGTGCAGCAGCTTCAGATTCTCCCAGAGTTCCTGATTCAGCTGGCGGACCAACGTCTCCACAAAGGCGTCATATTCCTGTCCGAATACCTCCCTGCGGCGCTCCTCCACGATCGTCAGCTTATTCAGGTCCGTCTGCTCCCTGTCAAAGGTGCTGATACATTTGATAATGTGGTACCCTGCCTCTGTCTCAACCACCTGGCTGACCTCTCCCGTCTCCAGTGAAAAAGCAGCCTCCTCAAAAGCAGCCTCCATCTCTCCCTTGCCGAAAGAGTAGGTTATCACGGAATCCTCGCTGTAACGGGATGCCAAATCCAGGAAATCCTCTCCATCCTCTGCCGCCATGCGGCGAATTTCAAGAGCTTTCTCATAAGCTGCCTGTCTCAAGGCATCGGCGTCAGCAGTCTGGGAACCCGTACCGTCCCCATCGCCGGTTTTCACCAGAATATGCTGCACCGTAATCGTGCGGGCCTCATCGTCACTGATTTCCGGATTTACATCCTGTATGATATATCGATATATTTTATCTGCAAGAGCGTATTCCCTGTAAAGCTGTTCTATGGTGGCAGCCTTTACTCCCATCAATTCCTTTTCCTGCTCTGTGAGGGATCCGAAATATTCCTCCGCTGCCTGCCCTGCCCTTTTATTCTCCGAATCATCCAGAGAAACGCCTCTGTCCTGGGCCAGCAGATACATGGTCTTAATCTGCGCTATCTTTGCCAGCACCGTCTCCTTGACATTTTCCTCCAGCGTAATGCCGTCCCGGGACACATTCCACACCTCGGGACCATAGACACTCTCATACTGATTCTGCGTGTTGGTCAGGTACACCATCATCTCCGGGACGGTGCAGACGCTGCTGCCGATTCGGAAGACCTCATCCTTCCCCATACCGGTGGTGAAAATCACCTTCGCGCCGCTCTCATCGTCTCCGCAGGCGGTAAGCGGCAGCAGCAGAAAGATCAAACACACACACAATGCCCGCAGGCTTCTTTTTAATCCATATGTCATTGTCTTACCCTTTTTCTTGCCTCAACATTCGACGTACTGATTTCCGCCCCTCCGAAAATATACCCATGCCCTGTATCCTGGTCCGGAAAAGCTTCATACAGAGCATGGGTATCTTATACACGTGGCTTTCATCCCCGTTATATTCTCGTAAAACGCGGCATCCCACAATGCGGCACTATTCAATCACATGTATCCATCCCTCAGGAGCCTCAATCCGCCCCATCTGGATACCTGTCAGCGTGTCATACAGCTTCTTCGTGACGGGTCCCATCTGTGCCATACCGCTGGGAAGGCAGATTTCCCTGCCATGGTCCACGATTTTCCCTACAGGGGAGATAACCGCTGCAGTACCGCAGAGACCGCATTCCGCGAAGTCCTTTACCTCCTCCAAATACACCTCACGCTCCTCAACCTCCAGTCCCAGATACGCCTTCGCCACATGCACAAGGGAACGGCGGGTTATGGAAGGAAGGATGCTGTCCGATTTGGGCGTAACCACCTTACCGTCCTTCGTCACGAACAGGAAATTGGCGCCGCCGGTCTCCTCCACCTTGGTGCGGGTGCCGGGGTCAAGGTACATGTTCTCATCGTACCCGTTCTTATGTGCCGTAACAATCGCATGCAGGCTCATTGCATAGTTCAGCCCGGCCTTGATGTTGCCGGTCCCGTGAGGCGCCGCACGGTCAAAATCGCTGACGCAGATGGTCAGGGGCTTCGCGCCGCCCTTGAAATAAGGCCCCACAGGCGTGCAGAAGATACGGAACTGATATTCATCCGCGGGCTTCACGCCGATGACGGAATTGGAGCCGAACATATAGGGGCGGATGTAAAGGGTCGCCCCGCTGCCATAGGGCGGCACATAGGCCGCGTTGGCCGACACTGCCCTGTCCACGGCATCGATGAACCGCTCCTTCGGGAACTCCGGCATCTCCAGCCGCCTCGCGGAATCCATCATGCGCTCCGCGTTCAGGTCGGGCCGGAACGCCACGATGCGCCCGTCCTCCGTGGTATAAGCCTTCAGGCCCTCAAATATGGTCTGGGCATACTGCAGGACACACGCGCACTCGTTCAGGACGATGTTCGCATCCTCCGTCAGGCCGCCCTGGTCCCATGCGCCGTTCTTATAATAAGAGACATACCGCTTCTCCGTCTGCACATATCCGAAGCCTATGTTGCCCCAGTCGATGTTCTTCTTTTCCACTTGCCTCTCCCTTCCTTCCATTGGTTATACCATTATTTTATCCATAAATTTTATTTTACATAATTATTATACTTTTCCGGCCAAAAGTCAATATTTTTTGCCCTATTTCTTATCCGATTTCTTATCCGATTTCTTTGTCTCATACTTCAAGAAGGTATAGGCAATGTCGAAATAAGTCAGCTCATCGCTGTCGGCGGTGACCTCCCATTCCGGATTCCTGTCCAGATTCGGGAAATGGGCGTCCGCCTCGTAAGCCTGGTCTATCTTCGTGATATGGGCCGTGTCGCAGTAGGGCAAAAGCTCCTCGTAAACGCTCTCCCCCCCGATGCAGTAGACCTCCTCCGGCGGATACTTCTCCACCTCCCGCAGCAGCTCCTCCAAGGAATGCAGCACCGTGGCCCCCTTGACCTGATAGCCCTTATCCCTGGAGAGGATGATATTCCTCCTGCCCTGCAGGGGCATCCCCTGTGGAAATGTCTGCAGCGTCCTGCGCCCCAGCACCACCACCTTCCCAATAGTCTCCTCCCTGAAATGCCTCTGGTCATTAGGAATGCTCACCAACAGCCTCCCCCTATACCCGATGCCCCAGTTCCTGTCCACCGCCGCAATAATATTCATCCATCTCCTCCAAAAAATCCACACGCTTTCCCGAACAAAGCCAATTGCTATACCGAGCAAAACCCTGCCACAAACCGGGAAGAATGCCCGCCCTCCGGGCATTCTTCTGTGCGAAAGCATTTTTTCGCACTGTGGGACCGGCTCGCAAAGCGAACTTGTTCGCGCACGAGCCTAGAAGTTCTTGGGCGGCGTCCTAAAGAGGCGGGCAATGCCCCCTCTTTGGCGCCCTAGAACTTCTTCTCACGCTTCCCACTTGTCGCAAAGCGAATTGATCTGGTCTGCGAATTTCCCCATATCCTTATTCGGCATGCCGTCAATCCGCTTCACCATGTTAAGCAGCCTCTGGGCAGCGGCCAGCAGCCTTGCATAGACCGTGGACAATGCGCCCTTTGCCTTCTTCTTCACCGGCACAGGCTCCGCCTCGTATTCCAGCTTTCCCGAGAGCAGGTCGAACACCGTCCCGCTGTAGGGCGCATAGGTGCGCTGTCCGTATTCCATCTTCAGGCATTCCGCGAAGCCCGCGCACACGCTGTCCTCGCCGTGCACCACGAATATCTTCCTGGGCTTCTCCTGGAAGCCGCACACCCATTCGATCAGGCCGTTCTTGTCCGCGTGGCCGCTCATGCCCACCAGCTTCTTTATCTCCGCGCGCACCTGTATGGACTCGCCGAAGAGCTTCACCTCGTCCACGCCGTCCACGATCATGCGGCCCAGGGTGCCCACAGCCTGGTATCCCACGAAGAGGATGGTGCACTCAGGCCTCCACAGGTTGTGCTTGAGGTGATGCCGGATGCGCCCGGCCTCGCACATGCCGGAGGCGGAGATGATGACCTTGGGCGTGTCGATGAAGTTAATCTCCCTGGACTCGTCGCTGGTGATGGACAGCTTCAGCCCGGCGAACGAGATGGGATTGATGCCCTCCTTTACCAGCTCCAGGGCCTCCCCGGCAAAACATTCCATGCGGTTCTCCTGGAAGATTTCCGTGGCCTCCACGGCAAGGGGGCTGTCCACATACACCGGGAAGTCCTCATGGCCCTTCACCAGGCGCTCCACCTTGATCCTGCGCAGGAAATACAGCAGCTCCTGGGTGCGCCCCACGGCAAAGGAAGGGATGACCACATTGCCGCCCCGGTCGAAGGTCTCCTTCAGGATAGCCGCCAGCTCATGTACATAGTCCGGGCGCTCGGTCCCGTGGAGCCTGTCGCCGTAGGTGGACTCCATGACCACATAATCCGCCTCTTTGGTGGGGATGGGATTGTGCAGCAGGGGATCGTTCTTATTGCCGATGTCCCCGGAGAACACGATTTTCTTCCTGTGGCCCCTCTCCGTCAGCCATACCTCGATGCTGGCGGAGCCCAGCAGATGGCCGATATCGGAAAAGCGGACGGTCAGCTCATCGCAGATCCTCACTTCCGTGTCATAGTGGCAGGGGACGATCCTCTTGATGATCCCCTCCGCGTCCTCCATGGTGTACAGGGGCTCCACAGAGGCCAGGCTCTCCGTCCTCTTGGCCTTGCGGTTCTTCCACTCCGCCTCCATCATCTGGATGTGGGCACAGTCGCGGAGCATGATGCTGCACAGATCCGCCGTGGCGTCCGTGGCATACACCTGCCCTCTGAAGCCCTTGGCGTACAGAAGGGGCAGCAGGCCCGTGTGGTCGATATGGGCGTGGGTCAGCAGCACGTAGTCGATCAGCCCTTCGTCCACCGGAAGGGGCACGTTCTCGAACGCGTTCACGCCCTGCTCCATGCCGCAGTCCACCAGGATATGCTTGCCGCCCGCCTCCAGGTAATGGCAGCTTCCGGTCACCTCATGGGCCGCGCCCACAAAAATCAGCTTCATAAAATGCACCTCCTTTTTAAAGTCGCTGCGGATATATTTCCATTTTATTATGATATTC
>OFFP01000968.1_pt1 | contig 21258 bp, 16 predicted proteins | sample 1521431 | NCBI WGS metagenome assembly OFFP01 (sample SAMEA3504104, study PRJEB24116) | mouse gut metagenome | biome: mouse gut; feature: mouse-associated habitat; material: faeces | place: Denmark | collected 2011
TTTGTTGCCATGTTGCCCATAGTCAAGCCCTCCATTTTCTTACATATTAAAATAGGTTGTACTTATTTTGTATAGAATATGAATATAAAGTAGAACCAAATTTTTGCCAATTATATTATAGACCTTTTATCCCTTTCCTGCAATACTTTTTCTATTTTGTTTTCCCGGCTTTAGAAGACGTGAAAAGTTCCTGTAAATGGCATCTAAAAATCCTCGTGTCATCTACAGGAACTTTATATCCTTACTGTTCTCTACTTCTGATTCCTGAACTGCATCGGAGTCGTATTGTACGCCTTCTTAAACATCCGGTTAAAATGCTCCACATTCTGATATCCCACAGACAAGGCGATATTCTCCACCGTCATATTGCTGCTCTTTAAAAGCGCTTTCGCTTTCTTCATCCGGATCTTCTTCACCAGTTCCCCGAAGGTCAGTCCTGATTTCTCCTTAATGTATTTCGAAATATACGGCTTGGATAAGTAGAATTTCTCCGCCAGGTCATCTAACGTAATGTCAATATAATTCGCCTGGATATAATTCATGATCTCTATCATCCTCTCATCCTTGCAGCCGTCGGCATTTCCTATCTCTTCGATCTTATTGACCGCTACGGTAAGGGCTTCGATGGATGACTTGATGATATCCGCGTCAATCCCCACGCCCCAGAATGTCCTGCCGCTGCAGACGATCCCCACATAGGAAACTGCCTTGGAAGAAGAGCCTCTGGTCAGCGAATGTTCTTCATAGAACCGAAGCTCATAGCTGATGTTAAAATACTGCTTGATGGCGTTGCTCACCGCATCCAGGCGTCCATTTCCCATAGCCGTGATCACTCTGGACTCGCCGCCGTGATTGATGGTCACCTCCGAAGTGATCCCGTCCACCTGTTTAAAATGACACTCGTCTATATGGAAGACAGGCCTGGTATTGATATAATGATCGGAGAAAATCTGGTAAACCCACTCAGGATTCAACTCCTTATGCGCCTTGTCAGACACATCTTTTACCAGATACCCCACTTCTTCACGCATCTTCTGCGGCAGATTGATCCCGTGGCTCTGCTTCAGGATATAGTTGACGCCGCCCTTGCCGGACTGGCTGTTAATACGGATCACGTCGGAATCGTATCTTCTCCCCACATCCTGCGGGTCGATCGGAAGATAAGGAACCGTCCATGTATCACGTTCCTTCTCTTCTCTCCACGCCATCCCCTTAGCGATCGCATCCTGATGAGAGCCGGAGAATGCCGTGAATACAAGATCGCCTGCGTATGGCTGACGGTCATATACCTGCATCCTGGTAAGCCTCTCATAAGTCTCGCGGATATGCCTCATATCAGAAAAATCCAGCCCCGGATCTACTCCGTGAGAATACATATTCATTCCCATGGTTACAATATCCACATTACCGGTACGCTCTCCATTCCCAAACAGCGTCCCCTCAATACGGTCCGCTCCCGCTAAGATCCCAAGCTCCGCCGTCGCCACACCGCAGCCCCTGTCATTGTGGGGATGCAGGCAGAGGATCACATTCTCCCTGTAATCCAGATGCTTATTCACATACTCTAGCTGACAGGCAAATACATGCGGCATCGCATTCTCCACCGTCGTAGGAATATTGATGATCGCCTTATTCTCCGCCGTCGGTCTCCATACATCCAGCACCGCGTTGCAGACCTCTACCGCATAATCCACCTCTGTTCCCGGGAAACTCTCCGGGCTGTACTGGAAGGTAAAGTTCCCGTCCGTCTCGGATGCAAGTTCAAGGAGTAACTTCGCCCCGTCGATGGCGATCTGCTTGATCTCTTCTTTACTCTTTCTGAACACCTGCTCTCTCTGCGCGACCGAAGTCGAATTGTAGAGATGCACAACTGCGTGAGGCGCGCCCTTGACTGCTTCGAAAGTCTTCTTAATAATATGCTCCCTCGCCTGCGTCAGCACCTGCACCGTCACATCATCCGGGATCATATCCTTCTCGATCAGCGTCCGCATGAACTGATACTCTGTCTCCGACGCCGCCGGGAATCCTACCTCGATCTCCTTAAACCCGATATCGACCAACATCTGGAAGAACTCCAGCTTCTCTTCCAGGCTCATCGGCTCGATCAGCGCCTGATTGCCGTCACGCAGATCGACGCTGCACCAGATCGGCGGCTTATCAATATATTCCTTCTTCACCCAGTCATATGTGATCTCGGGCGGCATAAAATACGTTCTTTCATATTTGTGGTAATTTCTCATGATCTACTCTTCCTCACTTTCCATTATTCTGTGCATTACTGCTTATATGTTTGGAATGCAATAATAATCATCAATTATATTGTCCTTTTTTAATCCTCCTATATCCTAACATATGTATAGCAAAAAGGAAAGTGATGATTTTAATCACTTTCCTTGATGTTTTTTATCATTTAAACCTATTCTTGCAACGAAGATTTCTTCGTGATCGTTACCGTCTCATCATAACAGGAAAATATCTCTCTAAGTTCCTTCTCATCCTGCTTCTTCGTAAATAAACTGATGACCGGGACAAGGAGCAGCCCGCCGACCATGGCGATCACGCCGGAATTGATGGATGATCTAAAAATATACCCGAGGATCGGTCCCCATCCCGTCACGTCGACTCCGCCAAGTGTCACGAACAACTGCAGAAGCGCGATCCCGCATCCCCATACAAAACACACGACTACAGAAAACTTCGTGATCCCCTTCCAGTATAATCCGTACAAGAACGGCGCAAGGAATGCGCCCGCCAGCGCCCCCCAGGATACGCCCATCATCTGCGCGATAAACGTCACCTCCGGGTGTGCATCCTTAAAGATCGCGATCACTGCCGATACCAGGATGAAAAATACAATAAAAACCCGCATGATGGACACCTGCTTCTTATCCGACATTCCCTGCTTTGCCGCCGGCTTTATCACATCCAGGGTAAAGGTAGAACTGGACGTAAGAACCAGGGAAGACAGCGTCGACATGGACGCCGACAATACCAGGACGATCACCACCGCTATAACGACAGAGGGAAGGGTCGCCAGCATCGTCGGTACGATCGTATCAAACAACGGCTTCCCGGTCGCTTCATTGACGACGACTTTATCACTGTAGAGCCTTCCGAAACCGCCCAGGAAATAACATCCGCCTGCTACAATGATCGCGAATACCGTCGAGATCACGGTTCCTTTATGTATGTCCTTCTCACTCTTGATCGCATAGAACTTCCCGACCATCTGCGGAAGTCCCCATGTACCAAGGGAAGTCAGCACCACCACAAAAAGAAGCGCCAATGGATCCGGACCAAGAAATGCAGAATAAGCGCCCTCCCATCCGGCGTCGCCTGTGATCGACGCAAGCGATCTCGTCGCTTCTAACAATCCGCCGTTCTCAGATAAGACAGAGCCGATGACCGCACAGATCCCGAATAACATGATGATCCCCTGGATAAAATCATTGATCGCCGTCGCCATATATCCGCCAAAGATCACATAAAATCCAGTAAGTACAGCCATGACGGCAATGACCGCCCAATAGGGAATATCGAACACCAGTCCAAACAGGCTTGATAACCCATTATAAAGCGAAGCCGTATAAGGGATCAAAAAGATAAATACAATGACGGAAGCAGCCACCTTAAGCGGCACGGATTCAAATCTCTTCCCGAAAAAATCCGGCATAGTCTTCGCATCCAGATGCTGCGTCATAACACGAGTTCTTCTTCCAAGTATGTTCCACGCAAGCAAAGAACCAATAAAGGCGTTGCCCAGTCCTGCCCAGGTAGCGGACATACCGAAGTTCCATCCAAACTGCCCCGCATAACCAACGAAAATAACCGCTGAAAAGTACGACGTACCGAACGCAAACGCCGTCAGCCACGGACCGACTCCCCTGCCGCCTAAGACGAAACCATCTACATCGGTTGCATGCTTCCTTGAGTAAAATCCCACATAGATCATGACTGCAAAGAACACGATCAGCATAATGATACATAACATTTCTTTAGACATCTTCCATTTCCTCCTAACTGTCCGGCGTCAAACAGACCTATTTGACTCACTTGACTCATTGAAGGCAAGGATCATATAGTCTATCCGCCGGCATGCGATCCTTCACTTTAAAGCGTAACGCTTTAAAGCATTAAATCGCTTTGGATATAGTATCACAATTTCCATAAGATGTCAACCTGTTTGGTAACGCTCGATCTTTCACTTCCCGTCTGTTATGACACATGCACGCTCTTTATCCAACATAAACGGACGCATATATGCAACGCCGCCGCACATAGGAAGAAGGTCTTTTGAAAGCGAGATCCCCAGCTCGTTCTGTATATAGTCCCGGCGCTTTTCCATACGCTCCCACAGCTTCGGATCCTCCAGCCGGATCTCCCTTTTCAGTTCTTCATTTGCCAGAGCAACTGTACTTTCCGCATTTACCCCTCCGTAACCTTTCACTGCCGGAATGATATCGATCTGAAAAATCATTCCGCTTTTCAGCCGTTCAACGGATCCTTCATAGATCGGCGACGACAACCACTCTTCCTCCGCCGTCAAATGTCCCGGGCATAATGACCACCCATATTGTTTTCTTGGCAATACCTGCTCTATATACTCAAAAAGCTCTCCTCCTGTCATTCCGATCTGTATTTTGTTAAGCCAACAGGCATAAGCATCAAAATAAGGAAATACGATCCTCTCCAAATAATCCCTTGCATTCTCCGGCAGCTCTTCGGCTGACATGACCGCATATCCCGCACGGCTGGAAGCCCCGCCGCGATACCCTGTAGTCAATGAGATCGGATCTCCCTTCTGCACACGCTTCCTTCCCGGAAACATATTGCCATGTACATATCTCGCGCCGCTTGCCGCAATCGTTACAATACTGTTATGCTGTCCTGACCTCTTTAATAACCCGCCCAATTCCATCTCTGTCACGCCGCATTCCACCGCATCCATCGCATCCAGTACACAGTCCGAGGCAAGGGACGCCCCGTATTCATAATGCGCGATCTCATTCGCATTATTTACAGTCCGCACTCCATTTTTTCCTATAAAAATGTCGGTTGCATTTATCAGCAGCTGTTGGGATCCTGTGATCTCTCTGACTGTATCCACAATAAAGCTTGGAAGATCAAAAATCTGTCCTCTGTTCTCCACTTTCGACGTAAATAGTTTCCATCCTGCCAATCCTGTCTTTTTCTTTTCTTCAACACCTGCTTCTATAAGAAGTTCTTTCAATGACCGGTCTGTACGATCCGGCTGGTTTGGCAAAGAGAATATGGACGCATGGACTGCCGCTGCCTCTATTCTGGCTTTTCCTGCTTTGTTCAGATTTTCATTTCCTAAAACCAGCGTCATCCCGCCGTCTGCTTTTATAACCAGAAGCCCTTCTTCAAACCGTGTGAAATATCCCGTCAGATATTCAAAATTTCCACCGTGCTCTACGTCTCCATACACGATCAGCTGTGTGATCTCCCGCCTTTTCATTTCAGAAAGGATTTTTTCTTTTCTCTGCAATATTGTCTTTTCCGTCAGCTCCACCGGGACATTGGTACAATCTCTTGGCGGCGCCTGTACTCTCTTTAATTCTGCCATAAGCAAACCTCTCTATGGCCCGCGTCCAGTCCATTATCGTTCTTTATCACATAGGGGTTAAGCGCAAGAAGGCGTTCTTCTGTTTCTTTTGTCAAACATCCAAGCTTAGAAAGGATCTCAAGGACAAGAATCGGCCAGCTGCTCTCGGTGCCGTCTGCAAGCTTAAAACTTACCCCCAGCCTTTCCTTTTTCAGTCCAAAGCCATAGACTCCGTTGGCTCCGCCTTTCCCGATAATGTCAGCGTCATAATTAATAAGAGAACACAAATACCCCGTCCCCCGCATCATAAGAGGATGCTCGTGAATCCTTGGAACATAAGCGCGGATCGCCCTTTGTAGGCTTTCATCCCGGACACAGTCCGGACATGCCAGATTCTTATACGCCGTCGCAATGTTCCTCATTGCACACGCAAAGACAGGTACGCCGCAGCCATCCACTCCCGTTTGAAGTTCCTTTGCCTCACTTACCTTACGGATAACTTCCGCCGCCTTTTTTTGTGCTGCAGATTCCATTCTCCAGTAATCCGTCACCCTTTCTTTGCTTTCCCGCTGCACCAACATCAACGCCAGATGTTTTCCCGAACAATTATGATACAGCTTTCTTAACGGAAGCCCTTTTCTCAAGCGCTCCTCATTGGCGTCTACCGCCGCGGGCGCCGCCGGTTTCATGCAAAGCCATTCTTCCTCCAATCCTGTTTTCTTAAGAATACTTTCAAGCGCTTCCATATGAAACGGCTCTCCTGTGTGAGATCCTGAAAATATGACGCTCTCTTTCGGAGTGATCCCATATTTTTCATCCAGACGCATCTCCATGACCGGAAGCGCCTGAACAGGCTTAGATGCAGAGCGGTAGAAAACTACCGCCTCCGGATCTCCTGCAAAGAAGATGACCTCCCCGTCTTCATTTACAATACACACATAGCCAAAATGTGTCAGGTCGCACAGCGCTCCCCTGTATTCCCTGACAAGCGGTACAAATGAATACATAATATCTTCCGTCCTCCATCCTTTATATTTCCAGAAGATTCACCTCTTTTACCTCTTCTTTTCCGATCCTGAAGGTTTTGATCTGCTGCGGCGCAAATTCTGCTTCAAATTTCACATCACCCAACATGATCTCTGTCTTCAACGAACGCCCCGACAAAGAATAGCAGCGTAAAATAATATCATCTGAATCCTCCGCCTTCTTAATGGCTCCAGCCATAACCGACGGATGATCGATCTTTATCATACTTCCTTCGCCCGGAAGAGCGCCGGCATGGTATCCTCCCATAACAGTCATCGGCGGCTGAGATAATAGTTCTGCCGTCCTCTTAAGCATGACGCTTTCTTCCTCTGCCGCATCTAAGTATAACATAAATTTATACTCGCCCTGCTCCGTAAATTCACAATACCGGTCTCTATCCCCGTAATGATCCGCATAGAGAGGACTGCGCAGCGCCGTGATCCTGATCTCGCCATCTTCGGCATCATATGCACTCCGGCTCTTTGAAGCAATGCCAAGCCCCTTCCCGTCCTTATAAAGCGCTACCCACTTCTGCATTGGATAATCTCTTCCATCCTCCGGTCTTTCCATACATCCATATGGAATGGAAGCAATCAGACGACCGTGATCCATTGTCGTAGGGAAACATATCTTCAGCATCTTATGCTTTTCCAGCCAAATGCCCTTATATTCAATAAACACGCCAGGCATATCCCTGTACATAATATAGCTCTTTATCATAGAAGAACTTCCATATGAAAGCCTCACTTCCACAACAGCCCTTACTTCTCCGTCTTCCACAACTTCTATTACAGGCTTCCGGAAACTTCCTATATAATCATGAAAACAAAAGACCTTGTGCGCCCATGTATCGCACTTTTCTTCATCCACAACCCGCTCCGATGTGGCATCCAAGATCAATACGTCGCCGGATTCTTTATTCAGAAAGTACCGGATCGCGCCGCTCTCCTTTTCAAGCTCAACCTTAGTCCATTGATTTTCCAGGACATATCCCGAGACCATCCCCTCTTTTTTATCCTGCACCTCTTCTGCCTTTTCAAAAAGCCAGAAGAGCTTCCATCCCAGCGCGGGAACGCTTACCACAGCGATCGTCTCATATTTTTCGTCCTCGTTTATCATCTCTGCACGTACACGCTGTACCGGAACCTTTTTTCCGCCGTCCTCCAACGCCTCCTCTACATCGGCATGAAACCGGACCGGAAATACAGCGTCAAAAGAATGCGGATTGAAGACGATCACCGGCGTCCCTCTGTCCTGCTGATGCCATAACCGGAACTCATATTTTCCTCCCACTTCCGGGAGACCTTTCAAGGTATCTATATTCCACGCGATCGCCTGGATCGCTTCGTTTGTTACGCGGTTGCCTTCTGCGATACATCCTCCAAGTTCATAAAGCGCCGCACATTCATATGCACTTCTGATCGCACAGCCTCCCAAGATATCATGAAACTGGTTAAACAATACTGTTTCCCATGACTTTTTCATATCCGGAAGCTTCTGCTTCACGCCAAGAAGCTTTGCCAGTATCCCAAAACTTTCCGCTGTTATAAGGCTGCATTCGGCGAGGCGGTTCCCCCGCTTTATATCCATAACCGCCGTATAACATCCGCTTGCATGATGCTGCAGCTCTCCCGTCAAAACAGGAAGCGCCTCTTCTGACACCTCACTAAAATAAACGTCCGGCGAAGAATACACATAAGCGTCTCCTCCTTCTGATGCCAGGAGGCTGTCCAATGCTTTTAGATTTTCCCTTGTCGGTCCTCCTCCATGATTTCCCACACCATAAAAACACATGACCGGCTGCGACTGCTTTTCTGACATTTCTAAATACTGCTCCGCTTTTTCCGCCGCCTCTCCAAACGGCCTGGAACTATACTCGTCCGGAATCCGATATGCCTTTATGCGGGATCCGTCAGCTCCTTCCCACAGAAAAACATTCTCCTGAAACGGATATCTTTTTTCGTCCCCTTCTCCCGGACGCATATAGACATAAGCATCCATGCCGGACCCCTTAAGGATCTGCGGGATCATGGCATGGTGGCCAAAAGAATCCACATTATATCCTGTCTTTGCCATGATCCCGAACTTTTCATAAAAGTAACGCTGCGCATAAAGCCCCTGCCGTACAAACGACTCTCCGGACGGTAGATTACAGTCCGGCTGAATCCACCATCCCCCGGCGATCACCCACCTGCCTTCTTTTATACGGCGTGAAATCTCCTGAAACATCTCAGGGGCTGTCTCTTCCACCCATCTATAATATAAGGCGCCCGCACAGGTAAAAACGTAAGAGCCGTTTTCCTTCATACGGTCAAGCGCACTTCGGAATGTAGACAGCACCTCCGTATAACCCTCCTGCCAGTTCCACAGCCATACGGGATCCAAATGTGCATTTCCGATCAAATGTACTTCTCTCATCATTACCACCTCCTGATATCTAGCTTTTGCTTGCCCCGCTCATAGAGAACCCTTTTGACATATAGTTCTGAGCCCCTGTATAAAGAACCAACACCGGCAGCATATAAAGCGTGCAATACGCCGCCAGATGACCGTAGTTTACCTGCCCGTGTTCCCCGAACATCGCATACACAAGAACGGACGCCGGAAGCGTATCCACATGGTTCAGTAAAATATACGGAACGGTAAAGCTGCTCCATGCATTGATAAAGGTATAGATCGTTACCGTAAAGATCCCGGGCGCCATCAGTGGGATCATCACCTTCCTCATACTTGCAATCCTACCGGCGCCGTCTACCCACGCTGCCTCCTCTAATTCCCTCGGCACCGCATCAAAAAAGTTTTTCATCATCCATATTGCAAAAGGCAGCCCGCATGCCGCCTGAAAACAGATCAGACTGACCGGCTTATAGATTAATTTTGTCCACACAAAAATCTTATATGTGGGTACGATCAATGCCATCGCCGGGATCGAAGACAAGAACAGCATGGAAAGCGCGATCTTCTGCGCCCCCTTAATATGATACCTGGATAACGGATATGCCGCTGTAATAGAACCCAGCAATACGGCTCCTGCAATCGCAACAGAATAAATAAAACTATTCAGAAAACCCAACTGGTATTTCTCCGTACGCAAAATCGCAGTAAAATTGTCAAGCGTAAACTCGTCGATCATCGTGATCATCGGACCCGCTTTTGTATCTACCGACGCCAGTACAAGCCAGATCAGAGGAAGAGCAAAGGCACAGCCCACTAAGATCAAGATTCCATACTCGATCAAATTTACAATTGGTTTCTTTCGTTTCATGCTCTGCCTCCTACTTATTTTTATCCACTAATTTTGTATACCCCATGCTCAGCAGTATTCCTGCCACAAGGATCACGACGGCGATCGCCATACCATAACCAAGCTGAAATGAAGTAAATGCCTTTTTATACATCAGCATGGAAAGCGTGGTGCTGGAATTCCCCGGCCCGCCCCCTGTCATACCATAGATCAGCCCGACCGTTCCCAGTGTTCCAAGCGTCACTACCATAAAGTCGGTTACCAAAGCCGAAGAGATCGTCGGGATAATGATCCGGAACAAAATTTGCATAGAACCCGCCCCGTCAATCCTTGCCGCCTCCAGAATATCATCCGAAACCTGATCCAGAGCCGCCTGAAACATCATGACAGAATATGCACATCCCTTCCAGATATTTGCTATCACAACACTAGCCAGCGCATGCTTGATCAGCCACTGCACAGGTTCGATCCCCAGCATTCCAAGAAGCATATTCGCCGTCCCATTCGCCGCAAATACACACGAGAACATTACGATCGCGACCACCTCCGGCGTAATCCATCCGGCTGCTACGGTTACTCCAACGAAAAATTTAACCCCGCGTCTTTTCTCTCTTAAAAGCAGCGCCAGAAAGAGCCCTAGGGCCTGCTGCCCCAATATCCCGGATACGAAAAGAAAGATAACCGTATTATAAACAACCGTGCCAATTCCCGGACTATGAAATAAAGCAGCAAAATTTTCAAATCCGACAAAATGAACCGTCTGGGCAGACGCGCCCGTGAGAGTCATATCCGTCATCGAATATATCATCGCAACGAGCGCGGGCCCAATGAAAAATCCTCCCAAAAGAATGACAGAGGGAATAAACATTATCACCGCTTTTTTCACGCCTGACCAGTCCTTTTCATTTCGGACATTTATTTTATCCATGAATCTGATTTCTCCTTACTCAATCACTTTTACAAGATCCGCACCCATTGCTGCCTTCATATCTCCCTCAAAATGATCGACTGCGTCGTCAATGCCAAGCACGCCAAAGGCAACATTTTCGATCAGCTGTGCATAAAGCTCCGTAACAGATGCATACCCGTCGACGGTTGGACGGAATACAGTGAATTCCAAGCCTTCTTCAAATTTCTCCATCAAACCGGAATACTCCTGGCTCTTCCATGCGTCACTTTCGAAACTGTCCGCTCTTGCCGGCAGATTCCCGGACTCGATCGCCCAATAAGTCATATTTTCTTCCTGACAGATATATTTCAGCAAGTCCCATCCGCCGTCTAAGTTGCTTCCGTTTGCAGCCATAGCAAACGTCCATCCGCCGGATGTCGTCACATATCCTTTTCCATCATAAGTAGGTACGAACGCATATTTCACTTTTCCATCTTTCAAAATTTCTTTCCATGCATCCGCGTTACTGCCGCCAACTCCGTCCCCGAATGCCCAGCTTCCCGTAAAATACAACCCGATATCCCCATTTGGAAACATTTCTGATGTAAATGTACTTTCCGGATCATTCGAAGCCGCCAGATCGAGCGAAGATAATTCCTCTACATTCCAAACCTGATCTACATAATCCAGAACCTTTTTTATATTAGCCTTATCCACGATCCACTGATCCGTGTCATAATCATAAAGCTTCCCGCCTGTAGCCGCGTAGAAAAGCTGGAAGGTACGCATAGAAACCTGCTCTACATTACTGGTAGACACGAACTGATTCATCGGCAGAAAGTCAGGATCATCTGAATTAGCCTCCTTAAGCTTCTTTGCCGTATCAATGATATCCTGCCAGGTCTTCGGCTGCCAGTCCGGATCAAGCTTCGCCGCCTCGAAAACATCCGTATTATACCAGATCACCTGCTCGTCTGTAGAGATCGGGATCGCATACTGCTTGCCGTCCATACCCGTGCCGGCTTCAACTACCGCCGGGTTATAGCTGTCCCAATCCGCCCACTTTGCCAGATAATCATCCATAGGCGCCAAAAGTCCCGCCGCCGCGTCTGACTTCACCATAAATCCGTCCTCAAATATAATGTCCGGAGCAGTGTCTTTTGAGGAAAGCATTAACGTAACCTTGCTGTAATAATCATCGCCCTTTGCAATCTCAATATATTCTACCTCTTTGCCTGTTTCCTCTACATATTTGTCAACAATCTCCTTAAGCATCGTTCTTCCTTCCTGAACGGCGATTTTTACTGTCTCACTGTTATCCTTCCCTTCCTTTGCCTCCTTTGCCGGTTCCGCGTTGTCCGCCTCCTTTTCACCTTTCGGACCGCATGCCGCAAGACTAAATACCATGAATAATGTCAGCGCTACACATAAAATAGACTTGTTACGTTTTCTCATTTTCTTTTCCTCCTATTATTTTGGTTAGTCTCGGTTCTAGTGAACCATTAATTATTTCTTGCGGAAATTCTATCACCTCGCGCGTAGTTTGTCAATATTATTTACTAACTATTGTTTTATTATATTATCCTTTAACTATTTATACCAAATTTTCCCTGTTATATCGCATTATTTGTTAACTTTTTTATTTAATTAGTATTTCAAATTGACTAATACTATTTTCTGTGATACTATTCTTTTAGAAATCAGCAACACTCACCAAGAATAGTATTCCATTATAGAAAGGATTTTAACATGAAATATTGCATCGGAATTGATATAGGAGGAACCAAATGTTCCGTTGTCCTTGGGAAAATGCCATTTTCAAGCCCCGAAACATCTTTGATTAAAAAAATAGCATTTGAGACAGAACCCTTCTCCCCTAATGTGTCCTTGGATCTAATGTACCGGTATATTGACAATCTCTTTCACACGGTACCAGATCTATCCTCCGATACCCTGTCAGGCATCGGAATAAGCTGCGGCGGACCGCTGGATTCTAAGAATGGCGTCATCCTTAATCCGCCTAATCTTCCCGGATGGGTACGGGTTCCGATCGTCCGTCTGCTTAAGGAACGTTATCACTGTAATGTTGTCATGCAGAATGATGCAAATGCGTGCGCAGTGGCAGAATGGAAATTTGGCGCCGGGAAAGGCTATCATAACATTGTCTTTCTGACATTTGGAACCGGTATGGGAGCCGGGCTGATCCTAAACGGGAAACTATACTGCGGCGCCAATGATATGGCGGGCGAGATCGGGCATATTTCCTTATGTGACTACGGGCCTGTCGGCTACGGCAAAGCAGGGTCCTTTGAAGGCTTTTGCAGCGGAAACGGTATCGCGCAGCTTGCGAGGATCCGATTGACCGAAGCATTACAGACAAATCGTCTGCCAGGCTGGTGCCCGAAAAGAGAAATGCTGCCAAATATCTCTGCAAAAGACGTAGCTGACGCCGCCGAAGCCGGAGATCCCCTTGCCATCTCCATCTATCAGGAATCAGGAAACGCGCTCGGCAAAGGACTTGCTATTCTTGTTGACATTTTAAATCCGGAACTGATCATACTTGGAAGTATTTATCAACGCAGCGAACATCTGCTCTTCCCTAATACGGAAAAAATGCTGCGTCATATGGCGCTTCCTTGTTCCGTCTCTGCATGCCGGGTATGCCCTTGTGCGCTTAAGGACTCTCTCGGAGACTTTGCCGCTCTCTCTTTGGTAGCGGAATAGCTATTGACGAGACTTCGCCGCTCTCTCTGGCAGCGGAATAGCTATTGACTATTCCTAGAAATTCTATGTAAAATAAAGCCATGAGACGATAAAAAGGAGGAGCTTGCTATGCGTAACGCCAGCCGCGATATAAATAAAAAAACAAAAAATTCTTCTGAGGAATGGAACGATAAGACAAACGACAAAGGATATAATCTAGCCTATGTAAGCACGAAAAACCGACTTCTGGTACTGAAAGAAATCGCTTTGTACGGTCCGATCTCCCGAGTCACACTTGCCTCTGCCCTTGGACTCACAAAAGCAGCTTTAAGTAAAATTGTTGCAGAGCTTCTGTCCAATCATTTGATCAGCGAGATAAGCCCCGATACGATTTCGGGCTGTAATACTCCCGGCAGAAAACCTATCCTTTTGAAAATAAGCGAACATTCCCCCTGCGTCTGCGGAATCCTGATCAACCGGCACCGGATCGCAGGGATCATTGCAGATCTAAGCTGCCATGTAGTAGAGAAGGAAGTTATTTCCTACGAATCCTTAAACAGCGAAGAAGATCTGCTGGAACATTTGCTTTCCCTGTACCATACACTTATCTCAAAAACCTCCCGGCAGGTTGAAGCCGTATCCATTGCTTCACTTGGTCCCATAGATGATGAAAACGGCAAAATTCTCAGCCCTTTTAATTTCTATGGTATTCATAATATGGAAATCTGCCGTTTGCTTGAAGACCAGATCGGGCGCCCCTGTTTTTTGATCAACGACGCAAACGCCGGCGCACTAGCTGAGAAAATGTATGGCTTTGACAAATCCGCTTCCAATTTTATATATTTGAATATCATGAACGGTATCGGCTCCGGATATATCCTTGACCACAAGCTTTACCGCGGAGAAAACGGACAAAGCGGCGAAATCGGGCACAGCTCCATAAACTTTTCCGGCCCGCAGTGCGACTGCGGCAATATCGGATGTCTGGAGCTATATGCCAACAACCGAAATATGAATTCCAAAATAAGGCAAATGCAGTCTAAATACGGCGTTTTAGGCACTCTTCCCCATAAAACCGGAGATTACTCGTTCGACGAGATTCTTTGTGCCGCCGAACGCCATGACCCGTATGCCCTGACCGCGCTCGACGAATTCTGCAACTATCTCTCTGTTGCAGTTTTGAACGTAATCCGTTTTTTGAATATCAGCACGATCGTAATCGGCTACGACAGTGCGTCAGATAAACAGCTTCTTGAAAAAACTCTGTTCCACCTTCTCCATGATAAAATGGATTTCGCACAGGAACACAGTCTGATCGTCCGTCATTCTACATTCGATGGAAACGCTCCGCTTTATGGCGCGATCGCCAGAGCGGCAGATCTTGTTTTTGAAGGAAAGCTTAACTGGTTGAATGGAACTGATGAAAATAAGGAGGAAATAAAACGATGAATATATGTATTCCAGAAACTGCGCGCGATGAGATTTATTATTTGAACGATCTGATGGAACGCCGCCCTACTCTTCTTCCATTAAAACAAACTATTTTTTCTGCTTTTCAGATATTGAAGCAGTCCTATCAAAACGGAGGAAAACTTCTTGTATGCGGAAACGGCGGAAGCGCCAGCGATGCCGATCACATTGTAGGAGAACTTATGAAGGGGTTCCGTCTCTTAAGACCACTTCCCGAAAAGGAAAGATCGCTTTTCGGGAGCTATGCCGACAGGCTGCAGGGCGCGTTAACTTCTATTTCCCTTACCCAGCACACTGCGTTGAGCACCGCATTTTCCAACGATATGGACTCTGAAATGGTATTTGCCCAGCAAGTTTACGGTTACGGGACATCCGGCGACGTCCTTTTGGCGATCTCAACCTCCGGTAACTCCCGCAATGTCATTCATGCCGTGCATATTGCCAAGGCGAAGAAAATGTCCGTGCTGTCCCTCACCAACCAGGACGGCGGAGAACTCTTCTCCTTAAGCGATATCTGTATCAATGTGCCATCCTCTATGACTGCTGAGGTTCAGGAATTACATCTTCCTATATACCACACATTATGCTCTATGTTGGAAGCTTATTTTTTCATTTCATAGAGTGTGGATGTTTTTAAAGAATGAGGGGGAATTTCCTTCACAACCTGAGTTCAATATAGCTTGTCAAATAACTTTAACTGGAATATAATATTTATATAAATGTACATGAGGTAAATCCTATGAAATGTTTTAACACAGAAGGCATCTGTATTCCGGAAATCAATTATATGGCTGATACATCAAAGACAATTCATCAAATTATTGATCAATATGTATCTCCTGGCAAATATTTCACAATAGATCGTCCCAGACAATACGGAAAAACAACAACTTTATATTTGCTTGAAAAAAGATTAAAAAAAGACTATATTGTATTAAGCATAAGTTTTGAGTCTGCAGATGAACTATTTACCTCTCTCTCAACTTTTGCCGCCGGCTTTATTCGTAAGACGGCAAGAATCTTAAAGATACAAGATATTCCTGAATATATGTGCAGCAACTGGCAGCGCCCTTTGTCAAAAGATTTTCCCTTTGACGATCTGGGACAGCGAATCACGGAGCTTTGTACGGATTGTCCGCAAAGCGTTATTCTGATGATCGATGAAGTGGACAAAAGTTCTGACAATCAGATATTTCTTTCTTTTCTTGGATTGCTTAGAGAAAAATATCTGGAACAATTAAAAGGAAAAGACAGAACTTTTAAATCCGTGATTTTAGCCGGAGTCTATGATGTGAAAAATCTAAAATTAAGACTGCATCCCAACACAGAGCCCAAATATAACAGTCCCTGGAATGTAGCTGCTAATTTTAACTTAGACATAAATATCTCACCTGACGAGATTGCTTCTATGCTTAGAGATTACGAAACGGACTGGAATATCGGTATTGATATTCCATGGATGAGCAATACTCTCTATGATTATACATCCGGCTACCCATTTCTTGTATCCAGATTGTGCCAGATCATGGCACAGAATCCACCGGAAAGTTGGAGCAAAGAAGGTTTCCAGGATGCGGTTCGGGAATTTCTTAAAACTCCCAACACACTATTTGACGACATGAGTAAAAAGCTCTCTGAATATCCGGAATTAAAAGAGATGATCTATAACATCTTATTTCAGGGGAAACGTTATTCCTATGAAGCTGAAAATCACCGCATTCATATCGGAAAGATGTTCGGCTTTTTAAAAGAAGACCACGGACTGGTCAGCATTTCAAACCGTATTTTTGAAATGAAGTTATATAATCTCTTAATCTCTGAAAATGAGACCGACAGCAAGATCTTTACTGCTGCAGATATGGAAAAGAATCGGTTTATAAAAGACGGTATTCTGGATATGGAACTGGTAATGCAAAAATTCTGTGAATATTTTGAAGAATTATATGCAGATGCAATCTGAAACGGACGGATATTATCATTGATTATAAAGGAGTACAAAGTATTGTTGAACTTAAAATCTGGCATGGACAAGAATATTGTCGACGTGGAGAGACTCAATTGATAGAATATCTGGAATATTATCATCTGAAGAAGGGATATATGCTTAGTTTTAATTTTAATAAGAATACCGGGATCCGGAAGATTATGTTAAACGGTAAGATGTTGATTGAGGCTGTTGTATAAAAGAAACTGGGTAAATTGGCTTACTGCTTGTAAGCCAATTTACGACAATACACAGTTTATTTTACAGTCTCTTGCTTACTGATTTACTTTACCCACTAGGCTACCACTCCTTTCATTATACTATGTAGACAAATATAACAATTCAGAGTTATAATTACACTACGCCATCTTTTGAGGCACTTACATACAGTTCTTCTATTTGAATCTCTCTATTCGATAACGTTTCTTCATGGTAAACTTATAAGTTCTACAATATCAGGCGGTATTTTATCAATACTTTCTTCACTTGATATATAATCCGCTATTGAACGACCATAATAATCTTTTTTATTACAATCCAACCCAAGATCAACTAATAATCTAAATATCGTCCAATTTCCGCTATTTATTCCTGCATCTTTTGCGTACATAAGTAAGGTAGTACCATTCCAATTATTTACATATATGTCCGCCCCCAATTGAATCAGATATTTAACCATTTCGACATTTCCATTATATGTCGCTACTATTAGTGGAGACCAACCATGGCAATCTTGTGCATTTATTATTTGTTTTGATACACATAAACTCTTTGCCCAAACATTTTCACCTTTTTCAATTGCAGAAAAAATATCCGACAAAACATCTTTGTACAATTTCACATCATAATCAATAGTTGATAAAACGGTATATATTTCTGTATTTTCTATAATATTTCCAGGCTTTTCTGTCGAACGATTTTCCAATATTTCACATTCAATATATCGACAATCTTCCCATCTCAGCAATTGATACGGTCTAAAACAAAAAGCCCTTATTTGATTCTGGATTTGATAGGCAGTAGAATTAACATTTAAATAAGCTTTCCTATAATCAATTGCATTCAAAGGATAATAAGTTGAACCTAAAATATCCTGACAATATGACCGCTCCATTCCTTTCATTATATCCGAAAGATTCTTTATTACCAATTTCGTTCCTACTCTAATCATTTTTTTATATAAATCATACGATGTATCAGACTGTACAATATCTATTTCTTCTTGATCGATGATTTCTCCAGTATCAATTCCACTATCAATTTTATGAAAAGTAACACCAGTTTTGTTTTGACCATGTAGTATGGGCAAAACCGAAGTATGGCACCCCTTGTACATTGGAAGTAATGAAAAATGTATGTTATATAATTTATCTGTGACAAATTTTTCAGGCTTTATTATTCTGTCATATTCAACTGACAAAAAAATCAAGTTATCTATTCTATAAACATCATTTAATGTTAGTATATCAACACCATGTCTTTTAGCATACCATAAAAGCGATTTTTGCCAACCGTTTTTCCCTATATCATTTTTATTTCCAATAACTCCAATCTTTATATCTGAATAATTACTAACGCAATGAAGTAACACATTTACTGCTATATCATTTTTTCCAGCTATACATATCATTTTCATGCACAAGCCCTCCTCACATATAAGCAAATGGTCTTGGAAGACCTATGTTCATTTTTAAATTTATAGCTGATACATATACCAATAATAGTTTTGAATTTGCTCTTTGCTGTACCCCCCCCCCAATATTTATGTGATTCCATTTTATTCTTTTAAAATTATTTTTTTCATAAAATCTAATTGCCCGTCTATTATCTGGATTTACACACCAGTATACATATTTTATTCCATAATCGTCAGCTGCTATTTTCATAATCTCTTCCATTCCATATTTTGCATATCCTTTTCCCATTGCCTTTTGACGAACAGTTATTGCAAACTCAGCACTCTCATTATCAATGTGCTTAAGGCTCACTGTGCCCATATACTCATCTTCATCAGATGCAATGGCAAGATTCAAATTTTTTTTATCGTTACTACTCCACTCTATAAAGCCTTCCGCATCCTGTATTGTCTTTGATGCAAAATCCGTTCGTAGATTGCCAATCACATTCCCATCATGCATCCACTCTAACATAAACGGAGCATCTTTTAGTTCAAGTTTTCTTAAATACATGTCTATTACCTTTCAAAATTTATTTATTGTCTCGATTATATAATCAATCTCACTATCATTCAATCCATAGTACATAGGAATACTAAGCTCCTTTTCACTAATTTCTTCCGCAATTGGTAATGCTCCTATAGGAATATTTAAATCTTTATAGCATTTTTGCAGGTGAATTGGAATCGGATAATGTTTATTTGTTCCTATGCCTTTTTCATTCAAATATTTTTCTAAAATATCCCGTTCAACACAGCGAATACCATAAATATGCCAAACAGGATCACAATCTTCCAAAAAACATGGCGTAATAACCCTAGGATTCTTAATCCCCTCCGTGTACTTCTTGGCAATTCGTCTACGTTCCGCATTCATCCGTTCAAGATGTGGTAGCTTTGCCAAAAGGAAGGCTGCCTGTAATTCGTCGAGACGACTATTATTTCCCTTATAGATATGATGATACTTAAAGTCAGAACCATAATTCCCAAAAACACGAACTTTCTCTGCAAGTTCTCTATTATTCGTTACGACTGCACCAGCATCACCTAATGCTCCAAGATTCTTTCCTGGATAAAAACTAAAACCAGCAATATCACCAAATGTACCTACTCTTTGTCCTCTATATTTTGCTCCATGAGCCTGCGCACAGTCCTCAACCACCCTCAAGCTATGCTTTCTTGCTATCCTCATAATCGGCTCCATATTGCATGCTTGTCCATAAAGATGTACAGGCATGATAGCTTTCGTTTTCCCAGTAATTTTTTCTTCAATAAGAACGGGATTTATATTGAATGTTTCAATATCTGGTTCAACAAACACAGGAACTGCCCCAACATATGTTACGGCAAGAGCAGTTGCTATATAAGTATTGGAAGGTACTATAACCTCATCACCTTCTCCGATATCAAGTACCTTAAGCGCTAGCATCAAAGCATCAAGACCATTACCTACACCAATACAATACTTAGCCCCACAATATTCCGCAAATACTTCCTCAAAAGCCTTGCCCTCTACACCCTTTATATACCAAGAATGTATAAATACACGATCAAATGCTGCTCTTATTTCATCATTCAATTCATCCTCCATCGAATGAAACGATACAAATGGAATTTTCATTTTATAACCTCTTCTGCGGATGTGGTATCCCCGCCATTCTTCACATATTTAAGAAACTCATCATAGTTGCGAATATAATCTGATTCATCATATAATTCGGAAGCCAAAACCATTAGCACTGCATCTGGAGAAAAATCATACATTTCTCTCCACATAATATTAGATACATACAATCCCTCATAAGGTTTTTCAAGAAGAACCACTTTTTTCTCTCTTCCATTATCAAGTTTTATTTTACAACTCCCATGTATGCAAACAAGAATCTGCTGCAAGGATTTATGCGCATGAAATCCTCTCGTTACACCAACTCCGGTATCATACATGTAGTACACACGTTTGATACCAAAAGGTATATCCTTATATTCTTCCAACGATATAAGTTGTCCTCTTTCATCCCCATGCGGTTGAAAGACATATTTAATTACCTGCACTATCAATACCCCCTTTTTATAAAAATTTACAAAAAATAACCTTTCGGAATCTTCCCCCCTGTAAAATCGAGATTTGCAGATTTCATTTTATTGAAATTCCCACTTTTTATAAAAAAAAGATTGACAAATAGGCTTTGGGATTCTGATAATTTTTCTTCCTATTATATCCTGTAAAAAAGAAATGTGAAAAAGCCAAAACAGAAGGAAGATTATTGGTGATGCTATGCCTATTGTCATGTCTGCACGCGAACAAAAACATCGTATCTGTAAATATTCCGAAACAGTATTTTCCCATGTTTCTTTCTAAAGATTTGTTACATTATTTTTTCATAAACCTACTATTAAACATCAAAACACAATATTTAATATCCTGTCTGAACAAATACATAAAATAAATAAGTACTAAAATTGATATGATTATTCCCCATACTACTCTACAGTGCAAAAACTTCGCCCATACTATAAAATATAAAAATGTTATAACTGAAACTATCAAAAATCTTCTTGATATAATAAATTTTTTTATTTTAACAAGAACAATCAAACATATTACATCCGCAAATACATACCCCACTAATGTTCCAATCGCCGCTCCTTCAATTCCCAATTGCGGAATTAAAAAACAATTAAAACATATATTAGCAATGGC
>OFFP01000969.1_pt1 | contig 21243 bp, 20 predicted proteins | sample 1521431 | NCBI WGS metagenome assembly OFFP01 (sample SAMEA3504104, study PRJEB24116) | mouse gut metagenome | biome: mouse gut; feature: mouse-associated habitat; material: faeces | place: Denmark | collected 2011
CTAATAATTTCTTAGCCATCATTTGTATCACCTCACTTAGTTCTTATATTTTACACAAGATATGCACTATATGAAATGTATTAAGATTCCTGTATTTATGCGTTATATTGCGTATTTGAATCAGTGCAGGCAGAAAATTAGGAAAATTATTATTTTATATGGGATTGAAAGAATATACGCAGTAAGTAATTTGTTAAAAAAATTATAACCGTATGGTGGTCTCATAATGCATGTGTATATGTTATATATGAGTTGCTTGTGTGCGTTATAGTGAATGTCTTGTCTACTGTATTAAATGCTGTCAGGTCGAGGATAATTTGGCCGGACAGTATTTTTTGTGGTACAGGAAGCTTCATTTCTTATACAACAGAACTCTTTGGGGTGACGCGCACTCGCGTAAAAAAGAAGTATGACGCAGGTGATCGCACTCGGTTCGAGAATGCGCTTAGGTACATTTTTTATATTATAAAAGCTAGAAGTACCTGCCGGTGTTGCTGCCGATCTCCACCTTCAGAAATTTTAGATACAAATTAGTTTTGAAATTTCTGGAGGAAAATTATGAGCGAATATGACTATACAGGAAATAAAATAAAGAATAGCTTTACAGCATATCTTCAAAAGTTTATCCGCAGAAAAAGACAGGATTATATAGATAAGAAAAATTATCTCCGCAAGGCGGAAACATCCTTGGAAAATACTATCCGTATAGATTTCGGAATGTCGTTGGATGATATGATTGAAATGAATCAAAGGGAACGGCTGCTGATAAGAGAGTGCAAAGGAGATTATATAAATTGGAATGAATTATCCAATCAAAAACTTGTAGATTCTTTGATGATTCTTAGAGAGGAAGAGAGAAAATTTATCTACCAGCATGTGTTTGAAGAACGAACCTTTAAAGATATTGCTGTCTTAAATGGTTTGACGGAAGAAAAAGTTAAAAACATTTACTACTACTCTCTCCGAAAAATGCGTAAATGGATGGGAGGTGTAAAATAGTGGAGTTTGAAGAAATCTTGATTCGTGCAAAGCAGGGAGAACAGATGGCTGTACAGCAGATAATAGAAACATATCGCCCTATGCTCATTCACAATTCTCTGATAAATGGACGATATGATGAAGATTTGTACCAAGAATTAATCGGCGAAGTGCTGAAATGTATTTTCTACTTTAATTAGAAATAATAAAAGACGGAACCAAGAATTTAAAACACAATGATTCTTGGTTCCTGTCACATATCGAAAAAATAGTTGTATAAATTAAAATAACATGATATAATGATTTGGGTGTATTTAATAAAATAACATATAAAATCAGCTCTAATATGTAAGAGGTATATTAATATGATCCATATTGCAATCGTAGAAGATGAAGCATTATATGTACAGCAGTTAAAAGATTTCATTCAGCGTTACCAAAAGGAGCAGGATAAGCAGATAAAAGTAACCGTTTTTACGGACGGTGAAGACATCATAGAAAACTATCAGGGTGAATTTGATATCATTCTCATGGACATCCAGATGAAATTTATGGACGGCATGACTGCAGCAGAAAAAATTCGGAAGCTGGATCATGAAGTAATTATTATGTTTATTACGAACATGGTGCAGTATGCTGTAAAGGGATATGAAGTGGACGCAATGGATTATGTGCTCAAACCCGTAGAATATTTTGCATTTTCTCAAAAACTCAGCAAAGCGATAGCACGAACCACCAGACAAACAGACACTGTGATTATGGTTCCGACAACGGACGGCATACAGAAATTGACGGTATCTGATATTTTCTACATAGAGAGCCGGGGACATAATGCGTTGTACCGGACGACAAAGGGAATATTCATATCGAGGGCTGTACTTAAAGATCTGGAGGAATCGATGAAGCAGCATGGATTTTTTCGATGCGGAAAAGGCTATCTGGTAAATATGGAGAGGGTAGACGGTGTTTCCGGAAATGACTGTATTATTTCCGGAGAAAAGATTCCAATCAGCCGGATAAAGAAAAAAGAATTTATGGAGTGTCTGATGCAATATATGAATAAGGAGTAGGACTATGGAATTATATCAGGATATCCCAAGAGTATGTACGGCTATAGCAGAATGGGGAGCATGTGTAGCATATTTATATCTGATTAAAAAGGAAAGGATGAAGTCAGTATCATTTTGGATTGTCAGTATATTGGTGTTGATACTGCAGGCCATGTTCCTTGTATTTACATGGGATCTGCCGATTGCCTTCTGGATTCCCTGTATGGCCTTGGCTGCAGCGATTATGTTTTTTTACCTTCTGCTAGGAGGTGGGCTGTCCTTTTACGGTGCATGGTATTGCTGTGCCAGAGCATTTCTTCTGGCAGAATTTACAGCGTCTTTGGACTGGCAGATCTTTTCCTTTTTTCAGGCATTGGGATATGGATGCGCCTGGCTTCAGACTTTGTTGTTTGTGATCGTATATTTGGGGTGTTTTTTGATGGTTATTCGGCTGGAACAGCCGTTTTTAACACAGGAGTATATGAACCAGTTAACAACCAGGGAAGTCATTGCTGTGGCAGGGATTGTAATCAGTATTTTCGCGTTCAGTAATCTGAGTTTTGTATATAGTAACCTTCCATTTACTACTACCCTTCGGTCAGACATTTTTGCAATACGGACACTGATAGACTTTGGAGGTATGATGGCGCTGCATGTGTATCAGGGCAGAATCTGTGAATATATGGCAGAGCATGAATTGTCTGTGATGGACGCACTCCTGAAAAGCCAATATGACCAGTACCGCAATTATCAGGACAGCCTGGATCTGATCCACATGAAGTACCATGACCTGAAGCACCAGATTACGGCTCTTCGGGCAGAGACAGATGAGGAACGCCGAAAAAAATGGCTGGATGCTATGGAGGAGGAAGTCAGCGCGTTCGGGAATATGAATAAAACGGGAAATAGTGTGTTGGATACTATCCTTGCGGCAAAAATATTCCACTGCAGGAAACATCATATCCAGATTACCTGTGTTGCAGACGGTCAGATACTGGATTTTATGCATGTAACAGATATTTGCTCTATGTTCGGCAATGCACTGGACAATGCGATTGAGCATGTCATCACGATTCCGGAGGAAGAAAAACGGCTGATCCATATGTCTATTTCTGCTAAGAAGAATTTTGTTTTTATCAAGGTGGAAAATTATTGTGAAGAAGAAATCGTTAAAAATGATAATCAATTGATTTCTACTACAAAAGCAGATAAAAAGAATCATGGCTTTGGGCTGCGAAGTATTTATGCCGCGGCCGAGAAGTATGGCGGGAGCGCGAATGTTGGACAGAAAAACAATTGGTTTGAACTTACAATATTAATGCCCAGAGGTTAGCCTCTGGGCATTAATATTGGGATGCATGGTTCCATTCCAATGTTGAAATGATGAGCTTGTGTATTTCATGCCGTATTTCTGCATCTTGTGCCAATCTCCGCACAAGATGCAGATCCATGATATAGTAGCTTCACTGAAAGGAAAGAAAGAGAAAACATAAGGAGGAGAAGAAAAATGATCAGTGTTGAAATGGAAGATGTCCTGGCGGTTCTTGAACTGTGTAAGCCCTATATCATCGGAATGGCTGCTGCCCTTGTGATTGGTATTGCGGTGATGATCGCATGCCGCAGGATGCCAAAGAGCAGAAGGTTTTTAGTAAGAGGCGAGGCGGCAATCGCCATGCTGCTGGCGGTGATAACCGGTGTGAATCTAATCTGTTTCGGTCCAATGTCTACTTTGATCGGTCTTGCTATGGGCAGCGGAACAATCAGTGACGAAACAAATGCAGAAGTTGCTGAACTGGCGGAAGAAATTACGGGAGAAGGAATCGTTCTTCTTGATAATGACGGATTGCTTCCCCTGTCAGGAACTGATAACTTGAATTTGTTTGGCTGGGAGTCCATTAACCCGGCATATGGAGGGGCCGGCTCCGGAGGTATTAATGATTTATATGAGATTATCAGCCTGACACAAGGTCTTGAAAATGCAGGATTTAAAGTAAATCAGGAACTGGTTGATTTTTACAATAATTATGGTTCTGACAAACCGGAAATGTCAATCCAGATACAAAGCTGGACTTTGCCGGAACCACCGGTATCTTTATACAGTGAAGAGCTGATTCAAAACGCAAAGGATTATTCAGATGTGGCAGTCATTGTAATTTCCCGCAAAGCCGGTGAGGGACACAATGATATTCCAATGGATGTAAGTAAGGCATCCTATGATAACAATACAGCTGATTATGAGGATTTCCCAGAGGGCGAGCATTATCTTAAACTCTCCCAAACGGAAAAGGATATGGTGGAATTGGTTTGTTCTAATTTTGATGATGTGATAGTTCTCTATAACGGTGCGAATCAGTTTGAACTCGGATTTGCTGAAGAGTATGAACAGATTAAATCGGTGGTATGGTGTCCGGGACCTGGAAATGTAGGTTTTAATGCATTAGGAAAAGTATTCCGCGGAGATATCAATCCGTCAGGAAAGACGCCGGATACATTTATGTACGATATGACGGCAGCCCCATGGTGGAATAACGGCGAAAAAATAGAATATTCTAACTTGGCTGATATGGCGGTAGAGGGTATGAATTATGGAAAAGCACAGATGTTTGCTCCGTCATTTACAAATTATGTGGAAGGTATTTATGTAGGATACAAATTTTATGAGACGGCAGCCGAGGAAGGAATTATTGATTATGATAAAACAGTTCAGTATCCCTTCGGCCATGGCTTAAGTTATACTACGTTCAGTCAGAAAATGGGTGAAATCAGTGAGCAGGATGGAAAACTGTCCGTAGATGTAACCGTAACGAATACCGGTGATACTGCTGGAAAGGATGTTGTAGAACTTTATTACCATCCGCCTTATACCAACGGAGGAATTGAAAAAGCATCTGTAAATCTGGCGGATTTTGAAAAGACAGACCTCCTTGAACCAGGAGATTCCCAGACAGTAACAGTATCAGTAGATGTAGAGGATATGGCTTCTTATGACTATCAGGATGAAAAGGCATATGTATTGGAAAAAGGTGAATACATACTATCCATCAACAGTGATTCCCATACAATCCTGGATCAGAAAACATACAAGGTAGAAAAGACGAAAGTATTTGCAGACGCCGATAAGAGAACATCGGATGATATTGCAGCAACAAATGTATTTGATGATGCGGCGGGGAAAGTAACTTATCTTTCCAGGGCGGATAAATTTGCAAATCTGAAGGAAGCCGCAGCTGCTCCGGAAGATTTGGAACTTGCAGAGCCATACCTTTCAGAATATCATCTGAACAGCAATTTTGATAAAACAACTTATCTGAACGATAATGACAAAATGCCGACGACGGATGCGAAAAATAATATGAAGCTTGCAGATTTGCGGGATGCGGATTATGACGATCCAAGATGGGAAACGCTGCTGGATCAATTAAATATAGATGAGATGGCAGAAATGATCGCCATGGCAGGATATCAGACCGGAGCAATGGAATCTGTAGGAAAAGCAGGGACTTTGGACTTCGACGGACCGGCTGCTATCAATAATAATTTTACAGGAGTGGGTTCTATGGGCTTCCCCGTTGAAGTGATCATTGCCTCTACATGGAATAAGGAGATGGCAAAGGCCTGGGGCGAAAGCATGGGAAAAATCAGTCAGGAAATGGGAGCCCACGGTTGGTACGCGCCAGGTATGAATATGCATAGAACACCGTTTGGCGCTCGAAATTATGAATACTTTTCAGAAGACGGCGTACTGTCCGGAAATATGGGTGCTAATGCTGTATCAGGAGCAATGGAATACGGGGTATATTCCTACATCAAACACTATGCACTCTATGAAGGTAATGGAAAAATGGTAAGTGTGTGGTCCAATGAACAGGCGATTCGTGAAATATATCTAAAGCCGTTTGAGATTTCTGTAAAAGAAGGCGGTGCCAATGCAGTCATGGTTTCCTGGAGCTTTCTGGGCCATAAGTGGACTGGCGAGAACACTGGGCTTTTGAATACAGTTTTGCGTGATGAATGGGGATTCCGGGGAATGGCACTGACTGATTTCTTCCGAAATAACGGACATGGATTCATGAACGCAGACGCGGCGCTGGCGAATGGCGTGGATGCAATGCTTTCCACCTTTGACGGTGAAGAAAATAATGTGGCGGATCCGAGCCATCCCACCTCAGTCCTGCAGATGAGAAATGCCTGCAAGAATGTCATGTATACGGTGGTAAGCAGTTGGGCTTATGACGGTGATAATGTAGACATAGGTATGGAAGGATGGAAAAAGGCTGCAATCGGGATTGACGCAGTTTTGGCATTGGGACTTTTAGCGCTGGAAGCTGTTGTGATAAGAGGTTATAAAAAACGCAGAGAAAATTAATAATGTGATATCTATATAGTAAGACTGCGGGCAGAGTGTAACAGTTCAGACAGGATTCGCAGACCTGCCTGAACTGTTACGGAAAGGTCTGTAGCCTGTGGTTTCTAAAAGAGGGAGGAATACAAAGATGAAATATCAGGAATTGATTTCCCAGATGACTTTGGAAGAAAAATGCTATCTTTTTTCGGGAAAAGATTTCTGGCAGTCCAGAAGTATAGAGCGGCTCGGAATTCCTAATATGAGTATGGCTGACGGGCCTCATGGAGTCCGTAAGCAGGAAGGTGCCGGAGATCAACTGGGACTGAATGGTTCCATCCCGGCAACATGCTTCCCTACGGCTGCTACTATGGCAAATTCCTGGGACCCAAAGCTTGGTGAGGAAATGGGGAAATGTCTTGGCGAGGAAGCAGCCTGCCAGGATGTAAAGGTACTTCTTGGACCGGGGGTAAATATCAAGCGTTCTCCGCTGTGCGGACGTAATTTTGAGTATTTTAGTGAGGACCCATATCTCACAGGAAAGATGGCCGCGGGCTATATAAGGGGAATCCAAAGCCATGGAGTATCTGCCTGCCCCAAGCACTTTGCGGCTAACTCCCAGGAGCTTCGGCGTATGGCATCGGATTCTGTTGTAGACGAAAGGACATTAAGAGAAATCTATCTGACTGCATTTGAAATTGCAGTGAAAGAAGCAGAGCCACACGCGATCATGACATCCTATAACCGGGTAAATGGTGTATATGCGAATGAAAATAAACATCTTTTAAGAGAGATTCTGAAGGATGAATGGGGGTTTGACGGATTCGTAGTATCTGACTGGGGCGGAAGCAATGATCATGTGGCAGGTGTTGAGGCAGGGTCACATATGGAAATGCCGACAACAGGCGGCGATTCTGATATAGAACTTGTGGAAGCTGTAAAGGCGGGAAAAATCAGTGAATCATGGATTGACCAGATGGTGGATGAACTTCTGGATGTCATATTATCTACATCAAAAGCGGTTTCTGAGAAAAGAGGGCAAAAATTTGATATAGAATCACATCATGCAATGGCTATGAAGGCATCTGAGCAATCCGTTGTACTTTTGAAAAATGAAGATAAGATCCTCCCATTGAAAAAAGGAACAAAGGTGGCGTTGATCGGTGATTTTGCTGAAACTCCAAGGTATCAGGGAGCCGGTTCCTCCGTAGTGAATCCAACAAAGGTTGACAGCACGAAAGATGTAATCTCACATTTTAATCTGGATTATATCGGATTTGCAAAGGGTTATAACAGGGTTGGACCTGCAGACGCTCTTTTAGAAAAAGAGGCATGTTTACTGGCAGAGAAAGCAGATGTTGTCCTTTTGTGTATCGGGTTGGATGAGATTTCTGAATCTGAAGGCTTGGATCGGCAGCATATGAGATTACCGGAGAGTCAGATTCGGTTATTACAGCAGCTTGCCAAAGTAAATGAGAATATCGTTGTAATCTTCTCTGCCGGATCTGCTGTAGAAATGCCATGGCTTCCAAATTGTAAAGCGTTGGTACATGGGTACCTGTGTGGCCAGGCAGGCGCGTCTGCATTATTAAAAGTGATTACCGGTGAGGTGAATCCTTCTGGAAAATTGGCAGAAAGCTATCCATTAAAATATGAGGATGTATCCTCTGCATCTTATTTTCCAGGCAAGGAACGGACGGTGGAATATAGAGAAGGTTTGTTTGTAGGCTACCGATATTATGAAACTGCAGAGATACCGGTATTATTCCCTTTTGGATATGGTCTCTCTTATACGACCTTCGAGTATAGCAATCTAATTGTCACTCCCAAGAAGGCTGAATTTACTTTGACGAATACAGGTACAGTAGACGGCGCAGAAATTGCACAGCTTTATATCCGGTTCACATCCGGAAGCGTATTCCGTCCGGCAAAGGAATTAAAGGGATTTCAGAAGGTATTCTTAAAGGCTGGCGAAAGTAAACGGGTAACGATTGAGTTTAACGCTTACACCTTCCGCTATTTTAATATAAAAACCAATCAGTTCGAAACAGAGAGCGGATCTTATGAAATCCTGATCGGTGCGTCAGCAGCAGATATCAGGCTGTCTGAGCAGGTTCAAATAACAGGCACAGATGCGGTATCTCCGTATAAGCCTGCACTCCTGCCCGATTATTATAAAGGAAGCGTTAAGAACATTCCTGATGCAGAGTTTGAAGAACTGTTGGGCCATAAGATTCCGGATGGGCATTGGACCGGCATACTGGATATGAATGACGCAATCTGTCAGATGTATTATGCGAGAAGCGGTATTGCAAGATTTGTATATAAAATTATGACAAATATGCTGAAGAAAGCTGAGGCAAAGGGAACGCCGGATCTAAATCTTTTGTTTATCTATAATATGCCGTTTCGGGGAATCGCCAAGATGACAGGGGGAATGGTGAGTATGGAGATGGCAGAAGGAATCCTGATGGCAGTAAACGGTCACTTTTTCCGAGGATTGGGAAAGTTGATTGGCGGATTCTCACAGGCTAGGAATAGAAAGAAAAAAGCTGATCAGATGAATTAAAAGTTTGTTTATCAGCTTATAGGAGGAGAAGTCAATGTTAATTTTAAAGGATTTTGCAAAGAAACATCCGAAAGCCGCAAAATGGATTCGGGAAGGCGGACTGTTCTTTTTATTCAGTAATCTAGTAACGGTATGGCAATATATCCTGATTCAACTACTACCATCCGTATTTTCGGTATATCGGAATGTAGAATGGATGTGGCCGGGTGTCAAAATGGAGTTGTTAGGAGCAGAGTTTACGTTTAATATCCTTGGTTATAGTGTGGCGGATGGCGGAATGGCATACTTTATCGCATATCTGATCGCAACATTTACGGCTCAGTGTATTAATTTTCCATTACAAAGAAATATCACTTTCCGCAGCCATGGAAAGGTACTGCCGCAGATTGCAGGCTATTTTGTGGGATGGATCGGGGTAACCATTGTGGTAAATTCTATCAATAGTATTTGGGTTGGCGTAGCAGGAACATTGGGTGTGCCGGATTTTATTTACAATATTCTTACAACATTGTTGATCGGCGGTGTATCCATGGTTATTTTCTTTATCGTCAACAAAATGATCTTTCCAGAGGGAGAGGCGAAAAAGAAAGATGAAACTGTTGTCACTTGTGATTCCCTGTTATAATTCGCAGGATTATATGGAGCGGTGTATCCATACGCTGCTGACGGGAGGAACAGATGTAGAGATATTAATTATTAATGATGGATCAACAGATGATACGGGAAAAATTGCTGATGATTATGTGTCTAAGTATCCGGATATCGTAAGAGTTATTCATCAGTTAAATGGCGGTCATGGAGAGGCGATTAATGCGGGAATGCGAAATGCGGAAGGTATTTACTTTAAAGTAGTTGACAGTGACGACTGGGTGGATATTCCTTCTTATAGGAAAATACTGGATGTTTTAAGAAATCTGTTAGAACGCCAATGCATTGTTGATATGGTAATCAGTAATTTTGTGTATGACAAAGAAGGGGCAAAACACAAAAGAAACATGCATTATCAGAGTGTACTTCCGGAAAATCGCATTTTCACTTGGAATGAGACGGGGAGATTTAAAATAGGTCAGTATTTGTTAATGCACTCCATCATCTATCGTACAGAAATTTTGAAAGGCAGCGGTCTAAAACTTCCGGCGCATACATTTTATGTAGATAATCTGTTTGCTTCTGTCCCATTGAAGTATGTACAGAATATGTACTATATAAACGTAGATTTCTATCATTACTACATTGGCAGGAAGGATCAATCAGTAAACGAAACTATTATGATAAAGCGTATTGACCAGCAAATCGAGGTAAATAAACTTATGCTAGATTTTCTAAACCTTGGTATGGTATATGAAAAAAGACTTAGAAGATATCTGCTCCATTATCTGGAAATAGTTACGGCAGTTTCAAATGTAATGCTATTGCGTTCGGGAACTATGTCGAATCTGGAGAAAAAGAAAAAATTATGGAGATACATAAAAGAAAAGGATTGCGCCGTTTATAATCGGATAAGGTGGGGAGTATTGGGGATATTTCTTAATTTACCCGGACTGTTAGGTCGAAAAATTCCAGTTACTATTTACCGGATTGCAAGAAAAGTCATTGGATTTAATTAGCTATAAGAAAGTCAGGAACAGAGAAAGGAAACTGTCCTGACTTTTGTTGTAATACAGAGGAAGGTTTGAGAAAGACAAAATTTTATCTATTCTTTTCCTGCATGTGCGCTGCTCTCCTTCGCTTTCCATTCCATCAATTTCTTATGCCAGATTAGAAATTCTCTGCAGATAGGAATCAATAATATTTTGCAGAGTTATTTTCTGCATGGACATTTCCACATCTTTTTGAATCTGTTCATAGTAATCGGCTAACGCAAGCTGGATGTTGACACCTACACCGCATTCAGGATTGGTGTGTGTATCCAGATGTAATAATGGTTTATCCTTCTCTACTGCCTTGTAGATATCTAACAAGGTAATTTCTTCCGGACTTTTTGCAAGCTCTGGTGTTGCCTGTCCTCTTGAGCCGTTTAGCAGTCCCGCAGCTTTAAGGTTTGCCATAATCTGACGGACATAAGAGGGATTGGTTTTAATGCTGACTGATATGTCTGCACTGGAAACGGTCGTACTATCACTCTGCTGGATAAATACCAGAATATGTACGGCATCACTTAAACGAGTGGAATATTTCATTTCTGCCTCCTGAAAATTAAAATATAAAAGTGGTTGCAATTTTATAAAATACATGTTATATTTTATTCGTACTTGTGATTTATAAAATAACATTAATTGAGAAGGATGTCAACTACAAGTAAAAAATACGATCAGGAGGAGCAGGCAAAGATGAGTTTTTATGAAGATTTGGTCATGCAGTCACAGATGAATTATTCGAAATACTATGGTGTATATAAATCAGGAAAAACACCGATTAAGTTAAGTCAGCGCGAACATTTGCCCTATCAGGAACAGGTTCAGGTGTTTTCAGAAAAAGTATCAGAAGCAGATTGTATTGTGGTAGGCGGCGCTTCTGGCCTATCTGCAGCAGGCGGAGGAGATTTTTATTATGCGGATACGCCGTCATTTCGGAAATATTTTGGCAAATATGCTGAAAAATATGGATTTAAAGGTGCTTTTGACGGTATGTACAGTGGATTTGACACACGCGAAGAACATTGGGGTTATATTTCAACTTTTTTGCATACTACACTGAATGCACCTGTCAGGGAACCATATCTTGATCTGGATGAAATCCTGGAAGGGAAGGATTTTCACATACTGACTACAAATCAGGATACGCAATTTATAAAGATTTATAAAGAAGAACAGGTTAGCGAAATACAGGGAGATCACAGGTTTTTCCAATGCTCCGAGTGTTGCCATGACGGAACATGGGACGCAGTGAAACTTGTGGAAGAAATGATCCTCGCAATGGGAGAAGGAACGAGTATTCCAACAGAAATGATTCCGCGTTGTTCGAAATGTGGAAAAGAGGCTTTTCCATGGGTAAGAGGATACGGAAATTTCTTACAGGGAAGAAAATATAGTGAACAGTACCAGAAAGTTTCTGATTATATTCAAAAAAACCGTAATAAAAAAATTCTATTTTTAGAACTGGGAGTTGGTCGTCTGACACCTATGTTTATTCAGGAGCCTTTCTGGAATTTAACGCTTAGTCTGCCGGATGCATATTACATCTCTGTTAATGCAGAATATGATTTCCTGCCGGAACAAATTGAGGATAAAGGATTTTGTATTCTTGGTGATATTGGAAAAGTTTTAAAAGATGTTAATGCCAGGATGAAGAAGGAACAAACTTCAGAGGTATAGACAGAATGGATTTCATAATTTAAAAGAGAAAACAAAACGTTGATGAGAGAGGATTTATTGTGAAAGTTGGAATTATTCGTTGTATGCAGACAGAAGATTATTGTCCCGGGACGGCAGATTTTAAGGCGATACGGGAAAGGAAAGGAGTTTTTGGTGATGTACCGGAAGAGGAAAGTATTGAAGTTGTAGGATTTTGCAACTGCGGTGGATGCCCTGGAAAGAAGGCTGCTTTTCGTGCAAAAAAATTAATAGATGCCGGTGCCGATACGATTGCGTTTGTATCATGTATCCATAAGGGGACGCCAATAGGCTTTGCATGTCTATTTGCAAAGAAAATGTTGGAAGTAGTTTCTCAAAATATTGAGGATGGAATTAAGATACTGACTTATACACATGACGCACCAGCCCCAAATAGATAGTTTGTTTTATATAAAGTGGATTAAAAAAGAAAGGGAGATTTACGATGTTTCATTTAAAAAATGAAAAAAACACAAAATGGGAACAGCTCAGAACAGTTTTACAATGGATTGACGAAGCAGAGGCAATTGTTGTCGGCGGTGCAAGCGGTATGTCCACTGCATGTGGTTTTGATTATTACAGCCATCACACACCGTTCTTTCAAAAATATTTCTCAGATTTTGGAGAGATTTACCATGAGCCGAGCTGTTGGCAGCTGCTTTACCATCATTATAGAAGTGATGAGGAACGGTGGGCGTATATGGCAAGAAGCGGATGTGTTATGTTGGATCTACCTGCCGGACAGACTTATTTAGATCTGTACACTTTGATTAAGGATAAAGATCATTACATTATTACAACCAATCAGGATGCACAGTTTGCAAAAGTATTTGATCCTGACCGAATTTTCACAATTCAAGGAGACGCACATTGGATGCAGTGTGCCAGCCGATGTACGGAAGAAATTTATCCGTCAGAGGAGACTCTTCATAAACTGAATGCAAGTATTGTGGATGGAAAACTTCCTACGGAGCTTGTACCAAGATGTCCGGTATGTGGCGGAGTAATGGAGCCATGGGTAAAATCATTTATCTTCCAATATGGAAGATACTGGCGGGAACAAGCAGAAAAATATAACGTCTATCTAGATAGTCATACACACAACAAAGTTCTTTTTTTGGCATTAGGAATCGGACGCATGACACCGGAGTTTATCAAAAATCCTTTTATTAATATGACATACAGTCTGCCGGATGCAAAGTTGGTACTGATCAATAAAGGGGAACCGGAACCGTTAATAGAAATTGCGGATAAAACCATTGCTTTGGACGCAGATATTTTAGAAACCTTACACATGATGGTAGAAATGAAAAAGGAGGTTGTCAGATATGCATGAATTAAGTCAAATTGCTGAAAAAATCAAAAATGCAGATGCCATTTTAATCGGGGCCAGTAACGGATTGTCCATTACGGAAGGACTTCATCTTTTTGCAGATAATCCTGCATTAGATGAGTTGTTTGGAGATTTTAAGTGTAAATATGGAATCCGCAGTATCTTACACGGAATGCAAGCCTGCTGGCCGTCTGAAGAAGAAAAATGGGCGTTCTGGAGCCGGCTCATTCATCATTATTGTGGAGAATACAAAGAAAGTCAGGTTATGAGGGATCTGAAAGCGATTGTAGGAAATAAAGATTATTTTATCGTCACGTCTAACGGCGAGTGTCATTTTGAGATGAGTGGTTTTGCCACTGAAAATATTTATGAGGTAGAAGGAAATTGGCTGACCATGCAGTGTTCCCATGCATGTCATGATACCTTGTATCCGAGTTTAGATATGGCAGAAAAAATGGCGGCAGCAGAAAAGAACGGAAAAGTACCTTCAGATATGATTCCATATTGCCCAAAGTGCGGCGGTACCATGCAGATTCATTTGGAAATTGACCGGAATTTTATACGGGAGAAAGCAGGACATGAACGTTTTCAGACATTTTTAAAGCAGTATCATGGGAAAAAACTGGTAGTGCTGGAACTTGGCATTGGCCCGTACAATCAATTAATCAAGGCGCCTCTTATGCGGCTTGTGGCCTCGGAACCGGAAGCAGCTTATATTACCATTAATCTTGGTGAAATATATATTGCAGATCAAATTAAAGAAAAGTCGTTTGGTCTTGATGGTTATCTTAGTGAGATTTTAAGCAGGCTTCGGGAGGTGTGTGAAGAATGACAATCCCGGAGCAGGCTAAAGATGATTACGAGAAATGGAATTTATTTTTAGAAAATGAGGTTGATTTCTGGCTGAAGAGCAGCGAAAAACATACGAAAGATCATTGTTCCAGAGTGTTACTGTTTTGCCTGCTGATTGCTGATAAGCGGAGGCTGCCGCAAAAAGAAACAGATATTTTGTGTATGGCTGCTGTTTTCCATGATTCCCGCAGACAGGATGACTGGTATGATGTGGGGCATGGACAAAGAGCGGCGGATTATTACCGGGAGTATTGTATGTCCCACGGACTGAAATTTGAACAGCAATGCTACGACATCATGTATTACCATGACCGGGATGACCAGATAGGGATAGAGACCATTTCGGGTAGAAATCCGTCAGTACAGAATGGTGTGCTGCTTTATCAGATTTTCAAAGATGCCGATGCACTTGACCGTTTCCGTTTAGGTCCGGAAGGGTTGGATATAAAATATTTACGTACAGATGAGGCAAGATCATTATATGAATATGCGAAAATGATTTGGTTCAAATATTTTGTATAGTGTAAAGAATTGTTAATTTAGGAGGAGTTTGGAGGTGACAATATGCTTCGGAATCCAGATCGGGTAAAAAATGAAGTTGTAAAATGGATTGGGGATTTTTTCAATCGCAATGGTCCGAATGCTTGTGCTGTGATTGGTATTTCTGGAGGAAAAGATTCCAGTGTGGCGGCTTCCCTTTGTGCAGAAGCATTAGGAAAGGAACGTGTTGTTGGAGTAACGATGCCGGATGGACAACAACCAGATATTGAGGACAGCTATTTTCTTGTAAAACATCTTGGAATACGAGGCATTGAATTTAACATCCACAATATCATAGCAGCTTTGAAATGGGAATTTAACCGTAATATGGAACTATATGAATTATGCGGACAGACACAGTTATCAAGGCAGGTATTAGTGAATCTTCCTCCGCGGATTAGAATGACGGTTCTCTATGCGACAGCGCAAATGCTGCCACATGGAGGACTGGTTGTGAATACCTGTAACCGTTCTGAAGACTATATAGGTTATTCAACAAAATTTGGGGATGCTGCCGGAGATTTCAGTCCCCTTGCAGAGTTTACCATGCATGAAGTCTTGCAGTTGGGAAAGGCGTTAAAGCTGCCAGAGACATTGATTTATAAAGTTCCTTCAGATGGTCTAACCGGAATGACAGATGAAGACAATCTCGGCTTTACCTATGATGTATTGGATTCGTATATTGAAAATGGAATCTGTCCAGATACATACATAAAGGAAAAGATAGATGTACTGCATCAGAAAAATTTACACAAACTACAGCCAATTCCTTGCTTTCAGAGGACTGGTGAGTACTGATTACAAGCGGAGGATTTATTTGTGATGGAAAAGAAGCTGATTCTTATTGATGTTCAAAATGATTTTGTTACCGGAAGCCTTGGGACGGATGAAGCACGCCAGATGTTGCCCCGTCTGATTGATAAAGCCAGCCATTTTTCAGGGGAAATCCTTATGACACAGGACACCCACTCTGAAAATTATCTGGAAACACAAGAAGGAAAAATATTGCCGGTACCCCACTGCATTATTGGCACAGATGGATGGAGATTTCCGCGGGAGCTGGAGAAACTTAGAGTAGAAAGAGCCGCGAAGGTATATCAGAAATCATGTTTTGGGAGTGTCAGTCTTGTGTCTGATCTAAAGGATGCCTATGAGAATAATCTTTTGGATTTCGTTGAACTGGTTGGAATATGTACAGATATTTGTGTAGTATCAAATGCACTGATGATAAAATCTGTGTTGCCCGAACTTCCGGTATTTGTCGATGCTTCCTGCTGTGCAGGTGTTACGCCGGAAAAACATAAGGCTGCCTTGGAAGTAATGAAGAGCTGTCAGATTACAATTATGGGGAGGATAGATCATGAAACAGACGGAACCGCGTAACATCTCCATGATGATGGATTTGTATGAAATGACAATGGCTAATGGATATTTTAAAGATAAAGGAGCAAACGATCCGGTTACATTTGATGTATTTTACCGCAAAAATCCGGACGGAGCGGGTTATGCTATTTTTGCAGGTCTGGAACAGGTACTTGATTATCTGGAAAATCTGCATTTTGATAAAAAAGATATTCAATACCTGCATTCTCTAAAAATATATAATGAGGATTTTTTAGATTGGCTTGCAGATTATAGATTTCGCGGAACAGTAACAGCTATGCCGGAAGGGAGCATCATGTATCCTAACGAGCCGATTCTTACTGTTTGCGCGCCGCTGATTGACGCACAGCTTGTAGAAACGGCAATATTAAATCAGATTAACCATCAATCACTAATTGCTACGAAAACCAACCGAATTGTACAATCTGCCAAAGGACGTATGGTTGCGGATTTTGGCGCAAGACGTGCGCATAATGTGGATGCTGCTGTGTATGGCGCAAGAGCTGCATATATTGGCGGAGCTGCCAGTACCGCTACCGTGCTGGCGGGACAGATGTTCGGGATTCCGGTCAGCGGAACCATGGCTCATAGTTGGGTTATGTATCATGATGATGAATATACGGCTTTTAAGCATTTTGCAGAGCTTTACCCGGATAATTCTGTATTGCTGGCAGATACCTATGATGTATTAGAATCAGGTGTTCCAAATGCTGTACGGGTTGCAAAGGAAGTCCTTATTCCAATGGGAAAGCGATTGAAGGGAATTCGTCTTGATTCCGGAGATTTGGCTTACTTGTCTAAAGAAGCCCGCCGTATGTTAGATGAGGCGGGGCTTACGGATTGCAAGATTGTTGCATCTAATAGTCTGGATGAATTTACGATTCGTTCTATATTAGAACAGGGTGGATGTATTGACTCTTTTGGCGTAGGGGAGCGGTTGATCACAGCGAAAAGTGATCCTGTATTTGGAGCAGTATATAAACTGGTTGCTGTTCATAAAGACAAGGTTTGCTGTCCTAAAATCAAAGTATCCGAAACTTTCGAGAAAATTACAAATCCTGGAAAGAAACGGATCTGGCGTGTTTATAACAAACAGGGGTTTGCAGTCGCAGATATGCTTACAATGGCAGATGAGGTTCCGAATTTTGACCAGAAATATTTTTATGTCGATCCACAAAAACCATGGAAGCATGAGTCATTTTCGGATTGTACTGTACGGGAAATGCAGCAAACGGTTATGGTAGATGGGAAACGAATAAAACAATCTCCTTCTTTGGATGAGATCAAAAATTATGTAAAACAGCAGTTGGAAACGGAAGTCTGGTCGGAGGAGCAAAGATTTGAAAATCCGCATATCCACTATCTTGATATGAGTCCAAAATATTATAAAATGAAAATGGAACTTTTAAAATCTATCCAAAAGAAAACGGACTAAATATGTAGAATTATTTATGGCAATTCTGTTGCAAATTTATGGCATATCTGAGAGGAAGACGCTTCGTCCTTTGTGATAAAATACAGCATCATAGGAGATAGAACAAATGCATGTTGTTCAGGAAGGATGGATACAGAAATGAAAAAACAAAGTAAAATAGTGGTAGTTTCGATGTTAGTGACTTTCTCTATGATATTTACAGGATGTTCTGCAGCGAACGAAGAGAATGTTATCCTGCCGCAGAAAAATGCTGTTATGTCACAGAACGATTCTGTTAAAAGGACAGATGATTATTATGCGGCTGTCAATGAAAAGGTTCTTAAAGAACATGAGCAAGGGGCAGGCGGAGGAAACTGGAACTGGTTTTGGGATTTAGAAGACAAGGTATATGAAGAACAGAAAAAAATAATACAGACTGCTGCTGCATCAATAAATGATTCGGGGAAAAACACTGTTCAGGTATCATCAGAGTATAAAATCGGAGCATTGTATTCTATGGCCGTTGACCAGAATAGACGTGACGCAGAGGGAATCGAATGCTTTAATAAATTGATAAAACCGGTTATGGAAGCAGAAACAGTTCAAGCGTTTATGGATGAACTGGCGTCACTTCAATATCACTACGGATTCCAGACTCTTCTTAATACAGAGGTTTTGGCGAGAGATGATAATCCCGGTGAGTATATCGTCCAGTTAAATGACATGGATTTTGGTGTGGGAAAAGAAGAATTCGAGGATGAAGATCAAGAAGTAGAAGAATATCTGGCAATGTATTTTGAAGATTATCTGGGCAGTCTGCTAAAGTCGGCAGGCTGGACGGAAGATCAGGCAAAACAGGTCGGTAGAAATGTTCTGGACTTTGTAAAAGAAATCGCACAAAGCCAAAGCAAAGGGGATTATGCAAAAATATCCATAGATAAATTACAAGAGGTATTGAAGAATTTGGATTTGAAACAATATTTTGGAAAAATCTACCAGACAATACCGATGGAGATTTATGTAAAAGAGACGGGATCTCTGACAAAGCTGAATGAGTACCTGACTACTGAAAATCTTCCTCTGCTAAAGAATTACGTTTATACGATCAATCTCAACAGGCTTGTGCCCTATCTTACTTCCGATATGATAAAAGCAAAGCAGGAAATGGAAGAAGATCATATTGGGGATGAAGAAACGGCCGATGTAGAGAAAACAGCCGTGAAGCAAACTGCAGAGCTGCTGAAATGGGATATGGGGAAACTTTATACAGAGCAATATTTTGATACCCGTAAAAAGGAACAGGCACAGAAGCTTGTAGAAGAACTTTTGGATGAGTACAAAACAATGATTCAAGAAGAAACATGGTTATCCCCAGATACGAAAAATAAAGCATTAAAGAAACTGGAGAGTATAAATATCCGGATTGGATCACCGGATGACATTCCGCGGTATTTGTCAGAATATGTTCCAGTATCTCGTAAGGACGGAGGATCTTATCTTTCAAATGTGTTGATGCTTCGCGGTGAGTCATCTCAGAAGCAATTTGATAAATATGGACAAAAGGTAGACCGAAGTATATGGAATATCCTTCCACATGAGTTGGTTCCCTGTTATTATCCGACGGATAATTCTATTAATATACCTGCAATTGCTTTAAATACTCCTTATTTTTCAATATCAGCGTCAGAGGAGGAAAATCTGGGTGGTATCGGAATGATTATAGGACATGAGATTACGCATGCTTTCGATGACCTTGGCAGTCAATATGATGAAAATGGAGACTTTGTGAACTGGTGGACAAATAGGGATCGACAGGCATTTGAAGAGCGGACAAAAAAGATTATCTCCTATTATGATAATTATAAAACAGCCGGAATTATGAGGCAGGATGGTAAGCAGACACTTGGAGAAAACATTGCAGATCTTGGCGCTATGCACTGCTTAAGCAGAATTGTGGAGAAAAAGAGATTGTCTGCGGAAAAATTTTTTGAAAGCTATGCAAATGCGTGGGCCAGCACTTCAGATGACCTTTCTGCAGCTATTGTTTCAGGAATGGATGAGCATGCAGCAGATAAAGTACGTGTAAATGCGGTTCTTGCATCCTGTGAATTATTTTACAAAACTTATGGGATAAAAGAAGATGATGGAATGTATATTAAGCCAGAAGAGCGAGTGGAATTGTGGTAAGAGATAACGAAAAGTAAAGGGGGCCGATAATGTCAGAAAAAAGTATATATTTACCGATTCTTCATCGCGGCAGCTTAGTTATTGACCCACAATGCTGCAGCGTTACATTACATAAAGAAGAAGTGCAAATGTGCAAAAGTCTTTTTAGGGTTCTTTATCTTTTGGCGGAGCATCCGGGATGGGTATTTACAAAAGAGCAGATTTATGAAGAAATCTATGGGGAAGAAAGCGTAATAGATATTGATAATACAATATATTGCCTTATTCGAGATTTACGCAAAAAATTTGAATTTAGCCCAATATATGCAAAATGTATTCAGACGGTTCGAGGTGTAGGATATAAATTTGTAATCCCAGAGGAGTAAGCTCTTCTGGGATTTTTGGGCTGAAAGTTGCGCTTTCCTTTTGTTATACGTACAGAATAATTATAAATGTTATATCAAAAAGTATACTTTTTGGAATAGTGAAAAACAGGCGGAAATCCTATACCAAAAAGTATGCATGACCACTTTTGGCATATACCAGAAAAAGTGTGGACATTTTGGTACGCTTCGCAGAGGGAGGATGGCGGATATGGCTGTATACGGTTATCACAGGACGAGCACGCGGGATCAGCATCTTGACAGGGGGATTCATGAGATTCAGGTGTTTTGCAAGGAGCATGATTTGGAACTGGAGAATATTTTTACAGACCAGCAGACGGGAAAGAATTTTAACAGGCCGAGGTATATGGTTCTTGTGGAAGATGTTCTTCGGGAGGGAGATATCCTGCTTGTAACAGAGTTGGACCGATTAGGCCGGAATAAACAGGACACGATGGAGCAGATCCGAAAACTACAGAGCAGGGATGTCAGGCTGATGGTACTGGAGCTTCCTACAACTTTGATAGATCTGTCTAAGATGGACAACTCCATGGCACGCCTGATGATGGAAACGATCAATAACATGATGCTGGAGCTTTACGCCTCCATCAGCGAATCCGAGATTCAGAAGAAAGAAAAGCGCCAGCGTGAAGGCATTGCCATGAAGAAGCTCCGTGGAGAATGGGATGACTATGGACGGCCGCCGGCAATCAAAGAAGAGGATTTTTCTGAAGCCTACCAGAGAGTGGCTGCGGGTGAGATCTCACAGGCAGAGCTGAAACGGGAATTAGGCTTATCTCACACTACTTTTTACCGCTACCGGAAAAAATATTTTGAAAAAAATACAGAAATTTTCCAATCTCAGAAAAAATGACACTATTACTTATATGAAAGATAAATTT
>OFFP01000971.1_pt1 | contig 21232 bp, 15 predicted proteins | sample 1521431 | NCBI WGS metagenome assembly OFFP01 (sample SAMEA3504104, study PRJEB24116) | mouse gut metagenome | biome: mouse gut; feature: mouse-associated habitat; material: faeces | place: Denmark | collected 2011
CCTTAACCCATCGTCTAAAGCCAGTGGGATTGCGGTAGCCTTATTTCAATAATATCCTCAATCACTTTCACATCTACATCAAAATCTATCAATAAAAAATTGCAATTTCGCCCGTTTTCTTAACATTCTGAAACGACTTCTTTCATTCTCGCTCTCTGACCGTCACCAGCACCTTGTCTCCCGGCTTTTTTCCTATCCGGAAACGGATATCTTTACGCACACCTATGATATAGCATATGCTTCCATCAGAATTCTTTACTCCCATATTTACAATACTGCCATCATACGGTTCCCCATCAAACGTAGCATGTACCTTCACCCGGCCCCGTCCAAACTCTTTCCTGATATCATAAGGAAATATAACATAAGCACCGCCTGTCTTTCCGGCTTCATAAATCAGGGATTCATATTCATACACTTTACTTTCCATATTATGCAACTATCTTAATTACCTGTGCATCCGTGCTTGTTTTCTCCGCAATGGTGCTCTCCGTGAGAATGATCATGATGGCTGCAATGCACATTCGGATTAAATGCTAAGCTGTCAGATAAAAAATCCTCTACTGCTTTATCTGCATTGCCCGAAACACCTCCGTAAAGCTTGATTCCGGCTTCTGCCAATGCTGTCTGAGCACCGCCGCCGATACCTCCGCAAATCAGCGCCTCCACTTTCATTGCACTTAAAAAGCCTGCCAAAGCCCCATGACCGCTTCCGTTGGTATCCACAACCTCCATTGATAAAATCTCTCCATTTTCGATGTCATAGATTTTAAACTGTGCTGTGTGTCCAAAATGCTGAAAAATTTCACCATTCTCATAAGTAACCGCAACTCTCATAATTGATTCTCCTTTTCATTTCATGGTATATGCCTTTTTACCGTTTCTTTTTCCAAATCATTGTGTATTCTGTTTCTTTAGTATTTTCATCAAGTTCTTTTGATAAGATTGAAAAGCCCTCTCTGGAATAAAATGCAACAGCACGCTCATTTTTCTGATATACAGACAAAGACAGTATGCCATATATTCGCTTCACATATTCTAAAAGCTGTTTCCCAATACCACAGGAGCGATATGCTCTTTCCACAAAAATCCCTGCTATATATTCTCCGACAATACCAATAAACCCATGTATTTCTCCCTCTGTTTCACAGACAAAAATCTCTGCTTGTAAAAGTTGTTCCCGGACCATCGAGAAATTGGAACGCCAATACTCTTTTGGAATAAAAGGATGTGCGTCTTCATTTCCGTTTAGCCATATCTGCATAACTTTATCGGTATCTGATTTTTGGAATCTCCTAACCATACTCTTATTGCGCTTCATCCTTTTTTGATACATTTAATGTCAGGTTGATGCTAAACGGATTTATCACTACGCCGTTCACCTCATCATTCACAAGGTTCGATATATTCGCCGCCTCTACGATTCCACCTTTAAACTTTCCTTCACGGTTAAACTTCCAGAATTCCGGAAGGTCGGTAAACAACGGTATATATGCTTGCCCTTCTTGTTGTTTCAAAATCGGAATACCATGATCCTCTTGTGTCGGAACAATGTATTTTCCTCTCCTGAAATGTACGATCATCTCATCATAAGTCTCTTTTATCTTGTCAGACATTGGTGCCTGTGTATTCTTTCGGAATTCCTGCAAAAAGTAAAGTGCAGTCAACTGAAGTTCCGGATTCTCCACTCTCACTTTTCCGCCTTCTGTCTCTTCTGGTGCTCTTCTTCTAAGCACTTCATTGTGCTGAACAAGCATCTCATCTTCAAGCCCTGAATTGACATGTAAACAATTTACCCCGATTGGATAAAGGCTTGCATAAAACTCCATCAACAAATCTTTCTCTACTTTTGCAACCCGGACAAAATTACCTGCCTCCAGAAGTTCCTTTCCTTTCTCTTTTGCAGCCGCTTCTTCGAAGTAAATAAATACCTTATCATCAAATGTCTCTTCCCCGCATGCTACATATGGCATCTTTGTAAATCCAGACATAATTACATAAAGTGCTTCTGCTTGTTGTAATTTTTTAATCATTTCCACTTTTTCATTGTTCATATTTTTCCGATTCCTTCCTTATTTTCGTATAAATTTAGGCTCTATTATTATAGAGAGAATTTTTTCAAAGCATAGAAAACTGTTCTATCAATTTTTCTTTTTCTTTTCGACTCAGGTGTTTGATTGCATACTCACGCTTCATCGCTTCTTGTTTTACTTCAAATGTCTCATAATATACAAGTGTAACCGGATTCCTCGCCCTAGTGTATTTCGCACCTCTGCCATTGTTATGATCTGCGATCCTCTTTTCAAGATTGTTTGTCCACCCGGTATATAATGTGCCATCTTTGCACTCTACGATATATGTGTAATTCATCTTTCCTTCTTTCCCTCTGTCAAATTATAACATAGCCTCAGGCACAAGAAAAGAGACAACATCGAAAAGTGTAACAACTTTCCTTGTGATATTGTCTCTTTTTTCACTTCTGCATCCATCCCATCACTTCTTCTCTGATTTTATGAAATTCCGTTTCAGTTGGATTTATCAGACAAACATAACTTATTTTTCCCAATAATCTCTGCAAATATTTCTGCTTGCCATTTCCATTCTTGCCGTAATCAAAATCCTTATTGTATTTTGCATATTTTCGGCTCAAATGAGATTCTACACCATATTTACGGCAATAATATATCTCTTGTCGTAACTTTCTTCTATATTCTCGACTCACCTGCAGTTTCTCATTGACTACAATCCCAGTCACGTTCTGACGCATATTTTTCTTAAGTATTCTGGTCTTTTTATGATTCAGTTCAAAACCATATACACGCAGAAATCCACGTACTTTTGCAATAAGCGTTTTTATATCTGTATCATTCAAGCTCTTCCAGGAAAATGTCAAATCATCACAATATCTTGTATAGCAAATTTCCCTCTCCTCGCACCATTTTCCCATATACTCATCAAAAGGCTTCATCACCAAGTTCGAAATGGTTGGAGACGTAGATGCTCCCTGCGGCAAATAGTCTTTATAACAACACAATTCTGTCAACATTCTGCGAATTGCCGGCGGAAAATATGTTGCCGGAAATGCATACTGGTACACAAGCAAAAAAGAAATATTTTCAAAAAAATCCTGAATATCCAATTTTACAATCTGTTCTGCTCCAACATGCGCTCTTGCATTATCCAGTACAGAACTTTTCTTTTTATATGCCATCGCATACTTTGAAACAGAAACTTCACAGAGCACATGATGCAAAATATTTCTCTGAATCGTAGATAACAAGAGATCCGGCACCAAAAGTCTGCGTGTTCCCCCGCTTTTTTTCGGAATCTGCACTGGATGATAATGCTGTTGTGCATGATTACTCACTGCATACAGACAAGGTAACTCTTTTTCTTCATTCAATCCAAGCCCTGAGAGCAACTCAAAAGAATGTAATGTTATCTTCACCTGCTCTGGTGTGCAATATTTCCAAAGTTCATTGCTTGACACGACATGTATACTCCCTTCCTTTGAAACAAGGGCAATACAATAAGGAGATCCTGTAAGATGTGAAGATGCACAAGGCTTTGCCTTATGCACACGAAGTGTGCGGATGTGCCTCGGAACATCTGAAAGTCTTATATCCTCAAACTATTCTCCGGGCGGCGACTCGCCGCCCAGTCAGTTCTTCATTAGATTCAAAATAAAACAACTGATTGTGCTATTGCCCCTGTTCACTCAGTATAGCACATTTTTCATTGTTTTAAAATATTCTTCCTGGCACGTAAGATTAATCTTTCCATTTTACTCAATTGCAAATTTAAATTCCACCCCTATATGGAATTTAAACCTGCAAATCTTCCTTCCCTCAATGATGGAATTTAATCTTTCCGAATTATCTGTTAAAATCCTTTCTATAAATATGACTGTTTCCTACCAGCAGGAAGGAAGTACTTATGAATAAACAAAAACATTTAACTCTTGATTCCCGAATTATCATTGAAACAAAGCTGAACGAAGGAGAAAGTTTTAAAGCTATCGGCAGACTATTAAATAAGGATTGCACCACCATCTCAAAGGAGGTGAAAAATCACATCTCTTTTGAAAAAAGCGGAGCCTACGGCAAATCTTTCAATGATTGTCTCTTGGCTTTCCAACGGAAATGCTTCGCTCAAAAGGTATGTCAGGAATGTACCTCTCGCAAAAATCGGTTTTGCTGGTCCTGTGGCAAATGTTCCTCTTCTTGTATTCTCTACGAACAATACGTTTGCCCTAAACTCTCCAAACCGCCTTATGTTTGTAATGGCTGTTCACAACGCAGTAAATGTTCCCTGGAGAAACATCTATACAAAGCCTCTTATGCTCAAAAAGAGTATGAACTGGTCAGAAGCGAATCCAGATCCGGTTTTGCCCTTTCAGAAAGTGAACTCAGACAGATAGACGACATTGTTTCGCCTCTTTTAATAAAAGGACAGTCTCTTCATCACATTGCTGTCCACCATGTAGATGCACTCATGAAATCTGAAAGAACTCTGTATGCCTATATAAACAATGGTCTTTTTACCGCCAGAAACATAGATATGCCAAGAACCGTCCGCATGCGTCCAAGAAAGAATGTTTCCCAAAATCTCAAGGTGGACAAAACATGCCGCCTGGGACGTGATTTTTCCTGTTTCCAAACATATATGGAAGAACATCCCGATCTCTCTGTTCGTCAGATTGATTCTGTAGAAGGCATCAAAGGCGGTGCGGTTCTCCTCACCATACATTTCGTGGAACAGGGACTGCAGCTTGCCTTTCTCAGACAACACAATGACTCCCAGTCTGTGATCGATATTTTCAACCGGCTTTATCTGGAATTGCGTCCTGACATTTTTATGGAACTGTTCCCTGTTTTATTAGCAGACAATGGAAGTGAGTTTTCAAATCCTTCCGCCATTGAATTCGATGCTCAGGGAAATCCTCGCACAAAAATGTTTTATTGTGATGCCAGTGCACCTTATCAAAAAGCCAGTTGCGAAAACAATCATGAAATGATCCGGCGAATCATTCCGAAAGGTGAAGATATCGGTCAATATACGCAGGAACAGATTGATCTTATGATGAGCCATATCAATTCTTATACAAGGAAGAAGCTTGGAAATAAGAACCCGTATGAGATATTTGAATTTCAATACGGAAAGGAACTTTTGGATGTATTTCATCTGCAAAAGATTTCGGCAGATGATATCATCTTAAGCCCTGAACTATTAAAATAACCTCTAAAACATAGTCAAAAAGCTGGGCAGGAATCTATTACAGCCATCATCGCAGAATCTCCCCAGAGGTGGAATTTACTCCTCCCAAAAAATCAAACGTAAATTCGACTTCCGCTCAGCATGCAATAAAATACCCAAAACCACAGCTTTTACTTGTATTTTAACTCTGATTTTGGGTATTTCATATATTAAATCTCTATTTTTCTATATTTCGATTGAATTTAATTTTGCAAAGTGGAATTCACTTTTTCAATTGACCAAATTAATGGGTGAGGTTTTCCCAATATTTTGAAAAAGGGGATTGACATCCCTAAAAGTTCTTGCTAGAATAAAGAGACAAAAATAATAATGTTTGGCAAACCTGTGGAAACGCAGGGACGCAAAGTCAAAGGGTCTAACCCACTAAGTCGTGGTATGACAGCCGATTGCCGTTCAAGTTAAGCTTGGATGTATTTGTTACGCTCACAGTTGCGAACATAGTTGTAATTGTCTTTGGCATTTGCTGCTCGTTCTTAGATTGTGGCGTTTTTTTGGTTGTCAACAAGTAAAATTTGGGAAGGAGGAGTTCTGGGAAAGTTCATCATAATATCCAAACGCAAACCTGTAAACATGCAGGAAGCAAAGTCAAAAAGCCTAAACTGCAAGATGCAGTATGGCAGCCGATTACCTTTCTTTGAAACAAAGAACAAAAGAAAAATTTATTTTAAGAAAGAAGAGTGATGATTTGAAAAAGAAACTATTTGCAATTTTGTTGGCAATGGCTATGCTGGTTCAAGCACCCGCATCCGCATTAGCGGCTGATGTGAATACGCTTACGGATCCTGAGAATGTTACAACAGTTCAGGATGATACGAACGCAGCAGAAACCGAAGAGAATTTAGATGGAAATGAATCAGGTTCCACAGACGAATCAGGTTCTACAGACGGAGCAGATATTGAAAATGGGACAGGTTCCACAGAGGATGCAGGTTCCACAGGAGATTCCGGAAATGTGGATGTAGGTGGCGGAACCGGTAGTGATATTAATACACCTACGGCTGGCGAAGAGGAAAATAACACTCCGCAGGAACCGAATCTTGTGAATTTTGAATTGCAGCTTCAGAATGATTTTCCTATCAATGCAGACCTTGAAGAGATGAAAGGATTGTTCAAGGTTACACTGATCGACAAAAATCAAGAGGATGTTGCACAGGGTGAGGAAACTCACAAACATACGGTTACCAGCGTGGTTGGAGATACTATTGTTTTCCAGGGACTCGATATTCCAGCTGGTGACTATACATTACATATGAGTGCAGAGTATTATTTTAATGATTTTACACAGGATGTTAAGATCGAGCAAGGTACGAAGACCACATTGGTGTTCAGCAACAGCTACACATCTTACCATAGTGAAAGAAAGACTAATCCAGGTGTATTTGCATTAGGAGATGTCAACGGAGATGGTGCGATTGACGATCAGGATGCTAAGATTCTTGTAGAATATATGGATCAGAAAAACACGAAGCCGGTAGAACCTGAGACTCCGGATACGGAAGGACCTGCAGATCCAGATGCACCGACTCCAGATGCACCGGGAGAAGGTGAAAACGAAGAGTTTGAAGCTATCTATGATTTGAACTTGGATGGTAAGACTGACATTCGCGACCTGAGCATTCTGGCTTACAATATGAAACGAGATAAGCTGGAAGCAACACCGATCTTAACGGTTATGAAGTCTGCTGTTAAGGTAGAAGCGGAACAGGAAAAGGCAGTTGCTACAAGTGATCGTAAGCTTGATACCATCATGGAAGATGCAGAAGAGCCGATTCAGATTGCTTCTAAGGCAGGAGGAAATATTTCCGAAGAAAATCCGATTGAAATCGAGATGGAACTGGCGAACACGGCAGAGGTCGGAGGTATGGTTATTTCCGCACCGGCAGAGAGCGGTCCTACTGCAGGTACTATTAAAGTAGAAACAGTTAATCCAGATGATCCAAATGGCGAGGGTGAAATGATCGAGGTACCTATCGTGGACAGCGCCGAATCTCAGTCGCAGATGCGACGTTCAAAAATGAGGAGTCAGGCAAGAGCAGGCGCTACCGCAATTCGTAAACCAGATGGAAGCATTGAGATCAACCTGGGTACACAGGTCGCGATTAAGAAAGTTACTATTGTAGTTACAGCGACTGCAACCAGCGCAAACTTGACTGAGATCGCAAAGGTAGAATTCCTGAACGATATGGAAAGCCGTATCCCGGAACCGGAATTGAATATTCCGAAAAATATTGAAGTAGAAGGCTCCGGCGATAGCTTTACGGTATCATGGGATCCGGAAATAAATGTAACAGGCTATGAAGTAGCTGTATCCGCAGTTTCAAAAGAGGGCAAATATTATGATTGGCAATATTACAAACCTGGTGTCAATCAGGTTGTGGTCAGCAGCTTTGAAGGCGGACATAAGGATAAGATAACACCTCTTTGGGACTATAAGGTCAAAGTGAAATCTACTAACGGTAACTGGTCCAGCCCTTACAGTGAAACAGTAGACCATCATCAACTTGCAGGAAAAGCACCTGACGCGCCAGATTATGTGAGCGCAAACGGTAAGTTCCGTCAAGTAGATGTATCTTGGAAGGACATGGTTGGTACTGAAAAGTATAGTTTGGAATATCGTGAGAAACCAGCGAATGAAGAAGAGACACCATGGACAGAAGTTCATGACATTATGACAAATTCCTATAAAATTACTGGGCTGAAAGACAATACGACTTATCAGGTTCGCGTTTACGGATGGAATCACGATGATAATGATAACTGGCGCCATGGAGCGTATTCTATCATTTCCGCAGCGAAGACAACCACTGAGGTTCCGAAGTTTGCAAGATATCAGATGGTTGAAAGGGACGAAATTGAGTCTGTTCAGATAGATACGAAGATATTAGATAGCACAAAATATCCGGCAGGTACTACATTTGATCCTTGGTGGCTTGTCGATGATGATTATACGACTTACTATCATAGTATAGGTTATGCTGATATTGGTCCGACTGTGACGTTTAAAGAGGAACAGATGATTAAAGATATTGTTGTCAGCAACCGTTTGGAAGATGGTTATAACGAAGGCGGCGTTTACCAGATTTATTTATGGGCAGAAACATATGATGAAGCAACTGGAAAATGGGTGAGGGAAAACATAAAGTGTTCAATGCAATCAATGCATCCGACAGCGAAGAACACGACGCGCTATGTATTTTCTAAGCCGGTGAGAGCAAAGAGAATCCATTTTGGTTTGCACAAGTATTACAATGCTGCCTGCAACTACTCTGAGATTAAATTCTTCAAGTATGATTCTTTAGAGGATGATGTATACAATCTCTATACAGACGATATGCATGTAACTTTGAGGGATGACGTAGATCAGACTAAGATCGATGCTTTGGTTGCACGTGCAAATACAGAGGATGAAGTACATCACGAGTATCATCCGAAACAGAGTTTGTTGTTGTCAGAGTTAGAGTATGCGGAAGAATTGTTGACTAACGGTGATATAGACCAGAGCGTATTTAATGTAAAACCTGATATTACCAAGACAGGTCTGGCGAACAACTTCCAGGGCGGCTTAAGTGGATTACAGCCTTTGGGATATGTAGCACAGACAGGCAATAAGATTAATGTTTATGTAGGCCAGAAGGGCAAGACAATCGGTCAGAGGGTAGACGCAAGATTAGTATTTACCCAGTACCATCCGGAAGCTGCTGCATGGCGTGCCGGTGAAGTTACCTTGTATCAAGGTAAAAATGAAATTGAAATTCCAAATGTGAACACGCTCGATGTTGAAAAAGGTGGTTCTTTATATATCGTGCATACGTCTGCCAATGTAAAGAATAACCCGATAAAGGTTCGTGTAAGCGGCGCTACGAAGATTCCGGTATTAGATTTGCACAGAACAATCGGTATGGATCGTGCAACAGATTACTCAGAAGATTGGGATGAAAAAATTACAGCTTATGTAACAGAGTTGAAAGCATATTGTGAGAATCTGCAAGCAGCTCATGCTGAACATCAGGAAGCTGTAGGTGGTTTCAAATTTGGAAGTGGCGATAACTGTTTCTTGAACAGTACTGAAATCGGAGTAGATAATGTGCTGATGTCTGTACCGGCAAGCCAGATTTACAACGCCTTGGGCGGCAATAAAGGAAAAACTGTAGAAGAGATGACCGCGCAGCTGCGTGGCAGCATGGTTTCTATGAACCAGATGCTGAAACAGTTCTATAAGGAACGTGGTTTCAACCCTGGAGTTACCAATACAGTAAAAGGTACTCCTACAGCACGATTTAACATACGTTATCACAGAATGTTTGCAGGTGCATTTATGTACGCCGGTGGTCTCCATCTTGGTATTGAATGGGGGTCTGTACCTGGTCTTGCGCAAGGAACACCTCTTGAGATTGAAGAAAATGGTAAACGTACCGGAGGTACTATGTTCGGATGGGGTATTGCTCATGAGATGGGTCACAACGCTGATGCATCCGGTGTAAGCTATGCCGAGGTTACGAATAATATCTGGTCTCAGTTTGAAAAGACATTTGATACTGCAGCAACAACTCGTATCCCATATGCAAAGGTATATGATCATGTAACATCTGGTATGGTAGGTAAGGCAAACGGTGTATTTGCACAGCTTGGAATGTACTGGCAGCTTCACCTTGCTTATGATAACAATTATGCATATTATGACTATTACAAAGAGCCGGATGAGAGTGGCAATGTGTTCAATCAAGCAAACTACAATAACATGTTAGCAAATGAATTCTTCGCACGTTACTATCTGTACAGAAGAAGTCCGGCTTTAGCGCCAGATAGTGATAAAGCACTTCGTCTAGCAAACATAAGCGGAGGTTCTACGGATCAGAACATCATCCGTACTGCTTGTGCGGCATCACAGAAGAACCTCTTAGAGTTCTTTACTGCATGGGGGCTGGTACCGGATTCATATACTGTAAACTATGCAGGGCAATTCCCGAAGGAAGAAAGAAAACTTCAGTACCTCAATGACGGAGCACATGAGTACACCTTGGCAGGCGGAGATCCTATGAGTTCTACTTCTGTAGGGGTTGATTTGGAACAGGGGACAAAAGCCGATGCAAGAAAGGTGACATTAACAATCACTCTGCCGAATGAGTCTAATATGGATTCTATTCTGGGTTATGAAATCATTCGTAACGGTCGTCCGGTAGCTTTCATTGAACCTGATAAGAATGAAGATGGCGGATATGCAGAAAGCACTGTCTACACGGATGTAGTTGAGACTCAGAACAACCGCGTCATGACCTATGGCGTTGTGGCTTATGACAAGTACTTGAATGAAACTGAAACGACTATGATGAAGCCTATTAAGATTCGTCATGAAGGAGATCTTCCTACTGACAACTGGTCTGTGACCAGCAGTAATATGGTTTCCGATGCCGGATTATTGACAGTCTATGATAATGTCGAAGTGGTGGAAGGTAACTCTTACAAAGATGCTGTTACCGGAGAAACTGTAACCTACAGCACGATGATGGATGTACGTTATCTGGACGAAGACACCGGAGAAACATTACGTACCGATACTGGTGCTAATCTTATGTTCGATGGTGACAATGGCACAGCTTACAATGGAACAACGACTGCTCGTACCGCACAGATAGTTATTTCTTTGGGAAGCAAGCAGGAAGTAATTGGAATGGTAATGCCAGATCCTGCCGATCCTGCACAGGGTGTAACAGATCACCATACGAAACCATGGAGTTTTGCTTTGGAATTCAGTAGCGACGGTGGTGCAACATTCACTAGGATGAATTCTTGTACAGGAGGTATATTGGACGATGGAAGAAAGGTTCTGTATTTCAGAAACAATGGCAATATTAAAGCATTTGCAGCAACTCATGTTCGAATCTCGGCTCCAAATAATATCAAGAAACTGGGATTTGCCGAAATAACATTGGTTGGTCCTTCTGGTGATAATGTAGATATCGGTGTATCTACGGTGGATGAAGAAACCGGAATCGAAACATGGAACACAGACAATGCGATTGGTATTCTGGACCAAGATTATGTGTTGGATGCCGAAGCAGGCAGCGTGATTCCTGCAGGTTCCTTTATCGTTACTGGTAAGTATGCCGGAAATGCAGCTTACAACGTAGTAAAACTGTATAATCAGAACCATGAAATGTATAACGACTCCTTTGAAGATAAACGTGACAGCATTATCAATGGATATCAGGTATTCTTTGCAGACCTACCGGATATGGGAACAGGCAACTGGCAGATTGCCAATGTAAAGGATGGCTCCTGGGTTTACTGGTTAGAACCTCTCAGCGGAGAAAATGAAGGTAAGTTTGGTTTGCCTGACGCAGGGGAAAATGGTGAAGATATCATTGTAGAACTTCCAACCAGCGTATATGCAGAGTTATACCGTGTAGACAATGCTTTAACATTGGCAGGAGAACGATTAGTCAGCGACTCATTTGTGGTTGAAGTTCCAGCTGAGGAGAACTTGCCTAGAATCACATTGTCCAACAGTACGCCTGATGAAACACCTAACGAGACACCTGAAAATGTAGAAGGAGAATAATCGCAGACATTCCTGACGGGAAATGAAACGGAAACATTCTTATTAGATAAATGAAATGGGCACGCCTCTTGAATAGGCGGCGTGCCCGCAAAAAAAATGGAGGTTACTATGAGAAAAATAAAGTTTATGGCATTGCTGCTTACGGCAGCCTTAACATTATCTTGCGTAGCACCAACTGCGGTTTATGCAGAAGAGGGGACAGAAGGCTCTGCTGAAACTACGGAAACAGCTACTTCTGTACCTTACACTCTGCGTACGGAGCAGATGCCGGGGCAAGATGAATATGACAACAATAAGGTTCGTGTTTGGCTGGAACTGGATCCGACAAGAGCGGAAAGTATTTCTTCGTACCAGATTTCGCTTCAGCTGCAAAATGAAAAAGGTTCTGCGGTTCCAGGCAGAGGAATGACTTTAAAGTTTGATGAAGCGCTGGAGAAGGCAAAAATCAAAGAATCTGTTTTTGATCCTGAGACACAGATCATGAAAATCTATGTAGCAGCAGCAGAGAATTTAGTACAGTTTGGAAAAGATGAAAACGGAAATGTAAGCAATAAACTGCCGATTGGTACGGTATCTGTTGACAAAGCAAAGGGCGGAAATAATCCGTTCAAAATCGTTCTAAGCGATAACGACGGTGATCTTATAACTGTAGATACCGGAATGAACGCAGTAGAAGTAGCAGAAGAATTCGGAGCTGATTTTGAGATTCCGGTGGATGGAGCTGTTTACGGCCAACCTGTTAACTTTCCTTTAGGCATTAAAGTGCTTGGTAAAGGTACGGTAAAAGCTTATGTCGTGACAGAAGACGGTGAAGAGTTGGATGAAGACGGCAAAGTTGCCGAAAGCTCAATTGTTCGTTTAAGTGCAATCCCTGCAAAGGGGTATCGCTTGCAATCGCTGTTCTTGATTGATGAACATAATAAAGAGAATAAAATTAAACTTGGCGGCGATTTCAAATTCGAAATGGAGAGTGTAATCGGAGTAAAAGCAGTGTTCGAAAAGGTTGAGGAGAAATACACTGTTACAGTTGGTGAGAATGCAAGAATTAAGGATGCTGGTACAAAGAAAGAGTTCCTAGCTCGTGCAGTAGCAACTGTCTTAGCAAAAGCACCAGAAGGTCAGAAGTTCTCCTGCTGGCATCTTTTTACAAAAGATGATCAAGGAAACGTCACATTGGGTGATATTGTGAGTTATGATGAGGAGTATTCTTTTGTAGTGGCATCTGATGTATCATTGATTCCGGAATTTGTTGCTGAGGAAGAGGTGGTAGAAGAAGCAGCTTCTGTTGTCTTGAACGGTGCTACATGTGCACCATACAACGGAAAATATCGTATCAGTTATTCCTGTGCATATTCTCTTCCGGAAGGATGCGAATTGGTACAAAGAGGTATTATTTATACAAATCAGGTGAGTGCAGAAACAACAGATTTAGATAAATTTGAATTGAATACAGCAATTAATGGTGTAAAAAATGTTACGGGTATAGTTACCGGAACGGCTGCTCAGTTTATCTTTAATATCAATAATGTTAATGCGGGTGTGAATAGAATTGGTCGTGCTTTCCTTAAGTACAAAGATAAAGAAGGCGCAGAGCAAATAATCTATAGTACGAACACTATTAAGGTGACAACTCCAAGCAAATAGGCGGAAAGGAGATAGCTTATGAAGAAGCGGCGTGTCTTAATCCTGTGTCTGGTGTTATGCCTTGCGGCAGGTGTGCTCATAGGTTACACCCAGTATCAATCTCACCGGAAGACAGAGGATACGAATAACTCCATGGATATTTCAAATGAGAATGGCTCGGATCTTTTGAATGATCAGGGGATTGAGATTGATGAAGGAGATATGCAGGACCCATTCAGTGAATAAAAGAATGGCTGCGTAGATAAAGTATAAAGTAAGTTCTATGTTATAAATGCAGCACAGTGATTCCTGCAAGGATTACTGTGCTGTTTTTCGTTATTAAACATAGGACAAAAAAGCTTGGTGGACGTTTTGGGGTTTTGATAATTGTGGGAGGAAAAAATGCTATACAATTTTGAGGAAATATGCTATGATAACGGTAATTTTGAGGAAGAGAAGGAAGTGGCTTTTTTGGCAGGGAAAGAGGGAGAAAAATACAAAATTCTCATTGCAGATGATTCTGAAATGAATCGTTCTATTTTAGCAGACATATTAGAAAATGAGTATGAAATTCTGGAAGCGGAAAATGGTATGCAGGCAATGGAAATCATCGATGCTTACCAGCAAAATCTTTCACTGGTATTGCTGGATATCGTAATGCCGGAGATGGATGGATTTGATGTGCTGGCAAAAATGAATGATAAGGGATATATTTCGGACATTCCGGTTATTATGATCTCGTCGGAAAATAGTGCTTCTTGTGTAGAGAGGGCTTATGAACTCGGCGTGGCTGATTTTATCAGCCGTCCTTTTGACGCATTGATTGTCCGTCGACGAGTTGACAATACCATTTTATTATATGCGAAACAGAAAAAACTCATAGGTCTGGCGGCACGGCAGATTTACGAGAAAGAACGGCAGAGCAGGCTTATGATTGAAATCCTTAGTCATGTTGTGGAATTTCGTAACGGAGAAAGCGGACAACATATTCGCCGGGTACGCTTACTTACAGAACTGTTGCTTCGGCATTTAAATCAACGTACCGAGGAGTATCATTTTTCGCAGCAGGAAATTGCAAGCATATGTACGGCTTCTGCATTGCATGATATTGGAAAAATCGCCATACCCGAAGAAATTTTAAATAAACCGGGACGATTAACGGAAGCAGAGTTTGCGGTCATGCGAACCCATTCGCAAATCGGCGCCCAGATGCTGGACAATCTGCCCATACAGCAGAAAGATCCATTGATCAAAACGGCTTATGGTATATGCCGTTGGCATCATGAGCGTTATGATGGCAATGGTTACCCGGATGGTCTGCAAGGAGATCAAATTCCCATTGCCGCGCAGGTGGTGGCGCTGGCAGATGTGTATGACGCACTGACCAGCGACCGCGTGTATAAAAAAGCAATTTCTCATGAAATAGCGGTACAGATGATTCTGGATGGAGAATGCGGTGCTTTTCATCCGCTTTTGCTTTCCTGCCTGACAGAGGTGGCGGATATGCTAAAAGAACATCTGTCGGAGGATGATTTCGCGGATGACCCAAGGAGGCTTCGCAGTGTGGTAGAGGAATTGCTCCAGCGGGAGGAATTGACCGCCTCTGACCGTACACTGCGTCTTTTGGAGCAAGAGCGTATGAAATATGATGTTTTTGCTTCACTGACTAACGAGATTCAGTTTGAGTATACCATTACACCGTCTGTGCTTGTTTTGTCTCCGGCCGGCGCCAGTCAGCTGGATCTTCCGGAGGTGATTAAGGATCCCTACCATGATAAACAATTAATTTCGGTTCTGTCGGCTTGCGGATTGGACAGTCTGGTAGCTTTGCTCAAATCCGCCACACCTGCGAAGCCCGAAGTTGCCTATGAGTGTAAACTGTGTCTGGAGAAAGAAGAGAGATGGTTTCGTATTGTTTTTCGGACAATTTGGTCAGAAGAGACACAGCAATGCACCGGTGCCATGGGAAAAGCCATGGACATTCATGATTCTCGTGTAAAAACGGATGATTTGGAGCGCATGGCGTCTACTGACCAGCTTACCGGTCTTTTGAACCATGCCAGTAGCAAAAAGAGGGTGGAAGCATTATTGGCAAAGAATCCAACAGGGAAATTTGCACTGGCAATTTTCGACTTGGATGATTTTAAAGCGGCAAATGATACGTTTGGTCATCAGTTTGGGGACGAAGTTCTTGTGCAGACAGCTAAGCGGCTGCGGCGGAGTATTCGCAGCAATGATATTGCAGCCAGAGTCGGCGGGGATGAATATCTGTTGTTTCTGGAGTACACTTCGGAACTGGAACCTACTATCCGACGTATTTTTTCGGCTTTGTGCGGAAAATATGGAGATTTTACAGTTTCGGTGAGTCTGGGTGTGGCGCTCACGGAGACGCTGGGCGCAGATTACGATGTGTTATTTCAGGCTGCGGATAAGGCGCTGTATACGGTAAAGCGGAGCGGCCGGGGAGGATATTGTTTTTACGATGAGGGAATGCAGGATACTTTTTCTGTGATTTCTCCTATAGAAGATATAAAAGGATAAGTTTACAAATAAGAGAAGGGGTGGATAACATGACGCTGAAACAATGCTATGAACTGCTGGAAGGAGATTATGAGGATGTGCTGGGGCGGATGCGAAAGGAAGCGCTGGTTGAGAAGTTTGTGCTAAAGTTCTTGAACGATTCAAGTTTTGAGACGCTGCGTCAGGGAATTGCAACAAGAGATCGAGAGACCGCTTTTCGGGCGGCTCATACGATAAAAGGTGTTGCACAGAATCTGGGGTTTACAAAATTGTGTGAGGTCAGCAACCTCCTGACGGAGGAACTGCGGCAGGATTGGGGCGAGAGTGTCGCAGTGTTGGTACGGCAAGTAGAAGCGGTCTATGAGAGAACAACAGCAGCAATTCTTGCATATAAGGAGGAATGTGCTTATGAAAAATCATAGAACGCCTCGATTTTTGAAAATCAGCTTGATTTGTGTCGTATTGCTGTGTGTGATTGTGTTTTCTTCCCTAGCGCTTTTTATGGAGCGGCAGAGTTCCGAAACGATCAATCAAGTGGGCGGTTTATATATGGAAAGCATGTGCGAACAGATTTCCAGATACTTTGAGACCACCATTGAAATGCGTTTGAATCAGGTGAGCATGCTGACAGAAGAGACATGGTCGGAAGATGCGGAGCAATTGCAGCAGGTTCGTCAGCGGATGGAAAGCAACGCAAGAGACTGTGACTTTACGCATCTGGCTCTTTTATCCGAGGATGGGCAATTTGAAATGTTCTACGGGGAGCCGCTTCGTATTGCAGATCCTGTGTCATATCTGTCTTCTTTGAATGCGGGTGAAAGGAAAGCGGCGCTGGGGTATGACAGTACCGGAAGTTCTGTCGTGTTGCTGGGAGTGCCTTGTGAGTATCTTATGACAGATGGACAGGAATGTACTGCGATGGTAGCAGGGATTCCTGTAAGCTATATCAATGAAGCATTGTCATTGAATGTCAGCGATGATGAAGCATATTCCTTTATTATCCGTAAAGATGGCAGCTTTGTGTTGTGTACGGATGATGTAGTTCGCGGAAATTATTTTGATCGAGCGTTAGATCTGTATGATGATGTGGAAAAGAAACCGCCCAAGATGTATGTAGAGGAACTGAAGCAGGCAATGGGGGAGGAGACAGATTATTCTACAAGCCTGTCCATGAATGGGGTACGGCGGCATATGTTCTGTACAAAGCTGTCCTACTCGGAGTGGTATTTGCTGACGTTTTTGCCTTATGGTGATTTGGACCGCACGATAGATAGTTTGGGGCAGAAATGGATTCGGGCGGCATTTGTAAGCTGTACGGTTATTTTGTTGGTATTGCTTGTAGTGTTTGCGGTTTATCTGTACATGACCTGGCGGCAGTTGAGAGATTTGGATTATGCCAGACAGGAGGCAGAACGGGCGAACAAAGCCAAAAGTGAATTCTTATCCAATATGAGTCATGATATCCGTACGCCTATGAATGCCATTGTCGGTATGACATCCATTGCTTCGGCCAATTTGGAGAATACAAAACAGGTGCAAAATTGTCTGAAGAAGATTACCCTTTCCAGCAAACACCTTTTGGGACTTATCAATGATGTACTTGATATGTCGAAAATTGAAAATGGGAAAATGACGCTGAACATAGATCAAGTATCCTTGAGGGAAGTTTTGGATGGAATTGTCAGTATTGTCCAGCCTCAGGTGAACGAAAAGAATCAGAGGTTTGATTTGTCGGTTCATGATATTTCGGCAGAGAACGTATTTTGTGACAGCGTTCGCCTGAATCAGGTCATTTTGAATTTATTATCAAATGCTGTGAAATTTACGCCGGTAGGAGGAGCCATACGTATGGACTTGCAGGAAGAGCCTTCTCCAAAGGGAGAGGATTACATACGTATCCGTCTCTGTGTAGGGGATAATGGAATTGGAATGCCGCCGGAGTTTCAGAAGGTTATCTTTGAAGCTTTTGCCAGAGAAGACAGTACTCGGGTGCACAAAACGGAAGGCACCGGTCTTGGTATGGCCATTACGAAGTATATTCTGGATGCCATGGGCGGCACCATTGAAGTGAAAAGCGAGCAGGGCGTAGGTACAGAGTTTTATATTACACTGGATTTTCTCAAAGCAGAAGTGCAGGAAGAGGATATGATTCTTCCTAACTGGAATATGCTGGTGGTAGATGATGATCGTCAGCTTTGTGAAAGCACGGTGGCATCTTTGAAATCTATTGGTGTGAATGCAGAATGGGTATTGGATGGGGAAAATGCTGTGAGGATGGCAATGGAGCGGCATCAGCAGCAAAATGACTATCAGATTATCCTTTTGGATTGGAAATTACCTGGCATGGGCGGTGTGGAAACAGCAAGGCGCATCCGTCAGTGTCTGGGTGAGGAGGTGCCGATTTTGTTAATCTCCGCCTACGACTGGTGTGAAATTGAAAAAGAAGCGCATGGCGTGGGAGTAATGGGATTCATTGCCAAGCCGCTTTTTAAGTCTACATTGTTCCATAGCCTGAAACAGTTTGCGGATGCGTCCGGTGAGATACTGCCAAAGCAGAAAGAACAGGAACCTGATTTTATAAAGAAGAGAATTTTGCTTGCAGAGGATAATGAATTAAACTGGGAGATTGCCAGTGAACTGTTATCAGAGTTGGGGTTGATATTGGAGTGGGCAGAAAACGGTAAGGTCTGCCTGGAGAAGTTTACTGCGGCACCGGAAGGGTATTATAATGCAATTTTGATGGATATCCGAATGCCTGTCATGAATGGCTATGAGGCAACAAAGGCACTGCGCGCTTTGCCAAGGGAAGACGCGCAGACAATTCCGATTATCGCTATGACAGCAGATACTTTTATAGAGGATGTGAATAAGTGTCTGGAAACCGGTATGAATGCCCATATTGCAAAGCCGATCGATATAAGGGAAGTTTCCCGGATATTAGGAAAATATCTATAGGAAAGTATTAGAAAATTTTTGTTACAGCCTGGCCGAATGGCCAGGCTGTAAAAGTTTTTGCGTAAAAATGGTGAAAAAATGTGAAAAAATGGTTGACAAGTGAAAAAACATTTGGTAGTATAAAGTCACAACGAAGCGCAAGTGAGCTGAGTTGTGAAACATTTAATTTTATATTTTGGCAAACCTGTAGAAATGCAGGGACGCAAAGTCAAAGGGTCTAAACCACCGTTGGTGGCATGACAGCCGATTGCCGTTCAGGAACTAACTTGAATGTATCAACGTCTATGAGTGTAGGCGTGGTAGCAATTTGCATTTATTACCCGCTTTCGTTTTTTGGCGTTTTTATTTTGCCCAAAATCATGGGTAAAGGGGGTGATAAACTTGAAAAGAGCGTTAGCGATTTTCAAAAGCATATTGACTTATCTAGTTGTAATAACCTCTGTGGGAATGATGCTTTTTACCATTATTACCATGAGCACCGTGAATCGTCATGACCGAAGCTTTTTTGGATATCAGATATTTATCGTACTTTCTAACTCCATGAAAGCAACGGACTTTGAAGCAGGCGATTTGGTGGTGGCGAAGAAAGTAGATCCTAGAACATTAGAAGTAGGAGATATTATTACTTTCCAGTCCGCCAATCCAGACATCTACGGCAGTGTGATTACACATAAGATTCGGGAGATAAGAGAAGATAATCTTGGGTATCCTGTTTTTGTGACTTATGGAACAACGACAAATATCGATGATTTAACGACGGTAAGTGTTGCAAGGTTGCTTGGAAAATACCAGTTCCGGATTCCGGGAGTAGGTAAATTTATCCATTTCTTAAAGACGGTGCCAGGTTACATATTGTGTATTTTCCTTCCGTTCTTTATCTTGATTGTTTTGCAGGGAATCGAGGCCGTTCGAATTTTCCGGGCATACCGAAAAGAACAGCTTGAGGAATTAGAGAGCGAGCGAGAGAAACTTCAGCAAAAACATGAAGAGACGATGAAGCTTATGGAAGAGATTAAGCTACTAAGAGAAGAGCTAGTTGCTAAGAAGTCAGAGGAAGATATCCCGAAGGAATGATAAATGCGGTGTATAAGGTTAGTGCAGCCAAAAGAAATAAGAGATTTAAAAATAGAAGGTGATTTTATAGCAGAAGGAGCAGAAGCGAACAAGTGATGCGACTGGGGTTTGACGGTATTTCCCGAGTGTATCAGTTACCTGAAAATACCGTATAACCTGATAACAAAATATAAAATTAATGACAACCAGAAACCAAAATGAAAAAAGAAAATGAAATTGGAGGAGGATTATAATTATGGAAATCCGTAAGAATAACAAGAGAAAGTCATTAATAATGCACATTATGTCTATCGTACTTTGCCTGGCAATGCTGGCAGGCGCTACGTTCGCATGGTTCAGTGATCACGCTGAGGGTAGCAATACGATTAATACAGGGAATTTAGATGTAAAACTTAAGCATTTGGCAAAGAACGCAGATGGAAGTTATACAGAAGAAGAGGTTCTGGAAGGTACAAAGTTATTCTTGAATACAGAAGGTAAGCCAATACAATGGGAGCCAGGTGTTATGGCTACTGAGACATTTGTTGTAGAGAACGCTGGAGATTTAGCTATAGTTTATGAGTTAGCTTTGAGTTTTGCGGAAGAGGGAAGACCAATTGATGATTATGGGACAATAGCATATTTGCGGGAGCATATGAAGGTCGCAATGAAGAAATGTACTAATCCGGCAGTTCCAGAAGAGGTAACGGAAGCTACCTTAACAGAAAATTTCACTTTTGTAGGCTTTGGTGAGGAAGGCTTTGGTAAGGAGATTGGCGAAATCGTAGCTGCAGAGCAAGTTCCAGGAGCTGAGCAGTCAAGTACAAAAGAGGCTTGGACAGTAGTTGTTTATTGGGAAGCAGTAGATAGCTTTGATAAAGATAATTGGGATAACAACTTTAAAGATTACGAGATGACATTGAATATCGACTTAAATGCAACTCAGTTGTCTCACGAGAAAGATAGCCTTGGAACAGGATACGATAGTAGTGTGAAGGATAAGTTCATAGACAGAGACAATGTTGGAGGAACTGATGAAGGCAACACAGGTACACCGGATGAAGGCAATGGTGATGGTGGAAACGATGGCTTAGATTAAATCCAATAAGAGTTTATCGAACTATGATGTAGAATAGTAAATGAAACGTAAATTCTGCCGGGGCAGGTTCCCGACAGAATTTACTTGTATATTGAAATAAGGCTACCGCAATCCCACTGGCTTTAGACGATGGGTTAAGGTAGCCA
>OFFP01000978.1_pt1 | contig 21178 bp, 19 predicted proteins | sample 1521431 | NCBI WGS metagenome assembly OFFP01 (sample SAMEA3504104, study PRJEB24116) | mouse gut metagenome | biome: mouse gut; feature: mouse-associated habitat; material: faeces | place: Denmark | collected 2011
ATACAGCTATGGCTCCTCCTGCAACCAGAATCAATATCTTTTTTGTTTTTTGGGCTGCAGATATATCCATTTTCCTTTTAGTTGAATTTCCTGTAAACGATAACGAATTTTCCTTTTTGAAATATTATTATCTTCACGGTAATAAAACAATTTCTGCTGTAAAACAGATAACTTTTCTCCACTTTCACATAATTTACACCACAAATCATAATCTTCTGCTCTTGTCGTTAGCGAATTTACCGTATATCCTCCAACTTTTTTTATACTTGTACTACGCATCATCACCGTAGGATGAACAAAAGGGGTTCCCTTAACCACTTGACCCAAATTAAACTTTTTTTCATTTTCCCATACCCTTTGTGCATAAACATCTCCATGATCATCCATATAATATGTACTGGTTGCAACAACAGCAATATCTGGATGTGTATCCAGATATTTTACTTGTATTTTCAATCTATCTGGATCTGAAAAATCATCACAATCCATTCTAGCTAGATAAACTCCTCTTGATTTATCAATACATTTATTCAAAGAAGCAGCAAGACCAAGATTTTTTCTATTCTGAATTATATGAACTCGCGTATCCATATCAGCAAATTCATAAAGAATTTTTGCTGTTGAATCTGTAGAACAATCATCACAAATTATAAATTCAAAATCTGAGTAACTCTGATTCAAAATAGATTCTATAGCTTCCCGCAAAAAACGTTCTCCATTGTATACTCCCATTATTACAGAGATTTGTGGAAATTCATTCATATATATATATTCCCCTTTATTTAACTGACGGTTAAAATCGTTCCTATTCAAAATTTATCCTCACGCCTTTATAAATCCGAACCATCAATTCCCCAATCTTTTTTTCATCAAATGCTTTAACCTTCTGATAATTATATTTCCCAAATGCCTTGTAATCCGATTCAAAAATCTTTTGAATGCTATTCTCTACATCATCCTCACTTGTTGGATCAAAAAGAAAGCCGCCTCTCCCTTCATCTATTAAATCTATGTTACCTCTAATACGACTGCATACTACTGGCAAACTATTAACCATTGCTTCCATAAGTGACACTGACAATCCTTCGCGAAATGACGGAAAAACAAATACGTCCGCAGCTATATAGAAATCCGCAACGTCATTTCTAAATCCAACTAATTTTACATGATCACTCAATTTCAATTGGTTTATCAAATTATTCAAATACTCTTCCTTTTCACCTTTTCCCACAATTATATAACATGCTTTATTTTCAAGTTTGGAGAGCGCGCGTATAACTGTCTCATGATTCTTATTCTTGTTTAATTCTCCAACAGATAAGAGTACAATTTGATTTTTCTCTATTCCTAATGCTTTTCTTATCTCATCTCGTCGATAATAGGCTTCAACCTTCTCTGTATTTACGCCTACACCAGGAACATATATTGTTTCTTTCGCCTTAAAACTTTTTTTTGCCCTCTTATAATCCTCTGTATTAATTGTAATTAATACATCTGTAATTCTACTGAGTAATTTTTCAACCGGATAAAATACAATCCAGTTTTTAGTCGATGCACCTTTGTAAAAGTGAAATCCATGTGCCGTATATATCACTCTCGTTCCTCTCTTACGTTCCTTTTTAGCTGCAAGCCTGCATATCGCACCACCTATTGGACTATGACAATGAATAAGATTGTAATGCTCTTTAGCAACTAATTTCTTGACATTTTTATATGCGAAGAAAATTGTACGCAAATTAATAGAACGCGGAATTGGAATATCTATTACACGAACATTCATACCAGTCAAACGTTTTGTTAAATCTTCTGCACGCTCTTTGGTTATGGTTCCGGGATTTTTAAAATCAGCTACAACATCAACTTCATATCCCAGAGACTGCAGAAGAGAAATATTAGGTATATTAAATTGATCTATCATCGAAGCAACTGACGCTAACATTAGAGCTTTCTTTTGTATCAACTTTCTGTCCTTTCAATAGAAGTTTTCAAATCTATTACATGATAATTAAAATCATAAAGACTCATATTTTGTTCATAACTCATGTTACCGAAGGCTTTATTTGTCAATCTTGATAGTTTTCCAGGAATATGAGAAGCCATCCATACTACACCATTGAATAGTTTACTAACTAGTATCTTATGACCAGACACTTCAGCTATAGTCCCCACCATCTGACTTGTCCTTGTATACTCAGCATTCTGCGGCCAGAATATACCTCCTTCTTCTCTGATCATTACTTGACAAAGAAATTCACACAAATTATCAATATATAACATAGATCGTTCATTCAAAACATCCGGAAAGATAGGTAATCTCTTCGCCATACTGGCAAGCTTCTGATAATTCCCCTTGCTCCCTCTTCCATAAATCATCGGAGGACGAAGCACTGTAGTAACAAAATCTTCATTTCCTAATTCTCTTATTCCTTTATCTGCCTGCCATTTTGAATCACCATAAAAATCAGCAGGCATTGGTTCCGTACCTTTAGTTATTCTTTTTGTCTTTCCATATGGGGCAGAATCCCCATACACAATTGCTGAAGACATAAATACAAATTGTTTTACGCCTTCTGATTTTGCTTTTTTGGCGGTTTCAATAGCTAGATCCGTATTGATTTCATAATATCTAGCTTTTATTTCATCCGTCACATGCCCTACATCCGCATGCGCAATCCCCGCCACATGAAATACCACGTCATACCCTGCAAAATCTTTCTCCCGCCACCCGTCTCCTACCATGTCAACGGTGTCTATCTCAAACTCCCCCGGATGCATCTTTGCCATCCATTTTTCAAACGACATTCCTATATAACTATTCGCTCCAGTTATCAAAACCCTTTTCATAGTTATCTGTTCCTTCTCTAATGTCTCTTGAACCCAACAGAAGATTCATCAAGACTTTTTTCCAATTCCCCGGTTCCGCCTTCCACTACACCGTCATGCTTGAGCACAGACAGGACCGTCCCGAAGAAACATCTGCAATCCATTGCAAATGCAGTGAATCCTCCGGCATTCAGCTTCTCCACATATTCTCCGTCCAACTTTGCTTTAACCGGGATCTCCAGTTCATCACGTCCGTTAATCTGCGCCCATCCGGTAAGCCCAGGTTTCACATCGTTCGCGCCGTATTTATCCCGCTCCACGATCAGATCGTCCTGATTCCAAAGCGCCGGGCGCGGACCGATCACACTCATCTTCGACGTGAAGATGCAGAATAACTGCGGCAGCTCGTCGATGGAAAGCCGCCGGATCATCTTCTGGAACGGACTTAAGATATCTTCCGCATTCTTAAGCTGATGTGTCGGCGTATCATGCGGCGCTGTAACCGGCATACTCCTGAATTTGATAATATTGAAATACGATTTATTTATCCCTATCCTCTTTTGCTTAAAGAACACAGGACCAGGGGAATCAATCTTAATGATGACTGCAATGATAAGCATCGGAACTGCCAGCACTATGATCCCCGCCAGCGATAACACTATATCCAGAATTCTTTTCCAAAAATATTTGTACATCATGATTTCGCCACAATCTCCAATCCCACCTGCATCTTCCGCATTTCCCCGAACATGGGCATCTCAAGCATTGCCCTCCTTTTATGCCGGTCTATTTTTCTGATATATTTCTCTTTTCCAACCAATGGTCCCGAGTACACCTTGATCACCGACTGTTCAATAATGCCTTCCGACATCTCCACTGTCTGTGCCTTGCCGCCCAATTCTTTTAGGAAGTCCACTTCCTCGCCTGTAAGCGCCGCCGGCTCATCACCAATCCTTAGAAGCTTCCTAACGCCGTCTATATTCCGCAGTTCTTCTTCCGTCTCTTTGCCATGCCCTTCCTTTGCAACGAAAAATACATAGCCTGGAAACAGGAGTCTTTCCTGGATGACCCACTCGCCGCGGACATGTCTTTTTTCTTCATAATAGAAGACGCAACAATCCTTAAGCACCCCATGAGATGTCCTATCCAGGCATTGCCGTCGGACACTTTCTTCCGAGCCTGTCCGAACTTGCGCGGCGTACCACAAATCTTTAGCCATCTGTCCTCTACTCCATTCCTTTATTCCTGCGAGCAACGAGCCGTCATTTCATCGGCTCTTCCTTATACTGCCGCCATCACTGTCTCTTCTGGCGCCAAAGCCTCTGGTCTTCTATTCATTTCACCATCAAACGCATAGATCTTCCGGCTGCTCTTCTCCCATACCATCCCGATCTCGTTAAGCCTTCGCACCCGCTCTTCGCTCAACATCTTCCCAGACCGCTTCCCTGCATAGATCTGTTTCTGTTCATTCAGCCACTTTGCAAGCCAGATGCCGTCTGCTCTATATTTTGAAGGGACATTCAGATTCCCGTTTTCTTCATAGAATGCTTTCGCAAACTGAAATCTAACTTCCCAGGGATCTGGTTTTACCCAGACCATTCCAAGATCGTCTAACTGCTGCTGCCGTTCAGGAGAATGCTTTTCTTTTCCTTTCTCCCGCCGGTCCGCGATCCATCCTCCAAGCTTATATCCCGAAGGGCTTACATAAGAAACCGGAACATTCAGATTCCCATATGCTTCATGATAAGCCTTCGCTTCTTCATATCCCTTGTCCCACTGCTGTTCCGGCTTGGTCTTCCATACCATCCCGATCGAATCCAACCGCGTGATCTGCTCCTTCGTCAGCTTTGCACCGTTCGTCATTCCCTTCCGAAGCAAACGCTGTCTGCGGATCCAACCGCCGATCTTCAAACCGCCCGGCGAACAATATGCATTGGGAATATCCAGATTCCCATGCTCTCTGTAGTATCTCAGGCATTCTGTATAATTCTCTTCCCACAGATAATCTGGTATGTCCCAGATCATCCCGATCCCATCAAGCGCTTCTATCCTTTCCTCGGTCAGATACGCTTTCTGGATCCCGCTCTTACGATACGTCCGGATCTGACAGATCCATGCGCCAAGACGGACTCCGGACTCTGTCACATCATTTACATTCGTATTCAGATCACCATGTTCTCTATAATATTTCTTTGCTTCGGCAAAATACCGCTCCCACGACAGATCCCGGTAACTCCCCCAGATCATGCCGATCGCATCCAGTTTCCGGATGCGTTCTTCTCCAAGAATCCCGTACTTCTCACCGGCGCGGACCTTTCTCTGCGTCAGAAGCCATCGCCCAAGATTATAACCGTCTTCCGTCTTATACTTTACGGGTACTTCCAGATTGCCGTACCGCTTATAATATTGCCTGGCAAATCCATACATCATCTCCCAGGAAGCAGCCAGTGTTTCATCCAATCTCCTGAAAAGCGCCATACAATCCTGTACTTCATCGATCACTTCGAAATGCTCCTGTACCACCTCATCATCCCGATCCAGATAATGATAATAAGACGCGGCAATCTGCATTTCCTCTTCAATCGCTCCGATACTGTAAAGATTCTCAATATTCAGCACGATATCGAAGATCACAGCATCTGTCTTCTTGCTTGCCGACAATGCGCGTCCGATCTGCTGCTTATAGATGATCGGCGACACCGTCGGACGCAGCAGGATCACTCCCTGAATATCCTCCACATGGATCCCTTCATTCAGCATATCTATACAATATAGAAGTTTCAGATGATCGCTCTCATCCGCTTTGAATTCTGCAAATGCCTGACTCGTCTCCGGATCATCGGAATACGCCGTATAAATATGAGGCTGCCTGTCAACCTTACCAAACCATTCCTCTGCCTTTCCGATCATCTCCGCCATATGCTCATAATTCGCACAGAAGACAATATATTTCCCGGCAGGATTCTTCATGTGCCTTTCAAATATCTCATCCAGACCGTCTGCGTGTTCAAGAGCCCGCCGCAGGGCATTAAGCTGCTCTTCCCCGGCATCACGGACGGCTTTGCTCTTCGCCCGCCGTACCCGCCTTTGGTATTTCTCCAGATCCTTCTGATAAGAATAAACAGATAACACATATTTCGGCGGATTCAGGATCCCCCGTACGATTGCCTCCCCAAGCGTCATCTCAGAAGCAATATTTCCGCCGAACAACTCGTCCGACATATCTCTTTGATTATCCAGATACCGGATCGCCGTTGCCGAAAGTCCCAGTACAGGCGCTCCCGGATAGGCATCCAGAAGATTCTGTACTCCCTGCCCCCACATCTTCGCGCCGCATCGGTGAAATTCATCCAACACGATATAATCCGGTTCAATCTCGTCTAATTCTTCCCTTGTCATAAACATCAGTTTTGCGTAGGTATAAAATCTGATATTCTGCGGCTCTTCTGCTCCGGTAGCGATCAGGTTCTCCACTTGTGTCCGGAAAATATACTCCGAAGGGGATAGCCAGCAGATCGTCTTGTCATAGAATTCTTCGCATAATTTGAATCCGATGAAAGATTTTCCCGTTCCTGTCGGATGAATGACCGACGCTTTCCCTTCCTCTTCCAACATCTTAAGCGACGCCTGACAGGCTGTCTGATTATGTTCGAATAATTGAATCGCCATATCTCACAACCCCTTTCCTGCCACTGAATATGCCGTCAATCATTCCCTTCATACTGTATGAAGAAAATATAATGAAGTACGGCACTTCATAAATAAAACAGCCGGATATCCTGTAAAATACTTGGATACCCGGCTGAGCCTGACTATAAAGTTGACTGCAATTATAAGATCAATGACCTTGCAAAAGCCGCCCAAATATGCAGGCACGGCTGCTTGGCTCGATGCTTCGCGAAAATTAACGCCTGATACATCATCAGATCCTATTCTGTCTCATATCGGCACATTTCTATGTACAATAATCTTATTCGTCCCTTAAAATATGTGGAGTCAGACGTTCCATCTGTACTTTTTTCTGCTGTAAGGATGGATGTACGTACACAGAAAGTGTGGTATTGATATCAGAATGTCCCAGAATCTCAGATAAAGATTTTGTATCAAATCCAATCTCTACACAACGTGTAGCAAATGTATGGCGAAGTGCATGAAAAGTATAATTCTCTATCCCATGCTGTTCCAGATATCTTTGGTAACGGATGTAAAACTGATGTGGCTCCGTATGCTTTCTGTTTCCCGTCAGCAGATAGCATTCCGGGTCACACCTTCGTCCCAGAAGATATTCTGCAAGAAATTCCGGCAGAGGAATCACACGGATGGAACTCTCTGTCTTTGGTTCGCTGATAACAATCTTTGTTCTCGACGTTGTCTGCGGATTCAGATCTGCAATTCTTTCGATCGTTCTGCTGACGCAGACCGTTAAATTATGGAAATCAATATCCTCCCACCTTAGCCCACATAATTCCCCGATCCTCACACCCGTAAACATTGTAAAAAGGATGCCAAGGCTTGTTGTATCCTCGGCGTTCAATAATAGTCGTTCTAATTCTATTCTGTTTTTTTCCGTCAATATCTTAATAGATTTGGATTTTTTCTGCGGATAACGCAGCTGACCAGGATCCGGGCATGGATAATCATGATTTCTTCCATATTGAAATATCGCCTTCAATACACATAAGATATCAGATACTGTTTTGGGAGAAAGCGGCGCTTTCTTTATCCCGCCCTCCGAAAGTAATTGCTCCGTCAGTCCTTTTAGAAAGCCCGAATCGATTTTAGAAAGAAGTTGATTTTTAAAAATCGGAAACAAATATGACTGTACGATACGGTAATATCTGGTATAAGTAGATTCCTTCACCTTAATCTTGATATCGGACAGCCATAGACCTGCCAATGCCTCAAAGGTGGTCAGCTTCCTGGCTGACGGAATCGGACAGTTCTCCATTTTTGACTGTTCTTCCAGCCTTTTTGCTTTTGCTTCCATATAGGTTGCGCCGTATAGATATCGGTATTTTGCTTTTCCATTCTCATAGTGGTGTATGTAGCGTGCTTCCCACCGCCCGTCTTTTCTTTTGAAAATATTCTCGCCTCTTCGTGGCATGTTGTTCCTCCTTTGTAATTTCTACCATTTTTTTGACTGCTAATCAAGGTAAAATCCACGAATTTTGGCATTTGATCTTTCGTATTCTATATCTTTTTATAAGGAAAGAAGTATTACCAAAGGATTACAAATGCCAATGCATTTGGCAAGAATGTTGACAAATAACTTTCAGCGTGGTAAGATAGCCTAGATAAACAGAGTTTATGTGGGAATTTTATCATGAATCTGTCACATAATGAAGTGCCGTACTTCATTACAGATTGTATCCCGCAATATCTTCATATATTCTGTTTCTTCTAACAGAAAACTTTTAAGGCGGACGAGATACACTACTATCTCCTCCGCCTTATTTTTATATTTCCTCATGAAACCAAACGCTATCCACTCGCCAAATTTAGAGAATACAAGAGAGAAAACGGGCAAAGTTAATCTGCGTTGCTTGTGGCAACGGCTAGTTTTGCCTATAATAGTGGTGAAAATGAAAGGAGGTCATCCCTAATGCTCAATGAAAACATGAAAACGATCAGAAGATCAAAAGGACTTTCGCAGCAGGAACTTGCCGTCAAGCTGAACGTGGTACGACAGACCATTTCTAAATGGGAACAAGGATTGTCTGTTCCGGATTCTGATATGTTGATCACCATATCAGAAGTGCTTGAAACACCCGTGAGCACATTACTTGGAGAAAATGTCACTGAACAAAAAATTGATGATTTAAAGGTAATTTCCGAAAAACTGGAGGTGATAAACTTGCAGCTTGCACAGAGAAAGACCACAAGAAAAAGGATTGTACATTGGCTTCTTATCTCACTCTGCGTAGTCATAGCAGGAATTTTTGCAATCTTATTGGCTTTCGAAAGCCCCTACCTGGGTTGGGATTATAGTGATCCTGAAATCGCCGTCCTCGGAGTAGCAGTTCATTCATTTGAATGGCTGTTTGTCAGAGCCGCACCGATTCTCTTTACTGGTGCGATCACTGGGATATTCTTAACACGAAAAAAAGAATAAAAGTCAAATAAGCTGCTGATGCTTTTACACATCAGCAGCTTTCACTTTTAGCAAGGCGCATACTCTCACCGTGCCAGATACCCATCCAACACCGCCTTATCTTTATTCACCACATACCCGCTTCCGCCAAGTCCTTTTACATTCTCCACCATACTCACGATCAGGACCGGTTTCTCGGCTTCCTGATCCTCCGTGAACACGGCAAACCATCCGATCTCCGTCCCTTCGGTATCTTCAACAGAATCCTTGATCTCCGCAGTTCCTGTCTTTCCCGCAAGCGCAATATCATCCCGATGCGCCGCATATCCGGTTCCGTTCGGATCATTCACAACACCCCTCATGCCTTCCGTTACCTGCGCTGCAATATCCGGGTCAAATGCCTGTGAGATCCACACCTCGCCCTGCGCGTCCTCCTGATATCTGAGATAGGGTTTGATCACGTCGCCGTTATTGACAAATGACGTATAGATACTTGCTAAATGGAGGGGATTCACTAGGATCTGTCCCTGCCCATACCCGCTGTCTGCAAGCTGTATCTCCGACTCGATCTTCCCTTCGTTCGAATACTGGGACTTTGACATCACGATATCAAATGGGATCTCCTGGTTAAACTTAAGCTCATCCAGAGAATGCATCAGGGTATCAGCTCCTATCTTCAGCGCCGCTTTTGCAAAATAAATGTTATCCGAGTAGATCAGTGCATTTTTCATGATCACAGGCTCATATGCATGAAGAGTCGTCACATGATAGGAACCCCAGGAAGCGTCCTTCTGCCAGGAAAGCCCCTCATTGCCGAAATCCTCTCCAGGATCGATCGTTCCTGTCTTAAGCCCGATCGACGCGATCACCGGCTTAAAAGAAGACCCCGGACACCATGTCTGCCGGAAACGGTTGTACATCGGCTGCTTCTCGTCTTCATTCAGTCCGTTCCACTGTTCTGTGGACATTCCTCTGATGAAATCATTGCTGTCATAGGAAGGCGTGCTTACCAAAGCCAACACCTCTCCGGTATAAGGATTCATCGCCACGGAGCATCCTTCATCTTCCCGGAATTGTTCATACAGCATCTGCTGCAGATCAGCGTCAATGGTCAGGCGGATCTCTGCCCCATCCTCTTTCTCGATCTTAGCAAGGACAACCTTCATATTGCCGTTCTCATCTACGATACTGACTTCATGCCCCTCTTTTCCCTTTAATTCGGATTCATAGAGCGCCTCTATCCCGCTCCTTCCGATCACATCGCCGGCGCTGTAGCCCTCATCCGGATGCTCTTCCAGATCTTCCGCCGTGACCTCCTGGACATATCCGGTCAGATGGGAAGCCGCCGCTCCCAGTCCATAAGAACGTACCTCCGTATCTGTTATCATGACGCCGGGGATCGTAAGAAGCTGTGTCTGCCGCTCCTGTTCTCTCAGCACTGCCTCGTCTGGTACTGCCGCCCCCAGATCCAATTCATTGATCTTAGGAAGCGTTGCGACCGGCACAAAGGAATCCTCCTTCACCCAACCTGCGGACAGTTTATTCTCTATGGTTCCTGCATCGGTTCCAAGAAGCTCCGACAGCCTTTGCAATGCTTCTTCCTTATTCTCTAGTTTTCCCGGGACGATACCCACGGAAGACGCCGTATCCTTTCCGGCAAGCATCCTGCCGTTCCTGTCCAGGATACTGCCGCGCTCAGCCGCCAGAGAATTCACCTGGATCTTATCACTCTCTGTCAGGACCGGAAAGATCAGGCTGTCATTCCAGATCAGCCTGTACCCGTCTTCTGTATGTTTGAAGACCGCCTCATTATCAAAACTTATTTCCCCGCCGACAGTTTCCAGGGACATGTGATAAGAGACCGCAACCTTCTCGTCTTTCTCCTCTCCCAAGATCACATCCTTTAATCTCAGGTCTCTCGCCTCGATCCCCTCGTATATCTTCGCATTTCTCTCTATGAACGTATCCTTTGCCGGTCCGCCCTTCTCTTCCGGCATAACCATGGCATACATTGCTTCGTATTCTTTTTTCTCTATGTGTCCCATATATTCGGCAAGCAGCTCTTCCGGCTTTTCTCTCTCAAGTATCTTGACATACGCCACATAGCCCAAGCCGCCAACGACGCCGGCAAGGATAACGATCGACAATATGATGGAAATCCCTATTCCTGCGCGATTCTTCTTTTTCTTCTTCATATTCCTGCCATTCATAGATTCCCTGATTTCCTCCTTCATACGGTTTTTTAATTTTTGATGTACTTGCATTAAGCTTACACTCGTAATATTAATATGTCAAGCATTCCGCCCCTTTCTATCAATAATTCTGTTACAGAATTCTCACTTGTACAATCGAAAGGGAGATGCGGGTTCGGCGGATTTCTTACTATACTATATAGTAAGAACGGGGCAGGTAAGGTTCTCTCAAACCTCGTCTGCCCCGTTCTTCCGTTTCTATCAATTATACTCTCAAAATCCTTCCACGTCGTTAAAAGTTCTATTCCATGCACCTCACCCACATCACTGCCGAGCTATCTAACCTAATTTTTCCGCAAAATGGCATGCCACATAATGCCCCTTTTCAATTTCAGCAAGCCTTGGGCACTCTTCTTTACACCGATCCTTGGCGTACGGACAACGCGGTGCAAAATGGCAGCCCTTCGGCACATCCATCGGGCTTGGAAGCTCTCCTTCGAGTTTAATACGCTCCCGCTTTGCTGCCTTCTTGGGGTCTGCTATCGGGATCGCCGATAACAACGCCTGCGTATACGGATGGAGGGGATTCTCATATAACTCGCCGCTTCCCGTCACCTCCACCAGATTGCCCAGATACATCACGCCGATCCTCGTACTGATGTAACGGACCATTGACAGGTCATGCGCTGCAAACAGATATGTAAGCCCGAACTCATTCTGAAGATCCTCCAACATATTGACCACCTGCGCCTGAATCGAAACATCAAGCGCCGCGATGGGCTCGTCACACATGATAAATTCCGGATTCACCGTCAGAGCCCTCGCAATTCCGATCCTCTGACGCTGCCCGCCGGAGAACTCGTAAGGGAATTTCAGCAGATCTTCCGTTTTCATCCCCACCTTATTCAGAAGATATTCCATCCGCTCTCTTCTCTCTGCTTCCGGCATCCCGATCTGCTTCATCGGTTCATCCATGATCTCCTCAACATTCCAAAACGGATTCAACGCAGAATACGGATCCTGGAAGATGATCTGCATCTTATTCTGGAATTCCTTCAGCTCCGACGGCTTTGCGTGGGTGATATCTTTTCCTTTATAAGACAGCTTTCCGCCTGTCACATCATACATACGGATCAGCGTTCTCCCAAGCGTCGACTTCCCGCATCCGGATTCTCCTACCAGACCGAAGGTCTCCCCTTTATGGATTTCAAGATCGATCCCGTCCACAGCCTTTACATACCGCGTCTTTCCGCCCAGGAATCCTTTCACAGGAAAATATTTCTTCAAATCCGACGCGGCGATCAAAATCTCCCGGCTCATACGCTCTCCTCCTGTTCATTCAAGAAACACATTGCACGGTGCGTCCCGCTAAACTCCTGATATTCGGGAAGTTCTTCATGACACCGCTTCGTTGCATGTCCGCACCTCTCGGCAAAAGGACATCCTGCCGGAGGATTACTTAGAGACGGAGGAAGTCCCGGAATCGACTGAAGCCGTTCCCCTTCCTCAAGATCCAGCGACGGGATCGCCCGAAGGAGCGCCTTCGTGTACGGATGCTTCGGATGGTAGAAGATCTCTTCCGAAGTCCCGCATTCCATGATCAGCCCGCCGTACATGATCGCCACCTTACTGCACACAGTCGCCACCACGCCCATGTCGTGGGTGATCAGGACGATGGACGTCTGATACTCTTTTTCCAGCTCTTTCAGCAGATCTAAGATCTGCGCCTGGATCGTGACGTCAAGCGCCGTCGTCGGCTCATCCGCGATCAAAAGCTTCGGTTCACAGGCAAGCGCCATCGCGATCAGGACTCTTTGCCGCATACCGCCTGAGAATTCGTGCGGATACTGCTTCAATCTCTGCTCCGGCATAGGAATCCCCACTTTTCGAAGCATCTCGACAGCTTTCTCCCGCGCCTCCGCCTTCGAACAACTGCTGTGGCGCAAGATGACCTCTTCTAACTGCTTCCCGATCTTAACAAGCGGATTCAGCGCCGTCATCGGGTCCTGGAAGATCATCGTCATATCTTTTCCCCGCATCTTCCGGTACGCTTCCTCGCTAAGCCCGGAAAGCTCGGTTCCATTTAGTTTGACATGATCGCTGAGAACCTGCGCATTCTCCGGCAGGATCCCAAGCACCGCCTTCATAGTCACAGACTTCCCGCTGCCGGACTCTCCCACCAGTCCAAGGATCTCCCCTTCTTCCACAGAAAGACTGACCCCGCGTACGGCGTGAACCTCCTGTCCCCGGCTTCTGAATATTGTCCTCAGATTCTCTACTTCCAATATTTTTTTATTACTCATTTTTTTCACCTGCCGTTATCTTAGGTTCTACGAATACACGGAGTACGTCTCCCAGTTTGTTGAAAGAATACACTGTCAGAATGATCAGGATTCCGGGCAGCACCGCCATATACGGCGCCTTCTGCAGATACTGCTGCGAACTTTGCAGAAGGCTTCCCCAACTCGACATCGGCGCCGCCACACCGATTCCCAGGAAACTAAGCGCGCTTTCCATCATGATCGCACTGGCAATCTCCGCAGTCGCCGCCGTGATGATCGTCGGAAATATAGACGGCAGGACATGATTCACCATAACCTGCCCGGGACGCCTCCCGATAAACCTCGCATACTGCACATATTCTCTCTCTTTTGCAGACAACACTTCCGAACGCACCAACCTCGCGATCCCCATCCAGCTAAATAAGCCGATCACGATAATAATAGAAAATAATCCTCTCTTGAACAATAATCCGAATACGGTAACCATAATGATCCACGGGATCGAAGAGAATACATCTACCAGACGCATAAAAAAGCTATCCACCACCCCGCCGAAATATCCGGACATCATCCCGACCGAGACACCGATCACAATAGACGTAACCATCGCCAGTACTCCTACCATGAGGGACACCCTGCCTCCATACAACACGCGGATAAAATAATCACGCCCCATCTCATCGGTTCCAAACCAATGTCCGCCGGAAGGATACTCAAGCTTATGGACCACATCTATGGCATCCGGGTCTACATTTACAAATACAACGAATATACTGACACATATGATCACACAGAGATACACCGCAGCAAAGATCGCCTGCTTGTTGTGTTTAAATTCATATATCACGTTTTCTAATCTTCGGTTCTTTTTCTTCATGCTCCCACCTCTATTTCATCGTCTTGATTCTCGGATCCGTCAGGCAGTAGAGCACGTCAGAAAGCAGATTTCCTAAGATCACCAGTGTTCCGGAAAGTATGAGTATGCTCATAACAATGGGGTAATCCATAGCAGAGATCGCTTTTACAAAGTAAGATCCGATCCCCGGCCAGGAAAAGATCGTCTCCGTGATGACCGCTCCGGTCACCAGCATCGGAAGCGCCATACCAAGCTTCGTGATCAGGGGGATCAGCACATTTTTTCCGACATGCTTAAACAAGATCTCTGTCTTCCTGGCTCCGAACGCCTGTTGTACGATCACATAATCTTCTTTCAGCTGCCCGATCGTAGACCCCCGCACATAGCGCGTCAGATCCGGCAGAAATCCTACCGTCAGTACGACATACGGCATGATAAAATGCTTCATAAAGTCCGCGAAAGAATCTTCCAGCCCAATGGTATGCATCCCCATCAGCGGGAACATCTTGAACTTATATCCGAAGAAATACATGACGATCATGGCAAACCAGAAGGTAGGCATAGAGATCCCCACCGAACACATGCCGTCGATCAGTTTGTCCTGCCATTTATTCTTATGGCTTCCCGCCAACAAGCCCAGTACGATGGAGAGAAGATACGCCGTCAGGTAAGAGGGCAGCACCAGCTTGATCGTAGCCGGGATCCTGATCTTAAGGTCATACTTGATACTGGTATGAGACAGCAAAGAATATCCGAAATCACCTTTCAGGACATTCCCCACCCAGCGGCAATACTGCACGATCATCGGGTCATTCAGCCCGTAAGCTTCCCGCTTTGCCTCCACCTCCGCTTTGGACATCTCCGGCGTCGTGATCGAATCGATCGCATCGTAGGGCGCCAGATTGATCAGTGTAAAGCAGATCAACGTGATAAGCAGCAATAACGGGATCGCCTGTAAAATACGTTTTATAATGTACTTTAACATATGTTCCTCCTTAGTGATGGTATGTATTTTCATAAAATACATTTGCAAAAAGAGGCTGCCGCAACAGCCTCTTCCCCATACACTGTTATTTCAATTCCAGTTTAGACAAATCTCCAAATGTATAGATCGGCACGAATTTTGCCTCTTCAAGACCGCCTACACGCGCACTGGTCACCAGTGACCTTAAGTTAGAGCCGAACGGATAGAAGATTGCCTCTTCCGATACTTTCCTCTGAACATCCTTGTAGATCTCTACTCTCTCTGCCTCATCCAGCGTCGCATTGCCGTCTGTAAATAACTGATCGACCTCCGTACTGTTGTAATTGATCATGTTATCCTTTGAAGAAACGAACAGTGAAGAATACAGATCCGGATCTACGCCCATGACATAACCGCCGAGATAAATATCATATTCCGTATTCTCATTGTCATAAGCCACCTTCATATAAGCAGCCTGATTCATGCCTACCAGTTCTACCTCGATACCGATCGCTTTAAGCTCTGCCTGAATGGTAAGCGCCTGGTTCGTCTGAACCTGGTCTTCTTCGATATAGCAGAGTTTCAGAGATTTGGAGCCATTGGCAGTCAGCTCTTTCGCCTTGTCAAGATCCTGTTCCCACTTCTCGACATCATCACTGTAATAACTGTTGTTCGGAGGCAGGAAGGAATATCCAAGATCAAAGAATTCCTTGTCCGTATATGCCGCCACCATGATCTCTTCGCGGTTCATCGCATATAAGATACCTTCACGGTATGACTTATCCTGCATATTTGCCGTCTTCGGATTCAATCTCATATAAGCGACACGGCCTTCGCTGTAATTCGTGATATTAAAGCTTTCATTATCCTGGTAAGGATCTAACAGATCCGGAAGCCCGATCCATGCGTCGATCTCACCATTCTGCAGCGCAAGAGTTGCCGTATCATTGTTTTCGATGACTTTATAGACGATCGTATCGATCTTTGCCTCTCCGTTGGCGTAATTGGGGTTCTTCGTGAACTTCAGGTGCTGCCCGGTCTGGTACTCGTCCAATACATACGGTCCTGCACCTACAACTTCTTCCTCCAGCATGTTGATGTCAAAAGTCCCTTTTCCGTCAAAACAATGCTTCGGAAGAATACTTGCCTCTGAGGTCAGCATCTCCATCGCGCTTGCACATACGGACGGAAGCTTGAAATTAACAGTCAGATCGTCTACCTTCTCCAGTACGATAGGTTCCCCTCCAATAAAGAGGTTCTCACTCTGCTTGTTCTGTTCCTCATAAGTAAACACAACGTCGTCTGCCGTCAGCGGTTCGCCGTCGCTCCACTTCAAGCCTTCCTTCAATTTCATCGTATACGTCAATCCATCCTCAGATGGTTCCATGCTCTCTGCAAGAATATAATCGATCGTTCCGTCTGCATAGATATAGAACAATGGTGAATACAGAAGATGACAAGTCATCAGTCCCCATCTGTCGTCTGCTGTCAGCGGATTCAGAGTATTTCCCGTGTCGCCCCCAATTGCGTATGTAAAGACACCCTCTGCTCCTGTTGCTCCCTTTTCCTCCGTACCTTCCGTACTTCCGCCTTCCATAGCGGCCTTTGATCTTGCTTCTTCTTCCGGATCAGAACTGCCGCAACCGGTAAAAGCCGTCAGAGTCATCGCCAGACAAAGCAAAATACTTACTAATCTTTTTTTCATCTTTTCCTCCTTCATGACCGGAAATTTGTATTTTACTTGTCTATTATATGTTCTTTATACATGGTTCGTCCAATTGATAAACCGCATGAATGGCTTGATTTATTTATACATCCTATCTCTTTAGGAATATAGACTTTTCCGCTGATCTGCCCCATAGATAAAGCGGAGTCCTCCTAGCTTAGTTACTTTGATGTCCAGATTAGACCAGTAATTCCAATACCTCTGTCAATTTATTTACTACCCTGCACTCCGGACATTTACTTGTTCCGTTTCTGTCTATCAATATCGGCGTTATCCCCGCTGTAAGCGCACCCTTTACATCAGAAGCAATGGAATCTCCTATGTGTATCACTTCTTCTGCATCGCATCTGCATACTCTTAAGGCATACTCAAACAGCTCCTTATGCGGTTTATACGCCCGCACCAATTCCCCGGAAATAATCCCTGCTGCCTTTAGGCTGTTGTGTTTCAAGCATTTCTGCACATAGCGGACACCATTGTTTGTTATCACATAAATCGGCAGAGGACATTTTTCAAAAAAATCTTTTACATCCTCAAAGATCGGCGCATACATCCAGAACCTTTGAAATAGTCTGTGCAGCTCAGATAAATCATCAACCAGCCCCGCTTCTTCTTCAAACTTTCCTAACAAATGGTCAACAATTTCGTCTTCTGTTAAAAATGTATCCCCAAAGCTTTGTTCTTCCATCATTTTCAACTGCTCCCACCAACTCGCCCCTATTTCTTCAGGACTTTTAAAATTGCTGTTTTTCCATATCCTAAGAACAAGCTTTTCTAAATCTTCTCCCTTTTCCTGAATGATCGTACCTGTATAGTCTATAAAAATTGATTTTATCATATCAACACCTCCAAGATTTTCTCTTATCCTAACATTTTTACTTCCGCTCTTCAATAGGCATATTGGTAATGGAGGCTGATATTTTTATGATGCCGCCCTTGTAAAAGGAAACTTATATATTCATTAAAGAAAGTAATCCTAAAAAGCACACGACTAAAATGGTTCCTGTCAATGCAATTGTATTAAACACCTTATAGATTTTATTTTCTAATACTTTATACGATAAAGCAAAAAATAAAATACCTAATATCCCGCCCAATGTATTCCCCAATAAGTCTGTAATATCACTTGCTCCGATCCTAAAAACATATTGAATAATTTCATACAGTAAGCTCACACCTGCTATCGGCAATGCTTTAATAAGAATATTCTGTCTTCTGTCTAACATTGATATATACACGCCAAATGGTATAAAAGCAACTATGTTCAAAATGATTTCTGAAACATCCACTCTCCCATTCACAAGTAACGAACCGGCAAACGGAATCAAATTTACACTCCTTAAATTCATTTTGCACAACAAAGATATATCCAATTCCATTTTAAATAAGATGATCCAACTTAATACGATAAAATAGACTACAAAAAGTATTTGAGTTAATTTTTTAGATTTCATATAATCCCTTCTTTCTCCTGATCATAAAATTTCTTTATTTATTTTTGATATATATTTTACTTACCGTCCCATCCCTTTACCTCCTTGAAATCATCACCTGATCTAAATATAACCTCCTGCACATATTATAATGCTGATCCAGAAGTTTTCTAAAAAAACTAATCAATCACATCCTTCGGCGAATTTTCGTATACTCATGGGGGATGATTCACCGCTTATTACTGAGTCAAAGACCCCGCGGCAGAGCAAACGGAGTCTTTGACCCTCGCGGCAGTCGCCAAATGTGCATGTAAGCATGCCCGCTTGGCTCGTTGCTCGCGGGAATAAATGTTGAATTTGACATTTTTATCTTGTATAATATTGAGGAATAAACAGAAAGGCGGTCCGATCGATGGTTATAGAGATTTTATCCAACCTGGTAAGTATGCTTCTCTATATAGTGCCAATCCTTTATTTTCTTCCCTTTAAACTTAGACACTTCCAAAAAGCAATACTATTTCTTTTAATCTTCTTTAATATATTGCTGATCAGATACCTGTCAGGGAACATTGGCGCCATATTATTGCTTTTTACCGTCTGCACCTATATATCACTGATCCACTCTGAACGGCTGTTAAGTATATGTACCGTCGTTGGATCCTACCTGTTTTGTGTCGTTTTAGATAACCTTTTGTCGGTACTTATGCAAGCATTGGGTATATCTATTGACTGGATCAAGCAGAATCAGCTTATATACCTTACGGTATTCCTCATCCTTCAAAACGTACTATGCCCGCCCATCGCATATGCGCTCAAAAGATTTTTGAAAAAGGTAAAACTGAATTTTCCGCCAAAGCTGATGATAATGATCCTTACGAATTTATTTTCCTGTCTGATGATTTTTCTCTTCAATATCGTCATCGGAGAATATATCGGATATACAACAAAAATCCTTGCCTTTAACTGCATTTTATTCAGCTGTTATTTTATTTTCAGCACCTATTTGATCGTAAATATGATACAAGCTTATATGGATAAAGCGCAAATGGAACTGCGTGAGGATTCCTATCAGAAATTACAGCTGTACACTACACAGATTGAACAAATGTACTCCTCTCTCCGCTCTTTCAAGCATGATTATTTCAATGTCATGTTATCCATGAGCGGATATATAGACACCGAAGATATGCCCGGCCTGAAGGAATATTTTTATCAGGAGATCATTCCCAGAAACCAAAAGCTTTCGGAAGGTACAGGTAAATTCAACAGCTTCATCCACATTAAAAATCCTACGCTAAAAGGGCTTCTGTCTTCAAAATTAAATTATGCGCATGAACTTGGGATAAAAATCGAATTAGAAGTCAGTGAAGATATTTCTGATATCCATATGGATATTATCGACCTTTCCAGGATACTCGGTGTATTCCTGGATAATGCAATAGAAGGCAGCCTTGAAACGGAAATGCCGTTACTTCAGCTTGCCGTCATAAAAGAAACTACAGCGACGGCTTTTATCATATCAAATACATTTATTGATAAACACATTCCATACTCTTCTTTAAGAAAAATGAATATATCAACCAAAGGAGCCAACAGAGGCTTCGGTCTTTACAGCGCGCATAAGATTCTTGCTGCTTATGACAACGCATTTCTAGATACGGAAATGTCGGAGGACAGATTTACACAACGGTTAAAAATAACGACGCCTGACAGAAAGGATATACGAAATGATTGACATCTATATTTGCGAAGATAACCAAAAGGAATTAAGCTTATTTACCCAATACATCAAAGATCTGGTTTCCATTGAAAATATAGATATGGAAGTCACCTTATCTTCTTCTGATCCATATGAGATCTTACAAGCCGCTGCTCTGTCACAAAATGTAGGTCTTTTTTTCCTGGATATTGACTTAAAATCCGATATTAATGGACTTGCATTGGCACAGCGAATAAGAAAATTACAACCCCGATGCTTTATCATATTTATTACTTCACACTCTGAAATGGGATTTCTTACCTTTGAGTATAAAGTAGAAGCCCTGGACTTTATCCTGAAAGATAATGCCAGCCGCATCAAATCAAAAATACACGAATGTTTATTAAATGTAAATGACAAGTATACTTCTATTCATAATAATATCCATAAAACATTTGTCATAAATCAAAGCGGCCAACAGATCAGTATAGACTATGATGATATTGTTTATTTTGAGACTTCATACAATATTCATAAGATCATACTCCACACCAACAGACGGACGATTGAATTTACTGGACAATTAAAAGACCTGGAACAGCAGCTTGATCATCATTTTTATCGGTGTCACCGTTCTTTTATCATCAATAAAAATAATATTGCAGAAATTGATTATCCAGAACAAACCGTATATATGAACACTGGTGAAACTGTACCTATTTCTAAACGCATGAAAAAGGGGCTGAAAAAAATAATGGGCTGATCCTTACTTATTTTTAAAGGGATGCTGATGTATTGGCAGATGATCCTTCTACTTTTGCATCAGCAACGTATCCTTTACTTTCCGCCGGACATTTGTGAGATCATTTCTGGATGACTAGGGCGGAGGCTGTGGCGTATTAGCCAGTGGATGGCATTAAGCATCATGCACTAAAAGGCTGGCAGTTATTTTGTCCTGTGCTATCGGAAGCATAGACAAGTAAAATGGCAGTTATTGATTATTCGACGTACTAGTACAGCGAATATTAAGTAATTGGCAGTTTGACTTGCCTATTTTCCTGATAGCACTACTCCCCAAGCCTCGACGTAGCCACCGCTACGCCTGCGTTTGT
>OFFP01000980.1_pt1 | contig 21171 bp, 17 predicted proteins | sample 1521431 | NCBI WGS metagenome assembly OFFP01 (sample SAMEA3504104, study PRJEB24116) | mouse gut metagenome | biome: mouse gut; feature: mouse-associated habitat; material: faeces | place: Denmark | collected 2011
CCGGCGCATAGCAGGCCGGTTCTACCCATCCAGGGCGATATACGCCATGGAATGAGCCTCTCAGCCGCCCGATCTTACGGACATACTCCGCGGAAGTTACCTCGCTGGGCGAGCAATCTCCCGCATCATCGCAGTGCGCCTTTACAGGCGCTTGACTATTGTACAACAGGGGCGCACAGAAAGTCAAGCACTTTTTTCAATTTTTTTAAATTTCGCCACAGGCTGTATGATGTACCCATTCATGCGGGAAACATCTCAACTGCTAAAACTTACTCTCCTTCCGTAAGTTCTGCCAGCAGCACATCCTCCGTCAGCACTGAGACAGCTCTGGCATTCACCAGTTTATTTTCCAGATTCCACTCTGCTTCGTCCGGCAGCTGAACCGCAGCTTTCACATATTCCTCTGTGTGTCCCAGAAAATATCTTTTCCCCTCCACAGATATTTCTTCTTCCATGAGAATTTCCAGCTCCCGTCCCTGATACCAGTCCAGAAACTCCCGGTTCATCCGGGACAGATCTGCAAAAAGCACATCGCTTCGCCCGGCTTTCACCTGCTCCGGGATCTGATGTTCCATTCTGGCCGCAGGAGTTCCCTCTCTGCGGGAATATCGGAAAATATGAATCTCAAAAAATCCGATTTTCTGTAAAAATTTTCGCGTGATTTCAAATTCTTCGTCTGTTTCTCCTGGAAACCCAACAATTACATCTGTGGTAACAGCAGGATGTGTAAAATACTTCCGCAGCAGTCTGCACCCTTCTTCGTACTCTGCACAGGTATATTTCCGGTTCATTCGCTTTAAAGTGGCATCACAGCCGCTCTGCAGCGACAGATGGAAATGGGGGCAGAGCTTCGGCAGTTCTGACAGCTTCCGGACAAATTCTTCTGTCACAATTTTCGGCTCCAGAGATCCCAGACGAATTCGGTCAATTCCATGTATCTCATGGACTTTCTGAATCAAGGTCAGCAGACTGACTTCTTCCTTTGCCGAAGAGTCCGGCTGCCTCTGGTCTGTTCCATAGGAGCTCAGATGGATGCCTGTAAGCACCACCTCCCGGTATCCGTTGGCGGCAAGGGATTCCACTTCCCGGAGGACATTTTCCAGGTTCCTGCTTCTCACTCTTCCTCTCGCATAGGGGATAATGCAGTAACTGCAGAACTGATTACAGCCATCCTGTACTTTTACAAAGGCTCTTGTGTGCTCTCCGGCCCGGTTTACGCCAGACTCCTCGTAAATCCTTTCTTCTGCAATGTTTTCCACCAGAACGCAGGAGGATTCTTTTTCCTCCTGTGCGGGCTGTGTCTCTTTTTTCTGTTTTTCCCTTTCTGAAAAAAAACGCTCCAGCAAACCTGCCAGTTCATGTTTTCTGTTATTTCCTATCAGAATATCAATGGCTTCATCCGCCTGGGCATGTTCTTTTGAGGTCTGTACATAACAGCCTGCCGCCACCACCACGCTGTCCGGGTTCCTTTTTCTGGCACGGTGAAGCATCTGCCTGGATTTCCGGTCTGCCATATTTGTAACGGAACAGGTATTGATTACATAAACGTCTGCCGGCTCCTCGAAAGGAACAATCTCATATCCGGCTTCTGTAAGAATCCGGCGCATGCTTTCCGTTTCATACGCATTTACTTTACATCCCAGATTGTGCAACGCTGCTTTTCTCATATTACAAACCCTTTCTTTTTCTCTCTGCTGACAGGCCTCTCTCAAGGGCAAATTGCCGAAAAACCTGTTGCATTTATTTGTGAAATTGGTTATGGTACCATTGACTTTTTCCATGAAAGACGGTAGTATAATAGAAAATATTTCAAATAATTACCTGTATTTACCGGATACGATCCCTGGGGCAGGTATTATAAAGGAGGTTCTTACATGAAAACAGTACAGATTTCTTTAAATTCCATTGATAAGGTGAAATCTTTCGTAAATGCCATTTCTCAGTTTGAGTTCGATTTCGATCTGATTTCCGGAAGATATGTGATTGATGCAAAATCTATTATGGGTATTTTCAGCCTTGACCTTTCCAAGCCCATTGACCTGGCAATCCATGCAGAGTCAGAAGTAGATGAGATTATGGAAGCCTTAAAGCCATATCTGGTTTAATCTGAGATACACCGGTGTCCCCCATGAATCCATGGGGGTTTTTATGTGGGAATTTCCCCTTTTCCAGAAGAAGTGCCCCATCCGGTGTGTCAGAATAACCTGTCCCGTTCTCTTCACAGCAACAATCATTCTGCTATAATCGTCTCCGCTGTCTCAATGGCAGTCTGTACCATTTCATCAATCTTTTCTTTCAGATGAGTTTCCGAACGCCTGATTACTTTCAGACTGGGTTTTGTAACCGGATGTTTTGCCACAAAAATCGTACAGCAGTCTTCATAAGGCAGAACCGACGTCTCATAAGTGCCGATTTTCTCTGAAACCTCAATAATCTCCTGTTTGTCAAATCCAATCAACGGGCGGTACACCGGAAATCTGCAAACTTCGTCTGTGGCCGCCAGAGACTGCATGGTCTGACTTGCCACCTGCCCGATACTCTCTCCGGTAATCAACCCCAGGGAACCTGTTTCTTCCGCAAAATGCTCTGCAATCCGCATCATATAGCGGCGCATGATAATCGTCAGCTCCTCATGGGGACACTGCTCATAAATATACATCTGGATATCTGTAAAATTCACCACTTTCAGATAAATGGGCCCCGCATATTTCGCCACAATTCTGGCCAAATCCACCACTTTCTGTTTTGCACGTTCACTGGTATAAGGCGGTGCATGAAAATAAACAGCGTCAATTTTTACTCCGCGTTTTGCAATCATGTACCCTGCCACAGGACTGTCGATTCCTCCGGACAGCAGCAGCATACCCTTGCCGTTGGTACCCACGGGCATTCCTCCCGGCCCCGGCAGCACTTCTGAATAGAGATTGATTTTTTTTCGGATTTCAATATTCACCAGAATATCCGGATGGTGTACATCCACCTTCATTTCCGGAAAGGCCTCAAGGATCCGTTCACCCAGCAATGCATTTGCCTCCATGGAACACAGCGGATAATTTTTTCTTGCCCGGCGGGTGTGTACCTTAAACGTCATATGTTTATCGGGATAACGGTGATCCAGATAGGAAATCACATCCTCTGCCAGCTTTTCAAATCCCTCATCTTCCACAATCACCACAGGGCAGATCCCCACAATTCCAAACACACACTTAAGATGCTCCAGTGTTTCCTGGTAATCATACTCCCCCAGTGCTTCCACATAAATCCGTCCCTGTTCTCTGGTTATGGAAAATTCTCCTTCCACCGGTTTCAGCGCATATTTTATCTGCTGTACCAGGGCGGCCTCGAACAGATGGCGGTTTTTTCCCTTAATGCCGATTTCTCCGTATTTTATTAAAAATGCTTTAAACATGTATTCCTCCCATCCCGATTTTCTAATGTCTGGTGTATTTCCGGAGCATGGGAACCAGACTCTTTAAAACATCCAGGCATTCGTCCACCTCGTTTATTGTATTCTCTCTGCTGAAACTGATTCGTATGGTAGAATCCAGGTATTCCCGTTTTACGTGAATGGCCTGCAGGGTACCGCTGGGGGCTGGTTTGTTGGATGCGCAGGCACTTCCGGCAGATACATAAATCCCTTTTTCTTCCAGTCCATGAAGAAGCACCTCGCTGCGCACACCGTCCACGCTGAGACTGATAATATGAGGGGCGCTGTCCCGTCCGGTTCTTCCGTTCACATGGGCCCACTCCAGTCCCTCCAGTCCTGCCAGAAATCTCTCTTTCAGCTGATACAGATACTCCTGTTTTTCTGACAGCATTTCACAGGCTTCCTGGGCAGCCTGCCCAAGTCCCGCGATTCCAGGTACGTTTTCTGTCCCGGAGCGCATATTCTTCTGCTGTCCTCCACCGTAAATCACCGGCTTTATTCTGGTTTTTTCCCGGACATACAAAAAACCCACGCCTTTTGGCCCGTGAATTTTATGGCCGCTGACTGACATCAGATCAATGCCCTGTCTGCCTGGATAAATCAGATATTTTCCATAAGCCTGAATGGCGTCCACATGAAACAGCGTTTCCGGATTCTTTCTGTGAATCACCCTGGCTGCCTCCTCTACAGGCTCCACAGCTCCAATCTCATTGTTGACATACATCACAGACACCAGAATGGTTTCCGGCCGGATGGCCTGCTCCAGTTCTTCCGGAGATATCAGCCCGTCCCGGTCCACTTTCAGTCTGGTAACGGTAAACCCCTGTTCTTCCAGGAATTTCATGGGAACAGATACTGCCGGATGTTCCACCTCCGTGGTAATCAGATGCATCCCTCTGCGTCTGTTTGCCATGGTCGCACCCAAAATAGCCAGATTATTGGATTCTGTTCCGCCGGAAGTAAAAATCAGTTCTGATTCCTTACATTTCAGCGTCCTGCAGATCTGTTCCCTGGCTTTCCGAATCTGATTTTCCCCCTCCATTCCTTTTGTATGAAGAGAAGAAGGGTTGCCGTAATCCTCCGACAATGCCTGAATAATCCGTGCTTTTGCCCCGTCAGAACAGCGGGTGGTGGCCGCATTATCAAAATATGCTCCCATCTTAATCCTCCATTTCATAAACCAGCATGGCAAGAACTGCCATTCCGGCTGTCTCCGTACGCAGTATGCGGTTTCCCAGAGAAATAATCTCCATATCATCCTTTACCATCTCAATCTCTCCGGAAGCAAACCCGCCCTCCGGCCCGATAAAGATTCCGATGGACGCCCCCTTTTCGAGATTTCCAAGCACCTTCCTGGTATGGGCCATCCCCCGCTCCTGTTCATAGGGAAGAAGACGGACATCCATGGTGCGGACATATTCTGCCGCCTCTTCAAAGGTGTGTACCGGTCCCACCCTGGGAATGATACTTCGTTTTGACTGCTTTGCCGCACTTTCTGCAATCTGCTGCCAGCGCGCCGTCTTTTTCTCTGCCTTTTTATCATCCAGTTTCACAACACACCGCCTTGTGGCTGTCGGTATAATCTCACAGACTCCAAGCTCCACACATTTCTGCAAGAACAGCACCACCTCCTCCACCCCCAGCTCCACAGCCTTCTGAATCACCAGCTCCATCTTATCTCCCTTGGGCAGCGCCTGAAACAGGGTGATTTTCACCGGAGGCTCCGTGCCCTCACAGGACTTTAAAATTTTAAGGGTAATCTTTTCCCCGTCTGCCTGAGAAATCTCGCAGAGAACATCTCTGCCCTGCTGGTCACTGATCCGCATCTGTTCCCCCGGTTTCATGCGAAGTACATTCCGAATATGGTTCACATCGCTTCCTGTTACAAAGGCTTCTTTTTCTCCGATCTGCTCCGGTGCTACAAAAAACTGAAACATAGTTCTCTCCTGTCTACCTGTTTTCAGCAGTAATGCTGACCCACTCTCCCTGACGGGTCACTTCCAGAATGGTCAGTCCTGCATTTTGAATGGCTTCTTTTACTGCTTCTTCCTTAAAGTCAATAATACCGCTGGTAATATAAATCCCGCCCTTTTTCAGATGATGGGGGATTACCGGCGTAAGGGGAATAATCACATCTGCCAGAATATTGGCAGCCACAATATCATACTCCTGTGGTCAGGAAATGGACTGGCTCCAAATGGGAGCCCCGCTTGCCAGGGAAACGACTTCTAACTGGTGTATCAAATGCGCGCTGACCTATTTCGAGCCTGTTTATGACCGGCTTCATGAATATCTTGTCAAGCGTGACCTCCTCCATGCGGATGAAACTGTCTGTCAGGTTCTCCATGAGGAGGGGCGGGCGGCGGCTTCTACCTCATATATGTGGATCTATCTCACAGGAAATGATGGCCTCCCGTCTATCATCCTTTATGATTATCAGCCTGGGAGGGCAGGGAATTATGCGAAAAATTTTCTGGAAGGGTTCTCCGGACTGCTGGAATGCGATGGCTATACCGGATACAACAGTGTAGAGAATGTGATCCTGGTATGCTGCCTTGCCCATTGCCGGAGATATTTCTTCGAAGCAGTTCCGGCAGCCCGCCGAAAAAAGATAAAACTGCTGGACATCAACTCACCGGAAGAGATCCCGGAAGATGCGGCTGATCCGGAAAAAGCAAAGGAGGGCAAGAGGATCCCGGCAGAGATCGGACTTTGCTATTGCAATAAACTTTTTCGTATAGAACGGACACTAAAAGCCATGTCTCCGGAGGAACGTAAGAACAAACGCCTGGAGTTGGAAGTCCCTGTCTGGGACAGTTTCTGGTCCTGGCTTGCAACGGTAGAGCCATTGGGCGGAAGCCTGTTGGAAAAAGCAGTGAACTATGCAGCTAACCATAAGGAGCTTCTGGGTAACTACCTGCTGGATGGGAGATGTGAGATCTCCAATAACCGGGCGGAACGATGCGCAAAATCCTACGCGACCGGGAGAAAGAACTTCCTTTTCCACGATACCGTGAATGGAGCGAGATCGAGTGCTATCATCTACAGCCTGGTAGAAACGGCAAAGGCAAACAACCTGAACGTGTTCCAATACCTTTACACACTATTGCTTTACATGCCGGACTATAAACAGGAGCCTGCAGGTGTGGAGGCCATGATGCCGTGGAACGACTTTATAAAGGAACGATGTTCCAAGGTGATGGACACGGAAACAGAAACACCGGAGAACCGGGGGCAGATACCGCTGTGATAGCTGCCCCTTAATTGTGATGAAAAAAACAAAAATCGCTGATAAAGAGTTATATTTCGCTTATAGCTCCTGGATATGGAGCTTTCCGGCTTTGAACTTATGATTCTTATATACTCCGGTTGATTAAGAACTTGATTATAAACAAATCTTGAATCACGTCTTTCACTTGTCAGCCAAAAAGATTATCCCACAGATTTTAGAATATGTAAAACCGGCAGGTTATTCATCGCTTACAGATGATGGAACGTGCCAGGATGGAGTCGGAATGGAAGAAGCGGGACTCCGGGGGTAAGAAGGTGATCCGGTTCGTAGACCGGTTCAACCACAGCCTGTTCTACATCGAGGATGGAGACCCCATCCAGCTGTTCACCAACAAAGGGGAACGGAAATTTTGTATCTGCCATTACCTGGATGACCTGCATGCCAGAATTGACGGGAAAGAGTGGGCGCTGTGGGAGTTTGCCAAAACGATGGCAAAAAATGAGGTTGTGTATATGCCGCTGAAAATGCATGTGGAAAAGCGGAAAGGAGGTGCTGTGTAATGAAAAAACGATATATCGCGGGAATCATGGTTCTGACAACACTGGCAGGATGCGTGATCTGGAAAAGGAGACGGGGATAAGATGGCAGAAGATATGAGAAAGGCAGTCTATATGGAGTTTCACCGGAAACCTGCGGATGAGAATGAGATGCTCCATTCCGTGTTCCCAGGAGAAAAGTGGAGGGTGCAGATTGAAAAGATCATAGAGTTGCCCAGGGAAGAATTCCTGGGTTTTGCAGATGAACTCTATGGACATTTCGCGTTTCTCTATGACAACGGGGAATATATGTATTTTGATGAGGACGAAGGCTGTGCCCACTGCCTTCTGGTTATGACACCGGATCGCAGGGAAGGGATTCTGGCACAGGCGGAAGGTTTTCCATATGTCCGTTATGGCGCTTATGTTCCGGACTGCAATGTGCTGGATCTGTCCGGGATTTCGGTGGAGAGCCAGATACCGAGAACCAGTATTCCGGAACGCCCGATCACGATGCAGAATCCTGCGATACAGAATCCGAAGAACGGGAATAGAAGTGAAACATATAAAAATCGCACAAAGGAAAGGGAAGAACGATGAGGAAACGGAACCATGTGATACCCGTCCGGCTCAATGCCAAGGAACTGCGGTATCTGGAGGAACAGGTGAAAAAGAGCGGGCTTGCGCGTGAGGAATATCTGCGCACCCTGATCATGGGCGGGGAAGTCCATGCCAAGCCCTGTGAGCATCACGCCGATCTGCTTCGGAAGATCGCAGGTTTATGCAATAACGCCAACCAGCTTGCCCACGTAGCGAATGCTTCCGGTTCGGCCAGTCAGGAAAGCCTCCGGGAAATGCTCCGGATATCCCGAGAAACCTGGCAGCTTGTAAAAGAGGAATGGTGAAAGAGATTGGCGTATACCAGTATCATTCCCGTCCACCGCCTGGATTCCTCGATAGCCTATATCAAGGATGAAAAGAAAACCTCGAAAAGAACAGAGGCGGGTTCCCTGGAAGAAGCGGTCGCCTATGCCATGAACCGGGAGAAAACCGAGCAGGCAGTTTTTGAGGATGCCATCGGATGCACCTGTGATTCCGCTTTTGCGGATATGGTGGCCACCAAGAAGCGGTTCCATAAGATGGAAGGCGTACAAGGTTACCACCTGATCCAGAGCTTTGCGGAGGGAGAAGTGACACCCGAACTGGCGCACCTGATCGGGCAGGAATTAGCGGACGAACTACTAAAAGGAAAGTTCGAGGCAGTGGTCACCACACATCTGAATACCCGTCATTATCACAATCATATCGTCTTTAATTCAGTCAGCATGGAAGATGGCAGGAAATACCACAGCAGCGCAAAAAGTTATTATGAGGAAGTCCGTAAACGATCAGACGCAATCTGTGTGAAATACGGTTTGTCTGTGATTCCGGAAAAGGGCGGTAAAGGGAAATCCTACTCACAATGGCAGGCTGAAAGGGACGGAAAGCCTACCTGGAGGACAGCCATCCGCATGGATATCAAGGAGGCAGTACAAGAATGCTTTACCTGGAAACAGTTCCTGGCACAGATGGAGCAGAGGGGATATGTGTGGAAACTGAACCAGAAATATCCTGCCTTAAAGGCTCCAGGGATGGAGCGGTACGTACGCCTGAAAAGCCTGGGGAAGAATTATACGGAGACAGCGATCCGGGAATGGATCCTGAAGCCGAAACGGAAGGAACGCATCCGTCCAGAAGAGAAAGCATGGAATAAAAACCAGAGCGGAAAAAAGGTTTCTTCCCGGAAGAAACTGACAGGTCTGCAGGCACTGTATTATTCCTACCTTTATCAGATGGGTGTGCTGAAAAAGCGTCCTCCCAGAGTCTCCTACCTGGTACGTGAGGACATCCGGCAGTTAGACCGGAGGATCACGCAGATGGAGTTTCTGCAAAAACATGAGATCACCACAAGGGAGAAGATGGTTCCGTTCCGTGCGGCCAGAGAGGAACAGATCGTGTCTCTTTTAAAGGAGCGCAGGCGGCTGTACCGGACACAGCCGGATTCTCCACGGATCGGGGAGATCAAAGAACAGCTTAAGAAACTCCGCAAGGAGATCAAAATGTCTGTAGAGATTGAAAAGCATTCCAAAGAGATGGAGGAACGGATGCGTCAGGCGGAGCAGCAGAATCAGCAGAAGGAAAATCAGAGATCAGCAGGAAAGGAGGACATCAAATGGCAGAAATAAAGCAGGAAGAAACGGTAACTCAGGAAGAAATGGAACAGGCAGGCTATGTAGGGATTCCGGTCACCTATTATCCCATCAATGAAGATATGGCACGCAGGGCAAAAGAGATGAACAGTTTTTTTGATTATCAACCCGGCAGCGCCACCAAAGAATACCGGCATTGTGTGAATCAGGCTGTGAAGATTGCTGAACAGCAGAAAGAGAGGGCAGATCCCATTTACCATGAAAAGATAGACCGATTGGTAGATACTTATGCCCGGAAACTGGCTGATAACATGAATAAAAGATATGAGATTGACGCACGTGTGCCGTCGGTGATGGTCGCAGGTCCGGCGAATTTTCCGACGAGGAAAAAGGAGAAGCAGAATGCCGCAAGAGACAGCAATATGGAGGAATGGAGGCAGGTACAGGGAATCCTGGATAAGATCCGGAGTACAGGGATGGGTGGTATCCGCTCTGACCATCCCCAGGCCATCGGGCAGTTGGAGCAGAAGCTGGAGCGGTTGGAGAACTCCCAGAAGCTGATGAAGGATGTCAACGCATTCTATCGTAAAAATAAAACACTGGAAGGATGTCCGTTGTTAAATAAGGAACTGACTCATCGGCTTGAAGCATCCATGGAACAGCCCTGGCATTATGAATCCAAACCGTTTGCGTCATATATGTTATCGAACAACAGCGCCGAGATCCGGCGGCTAAAGAAACGTATTGGGGAATTGAAACAGAACGCAGAGGTCGGCTTCTGCGGATGGGAGTTTGACGGAGGAAAAGCAGTGGTGAATCAGGAAGCAGGACGGCTGCAGCTTGTGTTTGGGGAAAAGCCATCTCCGGAACATCGTGCCCAGCTCAAAGCCAATGGATTCCGCTGGGCACCCAAGGCCGGGGTATGGCAGAGACTGCTGAACCGGCAGGCAATCCAGGCGGCAGGGAGGATGGAGTTTGTCCGTCCGCTTTCTGGTCAGACTCCACAGGAATTACAGCCGAACGCAGGGAAGCAGGTGGAAAAACAGAAATCAATGCAACGCTGATCAGATGATTATTTTTTATCTGTAAAGGAATTGATGCGGAATAGTCGGCAGCTCATTAAGCGACTATTTCGTATTTCTTTAAGAAATACATAAGTGGGAAGGAGGATGAGCGATATGAACCTTGGAGGTGAGGCGGCGGATCAAGTCGTCCGTTATTCTTTGGAAGGGATCGACCATGGGCTGCGGCTGTCCGGAACGATGGCAAAGAACCTTGCGGTCTTCCTTGCGGCAGTCATGCGGAATAACCAGAAGAGCTATGGAAAGATCTCCATGTCCCGGATGCTGAGAGAAAACAGGCCGCTGAAATTTTTCACTATCCCGTCAAACCGTATCCATGAGTTTGCGAAGGAAGGAAAAAAGCGCGGCCTGCCCTATGTGGTAATCCGTGACAGAAAGAATCCAAAGCTGTGCGAGCTGATGGTATTTGCGGATGACGCGGCGAAGGTCAACCGGGTCATGGATCAGATGAACCTGGACTTCTTAAGATCGGAGAATGGGGAAGCCGTTCAGGAGAACGTGAGGGAGGCGGAAAGAATCCATCCAACCGGAAAATCCCAGGAGACCGAAAACGCATTCCGTCCAGAGCAGGATTTCGCAGTAAGGACGGAAACCGTGGAAATGCCGGAGGGAGAGATTCAGTTCGAACTCAGTGATTTTGAGGATGACTTTAATGTGGGAGAACTGTCGGGAATGGATCAAATGGAACCGGAAAATTTTACCCAGGCGCAAGAGGGAAAGAGTCTGTCCGAACCTTCCTTGCGCAGCAGAGATATTTCTACCGGGCAGGGGGAGCGGAATAAGAAGCCGTCCGTGCGGAAGGAATTAAACCAGATTAAGAAGGAAAAGGAAGCCGGAAGGAGACGGAACCAGAAAGACCGGAGCCGTGGAAAACGTCCGGGCAGGAAGAAGATAAAGGGAAAAGAGAAAGGAAGGTGAGGCAATGGATCTATCACAGTATTTACAGAACGGAGAGGAAAACCAGGCAGAGCCAGAACAGCAGTTATCGAAGGAGGAATACGCCGCCTTAAAGAAACAGCAGCGGGAGGAAGTCTGGGGAGAAGTGGATTCGAAAGCACAGGAGGTTTTCCAGAACGGGGAATCCTTGAAAGGATTTTTAAATTTCATGGCACAGTGCAAGCCGCAGAAAGCGGCCAACCTGTTACTCCTGTATGGGCAGAATCCAGAGATCCGGCAGGTCAAGACTTTTGACGGGTGGAAAAGGGAACGTAAAACCCTGCGTCCGGGCGTCCATGGTTATACATTTATTGCGGATCAGAATTATGAAAAGGATGGAGAGATCCGGCAGGGATATGTGATCACAAAGGCTTATGACATCAGCCAGATCCGCACGAAGCCGCCGGAACCGCCGGAGCCAAAGCCCATTCAGGTGCTGCTGGGTGCTCTTTTAAAGAACCCGGAAACAAAAGTCAGCATCGGGTATCAGCTGCCGGAGAAGGTGCAGGCACAGTATATCCCAAGACAGCGGACGATCTTTGCCCGTAACGGGATGAGTGAGGAAGTGACGTTCCATGCCATTAACCGGGAGATGGCATGCGCTGCCATGGATTCCCATGACGGTACTTACAGCCGTACCGCTGTATCTCCACAGGCATTCTGCGCCGCCTATGTATTGGCCCAGAAATATGGGGTGAATAATTCCGGGTTTCAGTTTGATAAAGTATGTGAGATGCAAGAATATGGGAAGAAAGACCCACAGGAACTCCGTGCGTTTATCGGGAATGTGAAGAACGCAGTCTATATGGTCTCCCGGCATATCGACCGCAACTTAGGACAGCCGGAGCAGGAGTTTACGGCGGATGAATTTGCGGTATCCGAAGGCGTGAAGGGGGAGGGGCGGCCACAGGAAGCACCAAGTCCTGAAGCACCAAGTTCAGAAGCGCCTGCGGAAAAGGCACAGAAGCAGAAAGGTGGGAGGGCGAAGAAACAGCCGGAACGTTAGAAACTAAAAAATGTGTTGAAAAGTTCACAGTTTATTCTGTAGATGATGATTGACATTTTGTCCGATCCATACTAAACTTATCCATACAAAACAATGTTCCGATAGAGAAAAACGCTTCACTATTCAGACTTCATACCGATAGAATATTTTTACTCGGCCAAGTTACATTCTACGATCTGGTTTTATCTTTCCCGGCATCAGGGGAATTTTCAAAACTGCTATGAAGAATAAAAACAAAAAATAATAGTAAAACCGCATTGTCTGTCAATGCTATTTTTGGTATAGTTATAGCAGGTAAAGAATTTCTCTATCTGGTTTTACGGAAAGGATAAACGATATGAACAATGAAAACCTGAAACCGGCCCTGGAAAATACAGAGCCTGCCGCGCAGTCTTCCGCCGTACAGCATGAAGATGTGGCATTAAAGACAGCTTTCCGGTATTTTGCCGATGAGCTGCTCCCCTATTTTGGGATCCAGAAGAAAGCGGTGAGAGTCGCCCCGACAGAGCTGGTGCATCTGGAGGTGAAAACCTTTCATGAGGATTTTAACCTGGTCATGGAGGACGGCTCCTGGGCGCATTTTGAATTCCAGAGTGAGAACGAAGGACGGGAGGGGCTGAAAAGATTCCGTGCCTATGAAGCGGTGGCCAGCTACCAGTACAAGGTTCCTGTTACAACCTACGTATTGTTTTCCGGCAAAATTCAAAGGCCAATGACGGAATTCACAGAAGGGATCAATACGTTCCAGATCGTCCCTGTCATTATGCGGGGACACAATGCGGATCAATTGATCCAGGAATTACAAGAAAAACAGAAATCGGAAGAGATTACGAAAGATGATCTGGTGCAATTGTCGCTCTGTTTACTGATGAACGGGGAGATGTCTCTGAAAGACAGGGCAATGAAAGCCTATCAGATCACGGAGACGGCGGCATCCGTTGACCGGATGGAGCGGAATAAGATTGAGACAGTATTATATGTTATGGCGGATAAATTTTTGAAAGCCGCGGAGAAGATAGAATTTAAGGAGGCGATCAGAATGACAGAATTGGGACAGATGTTGGTAAACGAAGGAATCGAGCAGGGAATCCAGCAAGGAATCCAACGTGGAATTGAGCAGGAAAAACTAAAAATAGCTAAGAAGCTGATTGGAATTTTGGATGAAGAAACGATTGCGGAGCAGACAGAACTTCCGTTAAAAACTGTACAGCAATTGAAAGAGAATCAGGTATCAGTTCCTGCATTATAAAACTGAATAAGCTATTTTTAAAGCCACAGATTTGGAAACAGTCTGTGGCTTTTGCTATGCCATGAAAATATATATGTTTTAAAGACGAAAGAGAGGTAATGCGTTTGACAAATAGGAAAAGTAAAAGAGTGATCTCAGGTCTTCTTGCTACAGTTACGATCTTATCGGCGCTGATTCAGCCAGCGGTATCTTTTGCGGAGGAACCGGAGACGGCGGCATACGAAACGGAGTATCCGGCTCTGGAAAAAGTGCAGTCGGAACTTGCAGAGGATGAGATCGTAACGGCAAGAGATTATGAAGTGGAAGTTGGAAGCGGTTTTGATATAGAGAATGATTTTTCTGGTATGGATATCCCGGAAGAAAAAGTGACGGTCACATTCCATGAAGCGAAGAACCAGTCCGGCCAGGACTTTAATGCGGATCAGCCGGATACATACAAAGCAGTCTACTTTGTGGAACCAGTCAGTGACAACCCATCTTACCATATCACCCGGAACATCATCGTGAAAGAAAAAGCGGACGTCCCACAGTCCGGCGATACCGGGCTGTCTGAAGGAGAGGACCAACCCCAGGAGTCCGAATCGGAAGAGGGAGAAGTTGATCCTGACCTAGAGCTGCCTCCACAGGAATGCATGACAGCGTCAGAAATGGAGGCGGTTATTGAGGACATGGAACAAGCTGAGGATATCCGGGATGACGCGGAGCAGATTGCGGAGGATGGCGGCCTGCTTTTATTTCCCATGGAAACGAGGGCGAATGCCCGGATGGCAAGATCCGCTCCGGGTAACGTATCCTTGGAAACCGGGGCGCAGGTATTCTACCCTACCAATCTGGGAAATTATTCCACCAATATCTTCACTGTAAACGGAAAGACCGCTTACTGCCTGGAATCCCCCAAGGGAACGCCGGGAACAGGAAATTATGCGGCCCACATTCTGGAGGGCAAGCCGAACCTGCAAAAAACGCTCTACTATGGATACGGTGGCGCGGGAGACCAGACGGATCAGTTCATGCCCCAGTTTGGGGCAGAACTGAAATACGTGTTTACCCATATCGCCGCAAGTTATTTCTACTGCGGGATCGAAGGCTTTGAGGGCTGTACGATGGCAGACCTGGAAGCCTGCGGAGTGCTTGGATGGATCAATTACCTTGCAGATCAGCCCATGCCGCCGGATCCTTATCTTAGCTTGTCAAGAACTTCCCTGAAAGCGGCCAGTGACGGTTCAGAGCAGGTGACAGGCACCACCACACTGGAGGGGGATTCCAGAAACTATATCACACTGAATATCCCCCAGAACGTAACGTACCATGACCAGGACACGGGGAATGAGAAGACCGGAGGAACCGTCCGGATCTTCGGAGGGACGACATTTTATTTCTCTGCCCCGATGAGCGTCAGCGGAAGCTGGTACAGCGGGGAACTGCGGGGAATCCTCCGGACGATCTGGAAAGCCCTGGTGGTCTCTACCGGGGACGCTAATCAGGATATCGGAAGCTATTATGAGGAAGAGAGCGGTAATACCGTCAGCTTTTCCGTGGAATGGATGGAGCTTGCCAAGGTGAAGGTGGTCAAGGTCGATTCCTCTTCCAACACCAGATTGGCAGGAGCCGTGTTCGGAATCTACAGTGATGAGGCCTGCCGGAACCTGATCGCAACTATGCCAGCGACCAATTCCAATGGGGAGTCCGAGGCAGAGATTGCAAAGACCCAGGATACGGTTTATCTGAAAGAAATTACTGCTCCTGTAGGCTACCGTTATAACGCAACCGCATATCGGGTGACATTACAGACGAACCAGACGGTCACCACCACGGTTCCGGATATCGAGCAGTTAGGGAATCTGACCATTTACAAGGAAGGAGAAGTCCTGACAGGAGCAGCGGCCCAGAGTGGCGGCGTAACATTCCAGTATGGAAACCGCAGGCTGAAAGGCGCTGTGTTCAATGTCTACGCCGCAAAGGACATCGTGACTTCTTATGGAGCGTTGGCGTTTAAATCCGGTCAACTGGTGGCGGAGAACCTGACAACAGGAGATGACGGTTCCGTCACTGTAAAGAACCTGCACCTGGGAGCTTACCGGGTGACGGAGGTACAGGCACCAAAGGGATTCTATAACGCAAAGGAATCCAAGGATGTGGTGATCGCCTATGCGGGTCAGATGGCAGAAGCGGCCTTTTCTGATACCACGTTCCACAATGACCGACAGAAAGCGGAGGTCAGTATCGTAAAACAGGATCAGGATACAAAGAATGGACTGGCAGGCGGTGTCTTCGGCCTGTACGCAGCGGGGGAGATTAAAAATGCGGATGGAAACACGGTGGTATCCAAAGATACCCTGATCAACACCGTGACAACCAACGGAGAGGGAAAAGCGACCTTTTCAGCAGACCTGCCAATCGGTTTCGGCTACTATGTGAAAGAAATCCAGGCTCCGGCAAATTACCTGAAATCTTCGGAAGATACCTATTCTTTCCAGTTTGATCCTGCCAATGGCAGTGAAGCGAAGGTATCCTTCTCTTATACCTTTACAGATAAACGTGCCACGGCTACGATCCAGTTACAGAAAGTAGACCTGGAGACCGGCGCAGGCATTCCACAGGGAGACGCTTCACTGGAACACGCAGTCTATGGGCTGTACGCAAGAAAAGATATCGTCCATCCGGACCAGAAGAGCGGCGTGATCCATAAAGCCGGAGATCAGGTAGCGACCCTGACTACGGATCGGGAAGGGAAAGCAAAGATTGAAAACCTTTATCTGGGAGAATATTTCGTAAAAGAGATCACTCCGCCTGCCGGATATCTGGCAGATGAAAATGAATACGATTTGATTTGTGACTATGAAGGAGAAAACACTGCTGTAATCGAGCGGAGCTGTACTTCACCAGAGCAGGTAGTCAAACAGCCGTTCCAGATTGTGAAAGCCGCGAATAACGGGGAAACGGATGCCGGACTTTTGGCAGGAGCAGGTTTTACCGCTTACCTGTTATCCTCACTGAAAACAAAGGAAGATGGGGGATATGATTTCGAGTCCGCCACTCCGGTGGTGCTTGGATCTAACGGGGAAACGGAGATATTCACCGATGAAAATGGCTATGCCTGCAGCATCGCGCTTCCCTTTGGAACTTATATTGTAAGGGAATCCACCACACCGGATAATTATACACCGGTCAAGGACTTCCTGGTTCATATCACAGAGCATAAGCCGGATACACCGCAGATATGGCGGGTACTTTTGGATGATGAATTTGAGGCGAAGCTGCGGATCGTGAAAAAAGATGACGAGACGAAGAAGCCAGTCCTGGTTAAAAATACGGAGTTCAAAATCTATGACTTGGATAATGAAAAATATGTGGAGCAGGTGACCACTTATCCCACTGTTGAAAAACACCAGTCTTTCTTTACCGATGAGCAAGGCTATCTGATCCTGCCCCAGAACCTGAAGATCGGGAATTACCGTATCGAGGAAGTGACCGCCCCGAATGGATATGTACGAAATGAAAATACTTATGAGGTGTCTGTGGATTCCAATACTTTGTATCAGATAGACGGGACATCCGGAGATGTAGTCATTGACGTGGCCTGTGAGGACCATCCGGTAAAAGGAAAACTGAATATCGTGAAAAAGGGCGAAGTCCTGAAAGGCTATGAGGAAACATTTCTTTATGAGGTGAAAAACCTGGCAGGAGCGGAATTCAGTGTCTATGCGGCGGAAGATATTTATACAGCGGATCATCAGAAGGATGCGGAAGGAAACCGGATCCGGGAGTATGCTGCAGGGGAACTGGTGGAAACACTGGTGACCAATGAAACTGGAGAAGCATCGGTATCAGACCTGCCTCTCGGTACTTACCGGATCGTAGAGACCAAAGCGCCGGAGAGCTATGTGTTAAATGAATCCGAGCAGACGGTTACCCTGTCCTATGCAGACCAGGATACGCCTGTTGTGGAACAGACCGCCGTGTTTGAAAATGACCGTCAGAAAGTGGAGATTGCCGTGGTCAAGAAAGACGCAAAAAATGAGGCTCTGGTTGCGGGCGCTGTTTTCGGTCTGTATACGAAAGCGGATATCATGGTAAATGGAGAAGCCATTGTGAAAGCGGATACCCTGCTTGGCGAAGCAGCCACAGGGGAGGATGGAAAAGCGGTCTTTGAACTGGAGCTGCCTTTTGGGGAATATTATATCCGGGAGCAGAAAGCGCCGGCTGGATATGTTTCTTCGGATAAAACGATAGATGTCTCTGCCTCGTATCAGGGACAGGACGTAAAGGTGGCGGAGTACAGCAGTGAATTTGAGAATGAGCCGACGACCGTTACTATTAAAAAGACAGATCTGGCAACCAGCGTGGAATTGGAGGGCGCGACGCTGACAGTTCTTGACAGTGAGGGAAATATAAAAGATACCTGGGTTTCCATCAAAGGGGAGGAACATGTGGTAGAACGCCTGACAGCAGGGGAAACTTATACGCTGCGGGAGGAATTCGCGCCTTACGGCTATCTGAAAGCGGAAGAGATGGAATTCACCGTAGAAGATACTGCCGAGATTCAGAAGATAGAGATGAAAGATGATGTCCCCACAGGCCTGATCCTGATCAATAAGGAAGGGGAGCTCTTGGAAGATGTTTCCCTGCTTGACACCGTTACCGGATGGATCCGGCATGTCTTTGAATATGTGACGGGGACATTAAAGGACGTTACCTTTGAAGTGTATGCTTTGGAAGATATCAAAGCGGCAGACGGGGAGAGCGCGGATTATTATAAAAAGGATGAACTGGTAGACACCATCACCACAGATGGAACCGGAGTTGCGAAGCTGGAAAACCTGCCTCTGGGGAAATATTACGTGAAGGAAAAGGAAACAGCAGATGGGTACATACTGGATGAGGAAATACGGGAAGTGGATCTGACCTACCGTGACCAGGAGACTCCGGTGGTCACATTTTCCACGGACTGGCTGAATAACCGCCAGAAAGTAGACCTTGAGGTATTGAAAACAGAAAAGGACTCAAACCATGTGGTTCCGGGAACCGTATTTTCCCTGTGCGCGGAGGAAGATATCACCAATGCGGAAGGAAAGGTGATCATGGAGGCGGATACCGTGATCGAGGAAAAAGCCACCGATGAGGAAGGGACGCTTACGTTTACGGCAGATCTGCCGGTGGGCTTTTCTTACTACGTGAAGGAAACCGCATCGGCTCCTGGCTTTACGACCGAGGGCGAGATACAGGCATTTGAGTTCACGCCGGGAATGGAAGGGAGAGCGGCGGCTCCGTCTCTGCTTTCCTTTGAAAATGAGACAACAGTCGTTGAGTTTACCAAGGTATCCATTACGGATGAAACCGAAGTAGAGGGCGCAAAGCTGCAGGTGACGGATCCGGACGGCAAGGTCATTGATGAATGGGTTTCCGAAAAAGAACCCCACATCATCCGGGAACTGGTAGCAGGGGAGACTTATAAGATGTCCGAGATTCTGCCTGCGGAGGGGTATGTGACAGCGGAAAGCATCAAATTCACGGTAGAGAATACAGGAGAGGTGCAGAAGATCGAAATGAAAGATGATGTGACGAAGGTGGAGATTTCCAAGACTGACATCGCCGGAGAAGAACTGCCGGGAGCGAAGCTGACAATCCTTAATAAAGACGGAGAAGCGGTGGAAAGTTGGACATCCACAGACAAGCCCCACTATATGGAGATGCTGCCGATCGGGGAGTATACACTCCACGAAGAAATGGCACCGGAGGGGTATCTGATGGCGGAAGATATCAAATTCACCGTGGAAGATACAGGCGAGATTCAGAAAGTGTCCATGAAGGACGGCATGACCAGGGTAGAGATTTCCAAGACCGATATCGCCGGAAAGGAACTGCCGGGGGCGAAGCTGACAATCTACGATCAGGATGGAAAAGTGGTGGAAAGCTGGATATCCGAGGATAAACCCCACTATATGGAAATGCTGCCGACCGGAAAGTATACACTCCATGAAGAGACTGCGCCGGACGGCTATCTGGTAGCGGAGGACGTGGCCTTTGAGGTTCAGGAAACAGGCGAGATTCAGAAGGTGACCATGAAGGATGACGTGACCAAGGTAGAGATATCCAAGACCGATATCGCCGGGGAAGAACTGCCGGGAGCGAAGCTGACGATTCATGATAAAGACGGAAAAGTGGTAGAGAGCTGGACATCTGGGGACAAGCCTCATTATATTGAGATGCTTCCGATTGGGGAGTACATACTCCATGAGGAATCCGCTCCAGATGGTTATCTGGTAGCGGAGGATATTCGGTTTGAAGTGAAAAATACAGGAGAGATTCAGAAAGTGACGATGAAGGATGAAGCAGAGAAACCTCCTGTGGAGCCACCGAAGACAGGAGATGGGACGAAATTTTTGTTCTGGCTCCTGCTGACAGGTTTGGCCGGAGTCCTTCTCATAACACCTCGTATTATCCATTTCAGAAAGCAGGGGAATCGTCATTAAGAATACCCGAAGGTAGTTTTAAATTTTCCCAGCTATGCGGCTGTCATTTATTGTAATGCAGCCGCACAGCTGGAAATGTTCCAAGTGTATGGTTGTAATCTGCAAATGATTCAATGGAACAGGCGGAAGTTTTTACAAATAAAAGTGTGGAGGGGACTGATGGCTTATAGCTGCAGATCCACTTTTCAGAAAGGAGGAACGATGCATACGGTGAATAAAAGACAATTAGAGCTATTGAGAGAGCGGTACCCACAAGGAACAACCGTCTGTCTGGACGCAATGGTGGGAGAAAGGCAGATGGAATCAGGGATGAAAGGCAAAGTGAGCTTTGTAGACGATATGGGGCAGATCCATGTGAAGTGGGAGAATGGAAGTGGCCTGGCACTAATCCCGGGAGTGGATCAATTCCATAAGGCGAGTGAGCCTGCGAAGAAAAAGCACAGGGAGGAACCATCCCGGTAAAACAGGGCGGGAAGTCGGACTGGATGGTCTGGCTTTTCGCCCTTCCCATTGTCTGGTGGGCGGCACTCCTGCTTGGGGATTCCATCAGCCCAGGAAAGAACCTGATGGAACTCCTTCCGGTCTTGACGGAAAAATTGAACCAGCCCTTCCGGATCCATTTCACAGAGTATACGGTGAAATGTCTTTTTCTCTGTACGCTCCTATATGGAATAGGGGTCGGCATCTTCTATGCCAACCAAAAGAATTACCGCAGAGGGGAGGAACACGGCTCCGCTAAATGGGGGGATGTAGGGAAGCTGTGTAAAAAATACCGCGATATGCCTTATGCCCAGAATATCCTGCTGACCCAGAACTTCCGTATCGGGCTCAACTGTTACAAGCACAGGAGAAACCTGAACATCTTAGTGATCGGAGGATCCGGTGCGGGAAAATCCAGAACTTTTGCTATCCCCAATATCATGCAGTGTAACTGCTCTATGGTGATCACAGATCCCAAGGCTGAACTCCTTCGGAAGACAGGCGGGCTGCTGAAAAAGAAAGGGTATGAGGTGCGGGTGTTCGACCTGATCCATCCGGATA
>OFFP01000981.1_pt1 | contig 21169 bp, 21 predicted proteins | sample 1521431 | NCBI WGS metagenome assembly OFFP01 (sample SAMEA3504104, study PRJEB24116) | mouse gut metagenome | biome: mouse gut; feature: mouse-associated habitat; material: faeces | place: Denmark | collected 2011
CGGCAAGCCGCAACAGTTTGCTTTTCAGCATTTCAAAACTGTTGCGGCCATACATGATTCGCTTGATTACTTTTAGTTTATTGATTTTTCCGGATTTTTGCGTACTTTTATTTAGACTGCTGATTTTATAGGCTGTTATGCTTCCACACCATAAGATTGTATTTTCCAGTTATTATCCTGTTTCACCAGCCCAACAGTTAAATACAAAAACATATCTTCGTAGTCGCTGTCCCTAAATTCCAGGAAAACAACATATGTTCCGTTATCTATTTTTTTGTCGTCCGTATCAGACAATCCTTTCACAGTGAAATCACTGACAAAACCTGTGCCTTCATATCGGTCAATCTTGCCGGCATAGGTACTTGAGAGAAATTTCTGCATGACGTCAACGTTGCCGCTAAAGTATGCCGCTGCGAACTCATCCACAATCGTTCTGATTTCCTGGCAATCTTCATCTGCCAGATATTCGCTTGCCATATCAGGGCTATCGCTTTTTATGCCGTCTGCTCCTGCTAAAAGAGCAAAAGTATCCGCAATTACAGGCAGTTCCCGTCCCCAGCCTTCTTCAAATTCCGCCGGATAAGAATAGAATATTGCCCATACGTCATGTTCGGATCCTTTCAGACTGGCATGATATACCAAATCCCCTTCCCGATAGCCTTCCTCTGCAGTATAACCATATTCTTCCAGATTCCGGGTAACCGAATCAAGCGAACCGTCCTCAAAATGCGTTACCCAAAGCTGAACCTGCTCATTGACTGCCGCCGTCCATGTACTTGGAGCGGACTGCCGCCATTCGTTATCAGGCAGATAGATGGAATATCCGTCACCAACCGCAAGTGTAGCTTGCTTTTGCTCCGTTTCTCCCTCTTTGGAAAAGGTAAGCATAGTTGTATTTTGGGGCGTATCATCCCCAACTACAGAATCCTCGTCCGGCGTCTGTTCCGTTTGAACTGCTTTCTTCTCCCCCTGGCCAGATTCATTTTGTATCTCGTTGTTTCCTGTACTTGCTTTTTCCATATCCTGTTCTGCAGCAGAACAGCCTACCAGCATCCCAAAACTGATTGTTAAAATAACGGAACAGATGAATATACAAATCCCGTTTTTCTTTCCTTTTTTTATTAAAATATTTTTAAAACGTTTTTTCATAATTTTTTTCCCTCCATAAAATTGCGTTGTGAATGCAGTTTTTCTGACGCATCGCTTATGAAGCATAGACAGCAATGTTTCCGTATATGCTTTCCGCACGGCATAACCCGAGTCTTTTGTAACTCTTTCATCACAGGAGAGTTCCATGTCAATCATGGCCTCCTTCTGCATCATCCAGATCAGCGGATTAAACCAGTGAACGGCGTTTGCTGCCACAAAAAGCAGTTTAAGATATACGTCTCCCCGCTTTAAATGAACCAGTTCGTGTTTTAAAATAAAAAACAGTTCTTCGGGGCTGTAGTGTTCGTCCGGTAAAACTAAAACCGGTTTCAAAAAACCTATTATCATAGGGCTTTCCGCTTCGTAATATTCCATCACGCGTACTGTGCGGCGGATATGTAATTCACGTTTCAGTTTTTCTGCCTGGCTTATAACGGATACATCCTCTGTGATTCTGCCCTTTTTCAGCAATTGCCGCTTATAGTAAAAATAACTGATAAAATGTACGGATAGTACAATCAAACTGCCCATGATCCAGATATAAACCACGATATCAAGCATGCTGATACCAGTATGGTTGTGTTCGGCCTGTGTCTGAATGGGTGCGGTCATCTGCGCCGGTATCTCAACTAAAATCCGCCGATAGGGTATTGTTGCGCCAGCCGGATTGTCCGTATCGTTTTCTTTTTGTCTTGATACCGTTTGATTTTGCTCCTGCGGCGCCTTCCGGACAAGCTGCCCGCTTGCTCCGCTAAAAGGAATCAGCAGCCTGACTGCAAGAAAAATCCATATCAGGTACTTCCACTTTGCAGCATATCTTTTATTCAAAAAAGGTGTGAATGAAATCAATACGAGAACGATCAGTCCGACAGATACCGAAATTTCCAAAATGTATAGAAATATATTTGCCATCATTCATCCTCCAATTCATCCAAAAAATCTCTGAGTTCTTCAATATCAGAATTTTTTATTTCTCTGTTGTTATATAATGTAGCGATCATATTCTGTATAGAATTATTGTAGAGTTTCTCTAAAAAATGTTTACTTGCCCCAGACTTATATTCATTTTCCGAAATAACCGACGTATACAGATTACTTCCTGTTGAACGGTCACAATTGATAAATCCCTTGTCAGCCAGCCTGGCTAATGATGTCATTAACGTAGAAAGCTGCCACCTCCTTCGTCCCTGTAATTCCTTTAAAATATAATTAGAAGTTACAGGATTTTCACTGTCCCAGACCACCTGCATAATTTCCAATTCCGCTTCCCCCAATTTTTTTAAAAAAGTTCCCATTTATGATTACCTCCTTATACGTTTGTATAATTCATTATACGAAAGTATAACGACATTGTCAATGGAAAGTTTCATTTTTTTCACATCATTTTTACATCCGCAGGCACATTCCACACTTAGCGCCCAAAGGGTATGATATGGGAGATTTGTGCCAGCGCTAGCTACAGCGAACAATATACCTATCAATCATTCCGGTATAACGCCGACAAAAAAAGCTGTTGCAAAATGACAGCTATATACAAAATATGGCATTCTGAACGCAAGGTTCTCTTCCATATATTATATAATAGCTGCATTTTGCAACAGCTCCTCTTTCCTTTTATACAATCAGTTACTTTAAAGCTTCAACGGCTGCTGCTATATAAGGATTTTCCGTTTCATGAAATCTGCCTTCGTCCGCTGCTTTTGCAATCTCAGGATCTACCGGAATTTTCCCGAATACCGGAACCGAAAATTCCGCTGCAGCTTCGTCAACATGGCTTTCCCCGAAAATGCGCATTTCTTTCCCACAGTCCTGACACTTGACATAACTGAAATTTTCCACCACGCCAAGTACCGGAATATGCATCATCTCCGCCATATTGTAGGCTTTTTTTACAATCAGCTGTACAAGTTCCTGCGGGGAAGTCACAATAATAATCCCATCTACCGGAAGCGACTGAAAGACTGTAAGCGGTACGTCGCCTGTACCGGGCGGCATGTCCACAAACAGGTAATCCAAATCTCCCCAAATTACATCTGTCCAGAATTGCTTGACCGCCCCGCCAATAACAGGCCCGCGCCAAATCACAGGCGCTTCCTCATCGTCCATCAGAAGGTTAATCGACATTACCTTAATCCCGTTTTCGGCAGGCATAGCGTACATACCTTCATCTGTGCCGTATGCCGGGCCGTGCAGTCCGAACATTTTGGGAATGGAAGGACCCGTGATGTCCGCATCCATAATTCCAACTTCATATCCGCTGGCTTTTAACTGTCTTGCGATTGAAGCAGTTACCATGGATTTACCAACGCCGCCTTTTCCGCTTACGACTCCAATTACCTTTTTAATATTGGAAAATGGATTCGCCGGCTTTCTAAAATCTGTTTTCTGGCTCTCACAATTCCCCGCATGTGCACATCCTGCACAAGATTCCTTTGAGCATTCGCTCTGATTTGTCTCTGACATGATTTTCACCTTACCTTAATTTATTTTTATTTATAAAATCAGTTTTACGTTCCACTGCCTTCTATACCTTCCATATCGCGTGTGACATCTTTGAGCCATTTATAGCTTACATACCGCTTGATCGTCAGCGGCACCTTGACAAGTTCATCACTCATCAGCAGGAAATACACGACAAACACACTTGCATGGAAATAAAATGCCGCTATCGCGCCTAACAAAATAGAAAATCCCCACATTGTAGATACATCCATAACAAGTCCAAACTTCGTATCTCCGCCGGAACGGAAAACACCAATGACCAGTGTTCCGTTAATTGCCTGTGCAAATGTAAAGTAGGACATAACAAAAAGCATAAACCTTAAATAACTTTTTGCTTCTTCCGTCAACGCCAATGCAGAATTTGCAATCGGCGCAGATACCAGAATCAACAGTCCACCGATAAATCCAAGGATCATACTCAGCCACAGGAACCGCTTTGCATAGGCTTTCGCTTCTTCCATCCTTCGTTCCCCAATCGTCTTGCCAAGGTAAATGGCTGTTGCATGAGCAACTCCGAATACGACAACCGTTGCCAGCTGCCTCGCCACCTGTGCTACTGAATTTGCCGCGACCGCAGCGCTTCCCAGGTGACCGATGACCGCCGTATTCGCAGAACTTCCAAGTCCCCACATCAATTCATTTAGCACAACCGGCATGGAATATACCAGATAATCTTTGAATAATACTCTATCAATCTTATATAAATCCCGGATACGGATACGAACCGTCTTATTGCGCACATATGCATACCACAATACGATAAGCGCTTCCAAAATTCTCGAAGTCAACGTGGCAATCGCCGCTCCTTTAATTCCCATCGCCGGAAATCCAAAAAGACCAAAAATCAGCACTGCATTGAAACATATATTATTCAGCAATGAAATTGCATATACAATCGTCGCAATCAATACCCGCTCAATGCTTCGCATAATATTCAGGTATACTTGTGTAAATGCCATGAAAAGATATGAGCATCCTACGATTTTTAGGTATTTAACCCCTTCTTCGATTACGACTGGGTCGCTCGTGTAAATGTGCATCAAAAGCTCCGGAATCAACAATGCTGCCGCTGCAAATACAAATGCAGTCACAAGTCCGGAACTCAATCCGATTCCAAGCACTTTCTCAATCGTTCTGATATCTTTTTTGCCCCAATACTGCGCCGTCAGAACCGTCGCTCCTGACGTAATGCCCATGAAAATCAGCGTCATGATAAACTGTATCTGCCCCGCAAGCGATGCACCGGACAATACCTTTTCTCCTACTTTCCCAAGCATGATGACGTCTGACGCCGTTACACCTACATTGATAAGATTCTGTATCGCAAGAGGCACTACCAGCGCAAACACCGAACGATAAAACTGTTTCCAGTTAATCTGCACCATCTATTCTCCTTCATTTTTACCAAAAAAATTATCAGTAATAACTGTTTCTGCCTCTTAATCTTCAAATGTTTCTTTCAATTTATCCATGAAACCTTTTTTCTTCTTTTTAGGTTCTTCGCCCGCACCTTTTTCCTGGTTCAGACTATTGCCGCTAAGCTCATCGAATCTGCGAAGCGCCTCTTTTGCTTCTGCACTTAATTTTTCCGGCGTCTGGATAACCAATGTCACATAGTGGTCACCGCGAATCTGTGAATTTCTAAGTGACGGCACTCCCTTATTCTTCAAGCGCACTTTTGTATCCGTCTTTGTTCCCGGTTTTACCGTATACAGCACGTCGCCGTCCACTGTTTTAATACGCACGTCACCGCCAAGCGCTGCCTGCGCAAAGGAAATCGGCGCGGTTGAGAAAATGTGCATATCCTGACGTTGGAAAATCGGATGTCTGGAAACGGTCACTTCCACGAGTAAATCTCCTCTTGGACCGCCATTGGTTCCCGGTTCTCCTTTTTCGCGGATACGTACACTTTGTCCATTATCAATACCTGCCGGAATCGTTACTTTTATTTTCTTTTTGCTTGCAATATATCCCGTACCGCCGCAATCCGAACATTTTTCACGTACGATTTTACCGCTTCCGCCGCAATCCGGACAAGTCTGTACGTTCTGAACCGTACCAAAGAATGACTGGGAAGTATAGACAACCTGACCTCTTCCGCCGCATTTTTGACAAGTTTCCGGTGAAGTTCCTGGTTTTGCCCCTGTTCCTCCACACTTGCTGCAAGGATCTTTCAAAACAATATCCAGCTCTTTCTCGCATCCAAAAATAGCCTCTTCAAATGTGATGCGTACGCCTTTACGGATATTCATCCCTTTCATAGGCCCATTATTAGCTCTGCCGCTTCTTCTGCCGCCGCCAAACAAATCGCCGAAAATATCGCCGAAGATATCACTAAAATCTGCTCCGTTAAAATCAAAGCCGCCAAATCCACCAGCGCCACCGCCGCCGTTTTCAAAGGCAGCATGCCCAAACTGATCATACTGACGTCTCTTATCCGCGTCACTAAGTACTGCATATGCTTCGGAAGCTTCTTTGAATTTCTTCTCTGCTTCCGCGTCTCCCGGATTCACGTCCGGATGGTATTTCTTCGCTAAGGCTCTGTATGCTTTCTTAAGCGCTGCATCATCTGCATTTTTATCCACGCCCAACACTTCATAATAATCTCTTTTTGTCTCAGCCATAAATAATCCCTTTCTATGCTTTCAGCAAAACGCAAGTATTCTGCGGAATCCTTTTATCAGAATTCCGCAGAACCGTGCTGTTTACTTTTATTCAAAAATTATACTTCTTTGTAATCTCCATCTACGACATCATCCCCATCAAATCCCTCTGGTGCCGGTCCAGCTTCCGGTCCAGGACCTGCCTGTGCATTTTGCGCTGCCTGTGCCTGCTCATATACTTTTGTGAACAATGCCTGTGAACTCTGCATCAACTTCTCTTTTCCGGCCTTAATTTCTTCTACCTGAGCATCTGTCATGCTTTCCGGCTGAGATTGTGCAAGTAAATCTTTTAATGCCTGAATGTCTGCTTCTACCGCTGCCTTATCGTCTCCGCTGATCTTATCGCCAACTTCGCCGAGTGCTTTTTCCGTCTGGAACACCATAGCGTCTGCATCATTACGTGCATCGATTGCTTCTTTACGTTTCTTATCCTGTGCTTCAAACTCTGCTGCTTCTTTTACTGCCTTGTCAATATCAGCATCGGACATATTAGAACCTGCTGTGATTGTAATATGCTGCTCTTTACCTGTTCCCAAATCTTTTGCAGATACATTTACGATACCGTTTGCATCGATATCAAATGTAACTTCGATCTGAGGGATTCCACGTGGAGCCGGAGGAATTCCGTCAAGACGGAACTGTCCAAGAGATTTATTATCCTTTGCGAACTGTCTCTCACCTTGTACAACGTTGATGTCAACTGCGGTCTGATTATCTGCTGCAGTAGAGAATATCTGGCTCTTCTTTGTAGGAATTGTTGTATTTCTTTCAATCAATCTTGTAGCAACACCGCCCATTGTCTCGATAGAAAGAGAAAGCGGAGTTACATCAAGGAGCAGAATATCGCCTGCACCGGCATCGCCTGCCAACTTACCACCCTGAACAGATGCTCCTAAAGCAACACATTCGTCCGGGTTCAAAGATTTGGAAGGTTCTTTTCCTGTAAGCTGTTTTACTTTATCCTGAACAGCCGGAATACGTGTAGAACCACCAACTAATAATACCTGACCAAGTTCAGAAGCGCTAAGTCCCGCATCAGAAAGTGCGCGTCTTACCGGCTCTGCTGTTTTTTCTACCAGATCAACTGTAAGTTCATCAAATTTTGCTCTTGTAAGGTTCATATCAAAATGTTTTGGACCTTCTGCTGTTGCTGTGATGAATGGCAAGTTGATATTTGTTGTTGTTGCAGAAGAAAGTTCTTTTTTTGCTTTCTCTGCTGCTTCTTTTAATCTCTGAAGCGCCATCTTATCTGTAGATAAATCTACGCCTTCCATTCTCTTGAATTCAGAAAGCATGTAGTCTGTAATCTTCTGGTCAAAGTCATCTCCACCAAGTCTGTTATTACCTGCTGTAGATAATACTTCGATAACACCATCACCGATTTCGATAATAGAGACGTCGAATGTACCGCCACCCAAATCGTAAACCATGATTTTCTGTTCTTTTTCATTGTCAAGACCGTAAGCAAGCGCTGCTGCTGTCGGCTCGTTGATAATACGTTTTACATCAAGTCCTGCAATCTTACCTGCATCTTTTGTAGCCTGACGCTGAGCATCATTGAAATAAGCAGGTACTGTGATAACAGCCTCGGTTACTTTTTCTCCCAGATATCCTTCTGCATCTGCTTTTAATTTCTGCAAAATCATTGCGGAAATCTCCTGCGGAGAAAACTTTTTATCGTCAATGCTTACTTTATAGTCAGATCCCATCTCTCTTTTGATAGAAGAAATTGTCTTGTCAGCATTTGTAACTGCCTGACGTTTTGCAGGCTCACCTACGAGACGTTCTCCTGTCTTTGTAAATGCAACTACGGATGGTGTTGTTCTTGCACCTTCTGTATTTGCGATAACTGTTGGCTGTCCGCCTTCCATAACAGCTACACAGCTGTTGGTTGTACCTAAGTCAATACCTATGATTTTTCCCATTTTAAAATCCTCCTGAAATATGTTTACATTAATTAAATTAGTTCGCTACTTTTACCATACTGTATCTGACAACGCAGTCACGGTATGTATATCCCTTTTGGAATTCTTCCACAATCACATTCTCTCCGGCTTCTTCATCTTCCACATGCATCACCGCATTGTGCAAATCCGGATTAAACTCCACACCTACTGCTTCTATTGGTTTTACGCCAATCTCTTCTAATGTTGTCATGATTTGCTTATATATTTTATCCATACCCTGAACAAACGGATCTTCTTTTTGCTCTTCCGGCACGGCCATAAGCCCTCTTTCAAAATTATCTACAACCGGCAGAATCTTCTCTATCACACTTTTTGCTCCGGTCTCATACATTGCTGACTTTTCTTTCTCTGTGCGTTTACGGAAATTATCAAATTCCGCCATCTGTCTTTTCAGCCGATCTGTCAGTTCTTCGATTTTTTCATCTTTTTTGTCTTTTTTATTTTTCTTTTTGAAAAAGCCCTTCTTCTCGCCTTCAGTTTCTTCTGTTTCCTCTTCTTCCGTGGTTTCTTCCAGCTCTGCCTCACAGTCATTCTCTGCGTTATCTTCTGCTGTCTCTTCCTGCGTCATCTCTTCTTGTTCTTTTGCAGCTTCCGCAGCTTTTTTCGCCTCTTCCATGGCTTCTTTTACCATTTCTTCCTGATTCTTATGATTCTCCAATGGTTCATCCACCTTTCTTCCTATTCTCTTTTATGAAATACGGTATCGAGCTCTGCCATCAAAGTTTTCAAAGTCTTCATGACATGCTCATAATCCATTCTTTTCGGTCCGATGATTCCTATCGTTCCCTGCATCCCTTCTGCCAGCTCATACGTTGCAGTTACTACACTGCAGTCTTTCATCGTCTGAACCGGAGTTTCGTTCCCGATATAAACCTGTATTCCTTTGTTGTCCTCACTGGCAAGCGTCTTGGTCACAAGCTCTGCCAGCTGTTGCTTTTCTTCAAATGCATTGATGATTTCCTGTGCGCTTTGCTTATCACTAAGCTCCGGATATTTAAAAATATTCGTTGCCCCGCTTGTGTAAATCTCAAGATCATCATCTAACTGGATCGCTCCGCCCACTGCATCAAGCACATCACTGATTACTTCACTGTGTACGCCGGCTTGCTCCTTCAGCCTCGCAATCATGCCAAGGTTAATCTCTTCGATTGACATACCGTTAAGACTTGTGTTAAGAAGCATGTTTAGTTTTAATAATGTTTCATTATCTACTTCCTCTTCTACCGTTACGATTTTATTCTTGATAATATTGCCTTCCATAACGATAACCGCAATAAGCTGTGTTTCATCCACTTTTGACAACTGAATAAATTTTAACTTGTTTCTGTTATACGCAGGAGCCGAAATCATAGTCGCATAATTGGTATTCGCCGCCAGTACTTTTGCCGCCTGTTTTAAAAGATGTTCCATCTTATCGGCTTTCTCTAAGACCAGTTCCTTCATCTCTATGATTTCCTGTTCCTTTTCTTCCATCAATGAATCTACATACCACCGATATCCTTTATCGGAAGGAATTCTTCCTGCCGATGTATGAGGCTGCATGATGTAACCCAATTCTTCCAGGTCTGCCATCTCATTGCGAATCGTTGCCGAACTCAAGTTCAAATCTGTATATTTGGAAATTGTTCTTGACCCGACCGGCTCACCCGTCTCCAGATAGTTTTTGATAATCGCATGTAAAATCTTCGTCTTACGCTCGCTCAAAACCACCTCTGTTCCCATCTTCACGCCTCGCTTTCTTCAGCTTTGTTTTATTAGCACTCTTTGATTTTGAGTGCTAACACCTTTGCTGATACTAAGATAACACTGCCATTTTCATTTGTCAACCATGTTTATATTTTTTTTACAATTCTTTCTAACGCTGTTCCCAAAATGCAATTTAAAGTACGATTGCAGATACGACAGGAATCGTGATCACGGATAAAATCGTTGTTAGAGAAACCCCTTTCGTAACTGTCTCCTGATCTCCTCCGTACTGCTGTGCGAGCATCGCTGTCATACTTCCTACCGGAGTTGCCAGCATGACCATACATACTCCGCATAGGATTTCATCTGTCACAAACTGTTTGATGATAAGCATTCCCAGAATTGGTATCACAAGAAGTTTCACTGCCGAGAATATCAGAAGCCTTATGTCCGTAAACAATTCTCCGAGCGGAATTTTCGTCATCGAAATACCTATCACAATCATACTAAGCGGTCCTGTCAGATTGCTAAGCCCTTCTGCGGCAGCTCTTGCAAATTGCGGAACCGGAAACTTACTTATGTATAATACCGCTGCTAAAACACAGGCTAATACACCAATATTCAAAATCTTTTTTATCTGAAACGTTTCCTTCTCTCCATTCGTTCCTTTTAAAATCTGAATGCCATATGTGTAAATGAGTACATTGTACGGAATCATAAAAACTGCCCCATATAATAGTGCACTCTTTCCATAGACTGCCGCTATGACCGGAAATCCCATAAAACCGATATTATTAAATACCGACATTACTTTATAAATACCGTGATCTTTGTGCGGCACTTTGAAAATCCATGGTATGATTTTTGCCAAAAGCAAAAGAAGGATATACATGGCGATCGCGATTGCAACTGTAAGCAGCAACTTATCACCCGTAATTTTACCTTCTTCATTTACGGCAGATGAAATAATCAAAGATGGATTGGCAACATTTACGACAATCCACGATAACTTTTGTCCTGCTTTTGCATCTAACATATCTTTCTTGCAAGCAATATAACCAATCAGCATGTATATGAACAGCACGATCATTTGTTGTAATAATAACATTTCTTTTATTCTCCTCTTCGTTTTTCTTCTGTGTATTGTACCAAGCCATCCTTAAAATATCCACATATTTCTTTTACTATTTTATATTTTTAAGAAAAACATTGACAATACACTATTGCAGTAGTATGATGAAACAAGATATAAAAACCGATGAACAAGAGGAGTACATTTATCTGCGTATTTACAGAGAGCTTTGGGTGGTGGAACAAAGCAATACAAGATTTTTGGAATGGACTTGTGAGGGCGAACTGAACACGCCGCTGGCGTTAAGTAGGCAAGACGGCTTCCAACCGTTAATATGGAACATGTATGCTAGTACATGACAAAGCGTATTCAAGGAACGAATTTAGGTGGCATAAGCAGGATATAACTCCTGTCCTATTTACTATAGGACAGGAGTTTTTTAGTTCATAGGAAATTACGTCCTATACATCAAGAACGCTCCGGGAGATCACATCGGTTTCAACCTCAAATTCACATAAAAAGGAGAGACAATTATGAGCAATGAAAAGACAATCCCTTACAAAATTTATTTAGAAGAAAGCGAGATGCCAAAACAATGGTATAATGTCCGTGCAGATATGAAGAACAAACCTGCACCGCTTCTTAATCCCGATACATTAAAGCCAATTACCCACGAAGAATTAGGCAACGTATTTTGTGATGAACTTGTAAAACAAGAATTGGATGATACGACCGCTTACTTTGATATTCCACAGGAAATTCAGGATTTTTATAAAATGTATCGCCCTTCGCCTTTAGTTCGTGCATACTGCTTAGAAAAAGCATTAGGCACACCGGCAAAGATTTACTATAAGTTTGAAGGAAACAACACTTCCGGAAGTCATAAGTTAAACTCTGCGATCGCGCAGGCTTATTACGCTAAAAAGCAAGGTTTAAAAGGTGTAACGACAGAAACCGGAGCCGGTCAATGGGGCACTGCACTTTCCATGGCTTGCGCTTATCTTGGTCTTGACTGCGAAGTTTATATGGTAAAATGCTCTTACGAGCAAAAACCATTCCGCCGCGAAGTTATGAGGACCTATGGTGCAAATGTAACGCCTTCTCCTTCGAATAAAACGGCAGTTGGAAGAAAAATTTTAGCAGAACATCCTGGCACAAGCGGAAGCCTTGGCTGCGCTATCTCCGAGGCAGTAGAGGCCGCAACTTCCAAAGAAGGTTACCGTTATGTACTTGGTTCCGTACTTTCACAGGTACTTTTACATCAAACCATCATCGGTCTGGAGACAAAAGCTGCCCTTGATAAATACGACATCAAACCGGATATCATCATTGGATGTGCCGGCGGCGGTTCTAACTTGGGAGGACTTATCTCTCCATTCGTTGGTGAGATGCTCCGCGGCGAAGCAAATTACCGCATCATCGCAGTAGAACCGGCAAGCTGTCCAAGTCTTACAAGAGGAAAATATGCATATGACTTCTGCGATACCGGTATGATTTGTCCACTTTCTAAAATGTATACTCTGGGAAGCGGATTCATTCCATCAGCCAGCCATGCCGGCGGTCTTCGCTATCATGGTATGAGCTCTATTGTCTCTCAGATTTACGAGGATAAACTGATGGAAGCGGTATCTATAGAACAGACTTCCGTATTTGAAGCGGCACAGCAATTCGCAAAAGTAGAGGGTATCCTGCCTGCACCGGAAAGCAGTCATGCCATCCGTGTTGCCATTGATGAAGCGCTTAAGTGCAAAGAAACCGGCGAAGAAAAAACAATCGTATTCGGTCTTACCGGAACAGGTTACTTCGATATGTTTGCATATGGCAAATTCAATGATGGTGAAATGAATGATTATATCCCGACAGACGAAGAACTTGCAGTAGGATTCGCAGGACTTCCTAATGTAGAATAGATTAAAATGAGTCAAGGCCACCGCTTATCCGGTGGTCTTGACTTATTTGGCTACCTATTTCTCATTGCCCCTACGTTCTGGAACTCATAAATTCCACAAACACATAATTACTGACATCAATCCCTTTTTCCATTAAAAACATCCTGCCATTTTCTACTTTTATCAGCTTTTCCTTTTCCAGCTTTCTTATCACCTTTTCATAATCGTCAAAAATTGATTTCCCAAAGATATCTCCATATTCTTTCAGTGAGATTCCTTCCATCTTGCGCAATCCTAAAAACAGAAATTCTTCTATACGTTCCTGCAAAGTCAGCACTTCCCTTGCTTCCTGATTCGCTTCTATACATCCGTTTTCTGCATTTTTAATATAAGTCTCGATGTCTCTTATATTCGACCAACGTACTTCTTCCATAAGACTTGCCGCACCGATACCGAATCCCAAATATTCTTTTCGCTCCCAATAACCAAGATTGTGCCTGCAAGCATATCCTTCCCGCGCATAATTGGATATCTCATAACGTTCATATCCAAATTCACTTAAGATTTCTTTGGTGCCTTTGTAAATTGCTCTTTCCGTCTCTTCCTCCGGCAGTTCTTTCTCCCCTTCTTTTCCTTCACCATACCGCTCATAAAAAGGCGTATCCTCTTCTATGATAAGGCTGTATGCAGAAATATGTTCCGGCGAAAGTGCCGCCACTTTTTTCAATGTCTCTTCCCACGAGGAAAACGTCTGTCCCGGAATCGAAGAAATCAAATCCACATTAATATTGTCAAAACCTACGCTTCTTGCCTCTTCATATGCTTCCTGAAAATCTTCCCATGTATGGATCCTTCCAAGTAGTTTTAATTCTTTTTCGTTTGCAGACTGCAGCCCAATGCTGACCCGATTCACTCCGGCTTCTTTGTAACCTTGCAATGCGCCGGGCTTCAATGTTCCCGGATTCATTTCCATTGAGATCTCCGCATTTTTTGCTACTGTAAATGTCTCGTTAATTTTATTTAAAACCCTCACAATCTGCTCTGCTTCTAACAGAGAGGGTGTACCCCCTCCGATGAAAATGGTCGATATCGTATAAAATTCGCTTAATTTCTTATAATGATCAATTTCTTTGATCAATGCTCGCACATAAGACTCTCGCGCCTCTTTCTTCGCTGGTGCGGATAGAAAATCACAATATGCACATTTCTTCACACAAAACGGGATATGTATATATAATTCCAATTCCTTTTTCATGCTCGCTTCTCCACTCTCCATTCGTCATTCTCTATCGATTCTTTCGCAAAAGATGCTGCACCAGAAGGTCCGTCACCCGGTCATAGCTTTCCACACCTTCTGTCTGTCCGTTTGCTTTCAGATATGCATCATTGACTTTCTGTGCTGTCTTTGCAATCTTTCCTTTATATGCATCCCAGAATCGATTATTTTCATTTAAATCCACGACTGCTTCCTCACAAAGTTTCGCTTCCAGTTCACGATAAGCCTCCTTGTCATAGGCATACAACTCGTTACTGCAGTATAGCCACCCAAGCAGTGCGCCGCTATAACGAAATGCTTCCTCTTTAGAACGTTCACAGCCAAGATATGCAATAAAGTTTGCCTCTTCTTCTTGCATAAATCCCTTTAAGTGTGACAATTCATGGCACATCGTAAATGGGATATTATAATCCGGCATGTCCGCATTATAATTTGCCTCTATCGTAAACGGTGAATAGACTCCGGTGAGATTCTGATAGGAAAGAATTTCTGATACCATAAGTCCTTTCGGAATGGGATAGAATCCTTCCAACTCTGAGCACTCCTCTCCTAGTGCCTGCATCGCCCTCACCGCATTTCTCCCCGAATCATTCAACACTGCTCCTCGTTTGCCTTTCCCAAGAATCATAATGCCATTTGCATCCCTTTCTACCGATTTGGCATAGCGATTGACATCTGCCAGCAGTCTCTTACTTGCCTCTTTTAACTCCTCTGCCGTATACTGCTTTTGCTGCATTTGATAAATATCTGCAAACGATTCTCTCTGATAATTGATTCCACACATCCAGGTATATAAAGTAAATAGAATTGCAATTCCAAGCACGATATTTTCCCCCGCTTGTTTCAAGTGGATCACTGCCGATTCTTTCTTTACAACACTTTTATACACTCGATACAATGTCCGCAAGATTACAAACAAAATCAGCACATAAAACAGGCATTCCACTGCCGAATACGGAAACAACCCAAGTATTCTTCCAATAATACCTGTCCACAACGGATAAATCCTGCGCGCATACCAATCTGCCAACATCTCACACACGCGCACAACTCCAATTATCAATATATCTAACACAATCAGCATTCCTGCTGCCTTTCTTTTTTTCATATCTTGTGTTCCTTTCTTACCTTCCATATCCAAAAGGTATGTTAAGGAAAAGCCGGAGGGGTTACGTTCCTCCGGCCTTTTATTTCTGGTATATCTTTTCTCTTTATTTATCGTCAAGTTTCAATACACTCATAAACGCTTTCTGCGGAATCTCTACGTTTCCAACCTGGCGCATTCTCTTCTTTCCTTCTTTCTGCTTCTCAAGAAGTTTCTTCTTACGTGTAATATCGCCGCCGTAACATTTTGCAAGCACGTCTTTACGCATCGCTTTTACAGTTTCTCTGGCAATGATCTTACTTCCAACAGCCGCCTGAATCGGTATCTCAAACAACTGTCTTGGAATCTCTTCTTTCAATTTCTCGCACATTCTTCTTCCGCGCTCGTATGCGGATCCTGCAAATACGATAAAGGAAAGGGCATCTACCTCTTCTTTATTAATTAGAATATCCAATTTCACAAGTTCGGATTGTTCATATCCCTTCATCTCATAATCAAAAGATGCATAACCTCTGGAACGGGATTTTAACGCGTCGAAGAAATCATAAATAATCTCATTTAACGGCAGATCATAACTAAGAACCGCTCTCGTTTCTTCGATATATTCCATTCCCTTGTAGATACCGCGGCGTTCCTGACAAAGATCCATGATTGCTCCGATAAATTCAGAAGTTACCATAATCTCTGCTTTCACCATTGGCTCTTCCATATAATCAATCTCTGTCGGATCCGGCAAATTCGACGGGTTCGTAAGGTCGATGACCTCTCCGTTCATCTTGTGCACCTTGTAGATAACACTTGGCGCCGTTGTTACCAAATCAAGATTATATTCTCTTTCTAATCGTTCCTGAATGATTTCCAGATGCAATAGTCCTAAGAATCCACAACGGAATCCAAATCCCAACGCAATGGAAGTCTCCGGCTCGAATTGCAAAGCAGCGTCATTTAACTGCAGTTTTTCCAACGCATCTCTTAAATCCGGATATTTTGCGCCATCTGCCGGATACATTCCGCAATACACCATCGGATTTACTTTTTTATAACCCGGAAGCGGCTTATCACACGGGCGCTTCGCATCGGTGATCGTATCACCCACACGGGTATCTTTCACATTTTTAAGGCTGGCAGTCACATAGCCTACCATGCCGGCGCTTAATTCTTCACACGGAATAAACTGTCCCGCGCCAAAATAGCCGACTTCTACGACCTCTGCTTTCGCGCCGGTTGCCATCATCTGAATCGTAGTTCCTCTTTTCACGGAACCTTCCTTGATACGGCAAAATACGATAACTCCTTTATAAGAGTCATAAACAGAATCAAAAATAAGTGCCTGAAGAGGTGCGTCCGGATCACCATGCGGAGCAGGAATCTTTGTCACCACCTGTTCCAGTACCTCTCCTATGTTAAGTCCTGATTTTGCCGAAATACGCGGGGCATCCTGTGCCTCGATTCCAATCACGTCTTCGATCTCCTCAATTACTCGTTCCGGGTCTGCGCTTGGAAGGTCGATCTTGTTAATCACCGGGAATACATCCAAGTCATGGTCTAATGCAAGATAAACATTCGCCAGCGTCTGTGCTTCCACCCCCTGTGCCGCATCCACGACAAGGATCGCTCCATCGCATGCTGCAAGGCTTCTCGATACCTCATAATTAAAATCCACATGTCCCGGTGTATCAATCAAATTAAAAATATATTCCTCACCGTCTTTTGCTTTATATACAATACGCACTGTCTGCGCCTTAATCGTAATTCCACGTTCTCTTTCCAGATCCATATTATCAAGTACCTGAGACTGCATCTCACGGCTTGTAAGAAGCCCTGTCATCTCAATGATACGGTCTGCCAACGTTGATTTTCCGTGGTCAATATGCGCAATAATACAAAAATTACGAATTTTGCTCTGATCTATTCGTGCCACGCTCGTTCCTCCAACTTTTCTTTTTATCCAAAATAAGATTATAACGTATTTTCTATTAAAATTCTATTCTTTTTTATGCTTTTCTCGAAAACTCTACAATAAACAACTCTACGCTAAGCCGATCTCCTAAACGTCCTGTTTTTACAGACTCTTCCAAATCTGCTCCCGCCTCAATAATTCTTCTTAATTCTTTTTTCGTAAATGCTCTCGCCTGCGCCTGATATTTTCCGACAGCAAATGGCGGAACCCCTGCTGCAGATGCAATTTCTTTCGGCGGCATCCCTTTTCCTGCCATCTCTTTGACCTGTTCTAACAACCGAAACTGCCTGGTCATCAAAAACAAAATACGCATCGGAGGCTCTTTCAACGTCAGCAAATCATAATAATACTGCAATGCTTTTTTCTGCTGTTTTTCCGCAACCGCATTCACCAAATCAAATATCTGGTTTTTAATATGATTTGTACATACTGCCTCCACATCCTCCGGCTCAATAGATGCCTTGTCTGTCGTATAACAAAACAGCTTTTCCAGCTCATTTTGCAGATTTTCCATATCCATCCCGACTTTATCTAAAATCTGTCTTACCGTAGAAGCGGCAATCTGCTTCCCTTCCCGCTTGACATTGCCAAGAATCCATTTCGTCAGCGTCTGCGCATCCTGTCTTGCAAGTTCCACAACGCACCCCTTATCACGCACCGTCTTATATACTTTTCCGCGCTTATCGATCTCATCTTCGATAAAGACAAAATACGTCGTCTCCGGCACATTTTTCAAATAATCTGCAAGCTCCGGACATGCATTCTTGAAAAATCCGGTATTTTGCAGCATGATTACTCGGCGCTCGGCAAAAAAAGGCATCGTCTCTGCCAAATCTATGACTTCTTTTACATTCGTATCTTTTCCTTCAAAATACGTGTAATTCATAGAATCACCCTCTGCTGCCATCGCATCTTTTAATCGATTCTTATATTGCTTTTTCAAATAAGCCTCTTCTCCATACAAAAGATAGATTTGCTTAAAATCATGGTTTTTCAAATCTTCATTCAACCGTTTCATGGAATTTATCTCCTACTGCTAATCTTGTTTCCATTTTTATTTGTAAAATATATTATCTTTCTCTCAATGTTTCAGCTTTAAGACTTATATCATAACATAAAATCTTAAGAATTGTCCATCAATCACTCTGTCCTCCATCGAGTATCCTAACCCCAAAGGTGTATTGTCCAAAACTTTCATCTGGTAATGCCTAATCAAAAATGAGTATTCCTTTTGCGCCGCCGATTGACGATAAAATAGAGATTAAAATGCTGAAGAGTTATGCAATAATATTAGCAATACAAAAACATTTTATTTGTAATAGCATGAATATTTACAAAAAATGTTATTAGTTGTGTTAGAATTCCATTTAAGCATATTACAATGACAATTATACAAAAGATATTGACAATATCAGAAAAACGAAATAAAGTAAATCAAAATTGAAGCTTTAATTTAAAATATCAAGGAGATGATGTTAACAAATCGTTCTTCATCTGCAAATTAACAATAATATCAGCATATTTCTTGAAATCAACTGACTGCATTTGAAGGACTTCTTCCGGCAACACTTCCAATTCCCTCAACGATTCAGACAGACTTTCTATTTTTCGTTTGACAGCGGCTGCCTGCTCCATTAGAACATCAGCAATTTCATCTGGTGTATCAAGTGGGATCAGCCGGTTTTTTATGTCGTCCAAAGAAAATCCTAAATGTTTGAGCGATAAAATCTGATGAAGTTTTACTATGTCTTTATCTGTATATAACCTACGCCCCCCTTCACTCATGGCAGAGGGGGAAAGCAAGCCCTCTCTGTCGTAATGTTGTAATGCCCGTACAGTAACGTCCATTTTTCTTGCAATTTCACCAACGGTCATATAACCTTGTGGTATCGCTTTATGTTTATCCATGTCACACCTCCTCGAATAGTATATCTCATTACGTTGCGTCACAAGCAAGTGCTTTTAAGAAGATTTAAGAAAAAATACGGAATAGTGGGCTGCTGGCGGTCTATCTGTTGTTTTCAGTTGCTTGCTTCTTTACCGTACATGAGCATTGTTCCCCGATTTCTTTCTGCGTCAAGTGCTGGAAGTAATACAAAAAGATTTCCTCCTGCGTCTGTTCCGGCAGTCCAGCAAGAGCCGCCGCAAGGGAGCAGCTATCTAAAAGTATCGTCTGCCCCCGGACGGAGAATGGATAAGTTTCGCCATAGTCTGGCACTTGAAAATACTCGTCTGTGGTGCTTAGTGGGACAAACTTTTCTTCGGTCAAATATTCAAGGGAGATTTCCCGTTTCCACCTCGCCGCCAGCATACGGGCAGCGTCAAAGGACGCATGGCGAATAACAATCCGGCAATAGGTATCATGGGTATAGCGGATATGTTCTTGATAGGCTTCGTATTCAGTCATGGAAAATCCCCCTTTCTTCGATTATGGGAAAGGGCGGCAGCACTTTTTGCTGTCGCCCCTTGATTACCCACCAGCAAGGACAGACGGGGCTGTCAACGGTGGGCGAAGCCCATTTACTTGCCGTTGACTGGCTCGGCTGGGTTTGCTATCTTACATTTGAAATTTAATTTCTAAATTATTTAACAGATAATTCCTCTGGTAAGAAGTCGCACTGACTGTCAGGAATGCCTAAACTTTTTGCATAGTTAATCATTTCATTCCATTCATTCTTTTGTTCAGCAGAAGATATATCAATCAATTTTCCGTGAACAGGTAATATACCTTTGGGAGATAATTTAAATATTTTAGAGCGAAAGACAACAATTACCTCATTTTCATTGTGAAAAGTGATATACCATTCTTTTTTTAGCCGTGTACTCATATTTGATTGAAAATAATTGACCGCTTCATCAATTTTTTCACTTGGGATTAGTAGAGTATATATTTTTACAAATCCCCAAATACGTGAAAAGCAGATGGCTGGCAAATGGTTTTATAGTTATTAATTATATCAACATTTTTAAGGCTTAGATTTACTACTTCTGCATGATAATATGACATTATTTTTCCCTCTCAATATATAGCACTTTATTCATTCCAATTCATCTCATTATCAGATATACCTTGCCTTCTGCATTCATCACAAACAATAGCTTTTTCTTCTTCATTACCAATTGTGTATTTCAATATCTTATTTTTAAACACAACAAATTTTATATTATTGCATTTGAAATCAACAAACCAGTTTCCACCTCGACATGGGTCTGCTATTAAAACTTTTGAAGCTAACTCTGGAAAGTTAGGTACATCTGATGTAAAGAAAATGACTGTCCAATACTTAGGCACTCCACCTGTATTCCACAATTCAATTTTATGGACACGAATGTAATCTAATAGTTTTTCATCTTCAAGGCTTTCTTTGATTAGCGCACCCTCAAATAGTTTTGCGTGTTTTTTTTTATGGCATTATTACCGCAAGTATTAATTTCTTTTGTTCCGTTAATTGAAAGTTCGTCCTTTAATAACACATCAACCGTTACTTGAAATAAATTGCTTAATATAATCAATTTTTCTGTTTCGGGAAGTGCAATATCAGCTTCCCACTTTGAGATAGACTGTCGGCTAACATTACAAATAACAGCTAAATCTTCCTGTGAATATCCATTATCTTTTCTTAGCATTTGTATTTTTTCAGACAATTTCATGTAGCTTCCTCCTAGTCTGTTTTGATAAATTATAGCAAATCTCTAATGCTAATACTATCAACTTTCTCGTTCTTTTTAGCAACCTAAAAGTGCTTTTTAACTTGAGTTATAGATACCGGAACAGTGGGGCTACTGTCTATCAAATTCTTGTGTGTTACTTTACCGCACATGAGCATTCGCGTGTAGAAGGAAATATATTTGAATTGCTCAATGTTGCGACTAGTGCTCTAGCCAGACAGAAATTTTTTC
>OFFP01000982.1_pt1 | contig 21165 bp, 18 predicted proteins | sample 1521431 | NCBI WGS metagenome assembly OFFP01 (sample SAMEA3504104, study PRJEB24116) | mouse gut metagenome | biome: mouse gut; feature: mouse-associated habitat; material: faeces | place: Denmark | collected 2011
TTTTAGAGATGACCAAAGTGGTGTCCAGACAGGTGAGGTAACTTTGCAGGTAAGGTTGCACAGGTAAGAAGTGGCAGAGCCAGGATTTGCACCTGGGAAGTGGCCCAGAGCAGATCCTGCTCACTCTGCTGACGGTCCTTTTGTTCACCGGGATCGTGCTCACAACAATCTGGTATGGGACAAGCAGAAGCCTGATGAATACATATCTGAAAAATATGTCCGAGAGTACGATGCTGGATGCATACCATGCGTTTGATTACATCCTGACCGATACCTCGTACATGGCGACCCTGATCGCCACGAATGAAAAAAATATCATTGCTCCGGTCAGTAGTCTGCGGACCAGCGTGCTGGAGCCGGGCGGACAGTGGAATCAGGGATATCTGGACAACCGGCGCGCGATCCTGGATTATATTAAGAGCATGAACGGATACAAATATTACATTTCCGGGATTGCGGTGGCCTCCAACGAGGACTGCATTTTTTCCACCAGCTATATCATACAGGACAAGGCAAGGCTGTACGAGGAGATCCAGAAGATGGACCAAAAGCGGCTGGAAACCTCCATGATGATGATGGAGCCGATTCATCTCGAAGGGCTGAAATCTACAGTTTCCAGTGATTATGTGGTTCCCGCTGTGCGGGGGATCGTAGATTCCCGGGGTAATCTTTCCGGCTATGTGATCCTGTATTTTGACTACGGTGTGATCGACCAGATGTTTTCCGCCAACCTGCCGGAGGGAAGTTATTTTCAGGTGGTCAATGAGCAGAACGCGCTTATTTTTTCCAACTGCGGGGACGACATGTCTATCTTCGAAAATAAGCCTGCCGGGTATGAATACAATTCCTTCCGGGCCGGGAACGTAGGCTGGAATTTCCACATGGCGATCCCGTCTCATTTTTATATTGCGGGGATTCAGCGCACGGTACTGCTGACCGGCGGGGGGATCGCGGTCATTATCCTGCTGGCTGGGATCGTATCCGTGATCGTTGTTTCGCGGGTGACCACCGAGATTACCGTATTAAGTGAACGAATGAACCAGGTTTCGGCGGGCTGCCTGGATGCCAGATATGACGGGAAGAGCAGGGATGAGATCGGTCGGATGGGGCACACCTTTAACCATATGGTGGTACGGATTCAGGAGCTGATGGAGAAGATCGCTCAGGAAGAAAAGGAAAAACGGCTGAGTGAGATCGCATTTCTGCAGGCTCAGATCAATCCCCATTTTATTTCCAATGTGCTGAATAACGCAGCATGGATGGCGAAAATCCGTCATGCGGAAAACCTGGTGCTGCTTTTAAATTCCCTAAATGCGCTTCTGCAGAGCGCCATGCACGCAGAGGAGGATCTGATCCGGCTTTCGGATGAATTGAACTATGTGGACAATTATCTGACGATCATGGAATACAGCGGAAGCTACGACTTTTCTGTAGAAAAGAGGGCAGACGAGGATACGAAAGAATTGTATATCCCGCGTTTTATTCTGCAGCCGATCGTAGAAAATGCAATTTACCATGGGCTTCCCGAAGACCTTTCCAGGCAGGGGGAGATCAGGATCTCTGCCAGACGAGTTTCAGAATGTCTGGAGATTGCCGTGGAGGACAATGGCATGGGAATCACGGAGCAGGAGATCGAACAGGTGATGAAGGGACGGGCAAAGGGGCGCGGTTCCTTTAACGGGATTGGCGTTTTAAATGTGAATGAACGGATTCGTCTGTTTTTCGGGCAGGAGTACGGACTGCATTATGAAAGCGAACCGGGGCATTATACAAGATGCGTCTTCCGGCTGCCTGTTGTGGAAAAGGTGTAAGACAAAAATAAGGAGTTCGTGATATGGAAAAAATAAAACTGGCATTGGTGGATGACGAGATGACCAGCCGCAATGCGGTCAAAAAAATTCTGGAGGGAAATGATACCTACGAAGTGGCGGCGGACTTTCAAAATGGAAAAACGGCACTGGAATGGCTGCGGAAAAACAGCATTGATATCCTGCTGTGCGATATGCAGATGCCGGAAATGGATGGGGTGGAACTGATGCGGCTTGTCCACATCATTGATGAATACCTTCCGGTGATCGCCATCAGCGGCTTTGATGATTTTAATTATGTGCGGGGCAGCCTGATCAACGGGGCAGCTAATTATCTGCTGAAGCACGAGATCACGCAGGAGAAGCTTCTGTATGTCCTGGATCAGGTGAGGGAGCGCTACCGGATCATTCCTGCGGGCAGGGAAATACGGAGCCAACGGGGATACTGTATGTACGACAGGGCAGAGTTCCGGGAAGAAAATCTGCGGAAGCTGTGTAAGGAGGGGAAGATCCATTTCCACTGCCACAATGTGATCCCTATTGCAATCAGTCCTGACTACAAATTCCCGGAGGGCGTGAATATCGCCGAATACAAGCAGGACATCAGCAAGGCAGTGATCGATATGCTGAACCAGATGCTGGGAGTGGAGTACGAGTATGTGATCTATGTATCCAGACGGCAGCATGTATTTCTGCTGATCTCATTTCCCGGGGAGCGGAGCACGCTGTTCATGCTGAATACCATGACCAACCTGACGGGACGGCTGCAGCGGCAGATTCTCCGTATGCTGGACATCACAGTCACCCTGGCGAGCGGGGAGATCCATAGGGACATCCGGCAGGCTTTGGAGGAAACGGAGTATCTGGAAGGGCTTCTGCAGGATAAACTATATCTCGGGGGCAGCCGGATCATATCCGCGGCCATGGCAAAGCGGCTGGAATACAGCAGAGAGGAGATTACGGAGAGTCTTTGGGAACAGTTTCGGTTTGAACTGGAGCATCAGATGGAGGGGAGCGGGGATACGCTCTGTGAGCTGCTGGATGTGATGGAAAAGGAGCGCTTCGAGTACGAAAAAATGCTCTGGACCTGTAAGGAAATTGTCAAACTGTTAAAAAGGTACGGCTTTGCGGATGAGAGGGATGCCGACCGCATGCTGGAGAGTATGAAAGAATATGAGGAATACGGCTATCTGCGGACTGAGATCACGGAGCTGTTCCGCAGGCGCATGTATCAGTCCCGGAAGAGGAGGGGAGAAAAATATTCGCCACAGATCGAGCAGGCCGTGGCCTATATCCATAAGAATTTTACGGAGGATATCTCCCTGGAACAATGCGCTGAGGTCACGGGAGTGAGCTACACTTATCTGAGCCGTGAATTTAAGAAAGAGACCGGCATGCGCTTTGTGGAATTTCTGAACCGCCAGCGTGTGAACCGGGCAAAAAGCCTTCTGGTGCGCAAGGATATTTCCGTAAAAAAAGTGGCGGAGCTGTCCGGATTCCGGAATTATAATTACTTTTTCAAGGTATTCAAAGAGGTGGAAGGAGTGACGCCCAGCGAATTCCTGTCGTGAATCCGGAAGTGCGGTGATCAGATTCCTGCAAAAAAACAGAGTATTTCGAAAAAATTTATTATCTTTTTGATTATATCATCCTTTTATAATGAAAGACATATAGGAGGTGTGACAATTATGAAAAAATCAGGTAAAAAAAATGACTGGGCGGCGTATTTGTATATTCTGCCCATGCTGCTTTTGTCCTTTGCGCTGGTCTATTACTGCATCATCAATACGGTGATGGTCAGCTTTACGGACTGGGACGGGATGTCCGGCACCTACAATATTGTCGGTTTTCAGAATTACGCAAAAATGCTGACGGATAAGGTGTTTTGGAAATCTGTAACGAACAACATTATTTTTTTCGTTGGGACGGTGTTCATTCAGGCCGGTCTGGGATTTCTTCTGGCGGTCCTGCTGAAAATGAAGCTGCCTGGCTCCAACCTGTTCAAGGCAGTCTATTTCATGCCGATCGCCATGGCGACATCCATCATCACGGCGGTGTTCAAGATCATCATGGATCCGACCAACGGCGCACTGAACCAGTTCCTGCGAGCCATCCACCTGGACGGACTGGCGATGAGCTGGCTGGGAGATACGAAGATCGCTCTGTTTTCCGTGATCGTGGTCAATATCTTTCAGTGGATGGGATTTTCCATGATTACCTATTACGCCGGCCTGATGAGCCTTCCGGAGGACGTGTATGAGGCTGCCAAGATCGACGGGGCAGGCTTCTGGCGCACTCTGGTGTCGGTGACGTTTCCCATGGTAAAAGGAACTACCAACGTGCTGATCGTTCTGGGGATCGTGGGCTCCTTAAAGACCTTTGACCTGGTAAAGCTTCTGACAGCCGGAGGGCCTGGAAGGACCACCACGGTCATGAATACCTACCTGTATGAGAAAGCATTCAATGATTTTAATGCAGGCGGGGCCGCATCGATCGGAGTGGCAATCCTGGTCATTGCCATGATCATGTCATTTCTGCAGATCAAGCTGGGGAAGGAGGATTAGAGGATGAAAAAAAATAAGATGAAAACAATCGTGCCCACCTACGCAGTGCTGATCTTTTTTGCGCTGATCTGGGTGCTCCCGCTTGCGGTAGCGGTGATAAAATCATTTACCATCAATGGATTCGGCAACTATGGATATGTGCTGAGCTATGAAAAGATCAATTATTTCAGGGTTATTTTTAACAGCATGTTTATTTCAATTATTTCCGCGCTTACGGTGACACTGATTACCACCCTGGCGGCATTTGCATTTTCAAAAATGAAATTCATAGGGAGCAGGCTGATCTACGGGATGATCCTGGCCTGCCTTGCGGTCCCGGTGGCTGCGGTGACAAGTCCTCTGTTCGCGACGATCAAGAATCTGGGACTTCTGGACAGACACTTTGGAGTGATCCTTCCTCTGGTGGCGTTCAATGCGCCTATGATGCTTCTGATGCTGAAAAATTATTTTGACACGATTCCTGATGAGCTGTTGGAAAGCGCCAGGATCGACGGCGCGGGGACCTTCCGGATCTGGTATGAATTTATGCTTCCGCTGAGTGTTCCCATGATCGCGAATGTACTGGTATTGACATTCATTTATTCCTGGAATGATTATCTCGTGCCCCTCCTGGTGATGCGCAGTGAAAAGAACTATCCGGTTACACTGGCGGCCCAGTTCTTCATGTCCAGCACATACCAGAGCCCGGTGGATGTGGCAAGGATCTATGCGGTCATGATCCTGCTGGCGCTGCCCTCGATCCTGGTATATCTGTTCAGCCAGAAATTCCTGGTGGCAGGTGTTACAGCCGGTTCTGTGAAGGGGTGAGCAGCAAAGTATCATGAAAAATATAGGCGCGGGAATACAATCAATCTGCCGCGCCAATTGGTTGCAAAGGGGGAAATAGATATGGAACAGAAAAGCTATCAAAATCCGGTAGGATTTTCAGACGGCAGGCGGCATACGAATCCGGATCCTTATGTGCTGAGATGGTGCGGGACATACTATTGTTATGCTACCGATGAGGCGGGGGTGAAGGTGAGCGTATCGGAAGACCTGGTGTCCTGGGAGGACCGGGGCTATGCGATCCGGGAAGAGGAATTTCAGGACTATTGGGCTCCGGCGGTCATTTACCTGAACGGAAGCTTTTATATGTATTATTCCAACGTTCCGTCAGGTGAGGAGGACTGCCATGAAGAGAGCCTGAAGCTGGCAGTGTCAAAGAATCCGGAGGGACCCTTTCAGTGGAAAAGAAACTTTTTCGACAAGTTTTCCATTGATGCGCACCCGATATTGTGGAACGGGAAACTGTATCTCTTTTATTCCGTGAATGACTGGATGGGAACGGGGGAGAGAGTTGCCGGAACCAGCATTCTGGCCGATGAAATGAAACTGCCCTGGGAATTCGCAGGCAATCCGAAGCCGGCGGTGCTTCCGGGGATTCCACAGGAGATCTATGCAAAAAACAGATTTGGCGATGGCAGGGACTGGTATACGATAGAAGGCGCGGCTCCCGTTGTTCGGGGAAATCGATTCTGGCTGCTGTATTCGGCCAACGCATATGTCAATGTGGATTACTACATCGGAACGGCTGTTGCGCGGTGCAGGGAAACACTCCTGGATATGGTTTGGAAAAAGTTTCCCAACGACTACACCTGGCATCCGCTTCTCTGTCGGAACGAGGACGTGGAGGGGACGGGCCATAATACGGTCGTGAAAGCGCCGAACATGGTGGATGAGTGGATCGTATATCATGGGAGAAACGCGGAGGAAGAGCTGGATCCGGAGCGGGAACAGCGGGAAATGCGTATCGATCCGCTGTATTTTAACGGTAATGAGCTGCTCTGCTTCGGTCCGACGGCCGATCCGCAGGAAGCGCCTGCCATGCCGGAGATCCGACTGCGGAATCTGGAAGTACAGGAGAGAAAGATGCTCGGGGAAAGCGGTCCTTATTATGTAATAGAACTGTGGATATCCGCAAAGCCTTCCCATTGCGGCGCCCGCTATAGTATCCTCGGGGAATACCAGGATGAAAATAATTATCTGGAAATCGAGATCTTTACCGGACAGCAGCAGATTTCCGCAATCAGCTGTGTCAGGGGGATCCGTACTGTGATCGGACAGGAAAGGCTTGAAGGAGTGGGGAAGGCTTTGGACGGGGAAGGCCTGCCCTTTGGCTATGATGAGACCGTACCCCACCTGCTCCGCGTGACCCGGGTATTTGAGCATTATACGGCTGTGCTCGATGAAAGATGCGAGATGCATTTTACATATTTTTCGGGCCGGGAGAGCGGGACTATGGAAATCGTACCTTATTTTACGGAGGTTACGGTTCACAGCTATGACCTGACCAGGACGGTGATGCTTACAGGGAAGGAACTGCAGTATCTGGGCAGATTCTATGGGGTATCACCCTGTGTGGCGGATGACGGAGGACTTGCTGCATCCGGGCGTGAGATTGTTGTTGAACGAATCGGATATGCGGGGGCAAAGAGAACCGCAGGACATCAGATTTCCGGATGCTCCGAGAATGAATCAGGCTGCCTGGAAAGTTATACGGAGATGTTTTCATTGGACATTACGGATGGGGAGAATCAGATCGAACTTCTGTCAGGAGGGACATCCCGGATTCTGGCCCAGGGGAAGAAAACGGAATTTTCGCTGTACCATATTGTGCGCGGGGAGCGGGAATGGTTCCTTGTGGATGGAGAGAGAATAGAGGGAGATCTGATAAAAGATGCGGAAGAGACGGACGGTGTGCCGGGGCTTTTAGATGGGTTTATTTTCCGGGGACTTAAGATTACGGAGTATCAGTATATCGAATAGCTAAAAAATTGAAATAAAACCGCAAAAAAATAGAGTGAAACAAGGTAAAAAAATAGGATATTCTTAACTTGAAGAGAAAATCGCAGAAAAGAAGGAGGAAGGTTATGAAAAATCTGAAAAAATTTATGGCTGTATTCACAGCGGCGGCGATGATGGTTTCTGCGGCGGGATGTGTGGCAGGCAGCGGAAATGGTGACAGTGGCTCCAAAGAGGAAACATCCGGAGAAAGCACAGGGACAGAGGATTCCGGTGATTCTGAGGAAAGCGGCTCGGAAGGCGGAGACGTGACACTGACCTTCTGGTCCTGGCTTCCGACGACAGACCAGTCCGAGGAAATGATCGCGGCATTCGAAGAGGAAAACCCGACGATCCATATTGACTATACTCGTACCGAGCAGGATGATTTCTTTGAGAAGCTGCAGGTTGCAATGGCATCCGGCACAGGCCCGGATCTGTTTGGGATGACGACCGGTCCGATGATGGAGCAGTACGCGAAGTTTTCCGCGGATATGAAAGAGGTTGCGGATGAATACTGGAGCGGATGGGACGGCAAGATCAGCGAGACGGCGGTAGAGCAGTGTACGGCAGAGAGCGGCACGCTGGCAGGTATGCCCCTTCTGACCGCGGGAATGACCACATTGATGTATAACCAGACCATCATGGATGAATGCGGCGTTGAGAAGGTCCCGACCACCTACGCGGAGCTGAAAGACGCGGCGGCGAAGGCAAAGGAAAAAGGCTATGTATGCGTGGCAGTCGGAGCGGCAGACGACTGGGTAAATTCCGACTGGTTTGTACAGGCATCCAACGAGATAGAAAACGGAGCAGTCTATGAGGCGGAAAAAGGCGACCGTAAATGGACGGATCAGTGCTTTGTAGATACCATGCAGGCATGGCAGGATCTGTTTACGGATGGGATTGTAGAGGACGGCGCGCTTGGTGTCGCAACCTATCCGGATGCGCGTGACCAGTATTTCTTCGCAAGAAAATCCATGTTCTTCCTGACAGGCTCCTGGCATTTGGGACCAACCTCTCCGTCCAACAATGAGATTGAAGGAACTGAGATCGGAAACAAGAAGGACATCATTGGTATGGCTCCATTCCCGTCTATCGCTAAGAGCGGCGAGATGCTGGGAACATCCGGTGTGGATGTGATGATCTGTATGAACAAGGACTGCGCGGAAAAAGAGGCGGCCATGAAGTTTATCGAATACCTGTCCAACGGCGAAGGACAGCAGTATTGGGTTAACCTGCTCCAGGGATCTCCTGTATCCAATGAGATCACCTACAAGGGGACGGTTGACGGAGAACTGCAGCAGCAGTCTATTGATATAGTTAATGAATATGTTCAGAAGGCAGCAGGAAACAGAAAGCTTTCCAACAGCGAATTGGAAAAAGCCATCCAGGTTGCAATGCAGAACGTGGCAGCAGGCAGCGATCCGGCAGAAGAGCTGAAAGGCGTACAGGATGTGGCGGATGCACAGTAAATAGGAAAATGAAAAACCAGCCCGTCAATCGTTAAACCAAGGCGGATATTCCGCAATACAAAATCTGTCGCCTCTACAATCTGCTCCTTACATGCCGGATATAGATTTTGGGGATGCAGATAATTTTCATATTTGGACGCATAAAAAAAAGAAGTGCAATATTCGGCATGCCATTATTGCACTTCTTTTTTTCTCTTCATATTTAATTGACACCGCTTTGGCCTGCAGGCTCTATCAACCTTTCTTTCTTAAAGATCCACATCAGCATCTTCCCGTGGACAGCGGCCAGCAGCGAGCCTCCGGACAGCACACCCACACAGAATACCGGTGTCCACAGAATCCCTGCCGCCAGGAAGAGTCCGGTCATGAACAAAAGGTAGATGGACTGGGGCAGATACTTGAACAGCAGCAGGATCCCATTACGGTATGCCAATCCTGCCGTTGTCTCCATCCTCGCGGCAAGGGGGAACAGATAGACCACCAATACAATCCATAATCCTGACAGGACACAGACCAGTACCCTCATGCCGTCGGCAAAGCTTCCCTCCACATTTCTCCAGAACATATCGTCCAGCCAAAGTACCGATGCCGCGGCCAGAAGCGGGATCCAGAGCTTCATGGACAGGCGCAGCTTACTCCGGAATACCGCAAGGAAATCCCGGAATACATATCCTTCCTCATCCTTCATGATCCGTACCGCCGTAACATGAAGCGCGCAAAGCGCCGCGCCCCCTGTCACCAGCGGAAGGGAAAATAAAATCCACAGGATATTCAATTTTATCAGGTTCACTGCCTTCTCTGCGATCCGAAATAATCTGTTCTCAAAATAGAATCCCCCTGCCATGTCTTTCCCTCCGATTTTTTTTATCTGAGCACTCTACCTATCCCTTGATTCCCGTGGACGCGATGCCTTCTACATAATATTTCTGCAGGAAGATGAACATCAGCAGCATCGGAATCGCGGAGATTGTCAGGGATGCCATGATGGGCCCGTAATTGATCGGCTTCGATCCAAAGAAGGTCTGGATCGCCAGCTGTATGGTCCGCTTCTCCTCTCCCGTAACCACAAGCAAAGGCCACATGAAATCATTCCAGTGAGCAACAAAATCCAGAATAAAAATGGTGGCGTATACGGTTCCCGAGATCGGCATGACCACCTGGAAAAATGTTCTGACCGGGCCGCATCCGTCGATAGATGCTGCTTCTAAGAGCTCATCCGGAATATCCAGGAAGAACTGGCGGAACATATAGATGCTGAAACATTTTGCCACAAACGGCACGATCAGAGACGCCCAGGAGTTGATCCATCCCAGGTCGGCCATCTCCCTGTACATGGGGAGCATGATCGCTTCCGCCGGAAATACCATCAGACTGATCACAAGTGTCAGTAAGAGGTTCTTCCCTTTGAACTCAAATTTTGCCAGCGCGTATCCGCAGATCGAATTTACGAGCAGATCCAGCAGGATGATCACCAGCACATAGAACAGGCTGTTCCCGATGAATTTCCACATATTGATCCTCTGGAATACTTCCACGTAATTATTCAGGGATGCTTCTGTCGGAATAAACGTAGACAGAGAATTCAGCCCTTTAAAAATCTGCGCCTCCGGCTTCAGGGAGGAGGAGATCATCCAGATCAGCGGCGATACAAATATCAATGCGATCAAAGTATTTCCGATATAAAATGCGGCAGTTCCAAATGTTTTTTTCTTCGTCATAGTATTCACTCCTCTCCGGCCTATTCGGCTTTAATGATCTTCTTCATTCCAAGTGACAGGCTGATCACGATGACAAAGAACACAGCCGCCACCGCGCAGGCATATCCGAAGTTCCGCTTCTGGAAGCCCTGCTCATAGATATAATATACCAGTGTCCTGGTAGAATTCTGCGGCCCGCCCTTGGTCATAACGTAAGGCTGCGTGAACAGCTTCATTGCCTGGATGACCGTGATCATAACGACGTACTGGATCACATTTTTCAGTCCCGGAAGCGTGACATAGAAAAAGCTCGCGATCTTTCCGGCTCCGTCTATAGAAGCCGCCTCGTACTGCTCCGCGGAGATTCCCTGGAGCCCGGCAAGGAAGATCATCATCTGATATCCGGCTCCCTGCCATGCGGACATGAATATGATCGAGTTCATCGCCGTCTTCGGATCGTTCAGGAATCCGCACGGCTCCAGTCCCAGATTGACCAGCAGTGCATTCAGAAGGCCGCTGTCCGGGCTGGAATTGTACATCACGGTCCAGAGGATCGCAACGACTACCATGGAGGTCACCTGCGGACTGAAATACGCCGCGCGGAAGATGGACACGCCCCTCCTCCGGGAAGAGATCAGGAGTGCCAGCGCTAACGCCAGTACCGTCTGAAAAGGAACAACCAAAATCGTAAAATAGAGTGTATTTTTCACCGCGATCCAGAAATCCTTGTCCCGAAACAGCTCTGCAAAGTTGTTGAATCCGCAGAAAACGATCCGGTCCGGACGCATAATGTTATAATCTGTGAACGCGTATCGAACCGTCTGTAAAGACGGATAGATCAAAAACGCCGCCAGCAGGACAACTGCCGGAAGGATAAATATGTAAGCCGCTTTTCTCTCACTGGCCTTATTGACTGTCTTTTGCATAGCCAATCCTCCTTTTCTTCGTCAATTATTTGCATAATATTTGTTGTAATCCTTTTCCATGGCCTCTGCCGCCGTGTCCAGCGCCTCCTGCGGATCTACTCCGGTAAAGATATTCAGCATCGCTTCCGCAAATTCCGCCGTCAGCACACTGTAGGAAGGGGTTCTCGGTCTCGGATGCCCGGTTTCCATAAGCTGCTCCTTGAAGATGGAACGGGGATATTCATTATATTCCTCAAGCACATCGTAGCTTGAGACCCTTGTCGGCGGCTTGGAGATCGCCTGTGCGTAGGTGGTTACATTTTCCTCCGAAAATAAGAATCTCATCACTTCCTTTACCGCGTCCATATCCTGTACGTTCTTCGTGACTGATGCCGCCCAGTCGCCGGTAGGGGATGTGGGTATCCCGTCTCCGTCCGCCACCGGAAAATACGTTACTCCCCAGTTCAGGTCCGGATAATCCTTCTCCAGTGTCGCCACCTCCCAGGAACCTCCCAGCATGGTCGCTGCCTTACCGTTGTGAAATTCCTTCTGGATCGGGTCTATATTGGCATATCCGTCCTGTATCAGGCTGTTCAAAAACTTCGCCGCCTCTACGCCCTCAGCGCTGTTCAGATATCCCTGCGCCGCGCTTCCGTCCTCGTTGACAAAATCCGTTCCGTTGGAGATCCAGAACTGCTCCAGTACATAGGAAAGGCCTTCTCCCTTATCCATGATGATGTTCGTTCCCACGACACCGTCTTTTGTCAGTTTTTTCGCGGCGTCATAATATTCGGACCAGGTCCACGCGTCTTCCCTGCTCTCCGGCACGCTGATACCGGCTGCATCCAGCAGATCCTTGTTGTAGTACAGCGCCACGGAGCTCTCGGTCGCCCCCACCGCGTAGATCTTCCCGTCATAGGTATTCTGCTGCTTGGAGGAATCAAAAAAATCAGCCCACTCCTCCTCCGGGAAAAAATCATCCAGCGGAAGGGTCACCTCATTTGCCGCGTAGATCGATACATTCGGTCCGTCCACATACAGGATATCCGGCAGGTCGTTGGATGTGATCGCCGCGTTGACCTTATCCTCATAGGCGTATGAATCCGCCCGCACGATCGCTTCCCGGCGCAGCTCAATCTCGCCTTCATGGGCCTGGTTAAATTCCTCGATCTTGCTGATCCACCATTCCTCGATCGCCGGTTCGTCGCTGGGGCTCCATACGGTGATCACCGATTCCCCCTGTTCGTTTACGCGCTCCTTTGTCTTCCCGCATCCCGTGAAAGCACCTGATACCATCACGGCCGCAAGCAAGGCTGCAATAACTCTTTTTCTCATCTGTCTCGCTCCTTTCTTCTCTTTCCCAGATTGGCTTCCGGTCACTGCTCGTCTGCGGGCCGGCCTTAAGCCCAGATTGACCTCATGCAGAAAACCTCTGCCCTCTTGATACATTCAGGTGTATCTGTATGTAATATGAAACATCCGGCATCTGATGTGTCATAAAACAACTTGGTTCCTGCCGCCTCCCCATCATTTACATAAATCTCGGCAGTACGGCGGTCTACGAATATCTCCAGCTTCTCTACCCGGTCTACATCCGCCGGAAACGTGACATGCTCGCTCTTCACTCCATAGGTCCTGAGCCGGAGCCCTTTCTCATCATAGATGAGAAGCATCCTGCTCCCGCCGTTTTCAGACAAGCAGATGGAAAATGGACAGTCTCCGTCAAATTCCAGCTCTGCCTTGTAGGCATTGGGGGTAATGTCTTTCAGGCTGATCTCCTCCCCATGCCCCTGGTACAGCGCTCCCATCTTCAGGACCTCTATCTCTTTTACCGGAGTCAGATACAGACGGTGATCCCGGATGTGCATTTCTCTGGGAATCGTCATGCTTCCGCAGACGCCGTTTTCCTCCTCCTGATGCTCTCCGTAAAAATCAGAGATCCAGCCGATACTGATCCTTCTGCCATCATGTTCGAAGCTCTGCATCGCGTAACAGTTTCCGCAGAAGTCGAACCATCCTCTGCTCTCCTCTGTAAATATCCCTTCTTTAAAATCTCCCACATGATATCTGCTCATCTGGTATCTGCCGAACGGATCCTGATGGTGCATCAGAGCTCCGATCACCAGATATTTCCCGTCAAGCTCCATAAAATCCGGGCATTCTACACAGCGGATTCCGTCTTCCTCCTCGGTCAGCAGCGGGCCTGCATACTCCCAGCTCTCCATATCCTCTGATTCATATTTCAGGATCGCCGCCTTTCCCTCCAGGGCGCTGCCGAGTACCATCTGCCATCTGCCGTCCGCCCGCATCACCTTGGGATCTCGGAAATCAGGGGATGCCCCTGCAGGTCTCTCCCCGATGACCAGCTCCTCTTTCGTAAAATGCAGCATGTCACTGCTCTTCATCCTCCACTGCTGCTGCAGGATCTGCTCGACTTTCCCGCGCGGCTCCCTGCTCCGGGTCAGATAGAAGACCACTTCATCCCCCATCACTGCCGCAGAACCGGAAAAGGCTCCTCCATCCAGCTCATCCGGGTATCTCAGTATCTCCTCCTGGGGTTCTAAGGCAACCGGAAGGTGCGTCCAGTGGATCAGATCCCGGCTTGCCGCATGTCCCCAGTACATATGGGACCATTTCTGGCTATGGGGATTAAACTGATAGAACATGTGGTAATATCCCTGAAACCAGCACAGCCCATTGGGATCATTGATCCAGTTCTTCCAGGGTGTAAAATGATATGTCTCCCGGATCGGAGAATCGTACCAGTCCGACTCCCGCATCCTTATAAATCTGCCGTTCTCATCCTGTTCCAGATAGCAGACGCCTTCATCCAGGATATTCTCACATCCGCTCAGATAGCAGATCGAGACCTGACATTCTTCACAAAGGATCTCATACTCCGTATTCTTCTCCACCGGGATCTGAATCCATTTATAAGAGGCCTGCCCCGCAGGGATCTCCTGACATTCCCCGTCATTGGAAATCACACGGACGCTTCCTCCTGCCTGTAAAGCCTTGGCAAATATCTCCAGCCTTGTATACTTTCCTGTATTCATCTGTCTCCTCCTTACTTATGTGAAACCGATTCCATACCATTATACTCTTTTATATTTGCTCTATTTTTTGTATACTTGCTTTGTTTTTCTATATTTTGTGGAAGCCGTTCCATAAACGTAATTGTAGTATTGATTGTATATTTTGTCAATCCTGTATTTCTTTTTTTCTCTTATGGCAGCAAAAAAGAGGATTTTGTCTTGTGCATTTTGTACAAAATCCTCTTATCTTATTTTTTACTTATCTATTTTTAACAAATCTGCGTCGTATTTTTTTCGCAATTTTACCAAAGGTTTTCCTCTATACCGTTCCTCCCCGCTGTATCTCTACATCTAAAATCAACCGGCTCGGTACATTTTTCCTCTGTTCCACCATATCCAGAAGGGCATTCACGGAAATCTCCGCCAATAATTCTACATTTTGCCTAATAGCAGTCAGCTGCGGATACACCATGCCGGAAGGCGCCATGGCGTCAAAACCTATGATGGAGAGGTCTTCCGGCACCCGAATCCCTTTTCTCTGCGCCACATTCAGACAGGCAAGCGCGGCCAGGTCTGAGCCGAAGATCCCGTCAACATCCGGATGAAGCCGAAAAATCTCCTCCGCCATCTTATAATGCGCTTCCCAGCTGAATATATTCCACCCCATCTCTTCCTGAAGCACGGCAACAACCCCGTTCTCTTCTAATATCTGTCTGAATGTCCTGTACCTGTCATTTGCCATAACGTTGGGGGATATTCCTGAGACAAGAAACACCTTTCTCCGGCGGGCCTCAAGCATGAGCTCCGCCGCCAGCTTCCCGCCTTTCGCATGATCACAGCCGATCAACGGGATTCGGGACCCCAGGTCACGGTCAATGGATACGATCGGTTTCGTCTGCTTCTGGTATTCTTCTACCTCAAGGCCGTGGGATGCCGTGATGATCCCGTCAACGATATTTCGCTCAAGCATATCCAGATATTCCTGCTCCCGCCTGCTGATACCCACGGTATTACAGATCATCGTCTTATATCCCTGTTCATATAACTCCATCTCTATATGCTTGACAAGCGAAGAGAAGAACGGATGCTCCAAATCAGGCACAATCACGCCGACGATCCCCGTTTTATTATGATACAGGTTCCTTGCCAGTTCATTAGGCGTATAATTCAGCTTCTTTGCCGCCTTCTCAATCTTCTTCCTTGTCTCCGGTGAAACGTACCCCGAACCGTTCAATGCCCTTGATACCGTCCCGACCCCTACGCCTGCTTCCTGCGCTACTTCTCTGATACTTGCCATTTTTGTTTCCTCAATTTACTTTTTATGATTGATTCAATTGCCGGGCAGCATTTCATTGATCAGGCTGACCGATCCGCCCTTATCCGCATAGATGCCATTTCTGATACTGGTAAATCCGCTGTTTTGCGGATTCAAATACATGCCTGCGGCACACCACCTCCCACTCAGCCTGTCAAAGACCTGGAAGCAATATCGGTTCTGTTAAAAAGAATAGCACCTGGATTCTTTCCCTGTCAATCACTTTCCGTCAAACCGTGATATTGTTACCAGACCATATGGCTGATCTGCTCCGTAACTGCTTTTAATTCTTTTTCCAGATCTGCCTGCGTCTGCATATCATGAAGCTGCATGGCCAGGCGGATCTGCATATTCAGAGAGCATTGCTGATCCTTTAATAATGTAAACTTTGTCTTCCTGATATCCAGCGAAAGGGGTTCTATCTGATTATTTTCTATTTGATTATTTTCCATATGAAATTCTCCTTTTTCCTGTTTGTTTTTATTCTAAGAGGGCTTGTTAAACTCAATTTAAACTCCATGCTTCTAAATATGAAAAATATGTGAAATCCTCATATTCTTTAGATTCCGTTTAACTTTCTGTGTTACAATTTTCGCAATTGGATCAGTGATGTTAAGAAATGATCATAATGAATATGGAGGACTTCCCATGCTTCAGATTTTAATTGTAGATGATGATAAGAATATACGCCGTTATCTGGCCGCTGTTTTAACCGAGGCCGGATACTCTGTTTCCTGTGCGTACTGCGCCCAGAAAGCGCTGGAGATTATGGAAAATGAAAAGATCGACCTGATCGTGCTGGACATCATGATGCCGGGCATGGATGGCTATGCCTTTGCAAAGCTTCTGCGGGACTGCGGCAGCGATATCCCGATCCTGATGCTCTCCGCGAAACAGCTTCCGGAGGATGTCAAGGAGGGCTTTCTGTCGGGGACGGACGATTATATGACCAAGCCTGTAAACGAAGCGGTCATGCTTCTTCGGATCAAGGCTTTGCTCAGAAGGGCGAAGATCATTTCCGACCGCAGGCTCACGATCGGCACAACCGTACTGGACTATGATTCCATGACTGTAAAAAACAGCGAGGGCAGTCAGCTCCTCCCCCAGAAAGAATTTCAGCTTTTATACAAGCTGCTGTCCTATCCGAACAAAATATTTACCCGCATGCAGCTTATGGAGGATATCTGGGGGCCGGCCTCCGATTCCACGGACGCGACGGTCAGCGTCCACATCAACCGTCTCAGGAAACGTTTTGAAGACTGCAGGGATTTTTCCATTGTCACCATACGGGGGCTGGGCTATAAGGCGCAGGTAGAGGAGGATCTGGTATGAAAGAGCAGGCAGAGGAGGCGCTGGTATGAAAGAACAGGCAGAGGAGGATCTGATATGAAAGAACAGGCAGGCGTCCGCGTCAAAATGACGTTGTTAACTACAGGTTTTGTTTTCATCTTGCTGGTTCTGACCATGTCTGCCAGCAATGCGATCATTATTTTCGCCATAAGACACGGCTGGATCAGCGCAGAACCAGGAGCACATTTGAAACCGTTTCTGTTCCAGAGCGGTATCATCAGTATCGTCATCGGCACGACCATTTCCTTTTTTATAAGCCATTTTCCCCTGCGTCCGCTCCATACGCTGATCGACGCGATACACGAGGTTTCCGCGGGGAACTATGATGTAAAAATCCATCTGGAGCATCCGAAAGAATTTCAGAAGCTTTCCGAATGTTTCAACCAGATGACAGAAGAACTGGCCGGAATCGAGATGTTCCGTTCTGACTTTATCAACAATTTTTCTCATGAATTTAAGACGCCCATCGTCTCTATCCTGGGCTTTGCCAAGCTGCTGAAGAGCCAGAAGCTGGATGCCTGCCAAAGCCGGGAATATCTGGACATTATCATTGAGGAATCCCGGCGGCTCTCCGAGCTGTCCGCAACCGTGTTAAACCTTTCCAAAGTGGAAAGCCTGACCCTTCTGACGGACAAGACCGACTTTTCCTTGAGCGAACAGATCCGGGAAGCCATCCTGCTTCTGGAAAGCAAATGGTCAAAAAAGCAGATTGACTTTGATATTGATATGGAAGAGGTCATGATCCGGGCAAATGAGCCGCTCCTAAAACAGGTTTGGATGAACCTGCTGGACAATGCGGTCAAGTTTTCCCCGGAAAAGGGCTGTATTGCTGTGGCTCTGCATTTGGAGAATGGACATGCGGTTTTCACGGTGAAGGATCAGGGGGCAGGTATGGATGAAACGATACAGAAATATATTTTTGATAAGTTTTATCAGGGAGATACGTCTCACAATATGGAGGGAAATGGGCTTGGACTGCCGCTTGTAAAGAGGATTTTAGAACTGCATAAAGGGGAGGTGTCTGTGAAAAGCAGGGCTGGGGAAGGGAGTGTTTTTGTTGTCAGGGTCTTGGTGGATGGGAAGTAAAAAATCCCGGGGCAAGCTGATGGGGAATTAAGATTCCAGCGCCGTATTCCAAGTGACGTTTTGTAAAGGACTTTTTAATTATGTTCACAAAAAATTTACATTTCAGGACAAAAAAATAGAACCGGGAACCTATGTCTTAGATTCCTGGCTCTATAATGGTGCTCTATGCGTTTCGTTCTGCTTTCAGTCGGTTTACTTCTTCGAGCGAAAGTCCTGAAATATTTGCTATTTCCTCAAGTAAATATTTCCCAGCCTCCAACATTCGGATTACTGTCATCTTTTTTCTTCCTGTATTCCCTCTTTCAAGGATTCTTTCCTCATATCCTCCATGATGCGGCACATCTCACTCACTCCCTTCGGATTTTCTTTCAGATACCGTGTCCGGTCTGCCATCAGTTCAAAATTCATATCGGATGCTTGTGTACAATTAAAATCGTGCATGAGCTTTCCAAAATCGGATTCGCCCCGGTATTCCCCATTCACATATAAAATATGTTCTCCATCTTCAAAGGATTTATCCGTAGCAAGATTGATTCTCTCAATCGGATAGACCGGTTCACCTTTTCCGTAAAAATCTTTCTCGATAATGAAGATTGTATAGGTGTCCGGCAGTTCTTTAAATTCCTGCCCGGAATGGAGGTTCTCTACATCCATCACGCTGGAATGGTATCTTGCCCTGTGCGGGTCTGCCCCCTTTTCCTGTCTTTGGATTTCAAGATCGTATTTTTTCCCATCCGGGTCCGTCCCGTATGCGTCCAGGCAGATAGAGCGTGCCCCGGCCAGCCTTTTCATGTCCTTTTGTGTTTCGCAGTCAGTGATAATCAAATCCTGCTTACCCGTGATAATGCGTAACACAAATTCTGCTAATGGAATGTTATCTTTAAACAGGCAGCGCATAAAATCATCGTCGATAGGGCGTAAGTCACGCAGGCGCTGTAAATCCTCCTGGTGCTGTTGTTCCGTCGCTGTCAATATCCCCACCTGCCTTTCCTTTCGTTTTTGTAGTTCCATACTACCATAAACCTCCTGATTTTACAAGCCGGGAACCAGTGTAGTATTTCTGATTCCCCGGCGTCCCTCTGTTATCGTTTTATCCCATCTGCTGTATCTCATTTTTCAGCATACGCTTAATCTTGTCGCTCATGGTCTCCGTGCTGGTCTCACTGAAATGAATCCGCACGATATAGGTGGTGCGGCCTATCTTCTTCACCAGTGCGGGCGGGTTCTCTGCCCCAGCTGTGGTGCCTGCTACATTCTGGATATTTTTCTCACTGCTCATGGTATGATGCTCCTTTCCCGGACAGTCCCACGGTATGTATAGGAATTGTCCCTTGCTGCTGTTTTCAGGTTTCATTTCGGGGAGACAATCCCCCTCGCCGCCTCTTTGGTAGCCGCCGCCTTTTCCTCCCGGAAGTTCCTGCCGGAGAAAAGGACAGGGGCGCACCGCTCCATGATACGGTCATAGATTCTGGCGTGGGCCAGGTCGGGCGGGTTTTTGATCTCTTCCAGTTTCAGGTTGGTCGTGACGATCAGCGGCTTCCTGCTCCTGTACCGGCTGTCAATGACAAGGAACATCTGCTCCAGCGCATATTCGGTATTGCGTTCCACGCCCAGGTCGTCCAGAATCAAAAGGCTGTAATCGTCAAGGGCGGAGATAAACGCCGCCCGGTCCTCGGCAAACATCCCGGTCAGCCGGTTCAGGATAGAGGGGATATTCGTCATGAGCACCGGTACATCCTGGTCGATTAGGGCATTGGCAATACATCCGGCAAAGAAGGATTTTCCCGTCCCCACGTCACCGAAGAGCAGAAGGCCGGTATTCTCCCGGTATGCCTCCTTCCAGTTTTCCACATAAGCACGGGCTTTCTCCATGAGCGGGTTCTGCCCGTTGTCATTGGCAAAAGTGAAGTCATGGAGATAGCGGTCCTGCAGGCCCTGCGCCCTCCTGCGCCGGATGCTCTCCATGAGCGCCCTCTGTTCCTCGGCGGCCTTCCTCTGCTTTTCGGCCTCCTGCTGGCAGGGGCAGACACAGCGGGGCATGAGGTAGCTGTGCCGGAGCGGGTCGGGGAGGATGGTCTGCCGCCTCCCTCCGCATTTCTTACAGTGGATAAGGCCATCAGAATGGTCTATGTATTCGTCCTCCGATAATTCCGTATCTCCGGCGGTTTTGTCAATAAATGCCCGGACAGCCTCGTTGATCTCGATCATATGGTGTCTCCCTCCTTTACGGTGTAATCCCGGTTTCTTGCCGGTGGAGCCGCCCCTTTCCTGTCCGCATTGGCCCAGCGCCGGATTGTGGCGGCATGGCTTTTGTATTCCCTCCCGGTGGATTCCATGTATTCCGACAAACGCTCTACATAGTCCTGCAGGACACTGTCTGAAAATTCATTCTGCAGCTCCGACATTTCTCTTTCTGCCAAAAAAACATTCCCATACTTTCCATAAGCGTGTGCGTCATTATCACACTCTCTATTCTCTATACTCTTATCTCTAATATCTAATCTCTTATCTCTAATCTCTGGTGGACAAATGTCCCCCCGGCTATATGGTGGACATTTGTCCGCCGGTCCGGATGGGAGCAGCTTCTGGCGTTTCAGGCGCATCCGCTCTTTCTTCTTCCGTTCGCCCTCGGTGGAGGACTGGCCGATCAAAAGCTGGATGTCTGCCATGTAATAAGCCCCGTCCGTCAGGACCTCCACAAAACCAAACTCGGTAAAGAGCTTCAATGCCCGCTCCACCGTGCCGATCTGGTGGCGGGTGAAGGTGGCTATGGTCTGGGGCGTGTGGGGCAGGCCGTCCCCAAGCATGAGGACGCCGTTATGTTTCAGCGACATCAGGTACATTTTCAGCAGCAGGTTGGAATACAAAAGCCCGTCCTGTGCGCTTTCCAGTATCACCATCTTCTCGGTGGTGAAAAAGTTCTCTTTCAGTTTCAGGTAATAATATTTTCTGTTGTCTGACATATCTGTTGCTCCTTTGGTCTCTGGATAGGGCTGTGAGGCCCGTATACGCCATTTAAGGCTGTTTTTGGGTGCCAGTGATAAAAAGGTATTGGTCACTAAATGAAAAAAGCCCTGGCGATCTACGTCACCAGGGCAGAGTTATCTATAAAC
>OFFP01000985.1_pt1 | contig 21132 bp, 17 predicted proteins | sample 1521431 | NCBI WGS metagenome assembly OFFP01 (sample SAMEA3504104, study PRJEB24116) | mouse gut metagenome | biome: mouse gut; feature: mouse-associated habitat; material: faeces | place: Denmark | collected 2011
TTTCCGTAATTTTGGAGATTTCATGGCTCTTTTAACTTTCGCTAACTTTCATATTCATAAAATTTGGTATCAATTTCATCTGGAACATTCAAGATATTTATTTTTATACGTCAAAGCCTGTTCCGGTTTCTGCCATCGGGAATACAGGTTGTTCAGGTACAAATAAACAGTTTTAGCATAATCGTTATCGGTTCCCATGACTTCCAAAATAATATTCTCCGCAGATAAAAGATGAAGTTCGGCTTCTTTAGCATTGCCCTCAGAAAGCGCAATCGCGCCATACATCATCTGGCAGATTCCGTTATCTAAAGTTTGTGTTCCCTCATGTTCTAAAACAAGACTTTCATAGGCAGAAAGAACCTGTTTTGCCATCTCTGCATTTTTGGAGAGAATCAACATATTAGTAAGGTTCATCAACTGTTGCAGCATATCATGTGATTCTGCCAGTCCAAGGTGTGCATATTCCTGACGGATGGTTAAAGCAGTATGGAGCATCTTGGCAGCTTCTTTTGGCTTTTTTATTAGCAGGTATGTATTGGAAAGATTGTTGTATAGGTTTGAAAGCAGATTTGCTGTCCGCTGGTCAGCATCTTCCGTATGATATGGTTCCAAGACGCTGACAGCTTTTAACCGTTTCTTCAAGGCATTTTTATAATCGTTTTTGATAAGAAACAGTTCTGCTTTATAATCAAGAAGCAACGCCCTGTCGCAACAGGAATGCGCATTCAGTTGATGGTATGGATTATCCTGACCAGCATTTGCATCCGGCTTCATTACATATTCTATCCGTTCTACAAGTTTTGGAAGATAGTCTGTTACAAGATATTTTTCAAGATATGGGAACATATCCTGAAGGAACAGCAGATAATCTTCCGGTATATCTATCATTATATTTTCTGTAATGCTAATAAGCGAATCAATTACATTCTGCGTTCTTTTAACTTCCAGTCCATGCACAAGGCAGATGCAATGCAGACTGTCAAGCAGTGTATGGCAGTTTGATACGGACGGTAAAGTTTCCAGTGCAACAATTTCCCTTATCAGTGGGTGCAGACTGATTTTCCGGTTTTCTCTGTCATCATGGATAAAACCGTATTTGGCGAGATAGTTTACATCATTTAATGAGGGCAGTTTCAGCCAGTTCTTAAAAGCATTTTTTAATACGCCGGAGGAAGAAAGCAGGGAAAGATTACGCAGGACATCAAGACAGGGATCAGACAGTTTCCCAAGCTGTAACAGCTTTTTCAAATGCTCTGCCATCAGTCCGTCGGTGTAATCTCCATCCTTATACAATTCAACAGCTTCACCGGAAGAAATGCTCAGTCCGCAGGTCTGTAATTCATATAGCAGTTCTTCCGCTTCCATTCCGCTTGCGGATAAGGACAACGCAGACAACACAACAGTCAGCGTATGGCTGTGTACGGTTTGTATGATTTGCTTTGTTGCCAGTGTATTTTCCTTTGCGGAAGGGCACAGACGGTAAAACAGTTCCGGCAGTTCGGTATCTATATCCAGCTCTTTTAATTCCATAATGGGGTACTGCGTAGGACAGCATCTGGTGGTTATCAATAGCTGGAAATCATTCTGCTCAAATTCCCTGAAAAAGCTGTCATCCTTTGGAAGTACATTAAAATTATCAAGAATAATAAGGCTGTCATAGTGCAGCTTTTTTAATATCTTATAGTGTCTGTCAAAAAGCATATCTTCGGTCATTTCACTGGTATCATTGTCAAATTCCATGCCTGCAATGCTTTTCACTAAATCTCCCACATAATAGAGGTAAATGATATTTGTATATTTCTTACGGTTTTTTTCCGCAAAATATTTTGCAAATTCACTTTTCCCGATCCCTGCCACGCCGCTGATAAAAAGTGTGGGGTGTTCCTGCAAAAGTTTCCCGCATTCTTTCAGTTCATTTTTACGTCCTACAAATTCTTTCGTAATGGAGGGCAGGCGGCTGTTTTGTATGGTATCGGATAAATCAGGTGAAAATAAGCCGCTGTGTTTGTGGTCTGACAGAATAGCATAACGGACTACGGCAGTAAAAAATGCTGCATTATCAGTAAGTGCAAGCATTTCATCTGCGGTTTTGTTGCCGATGATATTGCGGCTGTCATTGATCAGTTCTTCCATTTGGGAATGTGCCTGTGATTCATTTATCAGGTTCGGAATGATTTTGCACCGGAAATCTTCTTCCATGACCTCAAAATTATTATCCTCATAAATGCGCAGGATTTCCATAGGTATCGGTCTTGCTCCGGTACACCAGCGGCTGTACATGGTGTTATCTTCTGCATATATTTCATCGCTTGAAAGTTCATCGTTCAGGTATGCGGAAAATAAGCTGCGGACAAGCTGATGTTGCTGATAGGTTTTCTTTTTATTCTCAAGAAGTATGCTTATTATATTGGCAAAGGTAAGTCGGTTTCTCAAATCATTTTCTCCCTTAAAAATTTTTATGTCAATGTATGGTCAAGTCTCCGTCAATGTTTTTCCACTCTCTGTATTGGTATCATAAATCCATGAAAACGAAGCCGCTTAAAGCCATCAGGCAGACAAGGCGGTTACAAAAGAATTATATCATGCTGCAGATAGATCTTGTGTCGAATTTTGAAAAAATTGGAAGAAGGTTTTGGAAGCAGCAAAAGAACATTGATAAATAATCCGCCAGAACGGATTCATGAGCTGTACTTCATGCCAACAGACCTGCAAAGAACCTTTTACAGAAAAGAGGAGCAGGCAGACACTTCCGAAAGGGTGGGAATATTCCGAGCAGGGGAAGCCCACAGGCAGATTTTGAAACAGAAATCGTTGCTAAAGGTCAGCAATGACAGCATGGGATACGAATGGAAGCCAAATGGGTCAACGCTTTTGCCAGAGATGTTCATTTTGTTAAATTCAATGTATCAATAAAGAAGTCGATAGTGAAAATATTAGAATGAGGAGGAGTCGGATGACAAGAGAAATGGAGTATGCAAAGTGTATAGCAGTCCTTCGCAGGATTTACCGCAAGGGGAGTATTACAGAATCAGAGTTTCGATATACAAAGGGGAAACTGAAAGACAGATTTATGATTGTGGAAAATACCGATGAAGCAGCATAAAATTTTTCGGTACATTCGTTAATATTTAAGTTTGAGGATATGATGGCAGCATACAGAGGATGTTTCAAAAAGAAAAATTCTTTGTAGCTGTCATTTCCCATATAGGACTGACAGTAATTAATATGCAGATTATTTTAAAGATTGGAGGAATTGTATGAGCGAAGTGCAGGTATTGCAAAAGACAAAAATTGTTCCGAATGGCAGGAACAGGGGCAGTACGGGAGCTTTGAGGGTTGACCGTATCAGGGTGGCGGCATACTGCCGTGTATCTACCGATGATGATGAGCAGTTGGGGAGCTTTGAATCACAGAAACTGTATTATGAACAAAAGATAGCATCAAATAAAGATTGGGTAAATGCAGGAATATTTGCGGATGAAGCGGTCACAGGAACAAAGACGGATAAGCGGAGTGGGTTTCAGGATATGATTGCCCATTGCCACAATGGAGAAATAGATATGATACTTACAAAGTCTATTTCACGGTTTGCCCGCAATACGGTAGATACGCTGAATTATGTGAGAATGCTCCGCGACCGGAATATTGCCATATTTTTCGAGAAGGAAAATATCAATACACTTGATATGAACGGCGAGCTGTTATTGACTATTATGAGTTCATTGGCACAGCAGGAAGTAGAGTCGCTTTCACAGAATGTCAAGATGGGATTACAGATGAAAATGAAGCGCGGCGAATTAATCGGTTTCAATGGCTGTTATGGATATGATTATCATACCGAGGACAAGAGTATAACTGTCAATGAGGAAGAAGCGGAGATTGTCCGTATGATTTATGATATGTATCTGGAGGGTTATGGAACGACCACGATTGCAAAACGGTTAATGGAACTTGGAATTAAGAATAAAAAAGGAGAAGTAAGCTGGCATACGCATGGTGTTATGGGGATGATTAAGTTTGAAACTTAAACGTGGAGGATAGCCGCAAAAAAGCGTATAGCAAACAAGCCATCCCCAGACAGCCCAAAAAAACTATGCGTAGAAGGAAGTCAGGCAACGTCAACCGTATCGTCAGCTATGGTATAGCCTCTTAGCCTGAGAAGCTCAAGGGCCTGGGACTTAGTCAATACCTTTTTCTCATTGACAGGCCTGTGCTCTAAAAATCCGCTGGGGTTATAAGGCTCAAGCTTGCTCAGCATGTTCCAGATAGCGGTCAGGAGCATCTTGCAGACAGCAATGACAGCCTTTTTATGTCCCCGGTTGGACTTGATCCTGTGATACCTCTCTTTGAATTCAGGATGCTTTTTGGACTTGATGAGGGCATTGGCGACCTGGACCAGAAGGGGTTTCAAATAAGAACCGGCAGTGGAGATGCGCCTGGATTTCACCTTACTGTTGCTCTGGTCGTTGCGGGGGCAGCAGCCAGCCCAGGAGACAAGATGCTTCGATGACGGAAACACGGACATGTCCGGGCCAATCTCGGAGAGGATGGCAATAGCGGTCATCGGGTTCTTGTCCAACCCGGGAAGCGTGCGGAGCAGATCCAATACAGCGGAGAAAGGTTCGGCAATCAGGAATATCTCCTGCTCGATCTCTTTCCGGTGGGCCTCAAGCTCGTCGATGTGTGCAAGGCATTGGCGCAGCTTGACGGCCTGTTCGGGAGAGACTGCCCCGTCAACGGCAGCTTGTATCTCCTCCAAGGAACTGTCGCAAAATAAAATGTACTATTTGGACCCACGTATCACATAGTTCCATGATTCATTTGGCCCAACTGCTTCAATATCAATTCTGCTCATCATTTCATCATTTGCTTTTAAACCAGTCTGGTATGTATTTCTGTCAACAACACATTTCACTTCCAGACCTTTGGCCGTAGTAGTTGATGAGATCAGGTTGACAATGGTATTGATATCGATCAGCGGTTTCCCTGCCCAGTTTTTTGTTATATAACAAAACAGGCGGTGCTCAACCTTGTTCCATTTTGACGTGCCTGGCGGATAATGGGAAACATGGATTTCCAATCCGCTTTCCTGGGCAAACAGTGCCAGTTCGTATTTCCACAGACGCGTTCGCCATCCGTTGCTGCCGCCACCGTCACAGTTTATATACAGTTTTTGGGCATCCGGGTATGTCGGCTTCCCCACGATGTTCCACCAGCGCCGGATGCTTTCAACAGCAAATGCGCTCGTATCATGGTCCGTCCCCAGGTTTACAAACCCAGCATTGCCGTTGACAAGGTATACGCCATACGGGGCGACCTTACCCAGCCCGGGCAGGGGGAAGTCATGGTCCAATACTTTCCTTGCTTCCCCTGCCGGCCTGTATTCAGCACCATTATTTTTAAAGTTGCCCACAAGTTCCTTCTTTTTTGTATCTGTTGATATTACAGGCTCATTGGCATCAATGAATTCCTGGGCTTTCGTGTTGATGTATTGGAACTGGGCATCCCGGTCAATGTGCTGGCTTCCAACCTGGAGCATTTTTTGGTTTGCCTGCTTACTGTAGCCAAGCTCCTCCAACGCACGCGACACAATGTCTTTCCCGGCATCAATCCCGAAACGTTCCTTCAGGATTGACGAAATATCCCGGAGGCTGAGGTCAGTCCATGAAATAACCTTCTGGGGATCACCGTAAGTATTGTTTTCAACAACAGCCCTGATGTCATCCAGAAGATCGGGCTGCAGTTGTTTTACAGGTTTTCTGCCAGCACCGCTTTTTCTGACCTTTTCCGGTCCGGAAGGGAAAGGCATGCCGTCCTTGATCTCATGGATGCCAGAACGTATTGTGCGGATATCCATGCCACTGGCTTCGCTGACAAGTTTGATGCCGCCATGGCCATAGCCCTTTGCAATGCTTGCGGCCAGCAGACGACGTTGGCGCTCATCCAATAGTTGGGGCATTGTCTTGAAAACCTGCTCAATGATGCTCAATGTTTTATCGTTATTATGTGCCATGAAAATGTCCTCCTGAATCACTAAACTCGTTCATGACATATATTAACATAGATTCCAAAAATATACAAATTATTTCACGACAGTTCCTAAAGAGGGAAATTTTTTAATTCTGTATCTGCCCGTATCTGTAATCTTGTTTTGCTCCCGCAAACAGGACAATGTACCCATTCTATTCTTTTCATTATAGACCTCATTCCTTGCAATTACGAAAACGCAAAAAGGATAAAATACCAATAGGACAAAAATAAACGCACCAAAACTCTAATACAGCTATACCTATCCACGTCGGACTATCCGTTTTGAATACTCCGAGCATAGGAATAATCAAACAAGAGATAAAAAACACGCCATGTACCATGAGCAGATATTTCAGCCATTTATCTATCTTTCTCTGTGGTTTTATCGTCAATCCGGCAAATAGTGTAGCTAATGACATAACCCCGTAACCCAACAGGTCATAGTTAAATAGCAATCCATATTGCTGAAAATCAAGAAGTGCAACAGCTTGCTGTGTTAAATCATCTAATCGTACAGTTGTTAGCTGAGCAAAATAAACTAACAAAATAATAGCTGCGTATATGACGGAAAAGGCTACTGAAACACAACCCGCTAATTTTACTTCCTTTTCAGCAAAGTGGGCATATCCACATACCATAGCTACAAAACTGAATGCAATGAACATAGAGAAAAAGTAGCTGCCATAATCAAAGTCAAATAGCATAGACATAGCAAAACAGATTACCGCAATGAAATTAACACAAGAGCTATACACGCCTATTTTCTTATTCATCAATCTGCACCGTTCCTTTATAAAGAATACCAACCAATTTATTGATATATGTTGCCCTATCCTCGGTTTTCGTAAAATCATACCCCAATAATTGTTTGATTGTCTCACTTCCTAAAAATGCCGCCTGCATTGCAACAGTAAGAATAAATACAAACATGGATTTATCCTCATTTGAAATATCATTTCTCAAAGACAGCGAAAAGCCCCGTTGTGTAAGTACAGAATTACAGTTTTCCGTATAATTTTGTAAATCACCCAAAATAGAAATACGTGAAATAGCAGAATGTTCAAACAGAAAATTGAAAACATTAGTAGCACAATCCATTAAGCGTTCTTTATCCGTTTCATATTGGTTCGTCATTTGAAATTCTGTAACTACTTTTCCGATAATGCGCTGCACACATTCCGTTATCAATTTTTCTTTACTACCAAAGTGATAGTTGATTAAACCTAATCCAACATCTGCTTTTGTGGCAATCATACGGGCGGTTATGTCCTTAATGTTGCCGTTATGTTTTTCAATCAATTCCGTTGTAACCTCAATAATGCGATTTTTTACATTGGCATTTTTATCCATAGCAATATTCCTTTCTTGAACAACGTTCAAATATATTGTATTGAACATTGTTCTAAAAGTCAATAGATTTTATGAATTTACTCCATTTTTTACCATTCCGAGAAAACGGAATAGCGATAAATTGTTCTATTTTGTCCAATAATAAAATTTTATGAAAGAAAGGAAAGAGGGATTCCGTAGCAGTCGGCATTGTGGGAATGTGTATAACTGGCTATCTCATGGAATTGTGGGTAACTCTGTTTGCAGGACGTGGGAAAGCTGCACTTTAGCTTTTCCATGTGCTGTGAATAGAGTTATCCATGATTCCATAGCCTGTTATGCACATTTCCATAATGCTTGTCTTTTGGTCTTTGGTTCGGAATAGTGTGGTGCTGGCGGTCTATCTCTTGTTTTCGGTTGTTTGCTTCTTTACCGTACATGAGCATTACGGTAGGGATTCTCTGCGCACTGGTAGAGGCCGTTATTATGCTTGCCACTCTTCTGATCCTTCACCGGGAGGGAAAAGAGCTAATGGTAATGGAGGGCGCTATCAGCCGCCTGGGGAATCTGGAGCTTTCCGTGGATCGGGAGCTGGAAGCCTTTTACGGGCGGACGGATGAGATCGGTATGATTGCCGGAACCATCCATCATGTCTGCGACTGTCTGCGAAAAACCATTGAAGACATCGGACGTATTCTGGGCGAGATGGCCAACGGAAATATTGCCGTAGATGTAACGAAAAATGAGAGCTATTACATCGGAGATTTTAAGGTTCTTGCCCAAAGCCTCAAGAGCATCCGCACTCATCTTACGGATGTTATGAGCGACATCACCGAGATTGCCAACCAGGTGAACAGCGGCGCAAACCAGGTATCCGCCGGCGCCCAGGCTCTGTCCCAGGGAACGGTTCAGCAAAAGGATTCCATTGATAAGCTCGTGGCCAATATGACGGACATCACCGCTCAGATTCAGACAAGCACGGCCCGCTGCGGCAATGCCAGTGATCTCGTGGATCGGGCCACAGGCTACGCATCGGAGGCCGATACCAAGATGGAGCAGCTCGTGACGGCTACCACTAACATTGACAAGTCCTCCACCCAAATCGGCAGCATCATTAAGACCATTGAAGACATTGCCTTTCAGACCAATATTCTTGCACTGAACGCGGCTGTTGAGGCTGCCCGGGCCGGAAGCGCCGGAAAGGGCTTTTCCGTAGTGGCGGATGAGGTACGGAACCTTGCCGCCAAGTCCGCGGAGGCAGCAAACAGTACAAGCACCTTAATCGGCCGCTCCATTGAGGATGTGAAGACCGGCACGGAATCCACAAGCCATGCCATTTCCGCTATGCAGGTCATCAACGAATGTATCCAGTCTATCAAGACGCTGATGGATGAGATATCCCTTGCCAGTGTTCAGCAGTCCGAAATGATTGTTTCCGTGGAGGGCCGCATCAAGGAGGTTTCCAGGGTAACGCAGGCAAACTCCGCAGCCGCCGAGGAAAGCGCCGCTATTTCCAACGAGCTTTCCAACCAGGCACAGACACTGAATCAGCTTATCGGGCAGTTTCGAATCAAATAGAGAGTTTAAATATACAAAAATAGTTTGAAAGGAAGAAATGAATTATGGGATTATTTTCAAGAAAACCTAAGATTGACATGGAGGAAGCACAGAAAAATAAGGTGAAAATGCGCGGGCTATTTAACCGGGCGGTGTCTGAGGGAGATTCTTATGAGGTTCTCTACGCTACCACCGGCTCCACCTGGAAGGAGGACGGGATTCTGTCTGACACACAGGTATATCAGTTTATCAGTCTTGTGTTCGGATATCGGGAGAGTGATCTTAAGTTAGTGGCTGTTCCTGTGAATATTGAGCTGACGGAATTTTCCGAGCCTCTTGAGATTGAGATTTCAGAGGTTAAGTATGTGAAATACCGGAAGAAGGATCACTGTCTGGATATGGACTTTAAGGAGCGCGGCAGAAAATCCATGTATTTCGGCTTCAGTGATATTGAGCAGAACTCCAAGAGCTTTGTGGATAATGTGAGCCAGGAGGAGGAACGGCAGAAATTTATGGCTTTTATGGAGAAGTATCGGGCGAAGCTGTAGATTGGAGCTGCTTGTTGGAAGATGTTTGTAAATATAAGAGTACTATCCTGTGCTGCTGAATATGGCAGTATGGGCGGTACTCTTTTTTTGTCTTAGGCGGTATTCTTTTTTGTCTTAGGCGATATTTCTTTTTCGTCTTAAGAGGTATTCTTTTTTGTCTTAGGCAATATTTCTTTTTCGTCTTATTATGATAATCTTCTGCCTTTCCAATTCCTGAACATGGTAAAACGTCTGCATGGACTCACAGATAGCGGAAGTTTTCTTCTTTTTCCACGTGTATAGCTCTATTATCATAGTTTTTCCACATTTTCCAAGGAATAGTACTCGAAATGATTGTTGTGTATGACTGATTCATGCTGAAAGGTTACTGGAAAATAAAAAGTTCCTGGAAAAGCACGGGGTTGCGCTGTCTGGCGTTTTGTGTGCAGCTGTATTCCTTCTTGCCAAAATTGCACTTATTTGCTGCTCAGATGGTGAATCGCGGCACGAAGGTTTGCGGGGTTAATTACTGCTTTTGTGTAATGCCTTTTTTAAATCTTCTATATAGAGAGCCTGCTGTTTTTTCAGAAATGCTTTTATAAATGGCTTCATAAAAAATTTCTTTGGTGTGACGTCCTCTGTGAAATCGAGCTCTGTTATTCCATCCCTGCTTGAGAAGATTCCGGTCCAATGGCCGTACATGTTGTCATTTTCCATGTCAAATTCCCACCGTTTGTATTCCTCTCTTGCGGTGACGGTAAAGGTGGTGGCGTAGCCCTCTTTTGTGTATTCGATGAACTGCTTTTCATTCTTGACTTCTACCTTGCTTAGATCGCTGCGCCATGAAGTGTTGTCTAAGGAGGTTACAATATTCCAGACGAGCCATATATCGGCCCGGAAGCTTGCTTTTATATTGGAAACTGCCATTTTGGTGCCCCTTTCTCTTTTATTTTTATTGTATGGGAGGCCGGGTTTCACAGCCCGATTTTTCCCATTTCCTATTCATGTTCCCGGAGCATATGGACGGAGGATGGCCGTCATTGCGAAAATATGCTGTTTAATTGAGCATCCAGCTTTTTCTTCTGCCATTCCATAACAGACTCCGGCGTCCCTTGATAAAATTCTACCATTGGAACCACTTTCCTTTACTTTTCAAACACACAAGGCCGAATTGGGATATCTCTTTTAATATAGCATGGTTTTGAGGCAGGTACAAGAAATTTACGGAGCGATTTTTGAGGGCTTTTGGATTTGGATTTTTGATTTTTTACTGCGGTTTCCTGTGTGCATCTATTTTATTGCAGGGGAGTGCTTAACTCATACCAATTGCTTTTTCACCTGCAATGCAAATATCCCGGAGGCTCCGAAAGCGGAGGTCTCCGGGAATTATATTTATTATTTTTAGTTAATTGATGCTTAAACCGGCACTGGCATATCCTGCGACTGTGTTGATCAATGACAATCCGCTGGCTGTTGCTGAAAATACCAGCATCAGCCGCGTCTGAGCCGTTACCGGAATATTAAGTCCTGTAAGTGCGCCGTTTAATAAGGTTCCGATGGAGATTACTCCGGAAAGCCCCGGTGACAGGCTAATCAGGGTTCCGGGTATGGGTGAAAATATATTATCCGGCGTTGGCGACTGATAAATCTGTGCATTTACCGTCACAGTGGAACCCACTAGGGACAGTGCTGCCGTTGTGCTGAAAAATGCACTGAATGAAGTAATAATGCCGGCTCGCGGAACCTGGAAGGCAAAGTTAGATAGTGTTCCGCTGGCGTTGGTGATATTGATTGTAGAACCCAGCAGTGTTAGGCCCGGCGCGCTGCTTCCGAAGCCTACAAAGGCAGGCAGACCCGCAAGACCTCCGGCGACTGTCGTCAAAGAGACGGGAAGACCGGAAGCAAAGGGAATAATCGCTCCGGTGCCGGCGGCACCTGTTGGGCCAGTGGCTCCGGTCGCTCCTGTTGCTCCTGTAGCTCCATCTGCTCCAGTGGCTCCATCTGCTCCGGTTGCTCCTGTGGCTCCAGTAGCTCCCGTTGCTCCGGTTGCTCCTGCTACTCCATCTGCTCCAGTTGCTCCTGTGGCTCCGGTGACTCCTGTTGCTCCTGCTGCTCCAGTAGCTCCAGTAGCTCCTGTGGCTCCTGTTGCTCCTGCTGCTCCAGTAGCTCCTGTGGCTCCTGTGGCTCCTGTGGCTCCGGTAGCTCCATCTGCTCCGGTTGCTCCTGTGGCTCCTGCTACTCCATCTGCTCCGGTTGCTCCTGTGGCTCCTGCTGCTCCATCTGCTCCGGTGGCTCCTGTGGCTCCGGTCGGGCCGGTGGCTCCCGTAGGACCTTCATCCCCCGGACAGCCTTTCGGCCCCTGTGCTCCAACGGGACCTGTTACACCCTGGATACCCTGCGGACCTGTCACGCCCTGAGGACCCATAGAGCCTGTCGGACCGGTTGGGCCGGTTGGACCGGGAATACCTCTCGGACCCTGGGGGCCCATATCTCCCTGCGGGCCTGCCGGACCCACATCTCCTTTTGGCCCCGCCGGACCCTGAGGGCCGGCATCACCCTTAGGACCTTCACAGCCCGGGTCTCCTTTCGGGCCAATATCTCCGCGAACTCCCTGGATACCTTGAATCCCCTGGGGGCCTGCATAACCTCTCGGGCCTGCATAACCTCTCGGGCCCGTATTTCCCGTAGGCCCTACCGGACCTGTATTTCCTCTGGGGCCTCTTGCGCCGGGAGCGCCGGGAATCCCCTGAGGACCCATAGGGCCGGGATCTCCCTTGTCGCCCTTAGGACCGGGACAGCCGGTATCACCCTGGATTCCCTGGGGACCTACAGGACCCTGATCTCCTTTCGGCCCCACCGGACCGCGCTCACAGCAGGGCTGATTGCATTGATTCTGACAGCAGTTACATAAATTATTTTGATTCATATGAAACACATCCTTCATACTTATTTGAAAAAGATACCAACAAAATATCCCTTTCTACAAATATCTTATGTAACCCTGAAACAATTGCTACTTTTTGTCGAATAAAATACCTTAAACTTAAAGTTTTTCAATTTTTTCGAATAAAAGGCCAAACATTTAAAATCTATCAAAATACTGCTTATTGTAAAGATATGCCTTAGAATATGGCTTACAGACTCCGGCTCTCTCATTGTATTCTTTTGCCTTCTGCCGGTCCCCCAGTTTGTCATAGCATACACATAACTGCAAGAGAGGGATATAATCATAGCAGTCCGGTAGAACAAACCCTTCGGAATATTCATTTTTAGGTATCTCCAATGCAGTCTCATACCAATAAATCGCATGATAAAAGCTTCCGTGCTCCAAAAAATACTTTCCAATCTCACAGCACAGTTCCGCCCTGGGCAAGTCAAAGCTCATGCTGCGTAAAAGCGTAAGCAGAGCAGACTCTTCCTGCCCAAGCTTCTCATAACACCTGGCACAGATAGAGCAGGCTTCTATTTTATTTTCAATCCAACCCTCTTCTGAGAGCAGAAATTCTTCAAATACGGAGACAGCCTCTTTGTACTCCTGGTGATAATACAGCTCCCGTCCATAGTAATATTGCTGCCGCGGTTCCAAATGCTTTCCCTCTGCCAGCAACTTTTGATATATCTTTAAATTTCGGTCAGGCGATCCCGAACCTATTTTTCTGTGGCAGATTCCGATATCCGAATACAGGATCTTGCCGCTTGGCGGAATCACTTCATGTACCGCACCACTCCAGCGAAATTGACTACCGTTTCGAATCCATCGTTCCCGATAGTACGAAAAGGACGGCTTACCGGCTTCGTCAAATGCCGTGTGGTATTTCATCATTACCATATCCGTATCCGGCGTCAGGGACTGCTTTAGCTTAAGAAATTTGTCCTTTTCTTTCTCCTCCAGAATATCATCGGCATCCATCCACATGCAGTAGTCCATAGCCGCTTTGGAAAAGGAATAGTTTCTGGCATCGGAAAAATCATCCTTCCACGGGTACGTGTATACCTTCGCCGTATAGTCAGATGCTATTTCTACTGTTCTGTCCGTTGAACCGGTATCTACAATTATAATTTCCTCTACAAGCTCCGCCACACTGTCAAGGCAGCGTGCGAGATGCCTTTCTTCATTTTTCACAATCATGCAAAGGCTTATTGTTGACATTTTATGCTTCCTCCTCTCTTCGTATTATTGCCGGAAGAGCTTTTCTATGCTCAGATTCATGTTGATTTTGGATACTTCTTCTGAAGAACGCCATTCAAAAGACAGCGCGGAGCCGAAGGGAATTTCTATGATGAAATGTCTTGATATAGTTAGTATTTCCTTGCGTCTTGCTGCCTCTGTGTATGTGGTATATTGGGTTTGCTTATTATCATTAAAGATTGGTGTCAGCTCTATAAAGCCATGCCTTTTTGTTTCTGCTGAGATATAATAGCTGATGGCGTAAAAGCCTGGGGTCAGTACTGCGGAATCGTCATTGCAAAGAGATATGTTTTGGGTGATATCCGTTATCTCCGGTTTGAGCGGCAGGGTGGTATTTTCTGACATGGTTAGCTCCTGGCCTGCGAATGATGCAAATATACTGTTTTGCGGATAGCCGGACGGTCCCGCGGGGCCGCGTGCGCCTGGTTCTCCCTTTGGTCCCATTGGGCCGGTGACTCCCTGGGGACCTTGCGGACCGGTTACTCCCTGGGGGCCGGTTTCGCCGCGCTCACCGGGGCTGCCCGGCGGACCGGGTTCGCCTCTTGGTCCCATTGGGCCAGGTTCCGCATATATCAAAGGTGATGTGGGAGGGGCTTGTATTTTTGTTCCTACAGAGCTTATTGGTTCGGATTGATTTTGGTTGGGATCATTGTGTTCTTTTGGTTCTATTGTACCCGTTTGCTGAGACGGAACTGATGCGGCCGGGTTTGTCTGATTTGCTAAATTGGGGGATGGCTGGGGGCGCCCTTGATTATAATTTCTGTTGGGCGTTCTCATGCCAAACAGGTTTGGCGGGTTAAACATCCAGTTTCTGTTATAGTTATTCAATTGAAACCACCTCATTTATGATTTATATTGCTTGATAATGCATTTAGCATAATAAATTATATGCATGGGAAATAAATTCGTTTTTGAACTGCTGGCCGGAAATAAGGGAAAAAGAAGGGCGTTTTGTTAAAGCTGTCAAAAAAAACATCCCCCTGAAATTCCTTTCAGAAGGATATCTTCCTTGACGCTTTATTCCGGCTTCGAATATTCTTTTCATACTTACCGCTTTTCTTTTATAATTTCAGCCGTAATTTTATCTCTTAACTTTCATCAATCTTCGCAATCCCTTTTCTTTCCGTATTGTGGTTTCCCGGCAGACATTAATGCGGCCTTTGTCAGAGTATATTAGTATATCTTAGAAGAAACAAGTGTCACATTACCGGAATCTCAAGTATCGGAATACTCTTCAAAGTTTTCTACCTGTTCCATAACTTTATTGAATACTTCAGGACTGTACTGGGGCGGATAGCCATTCTTGACCAAGCATATTTTGATATCAAGTTTCAGCTGATTACGGACATTTTTATTGTTGAGCCAATCGGCAAAGGATGATTTTGTATCAATTATTTCCTTTACCTTTTTAGCTAAGTCTTTGCATTTATCATTGATAACGATACCGTCTGCTTCCTTATCCGTTCCATATTCAAAGTTGTACCGGTCACGCATGGCTATAAGAATATCATAGAAAGCTTTTTCTTCAAAAGTCAAGCCAATCTTGCGGAAGCTTTCTCTGCTTTCCCTCATCTGACGTAAAATAATCAAAGCCTGCTCGGTTGCAATCTTAATAATATCCTCTGATGCCTGTTCCTGTGCTTCTCCGGCTTCTTCGGCATTGAGATGCTTACGCCTTTCATGGTATTCCGCAATGGTCTTTTCCAGCATTTCCCGGAAAGTCTTTGCCGCCAACTGATTGACTTTTCCGTATTCCTTAATCTGCCTGCGGAGCATTTTTACGAGAAGCTCCAGCTTGGTTGCAGGCATTTTGACATCAGATAATTTTTCAAAGTATTCCGGAGAAAAGATATCTTCTTCCTCACCGCTTTCAAGTACACTTTCTACCTGATTGTATTTAAGCGCCTCCTCCACCATCTTGGAAACCGCACGATTCATTGTATCGGTATCCACCTGGCTTGTTCCGTTCATTTTGCGGACAAAGCCTGCTATAGCCATAAAGCACTGTGCAAGCGCACATTCTTCTTCACTAAGATTTCCGGAAGGCTGACAAATATCAAAAGCTGCTCTCATTCTCTTTACCGTCTGTAAAAAATATGTCTTAAATGAAACCTTTTGAATACCTCCGTTCCCTTCGGTCCGTAATTCCTGTGTTGATACAAATACATATTCGGCTGCCTTTGCAAGAAGCCTGTAACGTTGTACAGGATCACAATCCGGATTCAGGAAAGGTTTTAAATCATAATTCGCAAACAATGTTTTTAAAATTTCCAGTTCTTCTCCGAATGATAAAACTGCCTGCTCAACATCATCGGATGTGGGGGCAACAGAAGTATCACCGCCATAAACCTTCATGGCTTCACGCATATTATCGCGAATACCAATGTAATCAACAACCATGCCAAATTCTTTACCGGGATATTTTCTGTTTACCCGGCTGATGGTCTGAATTAATAAATGTTTCTTAAGCGGTTTATCATTATATAAGTAGGTAAGTGACGATACGTCAAATCCGGTGATCCACATATCGACAACAATCACTATATGGAAATTTGATTTTTCCTGTTTGAAAGCCGCATCCAGCTCTTCGGAACGCTTATCATTACGGACACCGCCGAGATAATTGTACATCTCAGCCTTATCATTGCTGCTGACGCTTGATACCATAGCTATAAAAGGCATCGGCTTTAATTCTTTCATTTCTTCCTCAGTTACGGGTACTCCTTCGGCAGCTTTCTTTTCTTCAAACCATTCCGGATATTTTATCTTGAATTTTTGCAGCAAAGCATAAGCTATCTTTCTGTTTGAGCAGACTACCATGGCCTTCTGTACTCTATCCGGATCACCCGCACAGGAAGAAACATAGTGATCATGAATATCAGCAGCAAGACGCTCCAGGCGCAAGGGTTCACCGAGAATGACTTCCATAGAACTCATTGCTTTTTTACTGGCTGCAATATCCTCCTGCGTCGCACCGTCATCGGCGCATTTTTTATAGTAATCTTCGATTTGCTTTGCTTTTTCTTTATCCAGCAAAACCTTTGCGATGCGAGGATGATACTTGATAGATACCGTTAATCCGTCAGCAACTGCCTGATCCATGGTATATCGGTCAATTTCGTCGCCAAAGGTCTGATAAGTTTCTGCAATCGGAGTACCTGTAAAGCCTACGAAGGTCGCCTGCGGAAATGCTTCTTTCAATACTTTTGCATAAGGCTTTGACACCATCGCTTTCATATTTTCATCAGCATCCTTGCTAAACCGAATCTTTTTTGAATGTTCAAGCTGGGTTCTGTGTGCTTCGTCGGAAAAACATATAATATTCTGCCGGTCATTGATGAGACCGATTTTATCATCTTCCCGGTCGCAGAACTTCTGAATGGTACAAATATAGAAACCGCCGCTTTGTCTGGCTCCAAGCTCCTGCCTTAACTGTGCTCTGTTCTTTACAACGGATACTTCACCAAGATTCAAAAATTCCTTACTCTTGGTAAAAAGCTTTGCCCCCTGCTTCTGAAGTTCATCACGGTCAACAATCAGAATAATTGTCGGCGAACCAATCTGAGGAATATCCGTACAGCGAAGGGCAAGCTGGCGGGCAAGAAAAGCCATCGTGTACGTCTTTCCGCATCCTGTCGCGCCGAAATATGTACCGCCTTTACCGCTTTTCTCCATAACGGAGTTCAGTATACTCTGTTTCAGCAGTCTTGCTGCAAAAAACTGCGGATAACGGCACACTATTTCGACCTCGGAACTGTCATAAATGCTGTCCTGAAAATAGATGTAATCTCTGAAAATTTCCAAGAATCGTGCGGGTGCATAGACACCCTTAACCATCGTTTCTGTTTCTGCAAAAGGCAGAGTAGATATGGCATCCCCGTCATTTACACGTCTCCAGGCATAGAAATGCTCATAAGGAGTACGAACTGTTCCCAGTCTTGTTTTAACTCCATCGGAAATACAAGCCAGAGGACAGTAATGCAATAAATGCGGGATATCTCTCCAGTAGCGAATATTAATTTGCTCCCATGCATCATAAATTGTTGCATTTGCGTCAACGGGATTTTTCAGCTCAATTATGCATAGCGGCACACCATTTACAAATAACAATACGTCAGGTCTGCGATTCTTTTTTCGGCCATTGTTGGTATATTCAACGGTAAACTGATTCACTACGCGAAAGATATTCTTATCCGGATTTTCAAAATCAATAAGCGGTATCATTCGCGGTAATCCGTCCCGAGCGATAAACCGAATACCGTCAACCAGCCATCCATAAACCTTATGCAGCGTAGCAAAGTCGCTTTCAGCCCCCACAAGACGCACACTGTCAAAAATCTGTGTAACCTCATCTTCTGTTAAATCAGAGCTTGTGTCCGTTATGAATTTTTTGAAATCATCGGCAAGCAGCATATCTCTTTTATTAACACGAAAAATGCTATTACCGGAAGAATACCTCCAGCCCTCGGACTCTAAAAATCCTATGAACGCATACTCATATTCCGATTCACAGTAGCGGCCGTTGTATTCTTTTAGTTTAGCCATAGGCTACGCCTCCTTTGTTTTTCTCGTTTCTTCGATAGAACCCTTAATCAGAATCGGGCAGATATTTTTTATTTGTTCTTTTAGCTTTTCGTTGATTTCCTTGCGGGTGTTATATGCTTTAAAGATATTAACGATATTGTGCTGAATTTTGGTGTCAGGTACAGGAATTCTGACTTCACACATTTGGTCCCAGTCGAATATTTCTCTTGCACTTCCCCACGAATTAAACCTGGAATAACGATTAAACTCACTGCGTTCAAAAAACATTGATAAGTATTCCGGCATTAATTTTTTTGTATCATTAATCCTGAATACAATATAAGAGGAAGAACAAATATATGTTTCATTGCTGTTATTGCGAGCAAGGGAAATTTTCTCTCCATTTCTTGAAGTGACTGTTACGTATGCAAATTCATCCGGTTTAACAACCGCATATGGTTTAAGAGAAACTCCCTCCATATTTGCTTTTGTATCAATAAATTTCTTTTCAATTGATATACCTCTTACCGCATCAATTCCATACTCCAATTCATCATTTTTATTTTCGCTTATTGAAATATAAGCTCCTAACCTTTGAAGCGGAAATTGTTTTCTGAGTCTGTCAATATAAGCATCACAGACAAGCTTCAAATCCTCCAGCCCGCGTTCATAGCTTTGCTGATTTAAAAGCATGGCGTTGTAAACATCCACATACTTCTGCTGAATGGAAAGCGGCGGCAGGTCAACTTCCATATCACATAAAGTTTCCCAAGAGAATACTTCCGTTGAACTTCCCCACGATTGAAAACAAGCCTCCCTGTCCCATTCCTCCCGCTTAAAGTGTAAAAACAAATAGTCAGCCAAGACAGCATCCCGCATAAACGGTTTTACTCTGAACGCTATATTATTCCAGCTAATAATAAAAGTATCTTCCGTATTATTGTAGCCGAAGCCAATTCTCCTGCCATGTGTTCTTGGATTATAAATGAATTCTCCCGGACTCACAACTAAGAATTTAGCTAAGTCCGTTCCGGTTACATCAGCTTTCGTAGGTATTATTTCTTTGGTAATTGTCATACCCTTTACATCATCAGGACCATATAGCAATTCTGTATTGGTAGCCAAAACAAGCTCGATTAGTTTTCCAAGCTTATATTTAGTCAATTCCATAGCCAATCCCCCTGAATGCATCTTCCAGCATCTGCCGGGATTTCTTTTCCTGCTTCATAACTTCCTGCATTTCTGCCTGAATACGAGCCATTTCTTTTTCATAATCGATCTCTAAATCATGATCGATAAACTCAATATATTTACTCGGCGTAAGTGTCCAGCCTTTATTTTCAATTTCAGAAATTCCAACACTGCGGTAAAGCTCAGGCACTTCATAGTTTGTACCGTCAGTACCTTCCCTTTGCCATGTGTGATAAATTTCAGCGGCTCTTTCAATCTGTTCCGTTACCAAACGAACCTTCTTTTTGTTTTCGCCTTTAACAGAATTTTCTCTGCACTGGCGCAAATCCATAAAAAGTATTTCATGTTCACGATTGCGAAGACTTCTGCCGTGATAATTACCGCCCTTTTTATTTTGATTCAGAATCCAAAGGGTAACGCTGATATCCGTAGTAATAAAAAGTTCTCTCGGAAGAACAATAATGGCTTCGATCTTATCTTTCCGAATCAGTTTTTTTCGGTTTTTCAAGGTATCGCTGTCATTCAAAGCGCCGTTAGCAAGAAGAAATCCGGCAACACCATCCGCAGGCTTCAAGTGACAAAGTATATGTAAAATCCAAGCATAGTTTGCATTACTTTCAGGAGGCGTCTGGTAGTCAGCCCAGCGGACGTCATTTTTTAGGTTGTCATTATACCAGCCTTTCAGATTAAACGGAGGATTAGCCATGATATAGTCAAAGTATAATCCTTTATGCAAATCATGCGTAAAAGAAGAATCATTTGTATCACCAAGGTTGTGGCTGAGGCCGCGAAGTGAAAGATTCATTTTTGCAAGACGGTAGGTAGCCGCATCCTTTTCCTGTCCGTAAATATTGATTCGGTTAATATCACCCTGTCTGGATTTTACGAGAGCGGCACTCTGTATAAACATACCGCCCGAACCGCAGCAAGGGTCATATAAAGTACCATCATAAGGTTCTATCATTGTTGCAATTAGCTGGACAACATCATGAGGAGTATAGAATTCTCCCTCTTCCTTTGTTGCATTAACCGCAAATTCTTTTAGAAAATATTCGTAAACGCGGCCAATAAGGTCTTTTTCCTCTCCAAAAGCTTTATGGCTGATTTTATTTACTTCATCGACAAGCTTTTTTATATCATTAGGAGCAAGATTGCGGGTTGTAAATGTACCCTCGATAAAACAGCCTTTCAAATCTTTTGAACCTGTTGCAATATTATGAAGAGCCGTATCAAGCGCTACATTAAGTCCCGGTGCAGGTGTGTTTATAATCGTTGACCATCTTGCCTCCAAAGGCAAATTATAAGTTCCGTCCGTAAAAGTAGCATCATCAAAAAAAGCTGATCTGATGTTTTCATCATCCGGGTCAAGCCCCTGTTCGATTAATGTCTGACGAAGCTTTTGAATTCCATTCTCATACTTCTCACCTATAAAACGTAGGAATACAAGAGTAAGCATCATATCACGCTTTTCAAAGAAAGAGCCTGAGTTACGTGCGGCCCGCAGGATATCCCTGCAATTAAATAAAATATTATCTATATTCAATGCTTTTTCAGCAATTTTCTTTTTTGCCATATCATTTGTCCTTTTCGTTTTGAGTTTGTTGTTATTTTAAGTTGGTATGAGAGTTGTATAGTCATCTTGCAACTTCGATATAATGTGCTTCCTTTCATAGGACAAAGAATGCCCAATTACAGCAATGTTTTCAATATCAGTTAATTTTTATATGAAACGTAACTATTCAGAGCCAACACTATTCAAAGATGAAATTAGGGTGGCCTGAAATT
>OFFP01000992.1_pt1 | contig 21052 bp, 21 predicted proteins | sample 1521431 | NCBI WGS metagenome assembly OFFP01 (sample SAMEA3504104, study PRJEB24116) | mouse gut metagenome | biome: mouse gut; feature: mouse-associated habitat; material: faeces | place: Denmark | collected 2011
CACTTAATGATTTTCTCCCGTGGTGGAGATGAAGGCATATAGACACATATAAACACTTACTGGAATTGAAAGAGAAAAAAAATGTTACTTTTAACGATATCGCTGATTACACCAATTTTTCAAAAACCACGATTTCCAGATATTTTAATAATCTGGATTCTCTCACGCTGAAAAATCAGCAGATTATTTCTGACGCCCTTGTTAAGCTGGGTTATCAGGAGAATAAAGTAGCAAGGATCCTTGCGAATGGGAAAACAGAATTTATCGGTATCATTATTCCAGATCTGTATTACCATTTCTATTCGGAAATATTGAATCAGATTTTATCCACATATGAGGTTTTCAATTATAAATTTCTGATATTTGTCGGAAATAAAAACGAAGAAACAGAACGCCGCTATATTCAGGAGCTGCTTGCCTATAAGATTGAAGGTATGATTATTTTAAGCCATACGATATCATCGAAAGAGCTTTCCGGCCTTTCGATCCCTATCGTTACGATCGAACGCGAGGACCGGTATGTGTGCAGCGTAAATACGGATAACCACATGGGCGGATATCAGGCGGCTGCCCTTCTTGCCAGGCATCAATGTGATATTCTGATCCATATCAACTCCCCTGCGTCAGAAGATGTCCCTGCCCATGGACGTCTCAGCGGCTTTTCTGATTTCTGCCGTGAGAACAGCCTGGAATACCGGATCATCCAGAAGGAATTCGGACATGACTACAAAGGTGCCCTGCCGCAGATACGCACAATCCTTGACGACCTGGAAAGCCTTTATCCGGGACAAAAAAAGGGAATTTTCATTTCCAGCGACACGCTCGCCAATGTGATGCTGAATCTGCTCATCCGAAAATACGGCACACTGCCTGAGGATTATCTCCTGGTTGGTTTTGACAATTCCCCCATATCCCGCGAGGCTGTCCTTCCCATCAGCACCGTCGGACAGCAGATCGACAAACTTGCCTACGAAGCAGTGCGCCTCCTTGTAGAGCAGATGACGGAACAGAAAAAGAGAAAACCGGTTCCTTTAGACAAGCCGATCCATAAGATCATCCCTCCCATATTATTTCGCCGGGAGACCACTGAGCATTCCTGACAGTTATTGAAAAAGGCTGTTGATAAAGGACATTTCTGTCTTTTATTTCTAGCGGATGACACCGCAGATATACAGTCCTGCTCCCGGCAAAGCCCGGCATCCTATAGATGTTTATTCATGAATGCAATGATGCCGTATTCTACTTCATCCTTGATCTGAGCATAGTTGTGGATCTCATGGCGGAATCCAGAATATACCTTGGTATCCACAGCATGCCCAGTCTCGTACAGCCAGTTGCTGACCTCATAGATTCCCTTTCCGTACTGCCCCACCGGATCCTGGTCGCCTCCGATATTGTAGATTGGAAGCTCCTTCGGAACCTTTTCTGCCCATTCCGTACCATTGATCACATTCATCATCTGCACAAAATAAAGCAGGGACTGATTCAGCGTAGGCTTTGTAAACGCATCGAAGGGATCCTCCGCGTGGTCTCTCTGCACATAGGGATCCGCACAGATCCATTCATTTCCGATGCTGACCTCCCCGCAGCGCTCGCACATCCATCCAAGCAGGCTTCCTGCATACGCCGGATCAGCTTCTTTTCCTTTTCCGTCGGCAACTGCTTTTTCCAGTTCCTTTGCCACGTCCTCTGCTCCCGGAAATACGCCGGAAGTCCCGCAGATCGTCGCGCCTGCCAGCTTGCTTCCGTATTTTGCTATGTAGTCCCTCACGATAAAGGACCCCATGCTGTGGCCAAACAGGAAATACGGAAGATTCGGATATTTCTCACATACCAGTTCTGTCAGTCTGTGCTCGTCCTCCATCATTGTATGGCAGCCCTTGTCTCCCCAGTCGCCCCAGGTATCATTCTCCAATGCGGTCTTGCCATGGCCTACGTGGTCGTCGGCAGCCACGATGAAGCCGGCGTCCATGAACTTCACGATCATATGCAGATAACGCCTGGAATGCTCGCCGTATCCGTGGATGATCTGGACAATCCCCTTCGGCTCTGCCGCCGGGACATAAATCCATCCATAAACCTCGTCGCGCTCGTTGAATGACTGAAATTTTACTTCGTGTAACATGTGTTGTTCCTCCTTATATTTTTTATATATTGCATCCGATCTATAAATCAAACACTCAAAAATCCGTAGAGCATCTTCTTACAATCTCACACCGCACCTTATGGTTCTGCTCCACATCCTCTTCTCCCTGAAGCACTTTCAAGATCCGGTCGACCGCGTCGCTGCAGAGCCGCTTCACCTGGTTATCCACCGAAGTCAGCTCCGGCTCACAGCACACAGCCATCGTGGAGTTATTATATCCTGCCACGCTCAGCTCCTCCGGCACACTCAGCCCTTTTGCCCGGGCATATTTGAGCACTCCTACCGCCAGGCCGTCATTGCATGCAAACACACTGTCAAATTCCAGCGTCCTGTGCGCCAGCAGCATTTCCTTTACATAAAGCACCTTGTTCTGCATATAGCCTGATGAACTTTCTGAAAAATCTGAAAGGCCGGCTCCATCCGGCTGCTGCATGTCAAACGGCCGGATATAATGTTTCAAATCTCCAAGTATGGGATATCCCGCATCTGCCAGCGCGCTTTCATACCCCTGCATCTTCTGCCGCGCGCTGTATGTCTGTGAATCATACAAAAAAAGAATCCGCTTCTTTCCCCGGCGGATCAGCGCCTGAGTCACGTCATACGCCCCCTGCTGGTCATCCCCGTAGGAACAGTAGATATTTTCACCCTCCACATATCCATTAATCATGAATACCGGTACCTGCTGCGCTGCTGCGCGGACATATTCTGTCTCTCCCGGATTCTTTCCCGAACCGGCGTACAAAGATCCTACAAGGATCAGTGTATCAATCCGCTTGGAAAGCAGGAGCTTGGTATGATGCTCCCTGGCCTCCTGGGCGCTCCCGCTGCAGCTCAGGATACAGTCATATCCGTATTCGTGGAGACGCTTTTCCAGATGAGAAACAGCCTCCGCCATATACTGGTCGGAGATATCCGGACACAGGATTCCGATGGTCTTCATGGAATTTAACCCCAGACCTCTGGCAAATACATTGGGCGTATATTCCGCTTCTTCCATCACAGCAAGAACTTTTTGCTTTGTCTTTTCGCTGACGCGCGGACTTCCGTTCACAACCCGGGAAACGGTAGCGATCGAAACCCCCGACAGCTTTGCTATATCGTAAATGTTCATCCTGTCACCTCTTGAATACCGCCGTACAGTCCACAACCGGCCCAATCCTTGTAAGCACTCACAAAATCTATGATTGTAAGTTCTTTCATCTTCTACTCTTAATTCTATAGTATTTTTCACGAAATTGCAAACCCTATTCCTAAATTTTTCTACTTTATCTAACTGTTCGTTATTGTTCACAGTAACGCTTCATTTTTATCTTTTTTTCTTTTTCTATTGACTCCTCCTCTGTTTTGTAGTACAATTTGTGTAAGCGCTTACATCATGTAAAACCGAACCAAACCACTTGTCACATATTAACAGGAACTCTCTATTCAGAAAGGAATCTCTATGCAGGAATTTATCAAAATTCATCCTCAGGACAACGTAGCGGTTGCCCTCTGCCCTCTTTCTGCGGGCAGGGCATTCCAGGTGGACTCACAATCCGTTGTACTGACCGAAGACATACCACAGGGGCATAAGTTTACTCTGACAGATCTCCCGGAGGGCGGGCAGGTGATCAAGTACGGATGCCCCATCGGATTTACCAAAGAGCCTGTGTCTGCAGGCGCATGGGTCCATACCCACAATCTGCGGACAGGGCTGGGGGATGTGCTCACCTATACCTATGACAGGCAGTGCACTCCGGTCACGCCTTCTGATCCCGTATTTTTCCAGGGCTACCGGAGGGCGGACGGCAAAGTCGGCGTCCGCAACAATATCTGGATCATCCCGACCGTAGGCTGTGTCAATAACGTGGCAGCCGCCATCGAACGGCAGGCCCAGGTGTATCTTACGGAACAGATCGACGAGATCTCCGCGTTTCCACACCCCTACGGCTGCTCCCAGATGGGCGATGACCAGGAGCATACCCGGCAGATCCTTGCCGACCTGGTCCGGCACCCCAATGCGGGCGGCGTACTGGTGCTCGGCCTGGGATGTGAGAACAGCAATATTGAGGAACTGAAAAAATACATCGGAAGCTATGACCCGCAGCGCGTCCGCTTCCTTGTCTGTCAGGAATCCGAAGATGAGATTGCTGACGCCCTGGATATCATCCGGGAGCTTTCGGAATATGCGGGGCAGTTCCGGCGGGAGCCGATCCCCTGCAGCGAACTGGTCGTCGGCATGAAATGCGGCGGCTCCGACGGCCTCTCCGGAATCACGGCAAATCCTGCCGTAGGCGCGTTTTCCGACCTTTTGATCTCTAAGGGCGGCACTACCATCCTGACCGAGGTTCCGGAAATGTTCGGCGCGGAAACCCAGCTCATGAACCGCTGTGAGACGGAAGATCTGTTCCATAAAACCGTAAATCTGATCAATGATTTTAAAGAATATTATACAAGCCACAACCAGCCCATATACGAGAACCCTTCTCCGGGGAATAAAAAGGGCGGTATCTCCACTCTGGAGGATAAGTCTCTGGGATGCACCCAGAAGTCGGGAAGCGCGCCGGTCTGCGGAGTCCTCTCCTACGGTGAGCCGATCCGCGGCAGGGGACTGCATCTGTTGAGCGCCCCGGGAAATGACCTGGTGGCCTCCACGGCGCTGGCTGCATCAGGCGCGCATATCGTCCTGTTTACCACCGGACGCGGAACTCCCTTTGCCTGCCCGGTTCCGACCATGAAGATCTCCACCAATTCCGCGCTCTTTGAGCGGAAGTCCAACTGGATTGACTTCAACTGCGGAACCATGGCCGAGGGGACGCCGCTGGACGACCTGGCCCGCCAGCTTTTTGACAAAGTAATCCGGACCGCTTCCGGCGAGAAATTAAAATCCGAGGAAGCCGGATTCCATGACTTTGCGATCTTCAAGCAAGGCGTTACGCTATAATCCGGAAACAGCACACTATAAAATCTTCGTGATCTGCCTGGCCCGCTCTATACGCCGGCGGGCCGGGCAGATGACAAAGTTCGTTACAGATACGGAAAGGAATCGTTATGAAAAAATTATGTTATCAGACATTAAAGGATATGAATTATGACGGCTACCTGCTTCCCGATGCGCCGGAACGGGTACTGCAGTTCGGAGAAGGCAACTTTCTCCGTGCTTTTGTAGACTATTTTATTGATGTATTAAATGAAAAGACCGGCTTCAACTCCAAGGTTGTCCTGTGCCAGCCCATCGCACCGGGGCTTGCCGATATGATCAATGAGCAGGAAGGACTCTATACCTTATATCTTCGCGGTTTCCAGGATGGACAGAAGGTCAGCCGGAAACGGATCATTTCCTGTGTCAGCAGATGCCTGAACCCATACACGGAATTTGACGCGCTGCTTGCATGCGCGGACAATCCGGATCTGAGATATATCGCCTGCAATACCACCGAAGCAGGGATTGTATACGATCCTTCCTGCCAGTTTGCCGATACGCCGGCTGACAGCTATCCGGGCAAGCTGACGCAGTTTTTGTACCGTCGTTTCCGGACGTTCGGAAAGGAAACCGGAAAAGGATTTGTCATCCTTTCCTGCGAGCTGATCGACAACAATGGAAAAGAACTGGAAAAGTGTGTCCTCCAGTATGCTGCACAATGGAATCTGGGAGATGATTTTACAGCCTGGATCCAGGATGAAAATATCTTCTGTTCCACATTGGTGGACCGAATCGTCACAGGATATCCCCGTGCGGAGGCTGACTCGATCAATGAGGAGAACGGCTATATCGACCAGCTGATCGATACCGGGGAGATCTTCGGCTTCTGGGTGATCGAAGGCCCGCAGTCCCTGAAAAAAGAGCTTCCCTTTGAAGAAGCCGGGCTTCCGGTGCTGATCACTGACAATCATAAGCCCTATAAACAGCGCAAGGTTCGTATCCTGAACGGAGCGCATACCGCCTTTGTACTGGGCGCTTATCTGGCGGGTCAGAATATTGTGCGTGACTGCATGAATGATGAGGTCATCCGGGGATTTATGAATAAAACTATTTATGAGGAAATCATTCCCACTCTTACGCTTCCGAAAGCGGAGCTGGAGGACTTCGCCGCATCCGTGACAGAACGGTTTAAGAATCCGTTTATCGACCATGCGCTGCTGGCGATCTCCCTCAATTCCACCTCCAAGTGGAAGGCCCGCGTCATGCCTTCTCTGAAAGGGTATTTGAAAAAAACAGGAAAGCTCCCGGCATGCATCACCGCTTCCTTTGCATTTTATATTGCGTTTTTCAATGGGGATCATCTGGCGGAGGATTCCCTGACTGGGCATCGGGGTACGGAAGAATATGCCATCAAGGATGACCGCTGTGTTCTGGAATTTTTTGAAGCCCACAAGGATGACAGCGCTGCAGAGCTGGCCCATGCCGTATGCACCAATGAAAGCTTCTGGGGCGAGGACTTAAGCCTGCTGGATGGATTTGAGTCCGCGGTTGCAGGATATCTGGAAGAAATCCGGACACAGGGTGCCTATGAGGTCATGAAGCGCTGCCTGGCAGAATAGTTTTTTGCCGTATAATTCTGCCGCATCTGTCTCGTACACTGCAATACAGAGACACTGCCGGAAAATAGGATCTGCGCGGACGGGATTTTTACAATCCGTTCGCACAGATCCTGTTTTCCGACGGTTTCTGAGATAAATAGGTAGAAAAACAGAGCAGCTACAGACATATGGTCATATACGGAGGGATGCATATGATCCCATCTCTGACCATAAAGTTTCTTGGATGGATTATATAGCACTCCCCAATCCTGCCTTTGTATTTTTCCCGAAACGCCAGCATGGATTTTATCGTATAATTGTTTCCTGATTTTACCTCAATCGGATACAGCTTATACTTGAGCTTACTGTTATTAGAAAGAAGAAAATCAATTTTCATATCATTCCGATGCTTTTCTTCACTGTAATGTGTATAAAAATACAGCTTATGCCCATTTGCCGTCAGCATCTGCGCAATTACATTTTCATACAGCATCCCCTCATTCAGGGAAAGCTTATCCGCGAGGATCTGCTTATAAACCTCTGACTCTAAAAGTTCGTTTTCGTCAAAAGCATGGCTTACAAGCAGACCTGTATCTCCCAAATAACATTTTACATATGTTCTTGCTTCGTTGACTGACAATCCGACATTCGGATCGCTGCATAAAAAGCATTCGTTCGAAATCATAGAATCTGACAGCCAGAAAAATGTTTCTTCATACTGCTCGGCATACGAGCCTTCCTTCACCTGTTTAAACACGATCCTCTTTTCATGCTGTGACAAAAGCCCGGGAATCTGATCAAATATGGAAATGACCTTGCTTCGGTATCTGGCATTTATCTTCATGATATCGCTTCGGTAAAGCTCCAGGATATCCCGTTTTTCCTGATCCGAGCTTCCAAAATCTTTATGATTTTCCAGAAAAAGCACCACGCTCTTCGGCATGCCTCCTATCAGGATATACTGTTTAAATACGAGCATTGCCTTGTTGTGGAGGGTTCTTTCCAGTTCTTTCCGAGACGTGAAGCATGACTTGATATAGTCAATAAGAGTCTCCTCTCCCAATGCCCAGGCAAATTCTTCAAAATCAAGCGGATACATTTTCAGATGTCTCTCTTCTGACGGTATAACAATATCTTTTACATTTTCCCTGATTGAGATCAGGGAACCTGTCTCAATATAATCATATCTTCCGTCCGCAACAAGATATTTTATTGCCTCCCTTGCTTTTGGAAACATCTGTACCTCATCAAAAATGATCAGAGAATCCCTTTGATATAATTTCTTTCCATATTCTGCAGACAGAAGCATAAAAATGTATCCAGGTCATTTAAGTATTTTTCAAAATACTCCTTTACGTTCGAAGCCGCCTTGGCAAAGTCAATGATCAGATAGCTTTTGTATTCATTTTTTCCAAACTCCTCGCAGATCGTTGATTTTCCAATACGTCTCGCGCCTTCTATCAGGATTGCTTTGGTACCGCCGCATTCTTTTTTCCAGGCCAGAAGCCGATTGTAAATTTTTCTTTTTAATTTCATAGCATATCCTCCCTCATCTGATTATACGCACTTCCACCGATACCGAAAATCTGATTATGCGCATTTTTATTATCGCCTGAAATCTGATTATGCGCACTTTTATTATAACCGCTTTTGGAGAATCTACGCAATATATTTTTCTTCCTTTTTCTTCGAAAAAAACTGCCGCATCCGGGTTTTCCCCTGATGCGGCAGTTTTTTTATGCCGTTATCCTTTACAGCTGAAATCCGAAATACCGTACCGCATTCCGATAGGAGATATCCTCCGCCATGCCTCCCAATACTTCCATATCTGCCGGATATTCTCCGTTCTCGACCCATCCGCCGATCAATTCACACAGGATTCTCCGAAAATATTCGTGTCTGGTATAAGACAGGAAGCTTCTGGAATCCGTCAGCATCCCGATAAAGTTCCCCAGCAGTCCCAGATTTGCCAGAGACGTCATCTGCTCTGTCATGCCAGCTTTATGGTCATTGAACCACCATGCGGACCCCTGCTGGATCTTCCCCACGGTTCCTGCGTCCTGGAAGCATCCCAGAATCGTTCCGATGGCCGCGTTGTCGTTGGGATTCAGGCTGTAAATGATGGTCTTCGGCAGCTGGTCCGTTGCATTCAATGCATTCAGAAAATCCGCCATCTGTGCGGACGGCGCATAATTGTCGATGCAGTCGTATCCTGTATCCGGCCCAAGCTGGTCATAGCGGAATACGTTGTTGTCCCGTTTGCATCCATAATGGAGCTGCATCGCCCATCCCAGACGGTGATATTCCTTCCCCACGAAAATCATATAGGCCGTCTTGAACTGCATCACCTCTTCCTTCGTCAGCGCACCGCCCTGCATACGCTTTGCAAAAAGCTCCTCGATCCGGGTTTCCTCTGCCGGTGCGTACATCACGTATTCCAGAGCATGGTCCGACACCCTGCAGCCCATGCTGTCAAAAAATTCCATTCTTTTTTTCAGAGCTGCCTTTAAATCCCCGAAGCTCTTAATCTCCATGCCTGCCGCATCTCCTAATTTTACGAGATACTCCGCATAATCCGGCTTCTCAATGTTCATTGCTTTATCTGGTCTCCATGCCGGAAGCACCTGAACTTCGAACGTATCATCCTCTGCGATCGTCTTATGCCATTCCAGGGAATCCGCCGGATCGTCCGTGGTGCACAAAAGCGTCACGTTGGACTGACGAATGAGATTGCGCACGCTCATCCCGTCTTCCTGCAGCTTCGCGTTGCAGAGGTTCCACACCTCTTCCGCCGTCTTTCCATTCAGATGCCCATGATAGCCGAAATATCTCTGCAGCTCCAGATGGCTCCAGTGATACAGAGGGTTGCCGATGGCCTTCTCCAGAGTCTCCGCCCATTTCTGGAACTTCTCCCTGTCAGAAGCATCCCCTGTGATATACTTTTCGTCTACTCCGTTGGAACGCATCTGGCGCCATTTGTAGTGATCTCCCCCCAGCCATACCTGGGTGATATTCTCAAACTTCCTGTCCTTTGCGATCTCCTCCGGATTAATATGGCAGTGGTAATCCAGAATCGGCATTTTGGCCGCATGCTCATGAAATAATGTCTTTGCAGTTTCGGTACTTAACAAAAAATCCTGATCCATAAATTGTTTCATTGTAATCGTCTCCTTTCATTTTTTGTTATTCCTCAGAACGGCAGCATGCAGAACCGCCGTTCTGAATATCTATTTTTTATACATATCCCATCAGACCCGGCAGCCACAAAGAAATCTGCGGGATATAGGTCACAAGCAGCAGCACAATAAAGATTGCGGCAAAGTAGATCAGCAGCTGCTTAAATACCGTCTCGATCTTTACATTTCCCACACGCACGCCCACAAACAGTGTGGTCCCCACCGGAGGAGTAATCGTTCCGATACACAGATTAAAGATCATCATAATCCCAAAATGGATCGTATTCATTCCCAGCGCCGCACACACAGGCAGGAAGATAGGTGTAAAGATCAGGCATGCCGGAGTCATATCCATAAATGTACCTACCACCAGCAGCAGAATATTGATGATCAGCAGGATAATGAACTTATTGTTTGTCAGTCCCAGCAGGCCATCAGAAATTGCTGTCGGGATTCCGGTAAATGCCATAACCCATGACATAATACTGGAAACTCCGATCAGGAAAATAATGATCCCCGTCATCTCCGCGCTGTCCTTAAAAAGCTGCGGCAGCTCTTTAAGCTTGATGGATTTGTAGAAAAACAGGGACAGGATCAGGCTGTATACAACCGCCACGACCGATCCTTCCGTAGCTGTAAAGATACCGAATATAATTCCGCCGATTACGATCACGATCAGCAGCAGGCATGGGATTGCCTGAAGCAATACCTGCAGTGCCTCTTTTCCTGTAAATCTGGAAGTGCTCTGATACCCCTTTTTCTTTGCCAGCACATAGATCACCAGCATACACGCAAGCCCCCAGAGAAAGCCCGGCACATATCCTGCCATGAAGAGCGCGGCTACGGATGTTCCCCCGCTGACCAGAGAAAATGTGATCATCACATTGCTGGGCGGGATGAGAAGCCCGGTAGGCGCGGTGGCAATATTGGCAGCCGCGGAAAAATTGGGATCATAGCCTTCTTCCTTTTCAATCGGTCCGATGATAGAGCCCATGGCCGACGCAGCAGCCGTACCGGAACCGGATATGGACCCAAAGAGCATATTTGCCACTACATTTGTCTGAGCAAGGGCTCCCGGTGCGCGTCCGGTCACCAGCTTTGCCAGGTTGATCAGCCGGACGGCGATCCCTCCCTTGTTCATAATATTTCCCGCAAGGATAAAGAACGGAATCGCCAGCAATGAGAACACCGAGATTCCCGAAAATATCCTCTGTGCCCCTGTTACAACCGTCGCCTCAAAATTCAGGATCGGCAGGATTGCGCAGATGGATGAAACTCCGAGGGCAACCGCGATCGGCATACCGGCTACGAGCATGATCACAAGCATTACTAAAATAATCAGTCCGGATAATACTGCTATATCCATAAAAAAATCCTCCTTTTCTCTATTCCTGGGTCTCCTCCGTATCGCCCGGCTCTATCCTTCCCGCACATAGGTCAATGATATTGATAACCGTATAAACTACGATCAGGACACCGCTCAGAGGAACCACCGTATAGACCGTTCCCATAGGGATTCCCAAAGATGCCGTCACCTGTGTCATAGTCAGGTCCATAATACGGATTCCCCCGAAAATCAGTACGATCACGGCAAATGCCAGGATCAGCACTTCGATTGCCACTTCGAGAGCCAGCCTTTTTTGACCAGTCAGTTTGTCTGCCAGAAAGCCCATCCGCATATGATCCCTTTTACCAAATACATAGGCGGAAGACAGCAGAGCCATCCAGGTGAAGCTATATGTCAGCAGCTCTTCCGAGACTGTACTGGGGCTGTTGAAGAAATAACGTACTACAATCTGGTATGTCCCGATGCATACCATAAACGCGAATATTACAAAGCATGCAGAGCTTAAAATCCGGTCCATCCCTTTCCGGAGTGTATTCAATGCCTTCATGATTCATCCTCCCCCTTTTCCTGACCTGATTCGTTATTGACCTCTTGAATATGGCTGTAGAAATCTCTGATCTTTGGATTTTCTTCCAGCATCTGCTCATGCAGAGGCAGAACCTTCTCCTTGAATGCCTCCACATCCACCTCTGAGAACTGCACCCCCATATCCTCTTCAGCGATCCGCTTCGCCTCTGCTACCTGTTCATCCCAGTTCTCCATCTCCACTTCCGTAGAAATCCTAGCCGCGTCTGTAAATATTTTCCGTTCCTCATCCGACAGCCCTTCCAGGAATTTCAGGTTTGCAATCAGCATATCCGGCACCATCTGGTGGTTGTTGTACGCATAATACTTAGCAACTTCACCGTGCTTGTTGTTGGTCAGTGCCAGCTCATTATTCTCCGCCCCATCGATCACTCCCTGCTGAATTGCCGTATAGACCTCGCCGAAACTCATGGGGGACGCCGCCGCGCCGAACGCCTGTGTCATTGCCACGCTGGCCGGTGACTGCTGCACCCGAATCTTCTTACCCTTCAGATCATCTGGTGTCTCGATCGGCGTCTTGGCATAAAAACTTCTGGTTCCTGCATTATACCAGGTCATAACCCGAAAACCGGCTTCATCTGTAGATTCATATATCTGCTCCATATAATCCGTATCCATCATTGTCTCATGGTAAGCTTCCACGGAGTCAAATAAATAAGGCATACTGAATATCTCATAGACACTGGCAAAGGTCTCCAGGTTGGCTGTCCCGGCCACAACAAAATCAATGGCTCCCGTCTGGGTCAGCTCAATTGCCCTCTGGGCCGCCCCCAGGATCTCATTTGGAAAAATCTGCACCTCATACCGGTCTCCCAGATTATCCTCTACATATTCCTTGAACGCAAGCAGCCCAAGGTGCTCCGGGTGTGTCTCCGACTGCGCGTGGGAGATCCTTACGATTCTCTTGCGCCCTGATACAGTGCCGGCGCCGGATGAAGCGCATCCTGCCAGCCCCAGCGACATGCAAATACATAAAGCTGCAGATAACCATCTTTTCATACGGCTCATGTTTCTCATTCCTTTCTCTTTTTATTTTTATTTTTTTTCTCTTTTTTTCACATCATCAGGTGAACCATCCCTCACGATGTAAGCACTTACATATTTATTGTAAATATAGAACACCAAAAAGTCAATGTGAAATATATTTTTCGTTATATTGCACATTTTTGACTTCTATATTTCATAGTTAATTCAATTTTTTTGTGCATTATTTATACTTATTCATTTTTCAACTTCATTTCCACGCATATGTAATCACTTACAAAAATCCAGATCCATACTACTAAATCATTAATGTAAATGTGTCAGTACACCAGTACATCGTTGCATTAATTTTGAAGTAATATGTGTCGGAATATTGTGTCAGGGCAAGGCGGAGGAAAGAGAAAATGCGGGCTATTGTTTCAAAGATTGAACCGGATAGATTATGTAAAAAAACACAGGTTAAAGGTGGTTTGAATTATAAAAGACGTGATGTCAAAGAAAATAAGTATCACGGCAATATATTATTGAAAAAGAATGTTACAAAGGCAATAAGAAATTTAATTGCTTCTAATTTGGCCCTTTGTGTAGAAAAAGTTGAGTTTAGAAAAGAATAAATATGGCAACTCTTTGGAGATGCTTCTCTTTTGTATTTTTTTGAAAGAAGCGTGTATGGAGTAATCGTCAATTTAAAGTGAAGCTGTCTTTTCTGAAAATGTGTCCGCACCAGGAGACGTTTTGAAGAATCTAGTACAGCATTGCGTATATAATGGTGAATAATGTGCCTGATATTTTTGTCAGGACAAGGCGGAGGAAAGAGGCGATGCGGTGGCATCGTTGATTGACGACAACGCAGTGCTGGCAGAAATAGCAGGTGCAGTATTCACCGTTAATTACGCAATGCTGTACTAGTGTGCTGGCCGCATTATATCCGGTAAACCTCCTTGTCTGATTTTCATTGGATATAATACGGTCAGTACACTCTCTATCCTGTTTCCATCTGCTATGCCAGATTTTCAGGTCCAAAGCCCAGCGGCATCAGCTCTTTTAATTTCCATATTTTATAGTCTTCCTTCCCGGTCGCCAGTATGATCTCAAATTCCTCCGGATCACAAAATTCCATCATCACCTGTCTGCAGACTCCGCAGGGCGGTGTATAGGATTCCATCCGTCCGTCCGGGCCGCCTACCACACAGATTGCCCGAAAGTCTCTGACCCCTTCGCTGACCGCCTTGAAAAAAGCAGTCCTCTCCGCGCAGTTTGTCGGAGTGTACGCAGCGTTTTCAATATTGCATCCTGTATACAGTCTCCCATTCTGCGCAAGGAGAGCCGCGCCGACTCTGAAGCCGGAATACGGCACATAGGAATATTGAAGCTGTTCTGCCGCCGTTTCAATCAATTCCATGATCTGCTCATGCTTCATACAATGTCCTCCTTTTATTCTAACATTAATAATCGAATAAAAATCAGCCCTAATCTTCCTGGATCAGCTTCCGGATTGCTTCCACAGCAATACGGATAGCCATATCCGTATCATGTACTACCGGATTATCCAGTCCCGCTTTTTCCCGCTCCTGATTCGCCATAACCAGGAAACAGGAGCCGATCCGTACACCCAGGCTGCTGGCCGCAACGAACAGCGCCGCAGATTCCATCTCCGATGCCAGGCATCCCAGCCTCTTCCATGCCTCCCATTTATTCAGAAGCTCATAGCTCACCGGCTTTGATTCCGGGGAATGCTGTCCATAAAAAGAATCCTTACACTGTACAACACCTACATGATGATCCTGTCCCAGCTTCTTCGCCGCCCCGATCAGGGAGTTTACAACCTGGATATCCGCCACCGCCGGAAATTCGATGGGCGCATACTCTCTACTCGTCCCTTCCATCCGGATTGCCCCGCTTGCGATCACTACATCGCCGCTCTTCACATTGGTCTGCATGCCGCCGCAGGTCCCGATCCGTATAAATGTATCCGCGCCCGACATCACCAGCTCTTCCATGGCAATCGATGCCGAAGGTCCCCCGATCCCCGTCGATGTAACGCTTACCTTGACCCCGTCCAGATATCCTGTGTATGTGACATACTCTCTGCTGTCCGCCATCAGCTTCGCATCGTCAAAATACTTCGCGATCTTCGCGCAGCGCTTCGGGTCACCCGGCAGGATCACATATTTTCCCACATCGCCCTTTCCTACCTGAATATGATACTGCTTTCCTTCCTGTTCCGAATAATTCATAACACATACTTCCTTTCTCTTCTCAAGTCACAGTTCTTACTGTCTGATTATTCTGATAAGATCATTGTACCAGTATTTCTTCTTTTAAGAAAGAGCTTTCATTTTAATTCTTTGATTCTTTTTTCTCCTTCGGCAGTACAAAGCTCAGCAGCAGCGATACGACAAATACGCCTGCCACCGCGTTTCCATTGAAGATATCTCCTACAGCCTGAGGAAATGCCGCGAAGAAATTGCCGTCCGTCTGGGTCAGTCCCACACCGATACAAAATGCCAGGGATACCAGGATCATGGTCCGGTCATCAAACTCACATTCTTTCAGCATCTTCATCCCTTCGTACATGATAGAGCCAAACATCATGACCGTGCATCCTCCCAGCACAGACTGGGGCAGTGAATTAAAGAACGCGCCCAGCGGCGGGAACAGCGATGCAAGAATCAGGATCAAAGCCCCCATAAGGATCGTGAACCGGTTGATCACGCCAGTCATGGTCACCAGTCCCACGTTCTGGCTGAAGGACGTCAGCGGAAGGCATCCGAAGCACCCGGAAATAGTACTGGAAAATCCGTCCACCGCCAGGGAGCCCTGCAGCTCCTCAATCTTAATATCGCGCCCCAGAGTCCCCGTACAGACGGCTGTCGTCGCCCCCGTCGTCTCCGCCGCAGACACCAGGAATACGATCGCGATCGTAAAGAACGCGCCAATATCAAAGACCGGTTTGTGGCTGGTCAGGAACACAAGCCTTGGGATACTGAAAAATCCCACCTCGCCGATCGTCTTTGTAATGCCTGAAAAATCAATCATAGGCGCAATCCCTGCGATCGTAAAAATTCCCGACAGGATATATCCCAGGATCAGCCCCACCAGGATATTCAGATTTTTATACACACCTTTCAAAAAATAGCGTGATACAAGACACACCACCAGGGTAAATGCTCCGACAAACAGATGATACCATGAACCAAATGTATCCGCACCGCTTCCGCCGCCCCAGGAATTCATCCCTACCGGCAGAAGTGAAAGTCCGATGGCAATGACCACGCAGGCAGACACCACCGGCGTCAGATAGCGTTTCCAGTATTTTGCACTCAGTCCTACTACACCTTCAAAGATACCGCCAAGGATGACGGCGCCCACCATGCCTTCATATCCCAGATCCGGATTTGTACAGATCATCAGCAGACTTCCAAGGAACGTAAAGCTGACCCCCATAACGATCGGCAGCTTTGAGCCAACCTTCCAGATTGGATACAACTGCAGGCAGGTTCCTATGCCCGCTACAAACATGGCGCATTGCAAAAGCCTTGTAATTTCCACTGCTGTCAGCGATTCTCCTGACCCCCGGACAACCGCTGCTCCGCACACGATCAGTACCGGCGCCAGGTTTGATACAAACATGGCAAGCACATGCTGAAGCCCAAAGGGGATTGCCTTCGTCAGCGGAACCCTTCCGTTTAATTTATAAATATTTTCTTCGCTTACGGTCGTGATGATTTCTTCTTTATTCTCCATAAATTTTTCCTCTCTTCCTGAAAAAAAAGTCAAAAAGGGAGAAGCAGCCTGTCAGTGACCGCTTCTCCCTGCGATTCTCAACATCCGGCTCTTTGCCTTTGATACGTCTTTAAACTTCGTCTGCCTCTTTCTCTTTTCCCAGTCTGCGGAGCATGGTCTTCTTCACCGCACGGAAGATATTCTCGTATCCTGTACATCTGCAGAGGTGTCCGGACATCAGCTTGCGGATCTCATCGTCTGAAAATTCCCGTTTCGCTTCTAAGATCTCCATTGCGCTCATGATGAATCCCGGGCTGCAGAATCCGCACTGCACCGCCGCCTCATCGATAAAGGCCTGCTGGATATCGGAAATCTCTCCATTGGGCCCGGCAAGACCTTCCAAAGTTAATATTTCCTTCCCCTCTGCCCATACTGCAAGATAAATACAGGAATTGAAGCATTCCCCGTCTATGATCACATTGCACGCTCCGCACTCACCGACCTCACAGCCTTTTTTCACGCTGGTGAGCCGGTAATCATCCCGAAGCATATCCGTGAGAGAGGCACGGACATCCACCATTTTTTCCACCTGCTTCCCATTGATGGTGCAGGAAACCAGTTTATACTGCTTACTCATCGACCTCACCTCCCGCAAGACGAATAGACTCTTTCAGCGCCCGTTCTGCAAGTACCACCGCAATATGCTGCCGGAATGCCTTGGAAGCACGCCAGCTGTCCCTGGGGTTGATGTCCTCGAGGACCGCCTCTGCAAATGCTTTCACCGTTTCTTCGGACACCGGTTTCCCCTCGGCCGCTTTTTCCGCCGACGGCGCCCGCATCGGTACTGGGCCTGCAACTCCGTATGCTATCCGCGCATCCTCGATCGTCTTTTTATCTGCTGACAGCTTTACGTTGACCGAGCATCCTGTGGTCGCAATATCCATAGCATTTCTCATGGCATATTTAATATAATGCCCGTGATAGCCCTCATATGCTTCTTTTGGAATGATGATCGCCGTCTGTACCTCTCCCGGCCTCAGATCTACCACTCCTGCCTTTATGTAAAAATCATGGATCGGAATCCTGCGCACTCCGTCCGGTCCGGTAATCTCCACCACCGCGTCCCATGCATGGAGCGTGGAAGCCGAATCTGCAGAAGTTACGCCGTTGCATGTATTTCCTCCGATGGTCCCGATATTACGGATCTGAGGGCCGCCAACCATATCCACCGCTTCACCCAGCACATTGATATGCTCCTGAATGATCGGATCCTTAGTGATATGGGAAAAGCTGGTGAGTGACCCGATACGGATCGCGCCGTCCTCCTCATAGCTGACACCGCGCATTTCATCCAGCCCATAGATGCTGACCAGCTCCTTGCCCGCGCGCTTTCCTTCCCGCATCTGTACCAGAACATCGCTTCCACCCGCAATGATCTGCGCCTCCGGATGTTCCATGAGAAGACGGACTGCATGCTCTACACTTTCCGCCTCATAAAGTGCCTTTATATCATACATATTGTTTTACCTCCCTTCACTCTAAAAAATACCTTCCTCCGTAAATCTGCGGAACAGGTTATGCGGATTTACAGGTGCCTCATTGACTCCGACCCCGGTTGCCTGATATACCGCATTCCGGATCGCAGGCGCTACGGAACAGGCAGGCGGCTCTCCTAAGGCCTTTGTTCCAAATGCACTGGTAGGCTCCGGATTCTCTACAAACAGGGCTTTCAGCCGCGGATGGTCCATAAAGGTGGAGAGCTTATAATCCAGCAGATTATTATTCAGCGCCCGGCCTGTTTTCGGATCAAACATCAGACGTTCCGACATCCCGAAACCGATTCCCATACTCATGCCGCCGTGTACCTGAGCCTCTGCCAGAGCCGGGTTGATCAGTTTTCCTGCGTCATGCACATTGACGATATCCAAAAGCTTCACCCTGCACATGGGGATATCCACTTCCACTTCCGCCATGGTACATCCGAAGGAATAGGCATTGGACTTGATCTGGGACGTACTTTCTGCCGACAGGTGCTGGCTGTTCGTCAGGCTGTACAGCGCCTCGGTAGCTAATTCTCCTAATGTCATCAGTTCCCTTCCGTCTGTCGTGCGGATGATATTTCCGTCCACGATATCCAGATTGTAAGGAGGCATCCGGGTCAGCTCCTGTGCGTATTTCAAAATCCTCTCCCGCAGAAGAAGCGCAGTCTGACGGATGGCAAATCCCGCCGTATAGGTCTGTCTGGAAGCATAAGCCCCGGTTCCGAAAGGCGTCACATCCGTGTCCTGACAGGATACCACATGGACACTCTCCAGCGGCACACCCAGTACGTCCGCTGTCATCTGCGTATATGCCGTGTCCGCCCCCTGCCCGATCTCGGTCTCTCCAAGCTGCACCTGCAAAGAGCCGTCCTGGTTGAGTACCATACGGCAGGACGAGGTTTCCAGGGAAATGGGCCACACCGCCGTGTTGTACCAGAATACGGACATCCCGATTCCCCGCCGGATATCTCCGGTCTGATTCTGGTACTCCTTGAATTTCCGTTCATAATCAATGGCTTCCATTGCCTTGTCAAGACATTGATTAAAGGTATCAAAATACAGTTCATTTTTCGAGAATGGGTCCGTGTACCCTACCGGCATCAGATTCTTCCGCCGAAATTCCAGAGGATCCATGCCCATTTTTGCCGCCACATCCTCGGTATGACATTCCACCGCCCACATAGCCTGCGGGATTCCGTAGCCGCGCATGGCTCCTGCCACGGATTTATTCGTAAATATCGTATATGCGTCAACCTCTACATGATCGCAGGGATACAGCTGCGGGAATGCGCCTGCCCCTTTTGCCACGATGCTGTGGCCATGGGAAGCGTACGCCCCCTGGTCTGAAAAGGCTTCCAGCTTCCGGGCCGCATAGGTGCCGTCGGGACGTACCCAGGAAATGATATGGCTGCGGATGGAATGGCGCACCCGGTTGGATACAAAGGTATCCTCCCTGGGAACATCCAGCTTCACCAGATGTCCTCCGACCTGCATACAGAGCCATGCACAGAGCGGCTCATAGAGGATATCCTGCTTATTGCCGAATCCGCCTCCGATATAAGGCTTGATGATCCGTACCTTCCCCCAGCCGATGCCAAGCGCCTGGCCGACTACCCGCCGGACAATGTGCGGGATCTGTGTGGATGCCACTACCGTGATGCGTTCTCCTTCCATCTCCGCATAACAGATAAAGTTCTCGATATGGCAGTGCTGTACCGTCGGAGTCTCATACCAGCCTTCCACTTTGGTCAGCCCCGGTTCCTGAATCGCTTCCTCATAATTTCCTTTTCGGATTGTCGTATGTTTCAATATATTGTTCGGGTACTTCTCATGAATCTGTGGCGCTCCGTCCTTCATAGCCTCCTGTACATCCAGGACAAACGGGTACTCTTCGTATTCCACCTTGATCGCCCGGATCGCCTGTGCTGCCGACACTTCATCCTCCGCCACCACCGCAGCGATGTCATCACCGTAGAAGCGGACTTCTTCTGTCAGGACCAGTCGGTCAGCCACGTCCTGATGCCCCGGATCCGTAGACCAGGGATGCCCTGCAGTGGGAAAATAATGCTTCTCCTTCACATCAAAACAGGTAAACACTTTAATCACGCCCGGTATCTTTTCCGCTTCGCTCGTATCTATGGATACCACCCTTCCATGAGCGATCGTGGAATGCAGTACCTGTGCAATATACGCGCTTTTATCGCACAGGTCATCCGTATACCTGGTACGCCCGATCACCTTATCATAGGCATCCACCCGGGTTACTTTTTTTCCTACATACATCGTTTCTCCCTCCTTGACTGTTTAAAATATTCAGATCTCACCATAAATATATTGTCCGATATGCCGTTTGATCTCCTGATATCCCTCCTCTGTGATCAGAATCTTACCTTTTTGGATATTGATCAGATCCATTTCTTTCAGCTTCTTGATATTTCGGTTCAGAGTCTTTACCGAAAACCCGATTTCCTCTGAAAGCTGATCCCGGCTTTCCTTGAGCTCCAGCACTTTTTTCACCGGCTGCTTTTGTTCGTACTTCCTGATCAGATGCATCATCAGCCGTTCCCTGCCTTCGATAAACAGATACTTCCGTGCATCTGCTGTCTGGGAGATCAGCCTGCTCATGTTCTCCTTCGTCCGAAGGTACAGTGCGTCCACATCACTGCAAAGCCAATCCATATAAGGCGCTACCGGAATCACCAGCACCCGGCACTTTGTTGCCGTGATCACCCCGATCCGGTAATTGGTAAGGTCCGCAAAGAACTCGATCTCCCCGAAAAAATCCCCGGGTCCGTAGTCCTTAAAATAGTAAGGCCTTTCATTCATGGGCCATTCGATTCCGGTCACTTTTCCGGATAAAATGATGTAAATATTGCTGCACCTCTCCCCGGCTTTGATCAGTGTCTCATTTTCGGCCACCTCAATGACTCTCATATAATACTTGACTTCCTCCGTACAGTTCTGGAACAGCATTTCCATGTACGTCTGCTTTTTCAGCGGCAGCTCTTTAAATACATCCATTGGCCTCACCTCTTTTTATCTATTA
>OFFP01000994.1_pt1 | contig 21021 bp, 18 predicted proteins | sample 1521431 | NCBI WGS metagenome assembly OFFP01 (sample SAMEA3504104, study PRJEB24116) | mouse gut metagenome | biome: mouse gut; feature: mouse-associated habitat; material: faeces | place: Denmark | collected 2011
TGGTACAGGCATTTGATATGTCTGACTTAGTGAAAGTGCCGAATTATATACAGGAGTTACAGGCATTGCATCCAGTGCAGAGGGACACAGGGACAACGGCTGCTTTTGGGGATGTACATTATACATTTGAACTTCCAAATGTTGTGGATGAGAAAAGTTTCTTACAAACAATACAAAGCAGCGAAAAAGTAAGAAGGTGCATCAAAAGCTTTACGATTGACCGATTGGCAGGTGCAGGAAGGCTTGCATATAAGAATATAAGATAAGTAATTAAATAGTATCTCCGTTATTGGATAATGAATAGTAACGGAGATACCTCATAGAAAGGACGGTAGAATATGAAAAGCATTACAAGTGAAATAATTGATGAAACTATTAATAGGTCGTATGAAAATATTAGAGAGGATTTCTTTAATGATTTTTGGAATAATTATAAATATTGCGAAGAAATTATAGAAGAATCACATGGACACACAGATGATGTCAATAAACAATTTTTAGCTTCAGATTTTGCAGCATTTAAAACAGCAAGGGATCATTGCATTGAGATATTCAGAAGTGTTTTAAAAGAATTGCTGTGCAATTAAAAAGGAATATTAAATAAAAATAGATAGGAAAAACCAAATGGGCGGCAAACAACCGCCCTATTTTAATGCAATTTTATGGAGGGAATACAATGTTTAACAGAGATGCAGAAAAAGAAACCATAAATATATTGTTACGTGAAAATAAGAAGTTAAAGCGGGATAACCAGAGACTTAGGGAATCACTTGGGGAGTTGGAGCGGTATAAAGCGGAATACCGGAAATTGATTGAAGAATTAAACGAGGTAAAAGAGGTATATATTGAACGTATGGAAGAATTTAACCAGGTTGAAAAAGAGTGCCGGAAAGCATTGAATCAGATTATGGATAGAAAAGAAATCGTATCCGGTAAATAGAATAAGTGAAAATGATTAGACAGGATGCCAGTATATAATGCGTGTGCAGGATTCGGTAAAATATCCGTGTCCTGCTGCACATTTGAATCATAGAATATAGATGAATTGAAAAACTGAATATTGATTGTTGATTACGGCACTGTGGGATTAGTTCTTGCGGTGCCTTTATTATATATAATATAGCGATATTGGAGGATGATTTATTATAAGCGAAAAAGTTTTAGTAGATAAAAGATTATTGAATATTAGTGAATTTTGCAATTATTTAGGAATCGGGCAGACAAAGGCAAGAGAGTTATTAAGAGGGCGTAACGGCTTTGGCGTGCAGATTGGTAATCGTTGGTATGCTAATAAAATAAAATTAGATGCATGGATTGACAGACAGACTATGTAATTAAATAATAGGCGGATTAAAATAGCTAAATGTAAATAAAGAGATAGATTGGATTTGTATATTGAAAGGGAGTGGATTTAATGATATACTTCAAAATATATCTGTGCTTTTCTTTCATGGTTTGCTATACAAATCAGAAAGGATGAAAGATATGGGTAAATCGTTAAAAGGAAAAGAATTGGGAACGGGTATTCGGCAGAGAAACGATGGTCTGTATCAGGCACGCTTTACTAATAGGTTTGGTAAAAGGCAGGTAATATATGATAAACATATAATGGTATCCAAAAGAAAATGAGGGAAGCCATGTATGCTGATGAAAGGGAAATAAGTGTAGTTGAGTCAAATATAACGTTAGATGAATGGTATAAGCAGTGGTTGGACACATATAAGGCCAATTGCAGGAATAATACAAAAGATACCTATTATAGACATTATAAACGTGTGAAGGATGAATTGGGATGGAGAAAATTAACCCAATTGAATCTGATGGTGATGCAACAGGCTATTAATAAATTAAATAGCGACAATGAAAGAAAAAATGCCAAAAAGATATTAGTAGATATGCTTGAAAAAGCCGTTGATTCAGATTTGATTCTTAAAAATACAGCAAAACAGATTACTACCATAATCACAAAAGAAGAGAAAAAAGAGAGAAGAGTTCTTACAAAAGAAGAGACAGAACTATTCTTTATAGAAGCAAAGGGTACGCTTTATTATAATCTGTTTATTGTTGCGTTAGAAACAGGGATGAGGGTTGGAGAATTGTCGGGACTACAGTGGGAAGACATTGATTTCCGCAGCAAGGTAATACATGTGCGGCATTCAATGACGTACTTTTCTAATGCAGATGGAAAATATGTGTTTGAACTGCATCCTGCTAAAACAAATAAAGGGATGAGAGATATTCCTTTGACAGAAAATGCGATTGCTGCGTTAAAAAACCAGCGATTAGTAAAACGGAGCATTATTAATAAAGGGAAAGAGGCATTGGAAGGATATGAGGATCTGGTTTTTGTTACTCGAAATAATAGACCAACGACACAATTTCTTATTTCTGAATGTATCTTTGGAACAATCAAAAGAATACAGAAGAATAACCCGGACTTGATTTTTGAAAAGATGACGCCACATTGTTTTAGGCATACTTTTGCTACAAGATATTTAGAAGCAGGAGTTCCGTTAAAAACTGTATCAGCATTGCTCGGACATACGCAGCTGCAATTAACTACAGATCTATACATGCATGTTACTCAAGAAGCATTGTTTGATGGAGTCAAACAGTATGAAAATACAATAAAACAGGGGTAATGGAAATTGGCACAAAATTGGCACAGAAACAAAAGGATCAAGAGAAGCGGATACCTGTAAACAGCTAAAAAAAAGGAGAACAGAATATATGGAAGCATACAAAACAGAATTTATTGAATTTATGGTAGAAAGCAACGTATTAAAATTCGGCAGCTTCACACTGAAAAGCGGCCGCAAATCCCCGTTTTTTATGAATGCGGGAGCATATACGACCGGCTCGCAGCTGATGCGTTTAGGCGAATTTTATGCCAAAGCCATCCACGATCATTATGGGACGGATTTTGACGTTTTATTTGGGCCGGCATATAAAGGGATCCCGCTTTGTGTTGCGGCGTGTATCGCTTTTTCTAAGCTGTACGGCAAAGAGATACGTTATTGCTCAAACCGCAAGGAGGTAAAGGATCATGGGGATACCGGGATCTTGCTTGGGAGCAGGCTAAAAGACGGCGACCGTGTCGTAATCATCGAAGACGTGACCACATCCGGCAAATCCATCGAAGAAACGTATCCTATTTTAAAAGCGCAGGCAGATGTGAAAATCGTAGGTTTAATGGTTTCCCTAAACCGGATGGAAGTCGGCTTGTTGGGAAAAGCAGGGGCGTTGGATGAAATTCGTGAAACTTACGGTTTTCCTGCAAACGCCATTGTAAGTATGGCGGAAGTCACAGAGCATCTTTATAACCGCCCCTGTCAGGGCAGTATCATAATTGACGATACGATAAAATCAGCAATTGATGAATACTATAAAGAGTACGGGGTAAAGTAGGATTTTGAAAAAAGAGGATACCAGGAAGTTATTATACGCGTTGAAAATTCTCTTGTTCACGGCTTACCTTGCGTTTTTATGTTATTTTTTGTTTTTTGCGGAAAGCATGGGAAGGGGTTTTACGGAACGGACATACCATTATAATTTAATGCCGCTAAAAGAAATATGCCGTTTCTGGGTGCACAGAAAAACACTCGGGTTCTGGTCAGTCGCCTTAAATCTGGTTGGAAATGTCGTGGCCTTTATTCCGTTTGGCATGTTTTTGCCATGGCTGTACGGGAAGTGTCGCAGGTTTGCTCTTACAACGATGTTCAGTTTTGAATTTAGCCTTTTGGTGGAAACGATTCAGCTTGTGTTTAAGGTGGGGAGTTTTGATGTGGATGATATTTTGCTCAATACTCTGGGCGGTATGCTGGGGTTCTTAGGATACCGCGTCTATGTATTTGTGAGGAAGAGGATAACATGAGAGACAGAAAACATAACAAATTTACAGGGAAAAAACATTCGAAGAGAGGGATGCTGGCCTGCGCCGTTGCAGCGGCATCCATTTTTGCGCTGGCCTATCTGGTTTTGTCGTCATTCTGGCAGAAAGGAAACGGGGGCGCTTATCTGGGAGGCGTAGGCATACTGGCAATGTTGGCGGCCTTGGCGGCGCTTATCCTGGCTGTGGGGAGTTTGCGAGAGGAGGACTCTTTCCGGGGATTCCCCCTGGCGTCCATACTGCTTTCCGTACTGGCGGCTGGCGCATGGATTGCGCTGTATGCGGTGGGCTTTTTTCTGGCATAATTAATTACAGAAAGGAAAGATTATGGAACGGTTAGAACGGCAGCTTCAGTTTTTGCTGGAGCTTGACAAACAAAAAGAAATTGTCCGTCAGACTTATCTGGCGGACGCAAGCCGTAAGGAGGGCGACGCGGAACATGCCTGGCATCTGGCGGTGATGGCGTTTTTGCTGGCCGATTACGCCAATGAAGAGATTGACGTTTTAAAAACCGTCAAAATGGTGCTTTTGCACGATGTGGTGGAGATTGACGCCGGAGATACGTATGCCTATGATACGGAGGGGAGCAAGACGAAGAGAATACGGGAGGAACGCGCCGCCGACCGGATTTACGGGATGCTGCCGGAAGATCAGAAGCAGGAATATCGTGCGCTCTGGGAGGAGTTTGAAAAGAGGGAGACGCCGGAAGCGAAGTTTGCGAATACGTTAGACAAGGTGCAGCCAGTACTTTTAAACCATGCTTCGGGTGGGAAAAGCTGGCGGGAACACGGAATTAAAAAAGAACAGATCTTAAACCGCAACCGTACGACCCACGAGGGAAGCGAAACGCTGTGGGATTATATCCGGACGCTTATTGAGGAAAATACCGGAAAAGGAAATATTATAGAATAGGAAAGAGAATATGGGATATCAGGATATTTTTAGGGCGGGAAATGAAGAAGTAAACGAACGCTATGAATTAGTGAGCGGGCGGATCCGGGAGATTGGGACGGATGCGTGCGTTTCTGGTTCATACCAGGATTATTTTAGGAAAACGGCAGAGTTTCTCTGCGTTTTAGATGAAATCCTCTGTAAGGCATTGGAAGGGGAACTGGAAAACCGGACGCTTCCGGAATGCGAGGCGTGCAATCGCAGGATTTATGGAGAACTTTTGCAGGAGAATTACGGCGATAGCTATGCCAATCCGTCTGCTGCTGTGCGGCTTTTGGGAGAGGAATACGGCGGTCTTTTGTGTTTTTTGTATACCGAACTGCGCGGCGCGGCGGCATATGCGTTTGAAGGCAGGAAAATGCACGTTACGATTTTTCTGGAGTTGTTTGTGGAGATCTATAATTGCTTTGAACGCAGCGAAGGGACGGCGCCGGAAGAAATCCGTCAGATTTTGTATTGGTTTTTTCATGATTACAGCGAGGTGTTTGCGGAGGACAAGGTGCGCGACATGGTAGATCCGGACTATGATTTTTTTACCGGAATTGTGATGGGAGCGGACTTGTCCGACTTGCGCTACCTTTACCGATACGGCGAGTATGTCGGTGAAAGCGAAATTCGTACCGCCGGGTTTTTAAATACGCTGCCGGAGGAAGAGATAAAGGCTATGGCGGATACGATGACAGAAGGCTTTCGCATCGGCTATGAAAAGCTGGGCAAGGATTTGGCAAAGAAGGATACCGTATGTATGGAATATCCGATGGGCTTTGAACGGATTGTACGCGCTGCCATACAAAATTTGAACGGGATGGGGCTTGCAGCGACGGCATACCGCAGCCCGCAGTCTTCGTTCGGCATGGGAAACGGGCGCAGGCGGGGCTTTTGCGCGCAGTTTGTAAACCCGCAGTTTGCGTTTGATCATAAGGCGGACGCCGCCGTTTATCTGGACAAGGCGTTTGTGGAACGCCGCCTAGAGGCGATGAAGGCGGCGTTTGAGCAGTATAAAAAGAAAGCGGCGCGTCATGCGGGGCCGGCCGTGATAGAGACGTTTGGGGAGGAGCATTTTACGCCGGTACAAAAGCCCGAGGCGTTTTCGTACAGCGGCGCGCAGAAGGAACTGACGGTGTATCAGGCTGCGCGGCTTGGGGAATTGACGAATGCATATATTCCGGGGGACGAACGCAGCTTTACAATCATTGCTTATCCGATTCCCGCAATCGGGGAGCAGTTTGAAGCGATTTTCCGGGAAACGGTAAAGCTGAATACGCTGAATTATCAGAAATACAGCGATATGCAGCAGAAGCTGATTGACGTGCTGGATACGGCCGACCGTGTGCACATTACGGGAAAGGGAGCAAACCGGACCGATTTATGGGTGAAAATATATCCGTTGTCCGACCCAAAGAAACAGACGGCATTTGAAAACTGTGTGGCGGACGTGAATATTCCGGTGGGGGAGGTGTTTACTTCTCCGGTCTTAGAAGGGACGAACGGAACCCTGCATGTGACGCAGGTATATTTAAACGGGCTGAAGTATAAGGATTTGACGCTGGAATTTGCAGAGGGGAAAGTGACGTCTTTTACATGCGCAAATTTTGCGGACGAAGAAGAAAACCGGAAATTTTTGCTGGAAAACCTCATGCAGCAGCATACGTCGCTTCCGCTGGGGGAGTTTGCGATTGGAACGAACACGACGGCGTACCGGATGGCGCGTACGTTTGGGATTATGGAAAAGCTGCCGATTTTGATTGCGGAAAAGACGGGGCCGCATTTTGCAATCGGGGATACGTGTTATTCGCATGCGGAGGAGACAGGGGTGTTTAATCCGGACGGGAAGGAAATGGTAGCGAAGGATAACAGCGTTTCGATTTTGCGGAAAGAAGAAGAAACTGCGGCTGGGGCTTATTTGAACTGCCATACGGATATTACTATACCTTATGATGAACTGGGGGAGATTACGGTGGTAAGGAAGGATGGGAGTAAGGCATGGGTGTTTCGGGACGGAAGATTTGCGGCGCCGGGGACGGAGGAACTAAACGCATCTCTATTGGGGTTGGAACGCTAATAACAGGATATTTTTATCCCTGAAATTGTCATTCAAATAAAAAAATGGTACTTTTGGATAAATATTGAAAGATGGTAAAAATCGTGATAAAATGATACCATTAGCAGCACTGAGGATTTATTTTACAAAAGGAGGAAATGATGAGAGCAAGTTGGAGGAGAAGGGCAAAAGCAGGACTGGCGACGGTTTTTGCACTGTCGCTGACCGTGACGCAGAGCGGTCTGCAGGATTTGGCCGTACAGGCGGCCGAAGTTACGGAAGGAACACCCGCCGTTACGGCTGAGGTTTATCCAAAACCGCAGAACATTACAATTGACCCGGCAGAAGGCATGAATTTCGTGGGGGGGGGTGTAGACATTGTAGTACATGGGGATCAGTCGCAGGCGATGCTGCCGAAACTAAAGGCTGTACTGGATGCCCAGGAAATTGCATATCAGGAAAGTGAAGAGCTGTCTGCAGAACGGGCGGCTGTTTTTGTTACTTCTGATAAAGATCATTGCGAGGTTTGCGGAAGCGTAACGGACAGCGAGGGCGTGCTTGAAGAGGCGCAGGGGTATGTGCTGACTTCAGACAACAGCGCAAACCAAAACGGCCAGGTTACCATAACGGGAGCCGATGCGGACGGCGCATATTATGGAGTTTTAACATTACAGCAGCTTTTGGAACAGAAAGATACGGACGGTATGTTTGCCAAAGCGGAAATTTCTGATTACCCAAGCATCAAGCTGCGTGGGTTTGTGGAAGGTTTTTACGGATATCCGTGGTCATTTGAAGATCGGATGAGTTTGATTGAGGAATCAGCCCAGCTTAAAATGAATACGTATATTTATGCGCCCAAAGACGATCCGTATCATAAAGACAGATGGAAAGAACCATATCCGGAAGAGGAAGCGGAACATATCCGGAGGCTGGTAGAGCAGGCGGACAAGAACAACCTGAGTTTTTGCTGGAATGTCCATCCAGGATACGGTTTTAATTACAGCAACGATAATGATTACAATGCCCTGATTGCAAAATTTGAGCAGCTTTACAGCTTGGGCGTGCGTCAGTTTGGTATTTCATACGATGACCTTGAAGGGGGTTACAGCGGTGAAAACCATAAAAACCTGATCAATAAAGTGGATGATAATTTTGTCAAGGCAAAGGGCGACGTCAAGCCTTTGATTGTCGTGGGAACCCGGTACTGCAATGCGTGGGGAGCCAGTATGACAGGATATTTCAGGCCTCTTATCTCTGATTTGCATGATGATATTGTTATAATGTGGACAGGGCAGGGAACCATGTCTGAAATCAAAAAGGACTTTTTTGAGTGGCCAAAACAGCAGACGGGCGTGTACAAGCGTAATCTGGCCGCATGGTGGAATTATCCGGTAAACGATTATTGCGACGGCAACCTGATGATGGCGCCGCTTGAAAACCTGGATACCGATGTGGACAATTTAAGCGGTTTCTTCTTAAATCCGATGTCCCAGGCGGATGCAAGTAAAGTGGCCATTTTCAGCGGGGCGGACTATTCCTGGAATGTGACTGGCTTTGAATACATGAAGAGCTGGAAAACTTCCATTCAGAAGTTGGCGCCGGAAGCGAACGAGGCATTTGAGCGTTTTGCGGATAATATTTCTTATATCAAAGACGGGTTTGAGTTTGATGAATCCAGGTATCTGGAAGAAAAGATTACAGCTTTGACCGAAGCGTTTGAAAATAAATCCGGAGTGAAAGAAGCGGCGGAGGCCATGAAGGCTGAATTTGAAGTGATGCATACAGATGTAACTGCGCTGCGTTCGCTTCATAACGCTAATTTGCAGGAAGAGATCAATCCGTTCCTTGGCGCATATGATGCGCTTGCGCTTGCGGGCGTTGCGGGGATGGATGCGATTATTGCAGCCGCGGACGGCAGCAGCCAGGCTATGGTTGAACAGCTGGATGTTTTGGAGGCCAAATTAGAGGAGGCCGGAACGTTTACCATTGAAAGCTTGGAAGGCAACGGGGAAACCAAGGAGAATGTGGTAAAAGTCGGCGAAAAGCGGATTAAGCCTTTACTTTCAGACATATCCAACCAGGCGTGGAGCCTGCTGATGTCGACGTCAAATCCCGAAGTAGTAAGCAGCGTATTTTCAAACAACGCGACATTTGCAGACAAAGAAGTGGCGTTTACAGACGGCGTATATTCCGTAGCAGAACTTGGGCTTACGCTGGAAGCAGGCGGATATGTTGGATTCAGCCTTCCGGCTCTTTCCATTCTTCCTGAAATCAGCCTCAATTCGGCTCAGGCGGACGCTTTGGAAATCCAGTATTCCGTAAACGGCGTATCATGGGAAACCGCAGAAACCGAAATAGAGCAGGGCGAAACTCCCGCTGCAAAAGCGGCGTCGGAAGACAGCGCGCTGAAAACGACGGTTCCGGTGCTTGCATCCTATGTCAGGGCCGTCAACAAAGGGGCTTCGGAGCTTGCAGTTACAATCCGTAACTTTAACGCGTCGACCCGGTTTGACGCCGGCAGGCTGACGGCAAGTACAAACCTGCGGACATATGAAAACTACAATATCCAGAATGCTGTTGACGGAAATATGGCGACCAAATTTTATTCTTACGGAGGGGCAAACACTTCCAACTATATCCGTGTGGATATGGAGCATAAAATCCCGCTGTACGATCTGAAGATTTGTTATGCCGTAAATCCGAAAGGCGTAAGCGAGGGCGTAGACGGATTTGCAGCGACAAAACTTGAAATTTCCGCAGACGGGACAAACTGGGAACAGATAGGCTCCGCCATTGATTATGTGAATTATGATATGGAAACAATCGACGGGCAGCAGGTGGCGTCTGTCAAATTCAATGCAGGCGGCAAAGTGGTAAACCATATCCGGTTTTCCGCTGCTAAATCCAGCGGCAACTGGGTACAGGTTTATGAAGTGCTCTACAACCAGAATCCCGCAGTTTTAGCGGAAGCGTCTTTTGACGTATATGATATCGGTAAGCTGTACGATTCCAATTTCTCAACCGCAGTTGCACCGGATAGTATCGAAGAAGGCGATTATCTGACGTATAAGCTTACGTCTTATACCAATGTGGAATCCATTACGGTTCTTCAGGACGCCGAACAGCTTTGCGGCGCAAAAGTAAGCGTAAAAAATTTCGACGGTACTTACAGTGAGATTGGGGCGCTGGATGAGAGAGTCAATATTTTTGAGGTAAACAACAGTATTACCGAAGTGAAATTTAGCTTTGATCCCGAAAAACCGCTGCCATGCCTCTATGAAATCCTGGTTAAAGCCAGAGATGGTATAGATAAGAGCGGCTTGGATACGATGATTGAAAAGTATTCTGCCTTAAAAGCCAGAAGATATACCGAAGAGAGCTGGAGGCCGTTTAAAGCGGCTTTGGAGGCGGCGAAAAAGGCTGCGGCGGTAGAAAATCCACTGCAGATCCAGATCAATGCCGCTGCGGGCGAACTGGCAGACAAATACAATGCGTTAGAGAAGATTCCGGTGCTTTCGGAAGATATTGTAAAAGCGGATATTTATCCGACGCCGCATAAACTGACGTTTGATCCGGAAGACGGAATGGCGTTCGACGGAAAAGTGACGGTGGTTTCACATGGTACGCAGACTGCAAATACGCTTCTGAGATTAAAAGAAACGCTTGAAGCCGAAGAAATTACATATGAGCAGGGCGAACAGATACCGGAGGACGGAGCGGTTATCTTTATTACTTCCGATAAAGATCACTGTGAGGTATGTTCGGATGTAAATGACCGCGAGCATGTTCTGGAAGAAGAGCAGGGATATGTGCTGACTTCTGAAATTGATACGAATCCCAAAGGAAAAGTTACGATTACGGGAGCCGACGAAGAAGGCGCTTACTATGGCGTTTTGACATTACAGCAGATTCTGGATCAGAAGACGCAAAACGGCGGTTTTGCACAGGTTACGGTTTATGATTACCCGAGCGTGAAGCTGCGTGGTATTGTGGAAGGCTTCTATGGGTTCCCGTGGTCTTATGAGGACAGGCTGAGTATTATACAGGAAACCTCCAAGCTGAAAATGAACACTTATATTTATGCGCCGAAGGACGATCCATATCATAAGGACAGATGGCGTGAACCGTATCCGGAGGAAGAAGCAGAAAAGATCCGTCAGCTTGCAGAAGAAGCGGATAAGAACAATATGAGTTTTTGCTGGAACGTTCATCCGGGGAATGGTTATAATTACAATACAGACGCTGATTTTGACGCATTGATCGCAAAGTTTGAACAGCTGTATGAGCTGGGCGTCCGGCAGTTTGGCGTTTCGTACGACGACTTAGCCAGCGGTTACAGCGGGCCGCAGCATGTCAGTGTAATCAACAGGGTAGATGAAGAGTTTGTCAAGACAAAAAGCGATGTGAAACCGCTTATTGTTGTAGGAACCCGGTATGCAAATGCCTGGGGACCGAATATGCAGACTTATTTCAAACCGTTCTTAAGGGATCTGCATGAAGACGTAGTCGTTATGTGGACCGGTGCGGAAACGATTGGTGATATTACGAGAGAAGGCTTTGAATGGCCGAAGGAACAGACCCAAATCTTTACCCGTGATTTGGCAGCATGGTGGAATTATCCGACCAATGATTACTGCTTTGGGAACTTGATGATGGCTCCGTTAGAAGCGCTTGGTACGGATGTGGACAATATAAGCGGTTTCTTCTTAAACCCGATGTCCCAGGCGGATGCAAGTAAAGTGGCAGTATTTTCCGGAGCGGATTATTCCTGGAACGTAGCGGATTTTAAATATATGGATAGCTGGAAAACTTCTATTCAGAGGATTGCTCCGGAAGCGAACGAAGAATTTGAGCGTTTTGCAGATAATATTTCCTATATTAAGATGGAAGGCCTTACCGTAGATGAATCCCGTTATCTGCAGGACAAAATGGCCGCTTTGGATGAAGCCGTTGAAAGCGGGGAAGGAACCGAAGAGGCGATTGCAGCTTTAAAAGAAGAATTTAATCAGATGCAGGCAGATGTGGCTCCGCTGCGCAGCCTTAAGAATGAAGGACTTCAGGAAGAGATCAACCCGTTCCTGGACGCATACGAAGTACTGGCGCAGGCAGGTACGGCAGGCATGGAAGCGTTAGAAGCAGCTTCTGCAAAAGATCACGAGACCATGCTGGAGAAACTGGAATTATTAAGCAATAAGTTAAAAGAAACCCAGAAATTTACGGTAGACAGCCTGGAGAGAGACGGGACGATTAAGAAGAACATTGTTAAAGTAGGCGAACACAAGATTAAGCCTTTACTGGAAACAGTCCCGGATAAAGCATGGAATTTGATTATGGCAGTAGAAAATCCCGAAGTAGAATGCGGCGTATTCTGGAACAACGGGACAATACTGGACAAAGACGTAGTAAAAGAAGAAGGCGTATACTCCGTAGACAGCTTACAGGTTACGTTAGGAGCCGGCGGATATGTTGGATTTAACCTGCCGTGTGAAGAGCTTCTTACGGAAATCAGCTTAAACACAGCACAGGCAGACGCGCTTGAATTGCAGTATTCCTTAAACGGTACCGTTTGGGAAACAGTAGAAACCGTTGTGGAAGAAAACACCCAGAGAGCTGCGGAAGGCAGCGTGTTAAAGACGACTGCGGCAGTGATTGCTTCTTCTGTCCGTGTGGTTAATACCGGGGAAGCAGAGCTTGAAGTAGCCATAAACGATTTTGCCGCTTCTACCAATTTTGATGCCGGAAGCGTTACGGCAAGTACAAACATGGGTACTTATGGTTCGAACCCGATTCAAAACGCTGTGGACGGGGATATTAAGACGAAATATTATTCCTCTGACGGAAGCCGTATTTCCGATTATGTGCGTGCCGATTTTGAAAATACAATTCCGTTGTTTGACGTAAAGATCTGTTATGCCGTAAATCCGAAAGGAATTAGTGAAGGCATAGACGCTTTTGCGGCAACGAAACTGGAGATTTCTACAGACGGGACGGAATGGGAAGAGATTGGCTCTGCTATTTCATACGATAAGTATGTGGTGGAAACAATTGACGGGCAGCAGGTTGCAAGCGTAAAATTCAATGCCGGAGGCAAAATGGCGCGGCACATCCGGTTCTCTGCGACACAGTCCAGCGGAAACTGGGTACAGGTACACGAGATTTATTATAACAAGCAGCCTTCTGTCCTGGCGGAAGCGTCATTTGCGGTAGATGATATTACGAATCTTTACGATTCAGACTATACGACGGCCGTAACGGCAGACAGCATAAACGAAGGCGATTATTTGATTTATAAACTGGTATCTTACACGAATATTGAATCTATTTCGCTTCTTCAGGATGCGGAGCATCTTTGCGGAGCGGCAGTAAGCGTTAAGAAAACGGACGGCACATGGGAAGAAGTCGGCAGCCTGGACGATCAGCTTAACGTATTTGAGATTAACGGCAGTATTACCGAAATCAAGTTGAGTTTTGATCCGGAAAAACCGCTTCCATGTATTTACGAACTTGTAGTCAGGGCAAGGGAAGGCGCGGATATCGCTTCCTTACAGGAACAGATCGCCGGGTATGAAGGCATGGAATTAAAAGCGGAAGATTATACCGAAGAAAGCTGGAATGCATACCAGGCAGCTTTAGACGCCGCAAAACTGATTGCGGCAGACGAAAATGCGCTGCAGGTTCAGTTAAATTATGTGGCAAGCGTACTTGGAAGCCAGTTTAAGGCTCTGGAAAAACCGGAACTGCCGGATGACGATCTGGCGCAGGCAGCCGTAAAAGCGGCGCAGGAAGCTGCAAAGGCAGCGGAAGAAGCGCGCAAAGCCGCGGAAAGCGCCCAGAAGGCGGCAGAGGCGTCTCAGGCGGCGGCAGAAGATAAAACGGCGATGATTGAGATTTCCGGACAGGCGCAGGCAGCGGCAAACTCTGCAGCAGATGCGGCAGCCGCGGCGGAAGCAGCGGCAGGGCAAGCAGCGGCGTCCTTACAAAATCAGGAATTGATGCTTGGCATGGCGGAACAGGCCAGTCAAGCGGCAGCGACTGCGGCAAGCGCGGCAAATGCGGCTTTGGAATTGGTACAGAGCCAGGAGAGCCTGGTACAGGCAGCCGCGGCAGCAGCAGAGGCAGCACGGGATACGGCCAAGATCCATATGGACGACGCTAAAGAAGCGCGCGATCTGGCACAGCAGGCGGCAATAGATGCTGAGAATAAGCTGAAAGAAGCAATCGAAACCGGAAGAACTGTCATTCAGAATGCGGTTGACGCCGCAAAACAGGTGACGGACGCAGCGGCAGAAGCAATCCGCCAGCAGAATGCGGAAGCGTTAAAACAGGCGGCGGACGCACAGGCCGAGGCAACCAAAGCCGTAGAGGCAGCCCAGAGAGCGGTAGCGGATTTTGCAAAAGAAACGGCTGCAATTACCGCCCAGGTAGCGCAGGCGGCAGAAAAGGCCGAAAATGCGATGCGTCTGGCCCAGGTGGCAAGCGAATTGGCGTTAGAAGCCCAGAGAAGAGCGGATGCGGCCCAGAAAGCAGCGGACGACGCGGCAAAACGGCTTGCCAAAGCAGAGCTTATGATTGAAAAGCTGGAGTTTAAGGCAGGCACAGTTCAGCTGAAAAAAGTAGCCGGCAAGAAGAAATCCATCGCGCTTTCCTGGAAGAAGGTTTCCGGAGCGTTAGGATATGAAATCAGCTACGCTACAAGAGTAGACTTTGGCAATGCAAAGAAAGTTTCCGTAAAAAATAAGCAGGCAGTTACGATTAAGAAATTAAAAGCAAACAAGAGATATTATGTTCGTGTGCGCGCTTATAAGAAATTGGATGGTAAGAAGGTTTATACCAGATATTGTGGAAAACGTTTTGTTAAGACAAAATAATTTTTGCAGAAAATGGGGGGCAGCAGTAAGCTGTCCCCCATTATTCGTCAGATTAGATTTGTATATTGAAAGGAAGTTTATTTGATGATATACTCCAAAGCGAAGGATAAATGCCGTTTGGGTATTGCGTATTTCCTTCGCCGCCTGCCGGCGTACTAACCCGGCGGGGTATGGACAGGAATATTGGAATACGAAACAGAAAAGGAGCGTCATTATGGCAAAAGTAGGAATTGTAATGGGCAGCGACTCGGATATGCCGGTTATGGCTAAGGCGGCCGACGTATTAGGGCAGCTTGGAATCGAATATGAGATGAGGATTATTTCCGCACACCGCGAGCCGGATGTATTTTACGAATATGCAAAGACAGCCGAGGAAAAAGGGTTTCAGGTGATTATTGCGGGGGCGGGTATGGCGGCGCATCTGCCGGGTATGTGCGCGGCAATTTTCCCGCTGCCGGTAATTGGCATCCCGATGCATACCTCGTCCCTTGGCGGGCGGGATTCGCTGTATTCGATAGTACAGATGCCGTCGGGGATCCCGGTAGCGACCGTGGCGATCAACGGCGGGGCAAATGCGGCGCTGCTTGCGGCAAAGATTTTAGCGACAGGCGACGCGGCGCTTTTGCAGAAGCTAAAGGATTATGCCAGGGAGTTAAAAGAGCAGGTTCAGGCAAAAGACGCAAAGCTGCAGGAAACAGGCTATGAAAAGTATGGGAAAGAGTAGGGGAGAACAGATGGATTACAAAAAAGCAGGCGTGGATATAGAGGCCGGTTACAAATCGGTGGAGTTGATGAAGCAGCATGTACAAAAAACGATGCGCAGTGAGGTGCTAACCGGGATTGGCGGTTTTTCGGGCGCGTTTTCAATGGAAGGCTTTAAGGGAATGAAGAAGCCGACGCTGGTGTCGGGGACGGACGGCGTGGGCACAAAGCTAAAGCTGGCGTTTCTTTTGGATAAGCACGATACGATTGGAATCGACTGTGTCGCCATGTGCGTAAACGATATTGCGTGCGCAGGGGCTGAGCCGTTATTCTTTTTAGATTACATTGCGTGCGGCAAAAATTATCCGGAGAAAATCGCAGAGATTGTAAAGGGCGTGGCGGAAGGCTGTAAGATGAGCGGCGCGGCTCTGATCGGCGGTGAAACGGCGGAGCATCCGGGTCTGATGCCGGAGGATGAATATGATCTGGCGGGATTTGCCGTTGGGGTTGTGGACGAAGGGGACATTATTACGGGCAGCGAAATTGCAGAGGGAGACGTTTTGATCGGTATCGCAAGTTCCGGCGTGCACTCCAACGGATTTTCCCTGGTGCGCAAGGTATTTCGGATGGAAGAGGGCGCGCTTTGCACGCACTGCGACGAACTGGGCATGACGCTTGGCGAAGCGCTGCTTACCCCGACGAAGATTTATGTAAAAGCGTTAAAAGCAGTAAAGGAAGCGGGCGTGCGGATAAAAGGGTGCAGCCACATTACAGGCGGCGGCTTTTATGAAAATATCCCGCGGATGCTGCCGGAAGGGATGCACGCAGTAATCGAACAGAACAGCTATCCGGTGCCGCCGATTTTTCAGATGCTGGCAAGGGAAGGCCAGGTATCGGAGCAGATGATGTATAATACTTACAACATGGGGCTCGGCATGGTGCTTGCGGTTTCTTCTGCGGATGCGGACAAGGCGGCGGAGGCAGTCCGGTCGGCCGGGGATACGCCTTATGTGGTCGGGAATATCATACGGAAAGAAAAAGGAGTTACTTTATGTTAAAGGTGGCGGTACTGGTGTCGGGCGGCGGTACGAATCTGGCGGCGATTTTAGACGCCGTCAAAGACGGGACGATTACGAATGCCAGGGTGGAAGCGGTAATCAGCAACAATCCGAATGCCTATGCCCTGAAGCGTGCGGCAAAAAGGGGGATTGCACATGCGTGCATTTCCCCGAAATCGTTTGAGAGCAGGGAACGGTTCAACCGGGCGCTGCTGGATAAGTTAAAAGAACTGGAGCCGGATTTGATTGTGCTGGCAGGCTTTTTGGTAGTGATCCCGCCGGAAGTAATCGCAGCGTTCCGAAACAGGATCATCAATATTCATCCGTCTCTGATCCCCGCCTTCTGCGGAAAGGGATATTACGGCCTAAAAGTGCATGAGGGCGTACTTTCGCGCGGGGCAAAGGTGACCGGGGCGACGGTGCATTTTGTAGACGAAGGGACGGATACCGGGCCGATTCTGTTACAGAAGGCGGTTGCGGTGGAAGAGACGGATACGCCCGAAACGCTGCAGCGCAGGGTTATGGAACAGGCGGAGTGGAAGATTCTGCCCGAAGCGATTCATCTGATTGCAAACGGGCGTGTGCGGATTGCGGACGGCAGGGCGGTGGTTTTGCCGGACGGGGAGTAAGGATACGGTGATAGGAATGCCGTGTAAAACATATTTTTGGATTGAGGATCGGCAGGGAAAAGCAGGATATACATTTTGGTCGGCATTTATGCACCAAATGAGTCCGGGTGTCATTGTTGAAGGAAGAAAAAATAACAGTGAACTTGTGAAAGCGGTAAAAGCGTTAGAAGATAAGAATAATAAATATATTATTGTATATGATAATGCTTTTGACAATGTTCAGGCATATCAGGAACGAAAAAGATTGAATCTGTATGCAGGACAAAAGCCGAATGTTATCATTGTGGATATTGTCTGCTTTGAATATGTACTGTTGGAATTTGACAGGCTGATAGATTGGATTTATACGCCCAAAGATGAGTTTTTGGCAAAACGGGCAGGTGCAATCCGGGCGCGCAAGAAACTTGTACAAATGCTCAGCGCAGGAGAAACAGATTACAAAACACTCCGGGAAGTGGCTGAGTATGACGCTCATCTGGAAAAACATAATATTGAGCAATTATCCGCAAAATTGCTGTTTGATTTAACAAGAAACACCGGATTTGAGGTTACGAAAGGGACAATTGGGGCTTGCTGGATTTTAGCATGCTGCGATTGGGCAGGACGGCAGGAAAATGATGTATGCGGATTGGATCCGGTTCGCCCGTCGGCTGCCGATAAAATGAAGGCTGTTTTAAGGGGAACCTCTCTTTACAGTAAATTTTTGCAGGCAGGGCTGGAGGTGTTATTGTGATTACGATATATAAAGATAAGAAAGATATACCGATTCATATGGAATACGTAGAGTGGAATGATCTTTTTTTTAACAAAAACACCGCTTTGAAGCTGGACGGACGCGCTGCGAAAATCATAGAACAGATTGATGAAGCGAAGGTAATCAGCAAATTTCAGATCCGTTCTAAATTCCATGAAACAGTAGTGGATGTTGATTGCCTGTCTACAGGCTGCAAGACGGTTTTAAATGTATTATATTTTCCGGATAAGGTTTTTTGTATAAAAGAATGCGGTGAGAATGCTTTGGAAGCGCTCTATCGTCTCTCACGGGGCGCTGTTTACAGCAATTATGCGATGATTCCGTTTGATATGACACGGGTTTGCGCCGTTTCCGGTGAAAGCAGCCGGGAAATCGACGATTATGAAATATTAAAGGAGTGGTGGCATCATGAACGGTAAACCGGTAGTTATGGAACATTTTTCAACGGTGCATACATCCTTTCTTTTGAATTTTGCCTTTACTAATAATATTACAATTTTAACGGGTGTTTCTGCTTCCGGAAAAACACTGTCTTTTTCCATGATTCGGGAATGCATGGCGGTGGATGAAGCTGTTCTATGCCTGAATTATCTGGATTGCCGGAGGGACATAAAGGAATTGCTGCGGCATACAAAAGGAAAATTGATTGTAATAGATAATGCTGACATTTTACTGGACGAAGCGGCTAGGAAATATATTTCTCTGGATGGGGAAAACCAATATCTGCTGATTGGGCGTAATCCGGAAAATCTGTTTGCGACGAAAGAAAATCTGTTTGAATTAGTAAATAAAAAAGTCGGAGAACAGACGGAATTTTCGATACAGCCATATTTATAAAAACTGCGGTTTAAAAGAGGACGACAGAACTGCCGAAACGAAAGGAGCATACGATGAAAGTACTGATTGTAGGAAGCGGCGGACGGGAGCACGCGATTGCGGCAAGCGTGGCAAAGAGCAGCCGTGTGGATAAAATTTACTGCGCGCCGGGCAACGCCGGGATTGGAACAATAGCGGAGTGCGTGCCGATCGGCGCGATGGAATTTGAAAAATTAGCCGGTTTTGCAAAAGAAAAAGAGATTGATTTTACCATTATCGGGATGGACGATCCGCTTTGCGGCGGGATTGTAGACGTGTTTGAAGCGGCCGGGTTAAAGGTATTCGGCCCGAGGAAGGACGCGGCAATCTTAGAAGGCTCCAAAGCGTTTTCCAAAGACCTGATGAAAAAATACGGGATACCGACGGCGGCGTATGAGACATTTGACGATCCGGCGGCTGCCCTTGCATATCTTGAGACGGCAAAGATGCCTGTCGTATTAAAAGCGGACGGGCTGGCGCTTGGAAAAGGCGTTTTAATCTGCAATACGTTAGAAGAAGCAAAAGACGGCGTCAGAGAAATTATGGAGGACAAAAAATTTGGAGCGGCCGGAAACCATATGGTCGTAGAAGAATTTATGACAGGGCGCGAGGTTTCCGTACTTACGTTTGTAGACGGAAAAACCATCCGCATCATGTCGTCCGCGCAGGATCACAAACGTGCAAAAGACGGGGATCAGGGATTAAATACCGGAGGTATGGGAACATTTTCTCCAAGCCCGTTCTATACAAAAGAAACAGACGCATTTTGCAGGGAGCATATTTACCAGAAAACGGTAGACGCGATGGCTGCGGAAGGCAGGGAATACAAGGGCGTTATATTCTTTGGGCTGATGCTGACAAAAGAAGGGCCGAAGGTGTTAGAATACAATGCCAGGTTCGGCGACCCGGAAGCGCAGGTTGTACTGCCGCGGATGAAAAACGATATCATTGACGTTATGGAAGCCTGTGTGGACGGCACATTAGATCAGATTCCGCTGGAATTTGAAGACAATGCGGCAGTCTGCGTGGTGCTGGCTTCGGACGGATATCCGGTTTCCTATGAAAAAGGGTTTGCGGTAACCGGAGAAGAGAATTTTAAAGGAAAAGAAGGGTATTACTGTTTCCATGCAGGGACAAAGCTGGATGAAAACGGGACGGTTGTGACAAACGGCGGGCGCGTGCTGGGGATTACGGCAAAAGGAGCGGATCTGAAAGAAGCGCGTGCAAATGCATATAAAGCGGCAGAATGGGTTTCTTTTGAAAATAAATATATGCGGCATGATATCGGAAAGGCAATTGACGAGGTATAACCGGAAGGGATTTGCATGAAAAAAGGGATTATTTTTGACATGGACGGCACGCTGTGGGATTCCTCGGAACATGTCGCCCGTTCCTGGGACGAAACGGTTCGGAAGGAAGTGGGGGGAATACGGAGGATTACGACAGAAGACATCCGGGGCGTTATGGGTCGGACGATGACGGAGATTGCGGGAATACTGTTTCCTATGCTGGGAGAGAAAGAGGCAAATGCGCTTGTGGATCTCTGCGGGGAGGAGGAAAACGCATATCTTAGGGTACACGGGGGGATACTGTATCCGAAGCTTACAGAGACGTTACGGATTCTGGCGGCAGAGTATCCGCTTTATATTGTGAGCAATTGCCAGAACGGGTATATCGAGGCGTTTTTGGATTACTATGGGTTCTGGGAGTATTTTAAGGATATCCAGTGCTTTGGGAATAACCAAATGGGAAAAGGGCATAATATTGCACTGGTTGTGAAGCGGAATGCGCTGGACGATGCGGTTTATGTCGGGGATATCCAGGGCGATTACGATGCCAGTATGGAAGCGGGAGTGAAGTTTGTGCATGCGGCGTATGGATTTGGGCGGATTTCGCAGGAGGCGCCGTTTGTGCAGGAGATTGCGGAATTGCCGCGGGTTTTGCGGGACGTGTTTTAAGAAGCGCGGCTGTGAGGTCTGGCAAAGATACATCAGCCAGAGGGCAGGGTATGCGGCAGGGGCGGTGTTCCCGGATTAAGCGGCTCTAAAGTATCCCCGATGCGTTTTCCCGTGCGGACGGAACCGCCCTAAACGCGCCATCCATGGCGCATTAGGGCTTCCACGGACGTCCTGTCCGTGGATTCCTGGGCGCTTTATGGGATACTTAAGAGCCCCTAAATCCGGTCACAATGCCCCTGACGCATACCCTGCCCTCTGGCTGACTGCGGTGTTGGCATGCCAACGTTGCCGTTCCTTACAACTATAGAGTTGGAAA